>JAEEGL017435147.1_pt1 | contig 10241 bp, 7 predicted proteins | sample 9134231 | NCBI WGS metagenome assembly JAEEGL01 (sample SAMN16246548, study PRJNA631951) | gut metagenome | biome: gut microbiome; feature: rumen; material: fiber-attached | host: Bos | place: Iran: Karaj | collected 2018-10 | reverse complement strand
GCCGAAGGTCACGTTCAAGGCCCTCGTGAAGATGATGATGGACGCCGACCTCAAGTTGGCGGAGAAGGAACTGCGGTTGAAAGGTTAAAAGATTAAAGGCTTAAAAGATTAAAAGGTTAAAGAGGTGGAAGTTTTAAAAGGTTGAAGTGGGGTTTGAGCGAAAGTACGAATAGTCTGGCATGCTATACCATTTAAACTTTTAACCGTTTAAACTTTTAACACAAAAAGGATTTTAACAATGGAATTGACAAACCGGGTCTATGTAGCGGGCCACCGGGGCATGGTGGGGAGCGCCGTGTGCCGCGCGCTCGCGAAGAAGGGCTACGCAAACGTCGTGACGCGCACGCACAGGGAGCTGGATCTGCTGGATCCTGCCGCCGTCGCGTCTTTCTACGCGGCGGAGAAGCTGGACGTGGCCGTGATCGCCGCGGCGCGCGTGGGCGGCATCGGCGCGAACTCGGCGGCGAACGCGCTCTTCCTCTACGAGAACGAGATGATCGCGCTCAACACCGTGTGGGGCGCATACAAGGCGGGCGTGAAGCGACTGCTCTTCCTGGGCTCCACCTGCATCTATCCGCGCATGGCGCCGCAGCCGATCCCCGAGAGCGCGCTCCTCACGAGCGAGCTGGAGAAGACGAACGAGGGCTACGCGCTCGCGAAGATATCCGGACTCAAGCTCTGCGAGTTCCTGCGTCGCGACTGCGGCGTCCTATACCATTCGCTGATGCCCACCAACCTCTACGGACCTGGCGACAACTACGACATCGTGGGCGGGCACGTGCTGCCCACAATGATCCGCAAGTTCGAGACGGCGCGCGTGAACGGCGACGCCACCGTTCCGCTGTGGGGCTCGGGAACGCCACTCCGGGAGTTCCTGCACGTGGACGACCTGGCGGCGGCGTGCGTGTTCATGCTGGAGCTGGAGAATCCCCCCGACCTCGTGAACGTGGGATCTGGCGAGGAGGTGTCCATCCGCACGCTCGCGGAGAAGGTGAAGGCGGCTACGGGCTGCCCCGCGGAGATCGACTGGGATTCCTCGAAGCCGGACGGCACGCCGCGCAAGCTTTGCGACACTACGCTCATCCGTTCGCTCGGCTGGAAGCCGGAGATTGACCTTGATACGGGCCTCGCCATGACGGTGGCCGACTATCGCGCGGCTCTGGCCGGCGGAACCATACGCGGCGTTGCCTGACGCATGAGGAGGGAACGCGAGCTCACCATCACGGCGGTCCTGCTCGGCACCGTGATCTCGGTGGTGTTCGGCACCGCGAACGCGTATCTCGGCCTGCGTGTCGGCCTCACCGTCTCCGCCTCCATCCCGGCGGCGGTCGTCTCCATGGGGGTGCTGCGGTTCGTCCTCAGGCGCGATTCCATACTTGAGAACAACATGGTGCAGACCATAGGCTCCGCGGGCGAGTCGCTCGTGGCGGGTGCCGTGTTCACCATGCCCGCGCTCTACCTCTGGGCCCAGGAGGGGATCTGTGCGCCACCGGGCTTCGTCCAGCTCACGCTCATCGCGCTTGCGGGCGGCACTCTTGGCGTCCTGCTGATGGTGCCGCTGCGCAAGCCGCTCATCGTGGACGAGGACAAGACGCTCTCCTATCCGGAGGGTCGCGCCTGCGCCGACGTGCTTCGCGCCGGCGAGAGGGGCGCGCGGCAGGCCAGGACCGTGTTCGTGGGGCTTGGCGGCGCCGTGCTGTTCAAGCTCGTCACAGACCTGCTCAAGTGGATTCCGGCCGCCGTCAACATCCCGTTCCGCAGGATCAGGGGCGAGCTGGGGCTGGAGTTCTCCCCCGCGCTGGTCGGCGTGGGATACATCGTGGGCCCCAAGGTGGCCACGCTCGTCTTCGCCGGGTCGTTCATCGGCTGGATGATACTGATTCCGGTGTTCTGCCTCTGCTCCGAGACGGCTGCGGCCGCATATGCGCAGGGTGGCGCCAAGGCTGTGTGGGCGGGGCATGTCCGCTACGTGGGCGCTGGCGCGATCGCCGCCGGCGGGTTCTTGTCGCTGGCCCGCTCCCTGCCGCTCTTCGCGCGGACCTTCCGCTCATCGCTGGCGCGCGGTTCCCGCGAGGCGACGGGCGACATCCCTCTGCGCCGCATCGCGGTGGCGGTGGCGTGCGTGATCGTGTTCATCGCTTGCGTGCCCGCGGTGCCCGTGGGCGTGGGCGGCGCGCTGATGATAGCCCTGTTCGGGTTCTTCTTTGCGGCCGTGTCGGCCCAGACGGTCGGGCTCGTGGGCAGCTCCAACAACCCGGTGTCCGGCATGACCATCGCCACGCTCGTGGTGGCGTCGTTCGTCCTCAAGACCTGCGGGACCGCGGGAGCGGCTGGCATGGTGGCGGCGATAGCGGTGGGCAGCGTGGTGTGCATCGTGGCCGCCCTCGCGGGAGACACGGCGCAGGACCTCAAGACCGGCCACCTCCTTGGCGCGACTCCGTGGAAGCAGCAGGTGGGCGAGCTGGTGGGCGCCATCGCCGCCGCGTTCGCCATATCCGTGGTGCTCCTTCTCATGCACAGGGCCTGGGGGTTCGGCAGCGACACGATCTCCGCTCCGCAGGCCATGCTGATGAAGTCCATAGTGGAGGGCATCATGGGCGGGAATCTCCCATGGGGGCTTCTCGGAGTGGGAGTGGGAATCGCCGCAATCCTGGCGCTTCTGCGCCTGCCCGTGATGCCGTGCGCGCTCGGCATCTACCTGCCGGTGCGGCTCAACACCACCATATTCGTCGGCGGCGTCCTGCGCCTGCTCACGGACCGGTTCCGTCCCGCGTCGGCGGAGCCCGGGACGCTCCTTTCCGCCGGCCTCATCGCCGGAGAAGGCATCTGCGGAATCCTCCTCGCCCTGCTGGCCGTCCTCGGCTAGCGGCACGTGCCGCAGTACGGCTCCTTCCCCGAGGCCACCGCAAACGGAGCCGCAGTTTTTTGGTATAATATCCACTTCCTTTCGGAGAAGACAGAAGACCATGGAAGCAAAGACCAGCAAAAAGCGCGACAATCGCGTGGAGATGACCGTCGAGGGACTGAAGCAGGACTACGCCTGGCACCTGCGCTACACTCTGGCGAAGTACGAGGGGGCCGCCACGCCGCGCGACCAGTACGCGGCGTTCGCGTACGCGATCCGCGACCGTATCGTCGAGCAGTGGATGGAGACGCAGGAATCCTACCATCACCAGAACACCAGGCGAGTCTACTATCTGTCGCTTGAGTTCCTCATCGGCCGGCTGCTAGGCAACAACGTCATCAACCTGAAGATCGACCGCGAGTGCACGGAGGCGCTGAAGGAGTACGGAATCGACTGGAACTCGCTGCGCGACTTCGAGACGGACGCCGGCCTCGGCAACGGCGGCCTTGGGCGTCTGGCGGCCTGCTTCCTGGACTCGATGTCCACCCTGGACCTCGCCGGCATGGGCTACGGCCTCAGGTACGACTACGGGATATTCCGCCAGCGCATCGTGGACGGCCAGCAGGTGGAGGAGCCCGACCGCTGGCTCAAGGACGGCTATCCCTGGGAGCTGGTGCGCCCCGAGTACGCGCAGACCGTCCAGTTCGGCGGACGGGTGGAATGCGTCGAGAGCCGCGGCGAGATGAAGTGGAGCTGGGTGGGCGCCGAGCAGGTGCAGGGCATCCCCTACGACCTGCCGATCGTGGGCTATTCCCGCGCCGTGAACACGCTGCGCCTGTGGAGCGCGAAGGCGACGGACGAGTTCGACCTTGACGACTTCAACAAGGGCTCGTACGTGGAGGCCGTGGAGCGCAAGGTGCTGGCCGAGAACCTCACCAAGGTGCTCTACCCCAACGACAACACGATGGCCGGCAAGGAGCTCCGCCTCAGGCAGCAGTACTTCTTCGTGTGCTGCTCGCTGGGCGACATCCTGCGCCGGTTCCGCGTGGAGAACACCGACTGGCGGACCCTGCCCGACAAGGCGTTCATACACCTGAACGAGACCCATCCTGCGCTCGTGATCCCCGAGCTGATGCGGGTGCTGGTGGACGACAACGGCCTGGGCTGGGACGAGGCGTGGGACATCACATGCCGCACCACCGGCTACACGAACCATACGATCCTCCCCGAGGCGCTCGAGAGGTGGCCCATCCCGATGCTGGAGCGCCTCCTGCCGCGCCACCTGCAGATCATCTACGAGATCAACGGCCGATTCCTCAAGAAGATATCCGGGATGTACCCCGGCGACCAGGCGCGCCTCGCCCGAATGAGCCTTATCGACGAGGGCGGCGAGCGGACGGTGCGCATGGCGAACCTCGCGATCATCGGCTCCTCCAGCGTGAACGGCGTGGCGCAGCTCCACTCCGAGATCCTGAAGACGTCGCTCTTCCGCGACTTCTACGAGCTGATGCCCGACCACTTCCACAACGTGACGAACGGCATCACGCCGCGCCGGTGGCTGCTGAAGTCCAACCCCCTGCTCGCGCAGCTGATCACCGAGACGATCGGCTCGGGGTGGATCACGAACCTGGACGAGCTCAGGAAGCTGGAGCAGCGCGCGCAGGACTCCGTCTTCCTCGACTGCATCTCGAAGATCAAGCTCTCCAACAAGCGCCAGCTGGCGAGGTACGTCTCCTCGGAACTCGGCGTCAAGCTCGACCCGTCGGCGATATTCGACGTGCAGGTGAAGCGGCTGCACGAGTACAAGCGCCAGCTACTCCTCGCGCTCTATATCATCATCCTATACAACCGCCTGCTCGCCGACTCGTCCTACGACCCCGTCCCGCGCGCGTTCGTCTTCGCGGCGAAGGCGGCGCCCGGCTACCACATGGCCAAGCTCATCATCCGCCTCATCCACGGCATAGCGGGCGTGGTGAACTCCAACCCGCGCACTAGGGGCAAGCTTTCGGTGGTGTTCCTGCCGGACTACCGAGTGTCGCTCGCCGAGAAGATCATTCCGGCGGCGGAGGTAAGTGAGCAGATCTCGCTGGCCGGCACGGAGGCCTCGGGCACCGGCAACATGAAGTTCATGGTGAACGGCGCGCTAACGCTCGGCACGTACGACGGCGCCAACGTCGAGATCAACCAGGAGGTGGGCGACGAGAACATGTTCCTCTTCGGCATGCGCACGGAGGACGTGGCCAACCTGCGGCCCTCGTACAGGTCCATCGAGTACGCGGAGAAGGATCCGGAGATATCCACGGCGCTCGACATGATCAGGCGCAACGTGTTCTCGCTGCTGTCGCCCGGGCTCTTCGACCCGATCCTGCGGGCGCTGCTCGACTACAACGACTACTACATGCTCCTCGCCGACCTGCGCAGCTACAGCGACGCCCAGGACCGCGTGGACGCGGCGTACCGGGACCAGGCGCGCTGGAACCGCATGTCGCTGGTCAACATCGCCCGCTCCGGGCGGTTCTCGTCCGACCGCGCGGTGGCCGAGTACGCGCGCGACATCTGGCACGTGGAGCCTGTAGTCTTCTAACCGATGCCGTTTTTGTGCTATACTATGCGTGGCTTTGCGGAGAAGCCGGCAATCGAGACCCAAAACAAAAGGCTGTACACATGAGAAAGATGCTTCTGGCGGCGGTCCTTGCGATGGCATGGGCGGGGCAGGCGGCGAAGGTTTCGTCGGTGACCGTGAAGATGTCCGACGGGTCGGACGTCAACACGAGCGACGTGACGGCGCGCTGCCAGGTGAAGGTCGGCGACGACTACGATCCCACGCAGTGCGCGCGCGACGTCCGGGCGCTGCGCGACTCGGGCGAGTACGACGACATCACGGTCAAGGCCGAGCATGGCGCGAAGGGGATCGACATCACCTACCTCGTGACGCGCAAGCTGCGCTTCCAGGGGCCGCTCAACGTGACCGGCAACGACTACTGGAGCGTCTCCAAGATCACGAAGCTGTCCGAGCTGAAGGACGGATACGCCTACGGCGAGGCCGACTTCGAGGCGGCGGCCGGCCGCGTGAAGCGCGAGTACCAGAAGAAGTTCTTCCCCGACGTTAAGGTGTCGTACCGCCTGGAGCCGATCCCCGACTCGCCCGGCGCCGTGCACGTCACGATGGACATCACGGAGGGCGAGCGCCGGAAGATACGCGCCTTCGTGTTCCGTGGGCAGAAAACGGTCTTCGAGAAGTACTCGTGGTGGGATCCCGAGGGCTGGCTCAAGGACGACGCCTATCCTCTGCGTGCCACCTTCGACGATTATCCCTGGTGGAATCCGCTGGGCTGGTTCAGCGACACGCCGGCCACGGACCAGGACTTAGCGGAGGCTCGCGACAAGGTGGCCGCCTACTATCGAGACAAGGGATTCCTCGACGTGACGGTGTCGCTCCCCGAGGAGGAGCGCCTGCCCAACGGCGACGTCGACCGCGTGTTCACCATCGAGGAGGGCGTGCGGTACAAGGTCGGCCGCATGACGGTGACGGGGACGAAGCAGTATCCGGCCGACGCGGTGCTGGCCGCCAACAAGTCGCTCGCCACGGGCGACATCGCCGGCGCGGCCGCCATGGCCGAGGCCGCGCGCCAGATGGAGGTCTTCTGCGGATCCGGCGAGAGGCCCCTCACGGACACGCACGTCACCGTTCGCAAGCTGCCGTCCGGGGCCAACCCCGAGGTGATCGACCTCGAGTTCGTGGTGGAGGAGGGCGTGCCCGTGGCCATCAACCGCATCCTCGTGCGCGGAAACGACTACACGAAGGACAAGGTGCTCCGTCGCGAGATCTCGCTCTCGCCCGGCGACCCGATGCTGGCCGACAAGGCCGAGCAGAGCAAGCGCCGCCTCGAGAACCTGCGCTACTTCGACCGCGTCCAGTACTATCTCGAGAAGGTCGAGGGGGGAGAGGCGAAGGACGGACAGCCCGAGCAGCGTGACCTCGTCTACGAGGTGGCCGAGAAGAACACCGGCAACTTCATGGTGGGCATCGGCGCAAGCTCCGTTGACTCCGTGTACGGCACCGTGGAGCTGAGCGAGTCCAACTTCGACATCTTCAACCCGTGGCGCTTCCGCGGCGCCGGGCAGAAGGGGCGCATCCTGCTCATGGCCGGTCCGCGCGTGCAGACGTACGAGGCGTCCGTCACGGAGCCGCACCTCTTCGACCGCCTGCTCGAGTACACGATTACAGGCTATCGGCGCCAGCGCTGGTATGACGACTACGACATAATCCGCAGCGGCCTCGCCAACGAGATATCCTATCCGGTGAAGTTCTGGCCCACCGCCCGCACGACGGGGCGGCTCGGCTTCCGGCTCTCCGCCGAGTTCATCGAGTTCGACGATGTGTCGAAGCGCTTCTACTACAACCCGGAGACCGACGACGACGAGTGGCGCGCGTTCAAGGAGGAGGAGGACAAGTACGGCGACAGCTGGGAGGTGCCGCTGCGCCTGTTCTGGGAGGACGACACCCGCGACACCTTCCTGTTCGCGAAGAAGGGCCATCGCGTGAACATCTACGGAGACCTCGTGGGCGGCGACAACGAGTACTGGCGCCTCGGCTTCAACTTCCGCCAGTACCTTACCGTATGGAAGAAGTACAGCCACGTGTTCTCGTTCGGCCTGCGCGGCGAGACGGTGGACACGTTCAACGGCCACCTCCCGATCTACGACCGCCTGTTCCTCGGCGGCCCGCGCACCATCCGCGGCGTGGACTACCGCGAGATCGCGCCCCGCATCTGGAGGGAAGAGGGCAAGCACGGCAAGTATGCGCCCTGGGGCGGCCAGACCTCCTGGTGCGCCAACATGGAGTACGACATCCCGCTATTCAAGTTCGTGCGCTTCGCGTTCATCTCCGACCTCGGCAGCGTCGGCGAGGACGAGTTCGACCTGGACACGCAATGGTTCTGCTGGACGGTCGGCGTGGGCCTGCGCCTCGACATCGAACAGTTCCCGATCCGCCTCGACCTCGCGACGCCGGTCGTCGACCCCGACGAGGACGTGGACGAGAAGGTGTTCTCGTTCACCATCGGGTATGACTTCTAGAGTGACGAACTACGAGTGAAGAGTTAGGAATAGGAGAAGCATGAAAAAGACAGTGATTGCGATGTTTGTAGCAGCGAGCCTCGCGGCGGCTGCCGACCTGAAGGTCGCTACCGTGAACATGGTGCACCTCGTTGAGCTGCACCCCACGCACGAGTCCAACAAGGCACTGGTGAAGTCCACCAACGACGACTACAAGGCCAAGCTGGACGCCAAGCAGGACGCGCTGAAGGCGCTGGCGGAGGAGGCGAAGAAGATCTACGACGACATGCAGAACCCGATGCTCTCCGCGACAGCCAAGGCGGACTTCCAGAAGAAGCTGGAGGCGCTGCAGCAGAAGGGCAACGCCGCGCGCCAGGAGCTGCTTCGCGCGGACCAGCACTATCGCGAGGAGATGAATGACCTCGAGACCCGGCTCATCAAGCTGGAGACGTCCGACATCCGCGCGAAGATCTCCGCCTACGCCAAGGAGAAGGGCTACGACCTGATCCTCGACGCCACCATGGCGGCCTACGCGAACGACTCGCTCGACGTCACCGACGACATACTGCGCGCGATGAAGGTGGATCCCGCCAAGCGCAAGACGCTCAAGGAGAAGAAGAGTGAAGGCAAGTGAGCTTGCGGCGAGGCTCGGCGGCACGCTCGAGGGCGACGACGTCGAGCTCTTCGCGTGCGGCGGCCTCGAGGAGGCCCGCAAGGGCGACCTTTCGTTCTGCAAGGACGTGAAGCACGTCAAGCTCGTGCAGTCCACGCAGGCGTCCGCGGTGCTTCTGCCGCCCGGCTGGTCCGACGGCGCGCCATGCTCCATCATACGTGTGGCAGACCCTAACCACGCCTGCATGGCGGCGGCCGAGATGTTCGCGCCGCCCACGCCGGTCCGCGCGCCCGGCGTCCATCCCACTGCCATAATCGATCCGTCGGTGAAGCTCGGCGCGAACGTGCACGTGGGCGCGTACACCATCATCGAGAAGGGCACCGTCGTCGGCGACGGCGCCGTCATCGAGGCCCAGGTGTTCATCGGCGAGAACTGCGCCGTGGGCGCGCGCACGCACATCTACCCGCAGGTGACGCTGCGCGAGGGCACGAAGGTCGGCGCCGACTGCATCTTCCACTGCGGCGTGCGGCTGGGCGGCGACGGCTACGGCTTCAACAACGGCCGCCGCGAGGACGGCAGCGTCTACATCGAGAAGATTCCCCAGCTCGGCATAGTCGAGATCGGCGACGGCGTGGAGATCGGCTCGAACACCACCATCGACCGCGCGCGCATCGGCCGCACCTACATCGGCCCGATGACGAAGATCGACAATCTCGTGCAGATCGGCCACAACGTGAAGGTGAAGGGCTACTCCGGCCTCATCGCGCAGAGCGGCGTGGCCGGCTCCACGGAGATCGGCTACGGCTGCCTTATCTGGGCCCAGGCCGGCATATCCGGCCACATCAAGATCGCGGATGGCGTTCAGGTGGGTCCGCAGGCGGGAGTTCCGCAGTCGCTCGACGGATCCCTGAAGTACGTGATCGGCGCGCCCGCGATGTCGATGAAGGATCTTGCGGCCATAACGCTTGCACCCAAGATGATCGCGAAGCTCAAGGCCGAGGTCAAGGAGCTCAAGGCCCAGCTTGCCGCCCGCGCCTGAGTCAGGCGTTGGTGGCGATCTCGTGGGACAGGACGGCGAGGGACGCGGCGAGGTCCACCCTCTGGACCTTGACCGTATCCGGAACGGCCAGCTGGACGGCCGTAAAGTTCCAGATTCCGCGTATGCCGGCTGCCACCAGAAGGTCGGTGCACGCCTGCGCGGCGGAGTTCGGCACGGTGAGGATGCCCAGCTTGAGCTTGAGGCGGGGGACGGTCTTCGTGAGATCGGCCACGTCCCACACCTGAATGCCGTGGCACATGGTGCCGATCAGCATGGGATTTATGTCGAACGCCACGGCGATGGACAGATTCTGCTCCTTGAAGCCCTGGTATCCAAGCAGGGCGTGCCCGAGCGAACCCACTCCTACCAGCGCCGCGTCCGTGGTGTTGTCCCATCCAAGCGCGCGGTTGATGGCTGCGGTGAGCTCCTTGGCCGGATAGCCGAGCCTGGGAGTGCCCGGTTCCCCCGCCATGGCTAGATCCTTGCGGACCACGACGGGGTCTATCTCGAGCTCGCGGGCCAGCACGGCGCTCGAAACGAACTGTTCTCCCTTTTCGATCTTCGCGTTGATTGCCCGCAGGTAGAGTGGGTATCTTCGAATCGTCGGGAGGGGAAGTCCTTGCGGCTTTTCGATGGAAGACATGGCATGATTATAGCATGTTTTGTTCCGTTGTGCGGGGGCAACG
>JAEEGL017174477.1_pt1 | contig 10241 bp, 5 predicted proteins | sample 9134231 | NCBI WGS metagenome assembly JAEEGL01 (sample SAMN16246548, study PRJNA631951) | gut metagenome | biome: gut microbiome; feature: rumen; material: fiber-attached | host: Bos | place: Iran: Karaj | collected 2018-10 | reverse complement strand
TTTCGGTTGAACGGCGAGCACTTCCTTCACATAGCGCAAAGCAATATCGGTGTTATCTTTTGCGATGTAAGCGGCAGCCAGGTTATTGCGCGCTTCCAGGTCATCGGGCTTCTCCTGAAGCACCTTTTCAAACTCAGCGATCGCCTGATCCGCATCGCCCGTCATGAGCAGACTGCGCCCCAGAGCGAGCGTCAATCCACGTTCCTGAACCCCTCGGGCAGAAAGGGAGCGATACGCCTTTGCAGAATCGGAGTATCGGCCCAGTTTTTCGTATGAATACGCGAGGTTAAGCCATGCGATATCGTAATCAGGCGAATCGTCGGTCGCCGCTTTAAAAGCCTCAACCGCCTTTAAGTAATCGGGGGAATCGGCCTTTAACGCGCTCACGCCTTCTTCAAACAGCTTCGCTGCATGCTGGGAGACGCCTTTTTTCTGCGCCACAGGAGCCGCTGTTTTCACTTCGGGCACAGTCGGCGTTTCAACCACGGTGGGCTGAGTTCCACCGCAAGCGGTCAAGCACAAAGCCAAAAGGCTCCAATGCCAATGAAGAGTCCGTGACATCACTTTGCCTCCCCACCCGCTTCTACATCTGCGGATTCTTTAGCATTTTCATCAGCAACCGGTGTTTCTGCCGACGCCGCATGCGCATCCAAACCGTGCGAAAGCTCGCCCTGAGGATCTTCCACAAACTTTGTGGAGAACGTTGCAGGCACAGTTAAGGTTGTATTAATCGACTCATCACCCAACACAGGGAATGTATCCGGGCTCAGTTTCACCAGCAGTGAAGCGGACTTCAGAGACCATTGATTATAGATATGATTGTCGTGCGCCAGTTTGAGCGCATAATGCAACGCTTCTACAGATTTCTCATGCAGAGGCGACGCCTGATCATCCAGCTCGGCACGATAGATCATCTGTTCATCTTCGTTCAGCTCTTCAGGCACCGGCAAATCGAACAGGCTCTTTGCGAACAGATAATAAAGTTCACCCAGTCGATAGAGTGCGCCAGCGCCCACATCGTACGCCTGGTAGTCGAGAACCGCTTCATAAATCTTTTGTGCGCTTTCCAGCTTCGTCGCCTTTTGAACCAGGGTCTTGCGCAGCACGTTATAAGGGAATCGCACCTCGATGGCCGAGAAATCCTCAAACGCATATTCACCCTGCAGGAACAAGGCTTCCGCAGCCGCCCGGCGCACCGGCTTTTGAACCTGCTGATCTGTATTCAGCTTGCTGAACGTCTTGCCCGCCAGCTCAAGTTCACGCGTTGCGTCTTTCCTTGCATTCTTTCCGCCTGCCTGCTGATAGGCCTTGGCTTTGCAGAGATGCAGCTTCACCAGCGATTCTGGTAATGATTTCCCATACTTCTGCACATAACGATCGTAAGTCTTTTGTGCATCGTTATAGCGCCCCAGCTTGATTTGATAGTCCGCGATCGTAAACATCAGATCGCTGGCATCCTTTGTATTGGGGAACTTTTGCACATAGGTTTCATAGATCTTGACCGCCTGATCATACTGCTCCAAAGCACCTCGGATCGAGCCCGCGTTATAGAGCGCGTCGGCCATCTGCTCCACTTCGGGGAAGGAAGCCATCTTTTCAAACCATGTGGCTGCCGTCTCAAAGTCGGTCTGACTCTCATACAACGCACCCAGCACGAAGTGAGCTTCCGTCGCCTGCTGCGTCTTTGGATAGGTCGCGATCAGGCTTTCATAAAGCTCGATGGCGCGCTCGGTCTGCTCAGCTTCCTCTGTAATCGCCGCAGCATTGAACAGAGCGATGGGTGCTTTTTCATGCTTCGGGAATTCCTTGACGAAGCGCATCATCTCGTTGGCCGCCTCGGTCTTCTTACCCGCCTGCGAGAGTTCCTGCGCATGCTCGTGAATCGAGATGGCGATCACGTCGCGCAACTGAGACTGGCTCAACACCTCGTAATTCTTGCGCTCGAGCATGTAACGGCCCCAGCGCTCCATCTGATCCCAGCGGCGTAAACGGTAGTTGGAATCGAACAAAGTCGCCGCCGCATGCCCCGCATATTCATGCTTGGGGTGATGCTCCATGATCACTTCCAGGCGGCTGATACCTTCCGCGTAGTGACCCTTATTGATGAAGATTTCCGCTGCTCTGAAGGAGACGAATGGCACCTCTTCATCTTTCGGGTAGAGATCCACGTATTCCTTGCAAGCCGTTAGGAACTTTTCTTCTTCAGGCGCCAGAGGCGTTTCGGGCTTGGGCTTAAAGTTGTCATCAGCCGTCTTGGTGTATTCAACAGATCCCGCGCGCTGTGTTTTGCCTTTGGCTTCCTTTGAATCCTTGGCATTCTTGGTGGAACGCTGAGGTCGCTTAATCAGCCCTGCATCGGCCATTTTTTCTTCGGCGCAAAGGATCACTGCGTAAGCAGATTCCTTTGAATATTCACCGGTTGGATTGCGCTTGACCACCGAGCGGTAATGCTCTGCCGCGCGATCCCATTCCTTGGTCTGGAAGAAATAGATTTCAGCCAGATAGAACTCCATCTCGTAGTTGTTCGGAGCTTCCGGGAAATCTGCCAGATAGCGTTCATAGTAAACGGCGGCCTTGGTATACAGCTCACCCGCTTGCGCCAGAGCCTTTTTCTCTTCGAGTTCCTGCGCTTTTTTGTGATAGCTCGTGATCAGGTAATCGAGCTCATTTTCGCGATATTCCAACGAACGGCTCATCGCCTCTTCGTTTTTCGCGTTGGCCACATGCCACGGACCCTTGGGATCGAGATCCTTGTAAAAACGATTAATGGTCTTATCGATGAGATCTAAGTCTTCACCCTTCTTCGCCACTTCCGTGATCGCAGAGGCATATTCGGGCAGCTTCGGACCATTCTTGGAATTCGAGATCAGGAACTCGTAAACTTCAACCTCCTGATCGGTCTTATCCTGCTTGTCATAGGTGCGCGCCATGCGTTCAAGCTGATCGACCATCAACTTGTCGCCACCCGCATTTCTGTAATAATCCCGCGCTCTTTGCCAGCCATTCTCGACTTCGCAATAAGACATGCCCAATGCGACATGCGCCTGCAATGTAAAGTAAGACTGACCTTCAGATTTTTGCGCCACTTCCTGGAAAGAGGTGATCGCCTCTTCATACTCATGCATGTTGTATTGAACATAGCCGAGCTTATAGAGCGCATACGCATACTCTGTGCTGTTTTTGTCTTCCAGGACCTTTAAATAATTGGTCTTCGCAGCAAAGAGCAGATCTTGATCAAAGTAATACTCAGCGACCGCCAGGTAGGCGCGCGACGCGTACTTGCTTTGCGGAAAATCCTTTGTCAATCTCAACATATACGAAGTGCCCTGCTTTTTCTCGCCGGCGGTGATTAAGCCCCGGCCAAGATAAAACATGACTTCGTCGATGCGATTGTAATTCGGGAATTCCTTTAACAGCTTTTTGTATTCCGTGATCGCTTTGGAGTAATCCGGAACGGGTTCTGTAGGCTGCTTGGTCAGACGGCCATCTGCATAAGCAGCATATTGCGCATCATATTCTTTACGCGCCAGGAAATAGCGATATTTTGCTTCATCCCATTCTTTTTCAGCGATACGAAACAGCAAATCCGCCTTATTTTTATAAAGAGGATTTTTATCCAAAATGCCTCTCATTTCACGGATTTGGCGTTGCCGCACTTCCGAAAGCTTCGCTTCATTTTCAGCGATCAGCTTCTCTGTTTCGGAATTCTCCGCCTGCTGCATCGCCTCTTCTGCCGATTCCGGCTTGATGACATTTTTTGCAGCGGTTTCGGAAGTGGCGAGTTCATCTTTGTCGTCGCGCTTTTGCGCAAAAGAGGGACTTGCAGCCAATCCCACCAATAAACTGATCAGGAGCGAGCTCTTTCTCATCACTTGCACACATCCTTGAGATCACTGCGGTAGTTATTGATCTCATCGCCCCAATACTCACCTTCAAACGGCCATGTCACATATTTGTCGCCCACAAACACAGTTGCGCGCTCCTGTGCGGCCACTTCGGAAGTCTGTTGTTGCTTTTCGCCCTTCTTGTACAGATCTTCCGTTTCCTTCTGAAGGTAATCCGTTTGAGCTTCATCGATTTCAATACGGATTTCAGTCACCTGGACTTCCAGCTGCACCAATTCATCCGAAAGATTCTGAAGAATTTCTGCAATCTTAATGCCCAAAGCCATCACATGCTCGCGATGTGCATTCTCAACGTGACCCAACAGCTGCTCTGTAAGATCATGGCCCAATGCATCGCGCTTTGACTGAATGCTTTCGATTTCCCTGCGATAGGTCGTCACCGTAGTGTACAGATCATAGAAATCGCTGTTTGAAATCATAGCCATGCGCAAAGGCTTCGGTAACTCTATGTTTTTACGCGTTTTTTTCAATACAACCGCGTTATAGAGATCCTCCGGAGTATTGTATTCGGCCAGGAATGCATTTAATGGCCCTGCCAGTGAAAGATAGCGCTCTTCGATCCGCTTGATGGCATCGTGCGCATATTCAAAATGGCAGGTCGTCATAAAGACGGTCGCCTCAAGCAAATACATGTCGGGCAAGAAGTAATGATGCCAGTCCGGGCCGTCCAGAGTGTGGAAAATGCCCATGCCGCGGCGCACATCGCCCTTCAAAAAGTAAGACCAGCCAGATTCATGCAAGGCATCTACATAGCTCGTAGACTCTGTTGGAACCTTGCGATAATAGAAAATAGCTGCATCAAAGGATCCCAGGGAGTAAGCGACGCGCGCCAGAGCGAGATAAGCCAGCGACTGCACCTTTAAGTTATCGCTCGCTTCTGCAGCGTTGACCGCTTCCTGGAAATACTGCGTGGCGCCGACCAGAATGCGGCCAAACGACGCAAACCCGGAAGTATCGTCGTCAGAAGGCAAATCCCCCGCTTCCTGGACCTCGATCAGCCCCAGAATATATTGAGCTTCGGCGTAATCCTCCGCTCCAGGCTGCACCGCCTGCAAATACAGCCGCGCTTCAGTATTGCGGTTGTATTCAAAGAAGAATTTACCCAAAAAATAGTTATAGCTATTCTTAACTTCAGCAGGCAAGGAATCGATGTAATTGCCCGTCAGAGACTCTAACGTCGCAGGATGATAGGCAATTTTCTTGGTGCATTGGCGCAGGCCCTCAAAAGCGGGCACAAACACCGGACTGTCCGATCCAGCCTTCAGCAATTCATGAAAAGCTTCCGCCGCATTGCCATAAAACTTGAGGCCATACTCCGACTGCGCCAAACCGAGCTGCGCCTTCTGATTGGCCTCCTGATCTGCATAATTCCGGTTTAAAAACGCGGAGTAAAGCTGCGCTGCCCGGGCATAGTCCTTTTCATCTAATGCCTCCTGAGCAACCTTCAGCTCTTCCTGAACCCTGGCCCGCTCTGCGGCTGCAATGCGCGCCCGTTCCGCCTCGGCTGCCGCTTGTGCCGCTGCGCGAATCTTCTCAGCCTCGGCCTTTTGCGCCTCGGTCAGACCCGACATGTCAGCGCCTGTTGCATCCAGAGGCGAAGGCTCCGGTGCGGGCTCCGGGGGAGGTTCCGGCGCGGGCATTCCCGATGAAACCATCACATCGATGACATTTGCAGGGACACCCGCCTCTCTCAGCTTTTTGACATCCGAAACACTTAAATTGAATGTCGATCCAGTGCTCTGAAGTGTCTGTACAATGACTTCTGCGGGCAGACCCGACTTATGCATCTGAATGACGTTGTCTGGTGTAATGCCAAAGGCGTTAGACGCCAGAAGCGACAACGCCAAAATCAATCCCAAGCGCTTCCCATGGGAGCGTCTTGTCATGGCGTGCCTCCTCACAAAACCATAAAGCTCACACCAAGTGAGAGCTCAACCGGCATCGAAACGCCGCCTTCAAACTTCTGGAAGAAGAAATGGCGATATTCCGTGCGGATATTGATTAAGTCGTTGATAAACCAGCGGAATCCCAACACGGTATTGCCGCATGGCTTAAATGCAGGATTCCCTTCTGGCTCGGTCGGCTCAGATTCTGTGGTGTGGAAAATGCCGAATCCCAACCCGAGATAGGTTTCAAAATGAGCCAGCTTATGGCCTAAGAAGTTAATCTTGCCATAAAAAGGAGACCAGAGCAGCGAGAGATTTGAGTACCAGTCGATGGTCTCCAAAATCGTTGCACGGTTGACACCGACACCGGTCTCTGATTCCAGGAACTCAGCCAAATCTGTTTGAAAATCCAGGGCATAGGCACCAGAAAGTTCAACAGCAAAGGCCTCTGAAAAATGGTATCCGACCCTTCCACCGAGCGGTGTGTAAATGATGAAATCGTCGTTGGGAATCACAGAGCCAAAGACGGTCAGTTCCAGACGACCATCCTTTTCAACGCTGCGCTTTTGAACCACTTTTACTTCACGACGATGGCCCCAAAACAAATCCAGCTCATCTTCGAGTTGTTTCTCTGCCGAAGCAGCACTCGCATCAGCATCCTGAGCAAAAGTCGTTCCTGTCCAAGAGAACGCGCCTAAAGCAACGAATGGCAACAGTTTATTCATCGAGGTCATCCCTATTTACTTCTTATAAAACCACAGGCGAGAATCGCTGGTGCCATCGTTGTTCGATAGGTTAGCAGAGCGTTTCTTCTCTCCCAATGTAACTTCCAATGACGTAGACAAAAGATAGCCCTGATTGGCCGGAAACAGCGTCGCATCCTGCAAATCGGTCTGAGTATTCAAACGCCAGACACCTGCCAATCGATTGAGCACCGCTTGTTCCAGATTTGTGCCTGTATCTGTAAACTGAGTGGGCGATGAGATAAAGAAATACTCACCTCCGGTCTTGCAGGCCAAATCCATCAAATCTGAATGCCGCCCGCGACGGCCAGCATCCTGCACTGCTTCAGGCGGTTGTAACTCTAAGACAATGATCGGTACAGGCTCAGTCAGGCTTGTGTATTGCTGAACCACATCATCCAAAGTATGTGTTGAGGTATCTCCACCCTCTACGCCGTCGGTAAAGAGCACGACGATCGGATTCCAGTTCTTGTAATTTCCCTTAATGATCGAATCAAATACATCACTGAGAGCATCAGCCAGCGGTGTTTTGCCCGCTTCGTTCCGGCTGAGCTGATCCAGACCGGCTTTCATGATTTCCCGGTTGCGGGAAGGGTAAGCATACACGCCATCGATATTTGTCTTCACATTGCTGTTAAACCAGGCAAGCGAAACATAATCGTCAGATGGCAGATTCTGGAGCAATTGGTTAAAAAACGAGATGCGCTCATCGCGGGCATCTGTCGCATACTGCGTATCAAGGCTGCCGTCTTTGGTTTCACCCATCAGGCTTTCGGAGTGATCGAGCAACAGGATCACCAGGCGATTATCGTCTTTGCGATCTTTACCGCCCGTATAGAGAAAACTCACTTCCTTTACATCCAGGCTGCTCGCCTGCGATGCATTGGGATTTCCTTCTGCCGCAACCCACCCCGGCTTACCGCTCACGTTGTCGGACAGCGAGGAAAAATGAAAATTGGCGGGCTTCAGCATTTCACCGATGGTTTCTGTTTCAAATTGCAACCGATCGTCTGGCAAAATCGCATCATGCCGATCCAACATCAAAACCGAGATATCCACCCGGCTTAAATCGTCACTGGAATTGCTGCATGCGGAAGGCACCAAAAGTTTACTAAAGCTGGGGCGCTCAGCATCGATGCCGACCGTTTTGTCGCATCCTCCGCCAGAAACGGCTGCGCCGAGCAACAAAGGCCAGTAAAAATTGAGGTAACGCGTAATCATTTTGAGCAAAGCCTTCCTTCTTTGAGCTGCATTCAGAACATAACTGGCAGCAAAAAGCGGCTTGCTAGCACGCAGTTGAGTTAATGTCAACTGACGGCAATTGCACTTCCATCAAAAGCCAATTTTTTACCCTATAAAAAGTCGTTTTGTCCCCCAATCTCAGACATTAAAAGCCAAGATTGTAAGCCAAAATCGATTTTTATCCGCCCGTAAGTGTATTTTTCTTCACCTGTTATTTTAAAGTGGATTTCTTTTGAAAGAATAAGCCAAAATAATGGTTTGTTTTTGTTTAAATGCTGTCCAACAGCACCATTAGGAGTAAAGAATCAATGAATCATTCTGCGGCCTTCTTCGGACGCGCAGCCCTTTTGCTTGCATTCTTCTTGAGTGCTTTCGTGGGCGGCTGTGACAGCGGTTTCAGCTCTAAAAAAACGACAGATGTCATTGTGATTCCCGCGCAATATTCGTTTTCCCGCCTGAACCTGGACGAGCAGGTAGAGCGCGTGGTCGAAATTCAAAGCACAGGAACCAGCGAACTCATTATACGAGGCGTCCAGGTGAAGCTGGCCAACGGCACAAAATATCGCCTGGATTACAGGGATTTAACAACCTCCAATTTTCAGCTGGGACTCACCAGCGATGGCGAGAATCAGTTCGATTTCCCCATTTACCTGCCTCCGGAAGAATCGCTGTTTTTTAAGCTCACGGTTACCGGAAAAGGCGAAACCATCGCCAACGGTGAGGTTGTGCTCGACGTGAATTACCAGGACGGCGAGCTCAGCATTCCGATTGTGTTCGGTGATTCCGGCGCCCAGCTGACCGTCACCCCCGGGGCATTGGATTTTGAACGCGTTCGCGCCGGTGAAACTAAATTAAAAACCGTAACCGTCACCAATGTGGGCGGCTCCGTTTTGAAAATCGAGCATATCCTCATTAACGGTTCTCAGGATTTCTCGCCTCTTTTGGGTGAAATCGACGCCAATGGCAACATCATCGATCCGCGCGATCCCCGTCAGCTCAGCGACGAACAACTGGCGGAGTTGCTGAATCAGCTGGATGGCGACGGCCAGGATGGGCTCGCCCCCAACAGCAGCATCGAACTGCACGTTCAATATGCGCCCAAAGCCGAAGGTCCCGACGTCGGCGAACTGAGCATCCTCTCCAACGACCGTCTCCAGGGTGATGTCAAGGTCAGCCTTACGGCCAACGGCAATACTTCCTGCCTGACGACCAGCCCTGCAGCCATTGAATTCGCCACGAGTCTCATCAACCGCACCGATTCCCGCCCGCTTTCCCTCGAAAGCTGCGGCGGCACGGAGCTCCGGATTACGGGCATTCATATCAGCGAAGACAGCGATCCCGCATTCAGCATCGATGAGGACAGTTTACCGCCCTGGCCCTTAACCCTTCCTGCGGCCACTGCCGGCCAGGCTGCACCTAACCGCTCGATTTTGCTCAACTTCTCGCCCAAAGAGCAACGCGTTTACAACGGCACGCTGATCGTCGAATCGGACGATCCGATCATGCCTCAACACGAGATTCACTTGCTTGGCCGCGGCATTCTCAACAACTGCCCTCGCGCTGCGATCTCGAAAAACACCTATGAAATCGAGCCCTTAGATGTAATTTTGCTGGACGGTAGCAGCTCCATCGATCCCGACGGTGCGGACCATCGCCCTGTAAAATATGAATGGATCATCACCAGCCGCCCGGAGGGTTCCCTTTCCCGGCCGCTCGAAACCTTCTTCGACATTTATCAGCCCAGCAACGGCGGCCGCCCTGACGATGTCACTACGCCTACTGCTTACTTCTTTGCGGATCTCGCAGGCACTTATACGGCCGAACTCCGCGTGCGCGACAATTTGGGATTGGGTTACGAAGCCTGCGCCAGTGCCGTTGCAACCGCTACGATCATCGCCGTTCCGAAGCAGGCCATCCACGTGCAACTGGTATGGCACAACCCGGATGACGACGACGAAACCGATGGATATGGAGCCGATCTCGACCTTCATTTGCGCCATCCAACCAGCAATGCATGGTTAGATAACGAGGGTGATTGTTACTTCTCGAACCCCACTCCCGACTGGGGCCAAAAAAACACCAGCGAAGATGATCCGACCCTCGACATCGATGATTCCAACGGTGGCGGACCCGAAAACATCAATTTAACGGTCCCGCAAGACACCTCAATTCTCGGCAAACCTTATATGGTTGGCGTCCATTACTATCATTCCAAAGATCGCAGAGATCCCTCTATCGATTATGGAGTTGCTCAGGCGCGCGTTCGCATTTACCTTAATGGCGAACTGGCTTGGGATTACTCAGAGGTCAATTCTCAAGGATACCGTGAAATGGAAGCTGCCAACGATTTCTGGGAAGTTGCCGATATTTATTGGCAAAATGCGGAGAATGCATCTGTTGAGACCCGAGATCGCTACTACCGTCAGCCTCCTTCTGCTCAATGATCGAACTTAAGGCGGAACATG
>JAEEGL016088000.1_pt1 | contig 10241 bp, 4 predicted proteins | sample 9134231 | NCBI WGS metagenome assembly JAEEGL01 (sample SAMN16246548, study PRJNA631951) | gut metagenome | biome: gut microbiome; feature: rumen; material: fiber-attached | host: Bos | place: Iran: Karaj | collected 2018-10 | reverse complement strand
GGGCAAGTCCGAGAATCCGGCCAACAGCCCCTACCCCATCCCGCTTTTCCCGGGCAAGAACGCCCTGCCCGAGATGATGGACATTCTGGACCCCAGCATCGACCCTGCGGTGGTGCAGCAGGAGACCGCCCACTACAGCGACCTGGACATGAACCAGCACGTGAACCACTGCCGTTACGTAGACTGGGTTACCGACGTGCTCAGCAAAGAAGAAATCAGGGATCGTGGCATCCGTTCCATACAAATGAACTACATCCAGCAGATTCCGCTGGGCGAGAAGGTGAACCTGGTGCGGTTCAAGAATACCAACCACCACGCCTACATTTTCGGCATGAACGCGGCCGACATGACCAAGTGCCATTTCCAGGCCCGCATCGGATTTAGGGACTAAGGCGAGTCACGCCGGTCCTTCGGGATTACCCCAAGCCCCTGCCACAGTTCAAAGCTAACGCTCCCGTCCCGGTCCGTCCGGAAAAACCGAAGGGAGTCGCCCAGCACATACCTTAGCTTCTGCACGACAGACTCCGCCGGGTGGCCGTAAGGGTTTCCATCGCCCACGCTTGCCACTGCATACTCTGGCATGACCTGCGCAAGGAATGCAAGTCCGCTGCTGCCCGCCGACCCATGATGGGGAACCTGCAACAGTCCCGCGGAGAGTGTTGGCGACAGTTCCAGAAGTTTCCGCTCGCCCAGGCTGTCCAGGTCCCCCGTCAAGAGGGCTGAACCCGCTCCCCACGAGATGTTCAAGACTAGGCTCCCATGGTTTCCGTCCACCGTTTCGTAGTCCGGCGGCCACAACACCCGAAGGTCAGGCCGTTCCGCAGACGACGAGATGCCCGCCGACCCGAATTGCACAACATCACCCCGTACCAGCGTATCCACCGGAATGCCCCGCTTGTGGGCCACGTACAGCACACTGTCCCGCCAGATTCCTCCAGCGGTGTCCGGCCCTACAAAAAGGCGTTTTATGCGGATCGGCGACTTCTCGGATAGGGATCCGTCCACAAACCCGCCTACATGGTCCCGGTGGTTGTGGCTCAGCACCACCCATTCCAGCTCTTCAACACCACGGGCCCGAAGGCTGTCCCCCTCTCCCGCCGAATCGGGGCCGCTGTCGTAAAGACCGTACCGACCGTCGTACTCCAGCAGTACCGCAAGGCCCTGCCCCACATCCAGCACCGTCACACGCAAGGGTGCCTCCTCTTCCCCCTCGCCAGAAACCCAGGTACACCCCCATAAGGACACACACCACAGCACAAGCGCCAACAAAAAACGAGCCATAAAGCCTCCTTAGGAAAAGACCCCTTTACCTTTATAGACGCTTTTTTTTGCCCAAAAAAGCCTGGCAAACATTTTTTTGCTATCTTTCCACCACAATGGCGAACAAGCCAGTGGAGAAACTATGCAGTTACCCAAGTACAAAAAGAAAAAGCGCATCAAGCTGAAGATTTGCCAGGAACCTGGCTGCGGCCGCGAATTCTGGGGCCACCCCATTGCCAAGTACTGCGAATTGCACCGTGACATCAAGCAGCGCCAGAAGCAGAAAAAGAGCCTGGACAGCATCGAGTCCAAGAACATCATCTTCCGCCACAACTACACGGAAGCCATGGACCTCACCTTCAAGTGCTGCCTGGAAGGCTGCGACGAAAAGTTCACCATCAAGGTATTCCCCAAGCAGACGGTCTACCCCCGCTTCTGCATGGAGCACAGGAACGACTTCAAGCGCGAAAACTTCCTGCGCATCATGGCAAAAAAGGGCTAAATTTAGGGGCTACCCTTGAAATTCGGGGTAGCTTTTTTATATTTGGCTCACACTCACGGTGGGTGTAGCTCAATTGGTTAGAGTCCCAGATTGTGATTCTGGATGTTGTCGGTTCGAGTCCGGTCACCCACCCTTAAAAATCCCGCAAGAAATTGCGGGATTTTTTATTTGCAACAAACGGAACCAACCTATTATCCGCACCGTTTTACTTCTTCAAAAGCACACCACTGCGCACCACCCTGTCATTCAACAACAGCACACCAATGTAAGGTCCATCGGCAATTCCATCAACAACGAGAGTTTCGCGATAGGCGCCAACTATTCGATGTCCCAAGTCCAGGGAACGCACCTCACGTCCCTGCATATCCACGAGTGTAAACCTTATGGTCCCTGCAGCCGGCATATCATAGCGAAGAACCAGAAGGGACCCCTTAAACAAAGCACCGAACCCTAATCCGGAGACAGATTCAAATTCATAGATACCAGAAGACCTCTCAACATCAGCATTCTCTGTAGTGGACCTCTCAATGTCCGCACTCTCTGTAGTAATCCTCTCAACGTCTGCATTCTCTGTAGTAAGTCTCTCAATGTTCAAATCCACTACGGCCGGCGCCCCCCAAAGAGTATCGGAGCCTAATAACACACCTACATGGTACAATAGTTGGAACTTTCCCGAAAGTGTTTTCGTTTTTTCCAAGGAATCAAGTAGAAACTCGTCTACAGGGTCCATTTTTAGCACCTTTACCGCAGTCATATCCATTTCAATGGCTTCTTCAAGCAACTTACTGTAGACTTTCTTTACTTGGAATTCGCCTTCTCCAAACGTTAGTTCGATGTTGCTTACAACAGGTGGATTGGGCATACCTCGAAGAAGCGGATAGGTGACTCCTTCCTTGATGAACCATACTGAATCAAAATTGAACTTATCAAAAGACATTCTCGTACGCATTTCATCAGGCGTAAGACCACTTCCTATCTCCAATGAATCAACGCAATTGTCCGCAAGGTAATAGAACTCGTCCACAGGCTGCGATAGCGAAGCCATGCCACCGCAATAGTTTATTTCGTTCCTTACAACATTACCCGCGACATAGCCCCTAAATCGAGCAATAGGGGTATTAATTAGGGCATTCGCACCATTGATCAAATACACATTACCCGTTGAATAACAATCTTCTATTACAGATTGGTTCACTCCAACAAAAGCCGAACTCCCAGTGACATCACCTACCGAATAGGATTGTTTAACAGAGCCATTATTAACTCCAACAAAGCCTGCACCGCCATGAACATCTCCTTTCGCAAAAGATCGTTCAATCAAGCCATCATTCCAACCAACAAACCCACCTGAACTCACTTCTGAGGCCTGGACATTCCCTGTCGCAAAGCACTCAGAAATAGCCGTTTTGTTCAGGCCAACCAAACCGCCGACATACTCCTTGCCAACAACATTTACCGACGCATGTAACCCCCTCATATTTTTACCATAAGCCTTGCCAATCGCTCCACCTACGTAGGCGCTAGTCTGTGCTTCTATGGTACCAGTCACTGTTGAGCTCGAAATATTTCCGCTATCGGTCGCTACAATTCCTCCGACTCCGTCAAAGCCAAAGATTTCACTTTCAGAACCGTTTACACTATGCGAAACATTGCCTGCCTCCCCGCTCTTTGCCTTAACATCTATACTTACCGTTGCAGAGACAATCTGACCTTCGACAGTATTCAACGCGGCAATACCGCCTATGGGGCCAGTAGCATCATTCGCCTTCACCTTAGCTGAAGCCCGTTTAACAAGACCCCTATTGACTAACGCAATCCCAGCCAATTGCCATGAGCCCTCCATCCATTCTGCATCAACATTTACATCAATGATAACCCCATCATTTATTTCGGCAATCCCCGCAATAGAACCTCCCTTAAAGGCCCCCTTGACAGCGCAACTTTCAATTCGCCCCTTATTATCATAAACAAGACCTGCCCCATGATAAATATTACTTAGTAGCGCGTCCACATCTACATAGCTTATTGAGCCCATATTCACAGACGCCAAAGCCCCAACATGTTGGAGTCCACTTTCTCCAGCGGAAAACTCATAGTTTTTGAAAGACAAGCTATCAACCATACCAATTGTCGCAATCGTGTCTATGAACCCTTTAGGTTCATTGTCCATGTAATTCATAAAAAGACCGTTGATGCGGTGACCACCACCATAGAGTTTTCCACTAAACAGTCTCGAAGTATCTTGAGACGCGTATCCGCCAAGAACGACTCCACTGCAATCGCAATATTCTTCATATATGTCGATTTTTCCAATAGGCTTAAACCCCGTACCTCGACCGCTAAAACGGGCTTCCCTCTTGGACACAGATGCGTCAATGTCGTTAACAACACGATAAATTGAGGAAAGTTTGTATTTCCCATATCCGATGGATTTTAAGTCTCCGTATGTTTTAATAAGAAAAGGATCATCTTCGGTACCCGAACCTTTCATCTTTAACATCGTCGAGTCTACAGTCAAATTCGGATAAACCTTCTCCTTCATCGTTTGGGATATGGGATAAGCTCTTCCCAACCAAGACAGGTAAGGGTATGTCGTATCAGCAACGATTTTCCAAGTGTTTTCAATGTCCCAGCCTTCATAGTTTTCTTTTGATACCATTTGCCGCGTATTGCGAAGTTCTCCCGCAGCCGTCACATTGACAAACCAAAGGCTACTGTCGTAATAGGCCAATACATAGTCTGATCCTTTATCAGAGCCTACAAGACCACCCCATTTTGAATTTCCCTGAACTTTACCAGCCGCAAAGGAGGTCCTCACCGTCGCATGATCAGAATTGCCCACCAAACCACCAACATTCCTTTCACCCACAACATTTGCGATAGAATAACAATCCGAGACAACCGCATCGTCTAGATACCCAACAAGGCCACCCACATACTCCTTACCAGAAACCAGGAATCTCGACGCACTTCTTTCTATGGTTCCCGAAGTCTTTTTCCCAACAACAGAGCCAACATAGTTATCACCCATGACATCGTTTTTTACAAAAATATTCTCAACTACAGCTCCGTTATCAACGCCTGCAAGAGTGCCAACATAGTTCTTGCCCCGAACAAAGCCCTTATCACTACTGTCACCACGTGTATAGTCTTCGCCAAAGTAAGAAGTTGTATCAAAAACGATTCCAGTCACCCTAGCCTTTTTTGCAAGTGCGCGAAAAAGGCCCACAGAATCCTCATCAGAGCGGTTAATATTCAAGCCCGCAATAATCTTATTATCGCCAATAAAAACACCACTAAATTCACCAATTGGTTCAAAACCCTTACATATAGAGCCATCAGCATTGCAATTTTCCCTTTTTGAAAGAGATGCATCGATATTGCCCATTAACTTGTAATACTTATCAAGAGTGTATTCGTATTTTCCGACATACTTAAGTTCTTCATAATTGTGAATTTGGTAAGGATTTCTTTCTGTTCCCTTACCCGCAAGAAAATTTACCGTTCCATCATCATCAAGCTTTCCCGGCTCCATCTGACCCATACCCTTAAAATACGGATATGAAATATCCTCCTGAATTTCCCATACGGCATCAAAATCGTATGTACCGTATGTTTCTTGCTTCAGCATACTCGCTGTCGGAAGTCCGCCACTTTCTACCTGAGCTACTGTTCCATCAAAGAAACAGGTACTCGGATCCAAAACAACATATAGTGCAGACGCAGCCAGGCCTCGTCCGTCGGGAGCTTTAATCATACTTGCAGAATAAACACGACGAACAATCGGTGCATAAGATTCAACATAACCGAAAACGCCGCCGACATATTCATATCCTTTTATGACATTGATGGAAAAGGCATCATTTATGGAAGCGGACAAGTCACCAACCACTCCGCCAATATAATCATCACCCTTGATATTTCCCGTTGTTGCAACAATGGCAATATTCCCTCCAACAGCTTCCCCAATCAAACCGCCCACAAAAGATTCGCCCTCCACATCTCCATTGAGCGAAATCACATTTGTAACTACGGAATTCTTTGTTGATCCCGCCATGGCTCCAACGAACCAACAACCTGTAACTTTCACGTTCATTAATTTCAAATTTTGAATCACGGCATTTTGCGCATATCCAAAAAAGCCCGAAAAATCACGTTTTTCATTTCCTATCTGTAGGTTTCTGATAGTATGTTTTTTTCCATCAAAAGCACCTACAAACGCATGAACACTGTCACCAATGGGTTCAAAATTCTGACCAAGACCATCAATATCCGCAGTCAATTCATAATTTGCCTCAAGTGGATATGCAATATGATTTCCGATTTTCTGAAGTTGGGCAAAAGATGAAATTTCAATCTTATTCGGAACCGCCATATAACTAGATGTTCCCCAAACGGTATCCCGCCCGTTCACCGCTCCAATCCTATACCCGTAATAAAGCGAGTCACTGTCGCCGGAATCACCAGAATTATTCCTTTGAGCCCACCCAAGCCACTTACCAATAAGTTCTCCATCCACATCTACAAGTGAAGCGACCAACGGATTTTCTTGCCATTTTGCAGCAGCTGTCGGAATGGCAATCGGAACTTGCGACTTTTTCGAAAATGGATTTATGTTCAAATAGGGGAAAGACCTACCTTCGTCAATTGCCCAATAGTGATATTCATCATAACCCAAGGTACTCCAATCCACAAACGATGTAAAACTCATCATTTCTGCCGTTGAAAGACCAACCCCACCCGCACTAGCATCAAGGCCTGAAATTTCAACATTCCAATACGAACTTACAACCGCATTGTTTCCCGAGACACTCCCCACAAGCCCACCAACAGCCTCATCTCCTTGAACTACGCTAGCCGCATAAGAATACCTAACAGAACCAGAACCAACAGCACCGCCAACATATTTACTTCCACGTACTGTACCTATTGCATAGGAGTTTTCGACCTTGCCCATTCCAACAAGGCCTCCTACATAATCCGTTCCTTCAACAGTTCCATGGATATAAGAAAAATAGGCGTCGCCCTTGCCAACAATTCCACCGATTTTTTCATCAAAAGAAACGCCCGATGAACGAATCAGATCCATTGTGGAAAAACAACTATAAACCGTTCCGTTTCCAGAGATTCCTCCTACTTCGTCTACTCCCGCTTCTGTAGGCGTAATCGTACCATGGGACTGAGATAGATACGCATCACCAAATCCAACAATTCCGCCGGCTCCTTTTTCCATGACGATGATATTCACATCAGCAGAGGCATGGTTAATCGCTACGTCTGATTTGCCTGCAATTCCACCAACCCCCCACAAGCCCTTGATTTCTCCCTGAAAAGACACATCTTCGAGGACAGCCTGTCCTCCAGAAGGGGATACGACTTCACCAGCAATGCCACCGACATAGCTTCGCCCCAATACGAATCCATTCGTTATATGCACATTTCTGATGGAACCCGTCTGCTTGGCCGCAACACCTGCAACATGGTCAAATCCCGTTGTGCGTCCCGTTACACGAATATGGTCAAAATTCAAATTGGCAACAGAGCCACCCAAATAAGAAATAAAAGCGACATTCGCCTCACAAGGAAACCAAATAGTCAGATTGGAAATAGTGTGGTTTTCTCCGTTAATCGCGCCCCCAAATATGGTACTAGCTGCAGCGTCTTTATTCATACCGATAGGAACAAAGCCGTTACAACCGTCCTCATTACACATTTCGTCCATTGAAGCCGAAGCATCAATATCGCCTGTCAAAACATAATTTGAGGAATAGAGGTAAACACCCTTGCCTATGGCCTTCAAATCTTCGTAATCTTCAATCTGAAATGGATTTTCAGAGGAGCCATCCCCCGCCATAAAACCATTTGCCGCAAACAACTGGCCTACGAACAGCAATATGGCTACACCGAGAAATGTTTGGATTTTCACGCACATATTCTTAATTTAGAAAATATCAATCAGAAAATAACCCTGACACCATTACGACTAGTTCAGTAGTAACACCCGTAAATTTCTTTTCCCGTAATCAGCTTGTATTTTCTTGATTTGAAGTCAAATCCCGAGGAACTCACGAACCCTACATTGCGGCATGCGACTTCTGTCACGGCCCGCACCTGCTGTTCTTCCCTTTCGCATTCCATTTTTGACATCGGAGCCTCATAATACTTGACCTCAAAAAAATCGTAGCCGTCCTTATGCTTTAGCACACAATCGAACTGCCCATTCGTCTTATTTTTTACATCGTCGTACCAAAACGAACCGAAATCTTCACAATCGTCAAGCTTTCCCATCCTTGCCAAGCGTGCAAAATACTGCAGCACCATATTTTCAAACCGTAAACTGACAAAAGTACGTAGACTGGGTATGATATTCTGCTTAACGAAAGCTTTATTACCAAATTTTGAAATCAACGCTTCCTGGCCAAAAATGTATGCGAAGTAGAAACGCATCAAATTGTCCTTGATTTCATAAAACAGCTTTTTCTTGTCGCTCGGCCTATTGATAGGAAAAACCTTTGCTATGACATCCATATTCATCAAGTTTTTCAGCTGTTTATCCAGAAGCCCGGAATCATTACCGCCCAAGCGGTTTTGAATTTCCGAATAACGTTTTTTCCCGTTTCCGAGGGACTCCAAAATACGGACGTCATACGCTTTCTGGATTTCTCTGAGGATTACATTTTCTACGTGCGTTCTCAACAGGCTATTGTCCTCGACAAGAAGGTTCTCGATGTTTTCCACGGCACTTTTGTCTATATCCAATAGGGAAAGTACATACGGAGAGCCACCATAAACGGCATACATCATAATCTTGTCGCGAACGCTTAATTTAGGATAAAATAGCGAAGCATCTAGGTAATCAAATTCTTCCACCGAAAGAATATGTGTAAGTCTTCCGAACAACGGATTGGATTCTTTTAGCAATTCCTTCATAATGGCGATGTAGGACCCGCAAAAGACAAGTTTTACATTCGCGGGGAGCGAATCCACAACATTTTGCATATAGGAATCAACCACGCCATCGGCAAGAGATTCCTTAAGGTACTGATATTCATCCAACACAAGAAGAATCGACTTCTTTTGCTTTTTTAAGAAATCAAAAATATCCAGGAGATCGCGAAACTCTACCTGAGGCAAATCCAAAGCGCTGCAGATGCTCCTGGACAAGTGAACTAGATTCCCCTTGAACGTACTTTTGACGCACAGATGGTTCACCACAACCCCTTCAAAAGACCTTGAAGCTTCTTTTATGAGCGTTGATTTGCCTACACGGCGCTTGCCGTAAACCAAAACTGCAGTTTTGGATTTTGAGGTAAAAGCCTTTTTAAGTTCCGAAAGTTCTTTTTGTCTGCCCAAAAACATAAAAACCCATTATACTGAATTATTTTTCACTGAATTTTCTTTCAATATAGTATTTTTGAAAGATAAAATCAAGAGCCCGTGAATGTTTTATGACGGAAATAATGGTCCAATACAAAAAGGAGCCCCCGGCAATTGCCGAGGGCTTTCCTTTGCGTAACGTTGGTCCGTGATGGCCACGCCCTCACGGGCTCGCCATGACACCTAGGCTACGAAAGCCTACTAATCATATACCCAGCGCAAACTGCGGTACCGATCACACCGGCCACGTTGGGGCCCATGGCGTGCATCAGCAAGAAGTTCTGCGGGTCATACTTGGCACCTTCCACCTGAGACACGCGAGCTGCCATCGGCACGGCGGACACGCCAGCAGAACCGATAAGCGGGTTCACGGGGTTCTTCGGAGAGCACCAGTTCATGATCTTCGCGAGGAACAGGCCAGCAGCGGTCGAGAAACCGAAGGCCACAACGCCCATAGCGATAATCATAAGAGTCTGCGGCTTCAAGAAGATGTCAGCAGACATGGTGAGACCCACGGAAGTACCGAGGAAGATTGTCACGATGTTCATGAGTTCGTTGGAAGAAGTCTTCACGAGACGTTCCACAACACCGGCTTCCTTGAAGATGTTGCCGAGCATGAGCATGATGATAAGGGCAGAAGCATCGGGCACCACCAAGATGCACACAATCATCACCATCACGGCGAACACGATACGTTCAGCCTTAGACACCTGGCGCAGAGCCTTCATACGGATCTTGCGTTCCTTGTCGTTGGTCATGAGCCGCATGATAGGCGGCTGGATGAGCGGGACAAGAGCCATGTAGGTATAGGCCGCCACGGCGATAGGTCCAATGAGGTGCTTTGCAAGTTTGTTTGCAGTGAAGATGGAAGTCGGACCGTCGGCACCACCGATGATACCGATAGAGGCCGCTTCACCGAGAGTAAAGCCACCGAAAGCCACAGCGCAGAACATGGTCGCGAACACGCCGAACTGGGCGCCACCGCCGAGAAGCAGCGTGCGGGGGTTGGCGATAAGCGGTCCAAAGTCCGTCATGGCGCCCACGCCCAAGAAGATAATGGGCGGGAACAGTTCCAGGTGGATACCCTGGCTGATGTAGTAAT
>JAEEGL015031114.1_pt1 | contig 10241 bp, 11 predicted proteins | sample 9134231 | NCBI WGS metagenome assembly JAEEGL01 (sample SAMN16246548, study PRJNA631951) | gut metagenome | biome: gut microbiome; feature: rumen; material: fiber-attached | host: Bos | place: Iran: Karaj | collected 2018-10 | reverse complement strand
TTATGACAAAGCAAATAAACCTATCATTGATAGTGAAACATTGTTTGCATTAACATTGCTTATTGCAGAAAGTAACCCAAAGGATAAAGATATTGTTATGCAAGTTGTAATAAGTATTTTAAATAGGAAATAAATATTTCATTCCAAATTTTTTATTACCTTTTGTAAAGTAATATATTTTATATTCTTACCATATGCTTGCCTAAAAACAGTCTATATCTTACAGTTGTATAAAATTTCGGTATGTATGTAGTATATTTTATTGAATAATATTCATCGTTTACTTTTATTGTTTGAACAGATAAAACTCTTTCTTTAAATAGTTTTTTGTTTTGAAAAGGACATTCTTTTTCATAAAACATAGTATTATTTGAAAGATTTATAACACATATTTCCGAATAAGAATAATAACAAAGTTTTTCGATTAACTCTTTTTTCTTTTCCTCATTATTCTCCGATAACAAAATTTGCTCTATTGCATAATTTATAGTGTTGCAAGTACTCATATCAGAAGCAATATATCCGTTATTATATTTAGAATAAGCAATATAATTTAACATTAGAAGAAATATTAATAAAATAAACATTTTACGATATAACAGCCATAATTCATCCTTGTTGTTTTTTAGTATTCTTCCAATAATAAAGAGAATAGTTATAAGATTCAATTTTCTTTTTGTCATTTTTTCTCCTTTGTTTTTTAAAATTGTTCTATTATTTCAGGTGTTAAAGTAAAGTTTTTTTGTTCGTTTGAAACTACATCACACAGTATTCTATTTAAAACATTACTTATTGTGCTTTTTAGCCCTCTTGCACCTGTATTGTTTTTTATAGCTTCTTCTGCAATATACCCTATTGTTTCATCAAGTATATCAAGTTCTATACCTGCCTCCAAAAATATTTGTTTATACTGACTTATAACATTATTTTGACTTGTGCTTAAAATATTTATTAAATTTTCCTTTGTTAATGAATTTAATATAACTTTGTTTTGCAACCTGCCGACAAATTCCGGTATAAAACCATATTCAATCAAATCTTCGCTTGTAGCTTGTTGCAAAAAGTTTGAGCTGTCACTCTGCGGTTTTTCTTGTGTGTTAAACCCGATTTTTGTTTTGGTATCTTTATTTATTCTGTTTTTTATAATTTCTTCCAGTCCGCTAAATGCTCCGCCTAAAATAAACATAACATTTGATATGTCATATTCAACTTTTGGGCCAAATTTGTCACCATCGGAAGTATAATTAAAACTTTCAATAATTTTTAAAAGTTCTTCCTGTACCGGTCTTGTTCCGACACTGTCTTCACCATGTTTTTGCCTTATCGCAATTTTATCTATTTCATCTATATAAATTATGCTTATGGGAAATTTGTTATTTTCTGGTTTACACTTTTTTGCAAGCCCGGTAAGTACGGAATTGGGGCTTAATCCGACATAACCACTTTCCGTAAACTGTCCTGCATCTGCAATAAATATGGGGATGTTTAGTATTTTGCTTAATGTATTACAGATAAATGTTTTGCCTGTTCCGGTAGGCCCGATTATTAAAGTATTTGTCTTGTCCAATTTATCTTTATTATCGTTATTGTTTAATTTACATTTTAAAATATGTTCATAAACCGCTGCAGAAATATTTTTTATTGCATCATCTTGTCCGACAACATATTTGTTAAGTTTATTATAAAGTTCGTTTGGCTTTAATATAAAATTTTGTTTTGATTCTTCATTTATGTACCCTTCACTTTTGTCTTCTTTACTTATATTAAAAAGAATATCAAACAGCTTATCTCTTATATCAAATTCCAGTTCTCCTGCATAACGGCTTTTACAAATTATGCAATGATTTCTTAGCAAATTTGAATTATTGTCTGTTAATCTTACTGCAATGCTCGGTTTAGTGATATTCAGTTCTACAAGTTTTTCAATAATGTCATTTCTTGTAGTTCTTGTATGTTTTTTTAACCTTGATATCGCAAGATATACAAGAATAAATCTTTCAACAATATCAAATTTGTATTGTTCTATTTCCTCGATAAATTTAACACTACTTTCCTTATGCAGACTTTTTTCGTCGATTTCTTTAAATAAGTTAAAATCTATTTTACTGCGGTTATCAACATAAAAAATATTCAATATATCGTCGATATATTCTTCCGAAGAGTATTGTGTTGTGATTGTTTGTTGTGTATTGGTCATAATTGCCCCCTTGTAAAATATTGTTTGACAATATTTTACTACACCAAGTGGACAACACTATGTCGCAAAGAAAATTTTTTGTAAGTTGTCGAACAAATTATAAAAAACAATATGGGTGCAAAGGGATTAAAAAGTATATTAAGCGGTGTTTTAAATAAAATATTTTTTGAAATGGCATCTAAAAGACAAAGGAATGTTACTTTAAGTCCAAAAGATTTTGTTTTTTAGTACTATCGTTTTGCCAGTAGTCGAGGGAATCAATATCTACAATCGTTATATGCCCATCTCTTCCGTTTTTTTCTTTTGTTGCAAAACTGCCGGTATCCATAAGGCAAATATTCATTTCCTCATCATAAATAGGATTAAACATCGGTGTGTGCCCCGCAAATATCAATGGTGTATTTTTATTAAATTGTTTATCAAAAAACTTTTTATGTTTTTGTTTATCGTTTACATATTTTGAACAAGCTATAACTTTTCTACTCCAAAGCTGGTCATCATATATTTCATCCCGTAAAAGCCCGCTTTCTTTTATATTTCCAAGTGTTATGTTTTTTATATTATATCCGTATTTTATTCTGTCAAAAATCTTTTTGGGTGTAGGCGTGTGCATTATAATTTTATTATCAAGTTTTATTATATAAGGAATATTTTTCATCCAATCATAAATTTTTAGTTTTTCTTCATCCGATATATTCAAAAACTCTACAAAAGTATTCATACCGCCATTATAATAAGCCCAAATTTGAAAAGCATTTTCCGACATTTTATAACTTAAATATTCGGCAAGCCAAATATCATGATTTCCGATAACCGGATAAAAATTTTTCAAACTCATTAGAAATTTTAAAGTTTTTAAGTTTTCTTTTCCTCTGTCACACAAATCGCCAACACAATAAAGAGTATCTGATGAGCTGAATTTACATCTATCTAAAACATCAGCTAATTTTGAGTATGTTCCGTGGATATCTCCGACACAGAGTCTTCTCATATGGTCTCCTATTAGAAAGATATTTGTTTTTTTCTTTCTATATATTATACCATATCACATGGACAACAGTATGTCGGGATAAAATTGATATTTTAGGATTGAATAGTGACTTCGCGATTTTCAATTGTATAATAAGATTTTTCTAAACTTGCTTTTCTTGTTTTTGTATAAAATTTTGATTTTTTAACAAGTTCATCAAGTTTATCAAAAATAAAAGTATTTAATTTTTTTTTAGCTATTGGATCATTTTTATATTTAACATGTTCGCAAAAATACTTGTTATTAATAATTCTGGGATGATGTTTAAAGTTAATATAATTATTATCATGCTTTATTATATTTATTATTTTTTCATCTTTTTCATCTTTTTCATCTTCAAAATTTTTATATTTTTCTTTTACTTCATCTGATATTTTTTGTCTATATGATATATTATAAATTCTTCTTAATAATTTATTAATGCCACATACTAATTCTTCTTTACTATTTATATAAGCACTACGAATTAATATTGATAAGCAATAAGCATTTTCATCTTTATTAAAATCCTCATCTTTATCAAAAACCTTATCATACTCACAGAGACAAACATCAAATCCACCGCGACAAAAATTTATATTTTCACTATTTTTATACCTATGAAAGTATAAATTTCCAAAATGGTTTTTATCTCTTTGAAATTTATATTTATGAACGGATTGGTCTTTAAAAAATTTTTTATTATAGTAATAACTTTCAACTTCTACAGGATATATTTTTAAGTTACTAATTTCGATAATATAATTATTTAGAAAACATATGTTTATTTTTTGAAGTTGATCTTCAATTTCATCATCCTTTTTATTTTTTAAATTTTCTAATTTTTCTACTTCTCTTTTTATTATTTCTAAATCATCAGTCATTTTGTAATCCTTATAATCTTTTTTCCTAATTATACATTATAAATCTTAAATTGTAAATTGTCATTACATTGTCCAACTGATACAGTTTAGAACTCCACCATCTTGGGCAATCTCCGTGCAGTCAAGCTGTAATATCTTATACTTTGGAAATATATTTTTAAATTGTTCTAATACCCGTTTATCATCCTTTATATTAAATTTCGGTAAAATTATTACATTATCAAACTGTAAGTAATTTATATATAGTCCGATAGCATTTGTCATGTTATCTGTTGATGGTATTTCAATATATTTTAAATTTTCTTTTTCCAAAACATCGATTAGTCTTTTTTTATACTTAAAATGTTTTTTAGTATATTCGTTAATTAAAACTGTATTATCATCAACAAACCTAACCATACCATCACTATGCCCATAATCATCGTATTCTTCTTCAATTATTATTACTCTTTTTAATTTTAATAAATCTTTTATTTTATTTATTAATTCGTGTTCTTTATAATTTTCATTTTCTTTAAATATTCTTGAAGTTATTATTGCCTTTTCGTTATAACAAACAAAGTTTCCACCATCAAGTTTTATATCCGTTTGTATTACTTCTATACCTAACTGTTTTGCAATTATACTGCCGTCTGTTATTAATTCAGCACTGTGTTTTAAATAACAAGGATGATAATCAAACTGAATATATTTACCACCCATAGGTTTTATAGGCATAAAATCCCGCATCCAAATATCTTTTGTACCTTCAACAAATTCACAGCTTAAATTATTGTCTTTAAATAACTTTACTAACCTATTGTAAAAATGTAAATATCTTTTTTGTTTTAATAATGCTGAAAAATATATTGTTGTCATTATTTTGTTCTCCTATTCAACTTTATTACAGAATTTTCTATTTCAATAACAATATCTGAAAGTTCATTGATTATTTTTCTTTGTTCATCTCTTTTTTCATCATTATTGCTTAGCATTGTTACAAGTATTATAGGAATATTATAGTTTTCTACAATCTCTTTTAACTTTTTTATATTTGTTTCCATAACTTCATTAGGATTTGTATTAGCAAACTGTTTTATTAAAACATCATAATTTTCTTTTAATATTTTTTCTTTCTTATCTTCCGTATCAATATAAAGATTGTCTATTGAAGGATATGTAAGTTGTAAATAATCTATCAATATCAAATCTAATTTGTGCTTTTGTTTTTTCAGTTCGTTAATAAGATTATCAGTTTGTGCTTTTAGTTTTTCTATTGTTATGCCTGTTCCGTCATAAATATAGAGGAAAACATTACTTGTTTCCTTCTTTATTATTTCATTGTTGTCAAAATCAAATTTATTTATATAGCTTGTTAAATTAAGCTGTGTTATTTGTATCAGAAAAGGTATCACACCGACACTTGTTGTTCCTAAAGAATATACAGCAATATTTTTGTTACTCTTAATGACAACATTTTTTACGATGTTTAAAGCCAATGAAGATTTACCACTGCCTACTTTTCCGATTATACTTATAACATCTGCATTTTTAAACCCTTTTGTTATTTGCTCCAAATTTTCAAACTTCGGTTCAATTCTTTCTTTCATAAAAGCCTCCTGAAAAATTTATTTGCCCCTATATATATATTGACAAAAAAATTTTATAACGATTATTTTATTTTTTGTTTTATAAAAACAAGTGGACAACAGGCTGTCTTTATGCTAGAATATGGATATAGATGAACGGATGAAGGGGGTAAAAGTCTTATGAATAAAATGTCTGCAATAATATTTATTCTTAACCGTCTTGATTGCGGTAATGTGACAATCAGGGGGCTTGCCGAAGAATTAAATGTATCAACCAAATCAATTCAAAGATATATTAGAGAAATAGAAACAGCAGAATTTCCGTTATATAATCCGGCTAAGGGTACTTATACCTTTGTAGATGGGTTTTCTTTACAGAAAATGCACTTATCAGATACAGAAGCAGGACTTTTAGTGTTTTTTAATTCTTTAATAGATTCGTTGAATAATAAAAAATTAAATAAGAGTTTTGATTCTCTTAAAAATAAAATTTTACAATATAATGCCGACAATCCTTTTTATGTAAAAATGGAAAAAGGTCCCAAATACGAAGTAAATGATATAACAAAAACCATAGAAAAAGCCGTAAAAGAGAAAAAATATGTAGTAATTAAATCTGTATATAACAAAACAATAGAAAAGTTAAAGCCGATAAAAATAGCTTATTACGATGGATTTTGGTATTTAATATGCTCGATAGGCAGGAAGAATAAAATTTTAAAGTATAATATTTCTACCATAAAAGAAATTGAAATAACTGATGAAGAATTTGAAATTACAAAAGATATAAACAAAATATTAAAGGATAGTATAAATATTTATTTTGAAAGTAAACGAGATATCAAAATAAAGCTATCCGTTGCTCAAAAAGTATCAAAATATTTTAAAGTAAAAAAATATTTTCCGCTTCAGCAAATAACAAAAGAAAATAAAGACGGTTCTTTAATTTTGGAATGTACAATAGCAAAGAAAGAAGAAATTTTACCTACAATATTTCATTGGTTGCCGAATATAAAAGTATTGGAACCTCAATGGCTGGATGAAAAAGTAAAAGAAATTATCGGACAATATTAAATTAAATATTGTTCTGCTAACTCAAACATTTTTTCTTCTGTTAATTGTTGCTTGCTTAATAACTGCATTATTTTTCTTAAAAACACTTTAAATTTCACAAATGTCAATCTGTCTTTACTCTTATCTTGTATGTCGGGCTTAACTTTACTTATTTCTTTATATGCGGAAAATAAATCCCTTTTAAAAAAATCATAATAATGTCCCCATCCGCCGAAAAACTCGTATCTCATTAAATCGTAAGATATTGCCTTGTTATGTGGTTTTATTCTTTCGTACTGAATCCATCCACAATAATCCCATAACTCTTTTATCCAATGTTTTACTCTTTCCGATTTGTTATCCGTTATTATTTTAGCAATGTGATCAAAAAACAAGCTGATTAAATGTGTTTCCCATAATCTTTTTTTAATTTCTCTTATACCAAACGATTGTATTTTCGGTTCAGTATATTTGCTTACAACAACATCTATATAAGTATATTTATTATCTATATACTCGCAGATGCACAAATATTTTTTGTTATTTACAACGAAAGAAAACGGAAAGAAATGCGGAAAATTTGTCCACAAATTATACCACACATGCGGATTTTCTTGTTCAAAAACTTTTGTCATAATTTCTGTGTTAAGCTCATCTGGACATTTGTTAACATAAACTTTGTAAATGTTTCCCGGTTCAATTTCATCCTTGAAAGGAATTTCAAAAATATTCCCTTTTTTTAAAACTTCCTTGTTATATATTCCGGAATTTTTTGCCATATCTAAAATATTTTTCGGTATGTTTATTGAATCAATTTCCGTAAAAGCTAAATCATTCTTTATAATTATATTTTTAGCATATTCCCAAGAATAGTAAGGATACATTGCAATTCTGTCAGCAATTACTTTCGGAACATTTTCGAAATTTATATTTTTTGCATATCTGTAAGCTTCTTTTCCGTTTCTGCTGATAGAATTTATTATTTTTTTAGGAACATTTTTATATTTTATAGCTTCGGCATAACAGGAAGCTGTAGAAGAATGTTTTGCTAAAATATCAATTATTAGTTTAGGAACATTTTTGTATTCCAATCTTCTTGCATATTCAAAAAGTATCCCCGGCATAATATTAAGTTTATCGATAACCCTGTAAGGAAGATTTTGAAAATCATGCTCCTTTGCATAATCAAACGCTTCTTCTTTCGTCAATTCCTTTTTCATTTTTTCTCTCTTTTATTATCATTCAAAATTTTATATTTTTTGTTTTATTTATATTAAAGCCATAAGTTTTTGCAAGAAAAATTAATATTTTATATTCATCATCGGCAGCTTTTTTATTTATTAGTGATAAAAAAGTTTCATTTTTTTTGTTTTTAGCTTCTATATCTATTTTGTTGCTGTCCAATAAATATTTTAAAATATCAAAGTGCCCCTGTTCATAATTAAAGTCATATATTTGTGCCAAAACAATTAACAGAGTATCGCCGTCTTTGTTTTTTACGCTTAAATCATAATTTAATTTTTCAACAAAATATTTAAATAATTCAAAATTTCCATTATTACAAATTTTAAATAACAAATCATTTTGTTGCGGAAAATTCATTTTAAGATCTTCAACAAAATATTTTATTGTTTTTGTTATTGAACTATTCAATTCGTAATAAGAATTTGATAAAAGTTTTTTTAAAATATTTTGCTCTTTCTTATAATCAATATGTTTTTCTTCAATTAAATATTTAAAGAAATCTTTACTTGTATTGTAAAGCAGTGCATATTCAAATATATTTAGCTTTTGTATTTCCTTTTTATCAGGAACCGTAAACTTATCTTCCCAGTTATTTACATCTTTAATATTTTCGTTAATTATATATTTTAATTTCTCTTCGGAAATTAATTTATTTTCTTTTTTAACATAATATCTCAATCTGGAAAAAAGTTCATATATATAATTTTTATCGTTAAATTTTAAATTATATTTTTTATATACATATTTAAAAAAATCTGAATCTATATTCCCGTTTCCAAATAATGCATATAAGATCTTGGCTTGACAATCTTCTGAAATTTCTATTTTTGATAAAAACTTATCCACTTGTTCCTTGGATGAGTATCGGCATATATTTAATAAAAAGTTCATCTTAGATATTTCTATTGCAACTTTTTTACATTGTTTAGCCTTTCCCGGCTCATTTATTAATGTGTAGAAAATTGATTTATAATAACAAAATAGAATTTGTTCTTCCGAATCGTTAATTTCTTTTTCTGCTTTTATAAAATCATCAACTACTTCTTGTCGTTTGTTTATTTTTTCGGTTTGCCATATTTTTAAATTACATTTTATTCTTGCAAGCCGCCACTGACCATTTAAATCCTCATCATATTTTTGTTCAATAAGTTGTGTCCAATCTTTTATTGATTTTCTAACATCTATAAAATAATTTGCCAATGCTCTAAAATTTAATGCCCAATAATCATCCGGAAAGTAATTTACAACATTATCAAAATATTCTGCAGTTTTTTTAGTGCCTTCAACGAAACCATATAATTTTCTGTTGACAATTGCTATTTCATTACAAATTTTTCCTTCGGAAATATAGTTTCTGGTATATAAATTTTTTGCCTTATCGTATTCCTCTAATGCACCTTTATAATCTTTATTAATGCTTTTTATAAAACCTCTAATAAAATAAATGTCTTCATTAACTTCTTCTCTTCCAAAGCCATAATAACTCTCCTCTGCATTTTTAAGACATTTTAAAACTTCATCAAATTTGTTAAAAAACATTAAGCTTTTTGCTTTGTTTAAATATGCAAAAGCTATGTCTTGGCTGTCATTAAATTTATTTTTTATCTCTTCATCAGCTTCTTTTATTTCTCGTTTACTTTTTTCTAAAAAATTTTTGTCATATTTATTTTGTAAATACTTTTTTCTATAATTGTGAAAAGCTCTAAAAAACATTTTAACCTCCTAACACACTAACGGCATTTATGCTTATTTTTTATTAGTTTATTTAAAGATATTTGGTTACTTTTTAACTGAACAACTGCTTTATCCTTTTTCAGTTTATCTCTATTTTTTAAACAGTAATTTCTTATTAGATGGAAATAATCTTTTATATTGTTAAAAGCAATTCTTTCTTTACAATTTAAACAATGGAATTTTATTACATGTGCACCAGATAACATTGAACCAACACAATAATAAGGAACAAGCATTTCTTTACCACAGCAAGGGCATTTATATTTCGGGAATTCTGCACTGTCAACATATCCGGAGCATAACCATATTATTCCTATTTCCACAGGCATACTTTCTTTAAATTCCTTATCCGTTTCATTTTCAAATATATCATAATATAAAGTACCTAAACTTCTATTTTTTATTGTTTTTGAAATGTTTTTTAGTACATAGTGTTTTTGTGCTTCAGTTTTTGTGATGAAATTTTTCATTTTTTATCTCCTTTAGCTCTGTATTTTTAGTGCGGGCAAGCAAAGAAATCTAAATCCACACTATATTTTTATTTGTTGCTT
>JAEEGL014394241.1_pt1 | contig 10241 bp, 6 predicted proteins | sample 9134231 | NCBI WGS metagenome assembly JAEEGL01 (sample SAMN16246548, study PRJNA631951) | gut metagenome | biome: gut microbiome; feature: rumen; material: fiber-attached | host: Bos | place: Iran: Karaj | collected 2018-10 | reverse complement strand
GAAACGGCTGGATCACGGAGAGGGAGCTTATCGACCTGGTAGCGGTAAGCGAGGCAACTCCCGGACCTTTTGCGGTAAATGCGGCTACTTTTGTAGGCATCAAGTGTGCCGGGATCCTGGGCGGTGTATGCGCTACCCTCGGGGTGATTCTTCCTTCTTTTATCATAATTCTGATAGTATCAAGGTTTTATGAAGCATTTAAAGAAAGCAAGGGCGTACAGGGAGTGATGTCGGGACTGAGGCCGTGCGTTGTCGGGCTGCTTGCTTACTCCGTATACTCCGTAGGAACCTCGTTCTTCCTGTCTGCAGGGACTTTGACTGGACCGGGACTTAACCGGAGTTTTGTGGTCATTTCGGTACTGTTTGTGTGTTCTTTGATCCTTGCATTAAAGCGGGTAAATCCCATTATCATCATCGCATCCTGCGCGATCATCGGAGTTTTGGCTGGATATATATTTAATCTTTAAGTTATGATATAATAGTAAGGTATTCAGATTATCTTTAAGGAGACTGCTTATGAATTACGACGTTATAATCATCGGAGCGGGCCCCGGCGGTATTTTTTCCGCTTACGAGCTCATGAAAAAGAAACCTGAACTGAAGGTGGCTGTCTTTGAGGCAGGCTATGCTCTTGAGCAAAGAAAATGCCCTATTGACGGAGTTAAGGTCAAATCCTGCATCAAATGTCCCACCTGTGCCATTATGAACGGATTTGGCGGCGCAGGTGCTTTTTCCGACGGTAAATATAATATCACCAACGATTTCGGCGGTACCCTGTATCAGTATATAGGCAAGACAAGAGCGCTTGAGCTCATGAAATACGTAGATGATATCAACATGTCCCACGGCGGCGAGGGAACCAAGATGTTTTCTACCGCAGGAAGCGAGTTTAAAAAGCTCTGCCTCCAAAACAAGCTTAAACTCTTAGATGCTTCCGTTCGTCATCTTGGCACCGATATCAACTATATTGTGCTTGGAAACCTCTATCAGGAAATGAAAGATAACATCGATTTTCATTTCCATACACCGGTCAAGGATATCGAGGTCCTTCCGGACGGCCGTTTCAAGATCTCCTACGGCGAAGGCGAATCCGCAGAGTGTGACAAGTGTATCGTATCCGTAGGCCGAAGCGGCAGCAAGTGGATGGAAGAGGTATGTAAAAAGCTCAACATCGAGACTCTTTCAAACCGTGTGGATATCGGCGTAAGAGTAGAGCTTCCCGCAGCTATCTTTTCACATCTTACGGATGAGCTTTATGAAAGCAAGATCGTGTACAGGACCAAAAAGTATGAGGACGCCATCCGTACTTTCTGTATGAATCCTAACGGCATCGTGGTAAATGAAAACACCAACGGCATCGTAACGGTTAACGGCCATTCCTTTGAGGATCCTGACAAAAAGACCGAGAATACCAACTTCGCACTTCTTGTAGCAAAGCACTTTTCGGAGCCTTTCAAGGATTCAAACGGTTACGGCGAAAGCATTGCGAGACTTTCCAACATGCTTGGAGGCGGCGTTATCGTACAGCGCTTCGGTGATCTTGAAAAGGGAAGAAGAAGTAATGCAAAGAGGATCCAGGAGGGCACAGTCCGTCCCACTCTTGACGCGACTCCCGGAGATCTTTCACTGGTGCTTCCAAAGCGTATCCTTGACGGTATAATGGAAATGCTTTATGCACTTGACAAGATCGCACCCGGAACCGCCAACGACGACACCCTTCTTTATGGCGTGGAAGTCAAGTTTTACAATATGGAAGTTAAACTCGATGAGAACCTTGAAACGGGGTACAAGGGCCTTTACATCATAGGAGACGGCAGCGGTGTGACCCATTCCCTTTCACATGCATCCGCCAGCGGCGTTTACGTAGCAAGGCAGATCATAGGCTAATAACGGGAGATTCAAAATGAGTAATGTTTTCAGTAACGATCTGTATCATCAGCAGGAGAGCATTTCGATTACGAGAAACTTAACAGAGGAGCAGCAAAAAACTGCTCCTCTTATTTCTCTTGCGGACAAAGTCCAGCTTCAGGAAATGGAGCCTGCACTTAAGAGCCACGGAAGAAGGGTAGACGCATTCAGAAGAAAAGTAGCGGCAAACCTTCCGCCTGCTCTTGATTCCGCGACTGCCGGAAACGTGAGCGAAACAGCCTCTGCACGTGTTGTAAGCGAAAAGTATATTTCCGCCACCAGCGGATATAATATCGGCGAGCTTGAGAACGACCTCCTCACACGCTGGAAATATCAGCGCTATAACGGGCAGGATACGGAGGATATGACCAGGCTCAAGGATGACCTTAAGGATCTGACATCTACCCTTTCTGCGAAGGTAAGCTTTTCTTCCATAGAGGACATAAAAGGAATGGCAGCCACTCTCAGAGGCAAGTATGAGACTCTGATCAGATCCTGCGAACATTACCTTGAGACGCATCAAAGTCCCAGATCCATAGCGGGAAAAGCAAGAAAAGATATGGCAAATAAGCTTATCGCCGCTTCTTATGCAGAGCTTGACATGATCGAAGACTCTGCCGTCTGCTGCTATCAGGAGGCTACAGAGTTTAGTAAGCAGGATACGGCTTCTTTTACCTGGAATGAGATCCTGCACGAAGGACGTCTCAGAAGAGTTGAAGTGGGTCAAAAGGTCAATCCCGTAGAATATGTAAACGAACACAGGATAGAGTTAAGGCATACAGACTCAAACGAACGGGATCTTGTTTCCGTTGCAAGGGACGAGTATGACCTTAAGGAGTGCAGAAAAGTAGTGGCAATGAGCCGCCTTGCCGACAAACTTCAATGCGGTGAGCTATCGGGCAGTGGCTCCATGAGTACCCGTATGACCACAATGATCGTTAGGGGAGAAGGCGTAACAGGTGTTATTACTTCTGGTATCACCAAAACATCCGCAAAAGCCTTTAAGTCACGACAGACCGTAGCCCGTCCCGGCCAGGGCGCCATCGGTGAGCCCGTGGTCGTAAAGGGCACAGATTATCAGTTTGATGAAATGAAGATTAAACTCCTTGATTATCTTTCCGGTGTAAAGACCCGTAAAGATACGGAGTTTGCTGCAGACAAAGAGCAGACTTCCGGATTCCTGATCCTTAAGTCCATTCAGGCAACGGGCGAATCCGCGGTAGACGGTTCTTTCGGAACAGATCCCGTTACCATGCCTACTTTGCAGGGGGCTACCATTGATCAGGAATTTGCGGACCTTATCCTTTCACTTAAGGCAGAGGAGCTTCCATCACTCTTCTTTGGCATGCTCGATGAATCTCAGATAAACGGTGTTGCGGAAAGACTTATCACTCTAAAAGCTGAGATCGTAGAGCACAGAGAGAGTTTTAAAACGCGAGAAGCTGTAGAGCAGGAAGTTGCCGCTGCCACAAAACGTGAGCTTAAACTTCCGGAAAAAGGTAAGCTTACTCCCCTTAAGGGCCTTGCAGGCCAGGTTGTTCAGGCTAAGGGGAAGAATGCGGCTGTACTTGACGGCATTTCCAAAAACTTTGCAATGTGTATCGATCAATTCGCTTCTTTTAGGGACAAAGCAGTTGACTTTTCCAAGGGAAAAGAAGATGTTTTGGCTCAGGTTGAAAGGCAGCTTTTGGCGGTCGAAGACCTACAGGATTTTTGCAGGGTTTACATGAAGCAGTCAAAGGATGACGATGATGCGGGCAACCGTTTTACGGTAAGCAAGCTCCTTGCGGCTTCCGAACATCAGGCGGAATACTACAGGCGTCACGTTGAGGCTGTCTGCGACTGGTATCAAAAGACTTCCGAAGCTTTCCCCGAGTGGTCCCTTTCTTTGACATACGAAGAACTCTTCAGAGAAGCCATGGTAAGCGCCAACAGTATAGGGGCAGCGGAGGAATTCTCGGAAGATGAGATGTACAAGTCCGTCGGGCTTTCAATGGAAGATCTTTGTGAAAGAACGGAAACCGATTCCATCGAATCTATTGAATCCTACCTTGATACAAGCATGAAGAAAAAGGTTGAAAAGGGCGATACAAACAGCCCTGAGATCGAGCAGCTCCACGATACCCTGGTCAACCTTAAAAAGGCAATGGAACACAGTCCCGAAGTCAGGAAGTCAGAACTTGCCATCAGGCTTCAACAGCTTCGTGAAGACTGTCAGGCCTACAAAGACAAGCAAAGATCGGGTAAGCTTCCCAAGGGGCTTTTCTCCGGAAGAGGCCGCATGAACATGCTCGATCAGATCGACAGGTTGTTTTCCGAAGAATTCAGCCTGCTTGGTACTTTCAACGAAGAAGGAGTATTTGTATACAACGAAAAGAATCTCGATTTTTACAAAGGAAGAGCCGCAGCTTATCTTGGCATTCCAAAGGCCGAAGTGACCAACGGGGATATAATCTATCAGATCAAGATGGGACAACTTCTTGGTATAGAGAAGGATCTTTTAAGAGGCGTCAAGCGTAAGAAACTTGTAGAAGAAAGCAAGGAAGTTGAAAAGAAGGCAAAAGAATCTTCAAAGACCCGTAAAAAGAAAGAAACGGGAGATAAGCCCGAACCGGAAGATCCGAAGGTAATGGAAAAGCGGCTGTCAGATCCTCTTAAGCAGAAGGGCCTTCACGAGATTTCAGCGTCCCTTGGCTTTGAACTTTTAAAGAAAAAGAAAAACGGTGCGGAGATCAGCAGATACGCCACAGTTTTGCAGCAGCTTGTAGAATACAAGGATAAGCCTATCTTTTCGGCTTTAGACTGCAAAGATTATGCAAAGACAAAGAAACTTGATACTGGAATTCAAAACCGTCTGGTGGGCCGCTTTAATGGCATGGCCGAACAGTTTAACGTTCTTACGGACATTCAGGACAGGTACTTTGAAAGAATGAGCAAAAAACTCTTTGGCGGTGTAAGTTCTTTTACCGGCTCTGCAAGACAGGAGCTCATCAGTTCCGCTTACAAGACCTATCACTGGGAGTTTGAACAGTTCCTGGGTACGGACTATAAGGGCGAAAAGCGTATTATGCCCGAGCCCTTACTTAAGGCTTTGCAGGAAGTCCTTGATTCGGGCATCCCCCTTTCCGAGGTTACGCTCACAGATATTACCAACAGAGCCCGCCTTAATGCAACATCAAAGACAGGCACTAAGAAAGGTTCCAAGAAATGATCTATACCGTTACCAAAGAACATGCAGACAAGTTTAAGGACTTTGTGCCTGCTCATATTCTAAGCCATATCGGAGCTCCCGGAGTATATTCTCTTGGAGTGTTTGATGAGCACACTAACTTACGGCCCATGGGTTATGCCACCTTTATCGCCTCTTGTCCCGACCAGTATGACGGTAAAGAGATCATTTTCATCAACTGGTTCTTCATAAAAGAAGAAGACCGTTTTGACGGAAACGGGACAGCACTTTTGGATTGTATCAAGAGCATTGCAGTAAACTCCGGAGCGTCGGAAGTGATCATCAAATTTGCGGAGCAGGACGAAGAACTGAAGGCTTTCCTTGAAAAACGGGGCTTTGAACTTAAAAAAGGAGAGAGGACCGGGCTTGTGTGCCCTTTAGGCGAGTGTTCGGGTGCCGGAGTCCTGAAAGGAGATCCTGATCCAAATGTCAGGTCATTTAATGACATCCTTCAAAACGACAGACGCTTGCTTGAAATCCTTCCGGATTCGGATGTATCGGAACTGGTGGATGCTTATATTAACGGAGAATCCTTTGGATTTGATGATGAGACGGGCTGCTGCTATGTTTCGGAAGGCAGGATACAGGCTTCTCTCATTGCAGCCAATGCAACGCAGGGTGAGCTTGAGGTAGTTAAGCTTAAAGGTTTTCACGGGTTTAAGCCTGAGATGATAATCGAACTCCTTCAGTTCTTTAGGCGCAAGGCACTCGATATTTATCCTTCGGAAACCATACTGCGAGTAATGGCGGAAAAAGAATCCTCAAGACAGCTTTTAAAGAAACTGCTTCCAGCCTCCGAGAATGAAGGCATTTGGGTGGGATCGCTTAAATGCTGAGTTCCTGACAGTCGGCAGAAAAACGTTTTCCGCCGGAAAGCGCTTTCCTATGCGCTTTGCATAAAACGACCTTCGCGAAAAAAATATATAACACTTTAACTTGAAAAAGTGTAGTAAATGTGAACACGTAAAGCGTTTTCCATTTGTGCAATTTCCACAAAACCATATTTGATAAATGGTCAAATTGCATATTGCGAAAACGGTTTCCTTCTGATATTCTGTAGATGTAGCGCAGATTGCGCGGTAGATTTCTTATCTATACAGGAGGATCAATATGAAAAAGAAACTTTTGGCGGTTGCACTGTCAGCAGTTCTTGCGGTTTCAATGCTTGCAGGCTGTGGCGACAAGGGCAACACATCCGCATCAGGTTCCACCTCCACCAAGTCAAGCACTAAGTCAGAGACTTCCGCTTCCAAGACAGATGGTGGTGCTACCTATGAATTCGACATCAAGGTCTGGGTTCCCGAGGCTGACGTTAACAAAAACCTTACGGCAACCATGATCGACAACTTCAACAACACCAATGCAGACGGCGTTAAGTTCAATGCTACCATCGAAGCTGTTTCTGAAGCAGATTCCGCTACCAGCATGATCACCGACGTCGAAGCAGGTCCCGATATCTACAACTTCGCACAGGATCAGCTTTCCCGTCTTATCATGGCAGGCGCTCTTTCTAAGCTTGATGATACTTCAGAAGAGTTTGTTCGTGCCAACAACGACGATGCTTCCATCGCAGCAGTAGCAGCAGGTGAAGATCTTTACGGTTATCCCATCACTTCCGATAACGGCTACTATATCTTCTATGATAAGAGCGTTGTAAGTGATGAGCAGGCTAAGACCGTAGAAGGCATTATCGAAGCTTGTAAGGCTTCAGGCAGAACCTTCGCAGCTCCTATCGGCGGCAACGGCTGGTACCTTGCAGGCTGGTTCTTCGGAACAGGCTGTGACAGCACATGGGTTACCGATGATGCAGGTAACTTCATCAGCATCAACGATACCTTCAATTCCGATAACGGTCTCATCGCAGCAAAGGGCATTTACAAGATCATGTCTTCAGGCGTTTGGGTAGATGCTGACTCTGCAGATGCATTTACCGCAGCTATCCCCAGCGCAGTACTTGTATCCGGTCCCTGGAACAACTCCGTTATCCATGACATGCTTGGCGACAACATGGGTGCAGCCAAGATGCCTACCTACTCTGTAGACGGCAAGTCCTATCAGATCGGTTCCTTCAGCGGATCCAAGATCATCGGTGTTAAGCCTCAGACAGACGGTACCAAGGCAGCTGCTCTTGCAATGCTTGCTGAGTACCTTTCAGGTGAAGAATGCCAGAAGATGCGTTTCGACGCTCTTGAGTGGGGTCCTTCCAACAAGGCTTTACAGGCTACAGATGCAGTTCAGTCAAACGTAGGTCTTGCAGCTTTGGCAGCTCAGGCTCCTTTTGCTAAGCCTCAGGGTAACATCCACGGTTCATGGTGGGATATCTCCAAGGCTATCGGCGCTGCTATCAAGGAATCCAACGGTACCGATCAGGAACTTAAGGATATCCTTCAGAAGTACTATGATGATTGTAATGCAGTATTTAACATGACTTCAGATGAGAAGACCGCTATGTCGGTTATCGGTGCTCTTTGCGGTACCAACTGGGATACCGACCTTCCTATGACCAGAACCGCTGAAGCAGGTGCTCCCACATATTATTCAGAAGCACTTGAACTCAAGGCAGGTGATGAGCTTAAGGTTCGTCAGGGCGCAAGCTGGGATGTTAACTTCGGCGCTGACGGCGAGATCAACGGACCCAACGTTGTAGTAGAAGCTGACGGTTATTACTACGTTAAACTTGTATGTAACGATGATTTCACCCATGGTGACATCACTCTTGAAAAGTCCAGCTATCACGCATGGTCAGTGATCGGCGCTATCAAGGGCACAAGCTGGGATACCGATTTCGAAATGGCTATTCAGGATGACGGCAAGACCTTCAAGCTTGAAGGCGTTGAACTTAAGAAAGATGAAGAGTTCAAGGTTCGTCAGGGTCACAACTGGGATATCAACTACGGTAAAGACGGAGTAGCAGGTGGTGACAACGTTAAGGTAGAAGAAGACGGTACTTATACCATAGTATTTGATTCTGAAACCGGTATGATCACTTTAGAGAAATAATCTTCACTATATCAAGCAATACACGGGTTGGGGCGGATTCCCGCTCCAGCCCGCTATCTGTTAATTTCCGCATTTCCAATTCTTCTTTAATCTGTTGAGGGGTAAATCCTATGGGTAAAAGCAAAAAAGCTCTAAATGTAAATCCACACAGCGAATATTATCATCAGGCGGGATTTGTGGAGTCTTTCGTTAAGGGAGACATCTGGACCAAGTTATCTGTATGCATAATGGGTCTTGGGTGCCTTGTGAGAGGCCAGATCGCAAGAGGACTTGCGCTTCTTGCTATAGAGGTCGGTTTCATTCTTTTTATGGTAAAGCAGGGTGCTTACTGGCTTTCCATGCTTCCTTCCCTTGGTAAGGTAGGTCCTACCAAGGAATCCGTTACGCGCCTTGGCCGTACGGTAGAAGAAGTAACTTACAATGACAATTCGTTTAAAATACTGCTTTACGGTATTTTAACTTTCTTTCTTATCTTTGCCTTCATCCTGTTCATCGGGATCAGCGTCAAGACCTGTTATGACGCCCAGTTCAGAAAGGCAATGGGTAAGAGGCTTAATACATTTAAGGACGATCTCAGGTCTTTGGTAGACGAATCCTTCTACAAAACACTTTTGACCGTTCCTACCATCGGTATTGCATTATTTACCTTCCTTCCCATCGTTTTCATGATCCTTATAGCCTTTACCAACTATGACGGTACCCACGACGGCTATATCAACAACCTGTTCCACTGGGTAGGATTTGAAAACTTCAGGACCATGTTCAGCACAAGAGGCGGTTCAAGCTCCTATGCAAGCATCTTTGCAGGGATCCTTGGATGGACTGTTGTCTGGGCCTTCTTTGCAACCTTCAGTAACTATATCCTTGGTATCCTTGTTGCAATGATGATCAACAAAAAGGGCATCAAGTTTAAGAAGCTCTGGCGTACCATCCTGGTTATGACCATTGCGATCCCTCAGTTTATTTCCCTTTTGTACGTATCAAAGATGTTTTCAAAGGCAGGTATCATCAACGGATTCCTGGTTAATACCCTTCACTGGATCAAAGAACCCATTGATTTTTGGGCAACGCCGATGTCGGCCCGTATCCTTGTTATCGTGATCAACATCTGGATCGGTATTCCCTATCTTATGCTGATCGCAACCGGTATCCTTATGAACATCCCGGCTGACCTTTACGAGGCAGCCCGCATAGACGGTGCAAATCCCGTACAGCAGTTCAGATACATCACAATGCCTTACATGCTCTTTGTAACGGCACCTTACCTGCTTACAAGCTTTACAGGCAACATGAACAACTTTAACGTTATCTACCTTCTTTCAGGCGGCTTACCCATCAACACAAAGGCAAGTTCCGCTGCGGGCAGCGTAGGACATACGGATCTGCTCATTACCTGGGTATTCAAGATAGCCCAGGGTACGGATTCTTTGTACTACATGGCTTCAGTTATCGGTATCGTAATATTTGCGGTAGTTTCAATTATCACCCTTGTTGTTTATAACAGACTGGGGTCCAACAAAAATGAGGGGGACATGGCATAATGGCAAAAGAAAAAAACGGACTTGGCATGAAAGCCAAGAATCATATTTCAAATGCGATCATCTATGTGATCCTTGTTATCATAAGCATTGTCTGGCTGGTTCCTTTCTTTTGCATAGTAATGCAGTCCTTTGAAGTGGACCATACCTGGCAGAGCGGTAACATATTGCCTATCAAATTCGGCTTTGACAATTACGTAGCACTTTTCAGTACCGACTTTACCATCTGGTACAAAAACACTCTTGTGATATCCATTTTTGTAGCAGTCATCAATACATTCATGGTACTTTGCATGAGTTATACTCTTTCAAGATTCCGTTTCAAGATGCGTAAGCCCCTGATGCAGTTTATGCTGGTGCTGGGTCTTTTCCCCGGAATCCTTGGTATGATCATCCTTTACAGGATATTAAAGGACTTAGGCCTTACTCAGGAGAATGCGGTTCCCGGACTTATTCTTGTATATACCGCATCTTCCGGTATGGGATATTACATAAGCAAAGGTTTCTTTGACACCATTCCCATGTCCCTTGATGAGTCGGCACGTATCGACGGAGCAAACAGGCTT
>JAEEGL014272661.1_pt1 | contig 10241 bp, 6 predicted proteins | sample 9134231 | NCBI WGS metagenome assembly JAEEGL01 (sample SAMN16246548, study PRJNA631951) | gut metagenome | biome: gut microbiome; feature: rumen; material: fiber-attached | host: Bos | place: Iran: Karaj | collected 2018-10 | reverse complement strand
TATCGACATATCCACCGTGTCGGCAGAACAGTATAGCACACGATGGTCACCCGGCTTGTAGTTCTGCTTCAGATGCTGTTTGATGAGGGTGGATTTGCCCACCCCTTTGGCACCAATAATGGTAATGAGCTGGGACCCCCAATGGATTTCATCCATCTTGTCCCGGATTATGTCCATGCCGGTATTGGCCAACAGCCTGTCACTCTTTCTAAATAATGCGTCCATATGTATTAAGTTTCAAGGTGCAAAAATAATAAAAATGTTGCACGTACACAACATTTTTTTTTATAAATGCCGTTTGTGTGCAACATACTCCATTCGTTAAAACATGAAATTGCTTTGTCAAATAATTTAAAAACAGATGTATACAACACAAAACACCATGTCGTTTTTCCTATTCGTTTTTTTTTGTTTATTCCTATTCTGGAGCATTTCTTCCTAGCCTCGCTCTAAACGCACCAACCATTCTAAAGAAAATACTTATAGTTGGTTAATACTGGTGCGTTAATTTTTAGTTCTAAAATAAAGTTAGTTCTTTGACATTTTGATTTGAATTCAAGTAGCCGAGTTTATCGTTTGGCTGAGTAAGCAGTCCCTTCAAATCGGCTTTTTCGAATAGAGATACACTGACAAGTGTTGCTATTTCTGTGATGCTATAGTCGCTTTGGTAGAGTTTCTTGGCCCAAGCCAACAAAAGGTATGCACATATAGCCACCCAGAGATGAGTCTTTACAGCGTTCGGAGAGTAGCCCCATAGCTTCTTGATGACAATGTTCTGTTTTATCCATCGAAAGAATACCTCGATATCCCAGCGATGCCTGTATATGTTGGCGATTTCAAGTGCCGATAGTCCAAAGGTGTTGGTTATAAAGTCTATTACCTCTCCCGTCTCTGGGTCAGTTGCTCTCACGAATCTCAGTTCTCCCGAATATAGGTCCTTTGCGCTTTTCCTTGCAAGCTCTACAATATAATCTCCTACGATATTGGAGCCAGTCTCTGTGTCGGTCAGTTCTTCTTTGAACACGAACTTCATGTTGCTCTTCGGACGGACAACAAAAAACGCATTGGCGAGATTTATTCTCCACAAAGCCTCCAAATCAACATATGCCTTGTCTGCTGCATACATGGCATACGGCTCTACCTTCAGTTCGTCCAACATATTGCTGTCGTGCCACCGACCATCGCTGATGTGAATCTGCACAGGAATACTTCCCCGTAAATCAAGAAGTGTATGCATTTTTATATCACCTCGCTCATACTTCCCCAACGCCCAAGCACATAGCTTCAGGCTAACTGAAATTGTGGTTGAATCCAGTGCAAGTAAACGGATGTCGGCATTCACATCGTCCAGTTTCTCGTCTGCGTATAATGGTCTGATCGTCTTGATTAAGAAATACCCCAACTCTTCATAGATACGGTAGTCTCTTTTCTCGTTTGCTCTGGACAACGTAGTGTGATCTACGGTGTTTCCAAACCCCATATGGAAAAGACTGGATTCATGAGCCTTTAGGCACAGACAGATGTCGCGTAACGAGGTACATGAAGATAGTTGACCGAATAGTAGATGCAGAAATTGATTGTAACACGTCAAGTCATGTGCCCTATAGTCGCCTCTGTACTTCCTGACCAGTTTGCGAAAGGGCGTCATCTTTATCAAGTCGGCTATCTGTGTAAATATGTATTTGCCCGAATTCATCTCTTACAGATTATAACACCTGTAAGAAACGAAAGATTTTCAAATCGATTTTGTCAAAAAACCATATAAATTATATAATATCAATATATTACAAGCAAAATCAGAAAGTTAACGCACCAGTATTAATAGTTGGTCAAAATTTGGTCATATTTTATAAGATTTGTTGGTCATGGTGACTATATTTAGAGTATTTCGAAAAAGGTAAAACGAACAATATCAACCAATAAGTACTAATTACGAATAATCAATTAAGTCCTGTTCCGGGCACCAGAGAGATTTTGCAAGTGACTCAAAATGAGTAAAAAAGCAAAATCTTTTTTCTTTATATCTCAAAATTGGTCATATTTTGGTCATATTTTCAAAATAGACATGCGATGTATGGGTCAGATTACAGTTCTTCTAATTCAACCCAAATCGGTCATTAGGGTTTATGCCAGATTAGTATTTGTTTCGAGCAGATTGGCCACATCGCTGGCGAAGGCGTAACGGGCTACGGCGAGACAGCGATGTGGACAAGATGCCGAAAGAAATGCTGATATGGCATAAAGAGACCTGAACAAGCGAGAAAGGATATAAAAGTCGGCCTAATGACCGATTTGGGTTCACAATAAAGTTGTATTTTTGCGAACGAAAATGCGTATTTACGCAAAAACCGTTTGTGATATGGAAATAATAAGACAGTGTCTTGCACAGCGATACGCCTATATACAGCAACAAACAGAATGTCCGCATCACAAAGAGCGATGCGGACATTTATTATGGTGGTACACGATGTCTTATTCGACAGGAATATCGCGATTCACATTCTTGCTACCCCAGAGGGCATAGAAAAGGATGTAGGCAAAGCCAAATATGACCAGCCAATAGCTGCCTACAAAGCCGATACCATCGGCGAGCATGTTCTGGAAGAAGGGCAAAATGCCACCACCGCAAACAAGAGTCATAAAGATACCGCTTGCCATGGGAGTATATTTACCCAGTCCTTCGGCCGAAAGGTTGAAGATGGCACCCCACATGACCGAAGTGCAAAGACCGCAGAGCGTAGCGAAAGCTATCTTGAGCGGCACGTCGGCACCATGCAGGTGAATAGTGGCAGTGGCAGGAATAAAGATAAGGCAGAGCAGGAAACAGATGGCTATGATGGCGGTAGTGGACAGCATGACTCGCGAAGAGACTTTGCCGCCCAACAGTCCACCAATAAAACGTCCACAGAGCATGAGGAACCAATAGGCTCCGATAAACCAACCTGCCAAATCGGCACCGAGGGCAAGACCGCCGCCCTCAGCAGAGGTTGTCATGTATAGATTGGCGGTATTGGGGATGCCCACCTCGACACCTACGTAGAAGAAGATGGCAATGGCACCCAACACAAAATGACGGAAGCTAAGGGGGGAATGGGGGTCTTTGGGCTTGGAGGCACGCATCTCGCGAGTTTCGAGATGAGGCTCAGGTATCTTAGTAAGGAGTATGACCACAAAGGCTACGGCGAAAATGGCCATAGCAATAATCATGGCCGGCGCAGCATCACTGACGTTGGCCTTGTCGACAGCACCACCGATGAGGTATCCCAAAAGGATAGGTGCAAGGGTGCCGCCAGTGGAGTTTATGGTTCCGCCCCACTGAATGAGCTGGTTGCCACGATTGCCACCACCGCCCAGCGTGTTGAGCATGGGGTTAACGACAATGTTGAGCAGGCACATGGAGAAGCCTGCCACGAGGGCACCCGTGACATAGACGGCAAAACTGCCGGCATAGCCAGAGAGAAACTGAATGCCAACACCGACGAGACCGACGGTGACAGCCAGCAGGGAGGTAAACTTATAGCCTTTACGTCGCAGGATGATACCTGCTGGGATGCCCATGCAGGCGTAGGCAATGAAGTTAGCAAGTGTACCCAACTGGGCGATAGCATTGCTGGTACCGAATTGGTTCTTGACAATGACGCCCATAGAGCCGGCAAAGTTGGTGACGAACGCTATCATGAAGAAAAGCAGGAACATCACGATGATGGGGATGGTGTAGTTTTGTTTCTTTTCCATAGTGATATGTAATACGTTGTTAGATTGTACGTTGTTAGGAAGTAAATGGTTGCTTGGCTACCACCTCACTAGTTGGTGGCAACCACCTTGCGCACCGCATTGTTGTCAAGCCGCACGACATAGACACCTGCAGCGGGCAGTACAATAGACATGGCATGGTGGTTGTCGGTACGATAGACACAGCGACCAAGCGCGTCGTAAACACTGAGACTGCGACCGTCAGCTCCGCGCACAAATAGGCTGCGACCTTCGACATAAAGAACCACGCCCTCCGGCAAGGCATCGGAGATGCCCACCTCCCCTTCGGCAAAGATGGCACGCATTTGTTGGTCTCCTTTGACATAATAGGTGCGAGGATTGTCGGTGTTGCCATCACTCCAACGCTCGAAATGATAGCCCTCGTTAGCAGTGGCCACAAGGGTCGCCGCCTGCCCGTAACGGTATACGCCACCACCCGTAGCTGTGCCCCAACGCCTGTTGTTGGTCGAAACTGTAAGGGTGTACTCGTAGGGATCGTTAGGCATATAGGCACGCATCATCCATGTGGCAGAGACACCTTGACTAGAGAGTGTGACCCAGTCAATTCCATTGTCAGTGTACCAGCCACCGTCGTCGTTACCACACCAGGCTGTAGCTGTAGCAGGGGGATCGTTCTCACTATAATTGAGCACTATCCACAATGGTTTGCTATGGTCGATAACAAGAGCGGAGTCAAGCGTCCTTTCTACCCAACGGTAGCGTGTCTGGCGGCTTTGGTAGAAGCTGGTGGAACTTACGCGAGTGGAGCTTCTTGGTGCATCGCCTTGGTATATGTTGAGGGTATAGTTGCCCGAGCGAACGTTGTAGAACTTCACGCTTTGGAGGGTGGCGTGTCCCACCAGCTCTGATTGCGGAATTCGGATGCCCCAATGGGTGCCGTTCTCACCACCATAAGTGCTTTGATATGTACCGTTGTCGTAATGCAACGTGTCGGTACCCAGGTTGTCGAAACGTGCTGAGAGGGCACGGTCAGCGACAATTGTGAGTGTCCGAGGATTGAGTACGGAGCCGTCGGCCCATTTGACGAAACGATAACCTTCGTTGGCCCTGGCTGTCAATGTCAGACTTTCGCCAAAAGCTACCGTGTCGCTTGGACCCTCCACATAGCCCTTCACGGTGTCGTTCACCGTCACCGCCACTGTGTAGCGGACGGGGTCCAGCCCGCCAGTAGTGCTGCATGGATTGACAATAAGGAAAGTGTCGCCATTGGCAATGGGTGTGTTAGCGGTGTGGTTGACCCATACAACACCGTTGGCATTCTCAATGAAGAAACTACAGTCGTTGTCGGCTGAGCCTGAATGCCAAATAGCCAACACGGTATCCGGACATACCGAGAACTGACGGATGCCATAGGAGCCGTCGGCAAGTTTCATCGTTCCATAGAGAGCCCCCGAAGTAGATTCCAGAGTGAGATAGCCACCATTCCAACCATTGCCGGGACGGTCGTAAGCATTGACAGTAAGTTCGCACATGTCGGCCTCCTCGCATCTGAGTTGATATACGGGTATGACAATGCTTTCGCTATCCTGAACCACAGTGATAGTAGCATAGCGGTCGACAGCGCTGCCGAAGTTTGTAATGGCATTAACGGTGATAGTGGTTGCGGCACCATTGCCGTCGCCCGTGTTGGAACCGATGAAGGTGAGCCATGAAGCACTACTGGTGGCGGTCCAACTAGAATGATTACCGAGGGTGCTGGTGATAACAACATTCTGCCAACTATTCCCCACAGGGAATGTGAGCGAGGAGGGGAAAGCACTCAGACGTGGCTGTGGCTCAATACCTAAGATAGCCTGATTCGTCGAATTGAAGGTGTTGGATGTGTTGGTGCCTACTCCGCCACCACCAGGATTGAGGGCACCCATGGAGAAAAAGCCGTTATAGGCTCCGCCCCAGCCCCAGTTGACATGGAACTGGCTGCTGCTGTTATAGCCATCAAAAACGAAGGCATGTCCGGCCGAGTTGTCATATCCTGCATAAAGTATAGGGCAACCGTGGTCTAGCTCGAACTTAAGCATATTGACCCATTCATAGTCCGTGTAACTGCTTTTGTAAACACCTCTGGCCGAACTGCTATAGCCAAAGTAGTTCCTAAGGGCGCTCAACCCCGATGCACCATAGCCGTAGCCTATCAGACTGGCTCCGCTGCCGTCGGTGGAATAGTTCATTTCCACGGCAACGCCGATATGATAGCTGAGTAACGCCACAGCATGAATCTGTGCCATGGTGCTGGAGCTAGAGAGGCTGTTGGGCATATTGTCCCAATCATAGTAGGTAGAGTCAAAATTGGCACTCAACGTACCGTATGGGGTATTATAGCTATTGCTCCAAGTGCCCTTGACAGGGTGGTTCCAAAACTTCATCACCTGCGCTATGGCCGTGGCAACACAACCTGCCGGGCAGTTATTTGGACAATAATAGTTATACAGCGGGCTTTGATTCCAACGGGTAGTCAGCATCGCCGGCACCATATTGCCACTCTTGGGTTCCGACCATGTGCCTGACAAGAGTCTGTTCCATTGGCGGGCTATATAGTCGGCCAGTAGGGCATCGTCGTTGCGCACCGTGCCTGATGCCAGTGCCTCTATCTCGCGTTCGTATTGTCCTAGCCAGAAGCGGGTTTCCGGACCCATATCGCCAGCCACATCGTCATCGCCGTAGGCGAGGATAGGATAGGCGCGGTCGTCGGCAGCCACAATGACGAAGCCTTCATTCTCATTCACATGGAAGATGTAGAGATGGTCAAACGAGGCATCTTGTACCTGCTCGAAAATGGCAACCTGCTGATGGACTCCTTTCCAGAAGTTCACAGCCACACGAAGAGCTGTCTGAGGATTGACAGGTGCCGCCATGGCACTGCCCAAACCCAGCAAAAGCGTTATTAATAAACCGATTTTTTTCATAGCATTCATCGCATTACTATTCATTAATTTAATATTTTCAGCCAAACAAAAAGTGGCACATGGGTAAAACCCCTATGCCACCAATCATAAAACTATGTAAAACATTGAAAAAGATTTTTAACCCTTAAGTGCCTCGGAACCACTGACAATCTCGATAATCTCATTGGTGATGGCAGCTTGGCGTGCCTTATTGTAACTGAGTCGAAGTTCTTTAAGCAGCTCGGTGGCATTGTCGGTGGCCTTCTGCATGGCATTCATGCGGGCACCATGCTCCGATGCCAACGAGTCGAGAATCATTCTATAGAACTGCGACCGCAGCGTCAACGGTATTATCTCGGCAAGTATCTCCTCCTTCGAAGGCTCGTAGATGTAGTCGTTGGCGGTCTGTTTGACAGCCGTGCTGCCGCTGCCGCTCACGGTGTTGGGCACTACAGGCAGGAACTGTTCCGTCATCAGTATTTGCACTAGCGAGTTCTTGAACTGATTGTATATCAATTCCACACGGTCGTACTTCTTGTCGCAGTACTGTTGCAGAATGTCGTCGGCCAGAGTGGCAACAGCATCAAACGAAGCATTGTCAAGCAACGTGTCGTAGCTGCCCACAACATTGTCGAAACGCTTGCCGAAAAACTCGCTGCAACGTTTGCCGATAGTAATCATGCTCAACTGCGCAGGCTGCTCGGCAGTGGCACTAGAGCGGTAGTAGTCGACACGCGCCTGTGCCTGTTTGATAACGTTGCTATTAAATGCCCCACAGAGTCCCTTGTTGGAGGTGACAACCACCAGTAGCACATGCTCTAGCTTGCGCACCTCGTGGTAGGGGGTCTGAACGCCGTCGCCCGTGTCAATATCGGATACGATGTCGCCCAGTTGGTTGGCGTATGGCCGCATACCGATGATGGCATTCTGCGCACGGCGAAACTTGGCAGCAGACACCATCTTCATGGCAGAGGTAATCTGCTGCGTAGAACTGACCGAGGCTATGCGGGTGCGGACTTCTTTTAGATTAGCCATATAAATAGTTTTTAGCGCAGCAACTGTGGGTGCAGGGCACTGCCCTACGAACCCACAATCTGCGTATACATTACTTACTTAGCATACTTGCCGGCCATGTCGAGGGCCACTTTCTTCAGCGTCTCCAAGTCCTCGTCCAGCAGCTTGCCCTTGCCCAAATTCTCCAAAATGGGGGCATGGTTCTGATGCAGGAAGAACAGATACTCTGTCTCGAAGTTACGCACCTGCTCGGTGGGCACCTTCTGCAGCAGTCCCTTGGTACCGCAATAGATGATTGCCACCTGGTCGGCGACAGCCATGGGGGTATACTGCGGTTGCTTGAGGATTTCCACATTGCGGGCACCCTTGTCGAGCACTGCCTTGGTAGCGGCATCGAGGTCGGAGCCGAATTTCGAGAAAGCCTCCAACTCGCGGTACTGGGCCTGGTCAAGTTTCAGCGTACCGGCAATCTTTTTCATCGACTTAATCTGCGCCTTACCACCCACACGTGACACCGAGATACCCACATTGATGGCAGGACGGATACCCGAGTTGAACAAGTTGGTCTCCAAGAATATCTGTCCGTCGGTGATGGAGATGACGTTGGTGGGGATATAGGCTGACACGTCGCCGGCCTGCGTCTCGATGATAGGCAGTGCCGTCAGCGAGCCACCACCCTTCACCTTGTCCTTCAGACAGGCGGGCAAGTCGTTCATCTGGCGGGCTATCTCGTCGCTCTGAATGATACGGGCGGCACGTTCCAGCAGGCGGCTGTGCAGATAGAACACATCGCCAGGGTATGCCTCACGTCCCGGCGGGCGACGCAGCAGCAGAGAGACTTCGCGGTATGCCACAGCCTGTTTGCTCAGGTCGTCGTATATCACCAGTGCATTACGTCCCGTGTCGCGGAAATACTCGCCGATAGCGGCACCCGCAAAGGGAGCGTAGAACTGCATGGCAGCAGGATCCGACGCGGTAGCAGACACCACGATAGTATAGTCCATCGCGCCCTTTTCCTCCAGGTTCTTCACCAAGTTGGCAACCGTCGAACCCTTCTGTCCGCACGCCACATAGATGCAGTACACTGGGTCGCCGGCATCATAGAAATTCTTCTGGTTGATGATGGTGTCGATAGCAATGGCGGTCTTGCCGGTCTGACGGTCGCCAATAATCAGCTCACGCTGGCCGCGGCCGATAGGAATCATCGAGTCGATAGCCTTGATACCCGTCTGCAGGGGCTGCTCCACAGGCTGACGGAAGATAACGCCGGGAGCCTTGCGCTCGATAGGCATTTCAAACAGTTCGCCCGCGATGGGACCCTTACCGTCGATAGGATGGCCGATGGTGTTGATGACACGGCCCACGAGACCCTCGCCCACCTTGATGGAGGCGATACGCTTGGTGCGCTTCACCGTGTCACCCTCGTTGATGGTACTCGCCTCTGCCAGCATCACCACACCCACATTGTCCTCCTCCAGATTCTGCACGATGCCCTGTTCGCCGGTAGCGAACTCCACCAGCTCGCCCGACTGGGCGTTGTTGAGGCCGTACACACGCGCAATACCGTCACCGACGGTCAGCACCGTGCCCACCTCCTCCAGCGCTACGTCGAGGTCGACGTCTGCCAATTGTTTCTTCAGGATTGCCGATACTTCGGCAGGTTTAATCTCTGACATATTATTAATTTTAATTCTTAATTCTTAAACTTTTAATTCACCTACAGCTTGCTCTCGTACACATTCTCACCAAACTCATGCCGCAGTTTCATCAAGTAGGTGCTGATACGGGCATCGTACATTCGGTTGTCGAACTCCATCGCCAGACCGCCTATAATCTTCGGGTCGGTCTTCGCCACCAGTTCCACCTCCTTGTGCGTATAGTCCGCTATCACCTTCGTCGCCAACGCGCGTGTCACCTCATCCACCGGCTGTGCCGTCGTGATGTGCGACAGCACTATGCCTCGACTCTCACGATACAGGCCCATATATGCGGCGCTGATACCCTTCAGGTTCACCGAACGTTTCTTGCGCACCACAAAGAGTATAAACGCCATCGTGGTCTTGCACACGCTCGCCTCGAACAGGTCGGTAACTATCGCCGCCTTCTTCGGTGCCTTGATTTCCGGATTGCGGAACACTGCGTTCAGCTCGCGGTTCTCGGCACACACGGCATTCACCAGCCGCATATCCTCCGACACCCGCTCCTGCTCCTGCGTCTCTTCGGCCAGCAGAAACAGTGCCTTAGCGTAATTTATATTGATTCTATAATCTTGCATTCTTCTTCTTTAAAGTAAAAGGCAGCAACTTGAGCGGCAAGAACCTTTTAGTTTCCACCTTTTAGTTTCTAGTTTTAATTCAGGTGTGCGTTCTCCAGCTCGCGCTGTATCAGGCTGTCGGCCTTCTGCCTGTCGCTCAATTCCGACTTCATCAGCTTCTCGGCGATGTCAATCGACAGCGATGCAATCTGATTCTTCAACTCGTGCATTGCCTTCAACTTCTCATAGTTGATGTTCTCACGAGCGCTCTCCACAATGCGGTCGGCCTCCTCGGTGGCCTTCAGGCGCGCATCCTC
>JAEEGL013253235.1_pt1 | contig 10241 bp, 8 predicted proteins | sample 9134231 | NCBI WGS metagenome assembly JAEEGL01 (sample SAMN16246548, study PRJNA631951) | gut metagenome | biome: gut microbiome; feature: rumen; material: fiber-attached | host: Bos | place: Iran: Karaj | collected 2018-10 | reverse complement strand
CCCGGTATCTCCTTGGGCCGGACGCCTTCGAACATGACATGCACATCGGCTCCGGACATCTGCGCCAGGGAGCCGAACTCGGAGTTCATGATCTCGAGTCCCGCTTTCATCTGCGAGTCGTCCGGCAGGTACTTGGTCATGTCGGCATTGACATTCGTATGGAACATCATCACGCCGCAGACGATTGACAGAGCTACCGTGATGGCGAATAATATGTAATGGAAGCTGCGCTTCAATTTACCATTTGGTCATTTACCATTTACGCAAAATTGCCCATTTGGAGGAAAGCTACCTCTTTGGGTGTGAGGAAGCGCCATTTGCCACGCCCCACATTCTTCTTGGTCAAACCGGCAAACGACACGCGATCCAGATTCACCACCTTGTACCCCACCTTCTCAAACATACGGCGCACAACGCGGTTCTGTCCGGAGTGAATCTCCAGACCTATATGACGACGATCGGCTTTGGGGAACTCGAGTGCATCCGGGATGATACGCTCGTCGTCCAGAACGATACCGGCACGGACGATAGCTTCGTCCACTTCGTCCAGATCGCGATCCAGCGTCACGGCATAGATCTTCTTCTTGTTGAACTTGGGATGGGTGAGTTTGGCTGCCAGATCACCGTCATTGGTGAGGAGCAGCACGCCGGTGGTGTTACGATCCAGACGACCAACCGGATAGATACGCTCGGCACAAGCACTGCGCACGATATCAATCACGGTGTGACGCTCCTGCGGATCGTCCGTCGTGGTAACGGTATTCTTAGGCTTGTTGAGCAGGATATAGACTTTTTTCTCACGACGCACAGGCTGGTTATGGAAACGGATATCGTCCGTCGGCAGCACCTTGACGCCTAAATTATCCACCGTCACTCCATTGACGGTGATGACACCTGCCTGAATGAAATCGTCCGCCTCACGACGCGAACAGATACCGGCATTGGCCAGGTACTTATTCAGACGAATAGGCTTTGTGGGATCTTCATGCTGCTCACGGTAGACTTGCTGTTTATGGGGCGAATAGAGTCCTTTATTGCGTTGCGGACGCTTGCCTTTAAAACCAAAACTTTTCGGATGGCTCTCTCCACCCTCGCGTGTAAATCTGGGGCGAGCTGATACGGGCTCACCTTCTCTGCGGAAACGCGGACGGGGTCTGCGTTCACCTTCATTGTTGGGATTAAACATAAATCAATTTACAATTTACAAATTTACAATTTCGAGTGGCCCTCACGGGTCACATACGTGCTCACGCACGCGTAATTTAATAAGGTGAAAAGGCAAAAGGGGAAAAAACCGCCTTTTACCTTTCACTTTTCATTTCTGAATTCGATTAAGCCTCTGCTTTCTCGATAGCCAGTTTACCACGGTAGTAGCCGCAAGAGGGACAAACAGTGTGGTAGATGTGAAGTGCACCGCAGTTCGGGCATGTAGCCAATGTAGGAGCCTTCACTACGTCATGGGTACGACGTTTGGCTTGTCTGGTGTGACTTTGTCTTCTTTTAGGATGTGCCATTTCGCGCGAACTATGACTCGCGCGACTTCGGGCAAAGCCCTCGTATAGCGCTACGTCATGTTCTCGCTCTTCGGTCGGACTATCGCTTCGCGCAGTCCTCCCGAGGGAGAGAACTCCTCCAAGTTCTGGGAGGGATTAATTATTGTACAATACGTTTTTCTATATATGATCAATTTTCGGGTTCCAAATCGTCACAGAGGTGATCATGGAGGAGAAGTTCCATTTGCTTGTTGCACTCACCCGGTTGGTGACAGTGAACGATTGGAATATTGATACTTACTATTTCATAGGCGAGCCAACTTAAATCAAGGGTTACGGGGGACGGGTTATGGGTTATGGGGTCTCCTGTAACCGGTAACCCCTCATCGGTAACCTCTTCGCTCGCTTCTATTTCAAGGGGCATCGGGTCGAGGCATCTGTCACACACAACAAACACAGTTCCATGAACCGCAATATTGAGCTGATAGTCCTCCTCCCGGAGATTTAGCGTTGCTTTGCAGGACACCGTTCCGTTCAGTATTTCCGATTTCTCCAGAGACTGAAAAAATGCGCTATCTAACTGAAAATCAAACAAATGCGTGCCGATAGGCGTACGCGAAAGTTCGATAATATAGTGGTTCTGCTCGCTCATTACGCAAAATCGCTAAAGGGCGTTTTTTTCTCGAGCGCAAGCTCTCGATTAAAAATCGGGTGCAAAATTACTGCTTTTTTTTGAATTATGCAAATATTTTTGCAAAAAAATCAATTTTGCTATCAGCATGCTTCAAACTGACGCAGGAAACGGACATCGTTTTCGGAGAACAGACGCAGGTCCTTGACGCGGTATTTGAGGTTGGTGATACGCTCCACGCCCATACCGAAGGCAAAACCGCTGTACTCCTTGCTATCGATGCCGCAAGCCTCCAGCACATTCGGATCCACCATGCCGCAACCGAGGATCTCCACCCATCCTGTTCCCTTACAGAACGAACAACCTACTCCGCCGCAGATATTGCAACTGATGTCCATCTCGGCACTCGGCTCTGTGAACGGGAAATAGCTCGGACGCAGACGAATCTTGGTATCCGGTCCGAACATCTCTTTCGAGAAATAGAGCAAAGCCTCACGCAAGTCAGCGAACGACACATTCTTGTCGATATATAGACCCTCCACCTGATGAAAGAAGCAGTGTGCACGCGCCGAGATAGCCTCATTGCGATAGACACGACCGGGACAGAGCACACGAATGGGCGGTTTCTGACTGGTCATGACACGCGTCTGTACCGATGAGGTATGGGAACGCAACAGCACATCCGTAGGTTTCTGCACGCCGATCTCTTTCTCGATGAAGAAAGTATCCTGCATATCGCGGGCAGGGTGCTCCGGTGCAAAATTGAGCATTCCGTACACATGTTTGTCGTCCTCCACTTCGGGGCCTTCCGCCACCGTGAAACCGATACGGGAGAAGATATCGATGATCTCCTCGCGCACGAGCGACAAGGGATGACGCGTACCTAACGAAATAGGATCAGGCGTGCGAGTAAGGTCGAGCTTGCTTTCGACTTTCGACTTTTGACTTTCTACTACCTCCCGCAGCTCATTGATACGGGATTCCGTCTGCTGACGAAGCTGGTTGAGCAACTGGCCTATCTCGCGTTTCTGCTCATTGGGCACATTGCGGAACTCATTGAAGAGCGCCGTGATCTCACCTTTCTTACTGAGGTACTTGATGCGCAACACTTCCACTTCTTCGGCATTGGCAGCCGACAATTCACTCACTTGCGCAAGCAAGGATTGGATGTTATCTTTCAGCATTTTTGTGTAATAATTTGCGATTTTTGTGTCTTACATTCAAAAAATCGTGCAAAATTACAAAAATATTTTGATATGTGCAAAAAAAATTGTAATTTTGTGCGCAAAATGTGCATAAATGATCAGTATTATCGTTCCGACATACAATGCAGAAGCGTATTTGGATGGTTGTTTGGAGAGCATTCACCAGTCCGTTGAGCGCCTTCAGCGTTCGGGTGCGCAAACGGTGGAGATCATTGTGGTGGATGACGGAAGCGAGACAGAGGTTACGGGTTACGGGTTACAGGGTACGGGGTACGAGGTACGGGTTATCCGTCAGGAACATGCGGGACAGTCGGCAGCCAGAAACAGAGGTTTGCAAGCGGCGAGAGGTGAGTTCATAGCTTTCGTGGACGCAGATGACAAGCTCGAACCCGACTGGCTGGAACAGCATTGGGCTGCCATCCGAGACGCGGACTATGTGCAGAGCGGGTACAAGAGGATAAAGGTGAAAGGTGAAAGGTTAATGGCGAATGGTGAAAGGTTAAAGGTGAACGGGAAGACTCCGTGGCATCGGTATCAGTTCACCTCGCCGTGTATGCGCCTGTATCGCAGAGAAGCGATAGAGGGCCTGCGGTTTGAAGAAGGGATGATCTACGAGGATGTGATTTGGTCCGTTGATTTATGGCTGCGCAACTTGCGTTGCCGGATGATTGACTATGCCGGATACCTCTATACGCTCAACCCGCAGAGCACCACTTCGAACAAGCATCCCGAAGCGGAACAAAAGGTCTTTGCGGTGCTCAAAGAGCGTAGCCGCAATGCAACGCGACGGGGAAAAATGATCATTTTATACACTATACTCCGATTAAAACTTCATTTTTTGATATGAAACGACTCTTACTTACATTGTTTGTTTTGGCTGTCAGCCTTCAGTTGTCAGAAATCTGCGCCACCACCTATTTTGCCTCACCCAAAGGTTCCGGCAACGGTTTGGCGTACGGTTCGCCCACCTCATTCTCCGCAGGAGTCAAACTGCTCAAGAACGGCGGTGACACCTTGTATCTGTTAGGCGGGACATACGAGTTCAGTGATAAATTCAGCGTCAACAAACAGGGTTCGGCAACCAAGCGCATCGTCATTTCCGGTTACCCTGGCGAGAAAGCGATTCTGGACTTTCACAAGGTGGCCTACGGGACACGCGGTTTGACCATTCACGCAGATGCGTTGTACATCCATATCAAGGATCTGTCGATAGCCTGGTCGGGCAAAAACAATCTCTATTGCGAAGGCAGTTACTGTCTCTTCGAGCGGCTCGACATATACGGTTCGGCGGACACGGGCTGCCAGATGAAGAAAGGCGGCAACAACATCATTTTGAATGTGGACAGTCACGACAATTTCGACTACCAGACCATGAGCGGAACAACGGCTAACTTCGGCGGTAACGCGGACGGTTTTGCGGACAAGCAGTTCACCGGCGCAGGCAACCACTATATCGGTTGCAGGGCCTGGAACAACAGCGACGACGGATGGGATTTCTTCCAGCGCGTGAGCACCAGCCAGTCGGTGATAGAGAACTGCGTATGCTATCAGAACGGTGCTCCCTATTACGACATGCGCAACAACCCGCGTGTGACGACGGACAAGGCGTGGTTCGACAGCAAAGTGGGCACCACCATCACGGACCGGTACGGCAACAATGTGACCATCAGTCTCGACAAGTACCCGTGTCAGGGCAACGGCAACGGCTTCAAGATGGGCGGCGGCTACACCAACCACCAGCTGCTCATTCACCATTGTCTGGCTATCGGCAATTACGCCCGCGGTTTCGACCAGAACAACAACGACGGAACCATGCTCATCTATAACTGCACGGCGTACGACAACTACACCAACTACGGTTTCACCACCAAGTACGGCACGGTGACCTTCCATAACTGCATCAGTTTCAAATCGAAGAACACCGACAGCTACAAGTCCAAGACGGTAGCTGCGGACGACCATAACAGCTGGTCGTCGAACTTCTCCGTGTCGAAGTCGGACTTCCGTTCGCTGGACACGACGCAGGTGTTGGGTCCTCGTCAGGCCAACGGCGACTTGACGGACGGTTCGTGTTTGCGCTTGGTGTCGGGTTCGGCGCTGATCGATGCAGGTGTGAACGTGGGGCTGGCGTACAACGGTACGGCACCCGACTTAGGCTGCTACGAGACGGACGGTGAGCACCATGATCCGGATCCCGAACCGCAACCGGAACCCCAACCCGAAGGCACCCATTCGGTGGCTTTTGTCACCATCGTTGGCTCGGCGGAAGACAAACCGCTGCTGACCTGGCTGAAAGCCAACGACTCGTTGTGGATCGTAGAGACGGACGCTACCGACCCATCGGTTGATTACAGCAGTTACGAAGCGATCGTATTGGGTAGCAAGCCTTCGTCCTCCGTAGCGGGATTCACACCGCTCAAGGGCTACAACAAACCGATGCTGTTGCTCAAACCCTTCCTACTCAAACCCAGTGTATGGGGTTGGGGAACGGCTGTCAACACGCAAGACCTGAGCATCAGCGTGAGCAGGCCGGAACATCCTGTCTTCCACGGACTGACACTGACGGACAACGAGTTAGCGCTGTTCAACACCTGCAACACCAATGCCGTTACGGCCATCAGCGAATGGACTAACACCGCAGGTGTAGAGACGCTGGCTTCGCCTGTATCCATGCCGGGGGCAAGCACCGTAGCCGAACTGCCGGCAGGAACCAACTGCAACGGCATCGTTCTGCCGCAAAAAATGATTATGATCGGCGTATCCGAGTACTCAACGGCCGAACTGACAGAACAAGGCAAACGGCTCATCGAAAACGCCATCCTCTACCTCCTCGGTATCGATTTTCCGACGGGGATCGAGCAATCATTCAGCAATCAGCAATCAATAAGAAAATATATAGAAAATGGACAAATGTATCTACAATGTGGCGAGACGGTATATGATATTACCGGTCGTCGTCTTCGTTAGCAGCCTTGTCTTTGCCGGCGAGGTGGAATTTAAGAACATTCATTATGTGGTCGATGAGGACCATTTAACGGCAGTAGTTGCGCCTACGCCCAAGGCCAGCGGCAACATTGTCATCCCCGAGGAGATCAACGCCAAGGGGGACAAATACCGCGTGGTGGCTATCGGCGAGAAAGCGTTCAAGGGTTGCAAAGGTTTGAAGAAAATCACTATTCCCGCTTCGGTGGAACGCATCGGACGGAACGCCTTCGAAGGTTCGGGCCTGCTCAAGGACAAGGCCAACTGGAAGAAAGGTGCGGTGGTAGTGGACGGATGTCTGTTGGCCACCAACAATGAGATCACTTCCAAGTTCGTTTACAAGGGCAAAGCACCGCTCCGTCTGATAGCGGAAGGTGCATTTGCGGGCAACAAGACCTTGAGGACCTTCATCATGCCGGAGACCATGAAAGAGGTGCCGTTCGAAGCTTTCTGCGGTTGTGCGGCTCTCACCTCTGTCGTCATTCCGGACAGTGCGCTTGAGATAGGCGACCGGGCTTTCTTCGGTTGCGTACTGCTCAAATCGGCGGACCTGCCCAAGAGTCTCAAACGCATAGGTGACGGTGCTTTCGACGGATGTGCCAAGTTAGCGGCTGTCGAACTGCCGAAGACGCTCGACTCGATAGGCGTCCGCGCTTTTGCAGGCTGCGCGCGCATCAAGACGATCACGCTGCCAGCCGGACTGACAGAGATCAAAGACGGACTGTTTGACGGTTGCACGGCGCTCGACGGTATCGTCCTGCCTGCAGGCGTGACACGCATCGGCAATGAGGCCTTCCGTAACTGCCAGCGTTTCCGTTCGATCACCCTACCCGAAGGCGTCAAAGAGATAGGCGACCGGGCCTTCTACGGTTGCACCAACCTCAAGACTGTAGAATGGAACGAAGCCCTGCGGCTCATCGGCAAAGAGGCTTTCTGCGGATGCAAGAACCTCTATGTGCCTGTCTTCTCCGGTCGAGTCGGTGTCGAAAAGAACGCCTTCAAAGGCTGTGTATTCTAAACCAAAAGCGCCTCACAACGAGGCGCTTTTAATTTATTCCTTGGGGTAGTCGTGATAATGGAAGATCACATGCTCACCCATGTCGATCGTGGCATAAGCCGTACCGGGTTCGGAGTCCTTGGTCGAGTCCAGAACAAGGAAGTTAACGCCCTTGAAGATGACGGACTGACGACTGTGCTGGTGTCCGCTCCACATGAACTCCACTCCGTACTTGGACAGCAGCGAACAGAGTTCGTACGTCTCTTCGGTTGCAAAATTGGAAGTGTGGCCCTGCGAACCGTCTAACTTCCAGACATGCGTGTGGGTGAACACGATGATACGCCGGTAGCCTTCCTGCGACTTGGTCGCCAGTACATCGCGCAACCAGTTCATCTGGTCCGGACCCAACGTGCCTTCCGAAGTATCGAGACAGATGAACAAGTCCAGCGGTTTGTCTCCGTTACGGGTGTCGAACCAATAGACGGATGTCTTGAAATACGAACGGTAAATCTCCCATTGTTTGAAATAGACATCGTGGTTGCCGACAGCCAGGAAGAGCGTGTCCTCTTTGGCACGGCCGCCTATTCGCAGCACACTATCGGCGCAAGGAAAGTTCTTTTGCGCATCGATCAGGTCACCGAAATGCAACGCCAATTTGGGTCCCTGAGCCTCCTCGTAGGTGTGCATAAAATAATCAAGATTGCGGTGACTCTTGCGTGTGATATGACTGTCCGTGCACGCATAGACAGTGTAGTCGTCCGCACCCATATCCAAGTGTATTTCGCCTATCGAATCGTTGTAGTGCATCGATTGCGCAAAACGCGTCGTGATAGTCGGGCCATTGGGTGAGAACATACCCGCCATGTCCAAAGTCGTGTCTTCATTGTTGCCGCAAGCTGTGAACATCAGCAACAGGGCTATATAAAGGAATGATTTTTTCATTTTGTCTCCTTTCTTTAGAATCGATAACTGAATCCGAACCGAGCCGTTGCTCCGTAGAAAGTAGCGTCGAGGTGGAACATACCCGTCGGTTTGCATTGTACGCCGAAGATCAGCCTCCAATGGTCAGCCACATCGCACCAGCCGTTGATACCGAACAGCGGCTGCCACATACGCTCCATCTGGAAGTCGTCCACATTGCTGAACAGGAACGACAAGTTCCACGGGTTGCTCTGCGGACGGCAGAACACTTCGAGGCGGTAGAGCAGGTTAAACGGCTCCACTACATACGTATCGTTCGTGTGCCAGTCGCGGTCCCAGTCGTCCATCACGCGTGCGAAAACACCCAGCGTCACCGACACATAGTCCATCCTGTACCCCACTCCCAAACCGGCGGTGATGTCGCTGATCCGGTTGCGGGCCAAGGCTTTGTAATAGACATCCGTCTCGATGAACATCTCGCCCACAGGCAGTTCGAACTTAGGCCGGAACTGCACCACGCCCGTATAGACATTGGCGGTGGACAGTTGCAGCTTGGCCTCCATCTCGAAATGCGGATTAAAGGGCAACAGTGCCTGCACATCGAGGTTGCCGTGATGCCCCCAAACGGTGTTGTAACTGTACTCGCCGAGCACCGAGAGCGCGTAAGGCCGAGCACCGAATCCCGGCTCTCCCGCCCAAACCATCAGCGGAAACAGCAATACAAAAAATAGTAAATGTCTCTTCATATATTTTTTAATTTTCCATTGTCATTTTCCATTGTCCATTATAACTGTACAACAGTTAATCCGGCTCCGCCGTGATTCACATCTCCGTCGCCGAAGTCCAACGGCACCAGTCCACGTTTGCGACGCTGACTGTTGAGTGAAGCCAGGTAGTCGCGCGTCAACTGCTTGAGCGCACCCGTTCCCGTACCGTGCAAGATCGTCACTTCGCCGGCACCCACCATCAGCGCATCATCCATATACGCAATGAGTTTTTCGGTGGCCTCATCGATACGCAAACCGCGTATATCCAAAGTCCGCTCAAAAGTGAGCGTGCGACGATGCGCGATAGAAGCATTGATCCCGGACTTGGCGGACTTAGCAGTTCCTCCGGTTTCGCTGCCTATCTTTTCTCCCTTAAGAACCCTAAGGTCTTTAAAGTCCTTAAGGACCTTAGGAACAGTCAGAGTGACAGGAGTAGTCCGAGATTTCGGATTCTTCGGAGCAGCAACTTTCTCTTTCAAGTTCTCCACCCGTTTGCGCGCCGCCTTCGTCCGTTCCTTGTCGGCCTTAGCCTCTTTGATCTCACGGATAGTTCGCTCGATAGTCGCATTCGACTGCTGCAACAATTCCTCCGCCTGCTGACGAGCCTCCTCCAGCACTTCTTTCTTCTTCGCCTTGATGCCCTTCATCTGCTCGTCGTATTGCGCAATACGCGCGTCCAGTTCTTTCTCTTTGAGGCGTATCGACTGCCGTTTGTTCTCCCAGTACCGCTTGTCGCGGGCTATGTCCTGCAGCTGTTTGTCATAGTCGATATGCTCCACGCCCACCAGTTCCGTCGCGTACTGAATGATCGACTCGCCGAGTCCCGTCTGACGGGCTATCTCGATAGCAAACGAACTGCCGGCTTGACCTATCGACAACTGGAACAGCGGTTTCATCGCTCCCCGGTCGTAGAGCATAGCGCCGTTGACCACACCCTCCGTTTGTTCGGCAAAATGTTTGAGGTTGGTATAATGGGTAGTGATCACCCCAAAGACCTGCTTGCGGACCAGTTCGCGCAAAATAGCCTCCGCCAGCGCACCGCCTAACAACGGTTCCGTGCCTGTACCCATCTCGTCGATGAGCACCAGCGTCCGCTCGTCCGCCTCGCGCACGAACACGCGCATATTTTTAAGGTGTGACGAATAAGTGGACAACTCGTCCTGTATCGACTGCTCGTCGCCTATGTCTATCATCAGTTTGTCGAACAGCCCTGCCCTACTCTGCTCCGCCACCGGCACCAACAGT
>JAEEGL012733543.1_pt1 | contig 10241 bp, 7 predicted proteins | sample 9134231 | NCBI WGS metagenome assembly JAEEGL01 (sample SAMN16246548, study PRJNA631951) | gut metagenome | biome: gut microbiome; feature: rumen; material: fiber-attached | host: Bos | place: Iran: Karaj | collected 2018-10 | reverse complement strand
GTGGAGGTCTACGGCGAAGGCGTGCTGATTCTCGGCGATTCCGGCGTCGGCAAAAGCGAAACGGCTGTGGAGCTGATCAAGCGCGGCCACCGGCTGATTGCCGACGACGCGGTGGAAATCAAAAAAACCGGCGCCAAAACGCTGGTCGGTTCCGCCCCCGACAATATCCGCCACTTTGTGGAGCTGCGCGGCATCGGCATCATCAACGCCCGGCGCATCTTCGGTATGGGTGCCGTCAAGCTTTCGGAAAAGATCGACATGGTCATCGAACTCGAGCCTTGGGATCCCGATAAGGTCTATGACCGCATGGGCGTGGAAAACGAAACGATCGACATCCTCGGCGTCAGCGTGCCGCATACGGTCGTCCCGGTCAAGCCCGGCCGGAACCTCGCGATTATTCTGGAGGTTGCCGCCATGAACAACCGTCAGAAAAAGATGGGCTACAACGCGGCCCGCGAGCTGATGCACAATCTCGGCATTGTGGAAGAAGTCATTCCCCAGCAGGATGAGCTGGAGCTTTGGAGTAATTTTTAAGCGAAAGGAAGCGCAGAATATGTATCGAATCGGCGTAGACCTCGGCGGCACGAATATCGCCGTCGGCGTCATCAACGACAAGTATGAAATCATCGGCAGAGGGAAGCGCAAGACCGCGATGCCGCGCCCTGCAAAGGAGATTATGGAAGACATCATCGCGGCGATTCGCGACGCCTGTGACGACGCGGGCATTTCGACCGACGAGATTCGCTCCGTCGGCATAGGCACGCCCGGCACGGTCAACAAGGAAACCGGCGTGATCGAATATGCCAACAATCTGCAGTTCGACAAGGTGCCCGCCGTGGCCATCCTCAAGGAGATGCTCGACGTGCCCTATTACCTCGAAAACGACGCGAACGCCGCGGCCCTTGGTGAAGCGATGGCCGGCGCGGGCGTCGGCAAAAAGAGCTTTGTTGCCGTGACGCTCGGCACGGGCGTCGGCGGCGGCATCGTGGTGAACGGCAAGATCTGGTCCGGTTGCAACGGCGCGGGCGGCGAGCTCGGCCACATCGTGATCCGCTTTGACGGCGAAGCATGCAACTGCGGCCGTGTCGGCTGCTGGGAGCGCTACGCGTCCGCCACGGCGCTGATTCGGCAGACCAAAGAGATGATGGCGCAGCATCCGGATTCCAAAATGTGGGAGCTGGCGGAAGGCAAAATCGAAAACGTCGGCGGCCGCACCGCCTATGACGCAATGCGCCTGGGCGACGAATGGGCAACCCGGGTTGTGCGGCGGTATGAAGAATACGTCGCCGTCGGCACAGTCAATATCATCAACGCCATGCAGCCCGAAATGATCTGCTTCGGCGGCGGCATCTCCAACGAGGGAGAAACGCTGCTCGCGCCAATCCGCGCCTATGCGGAAAAGTTCCGCTACAGCCGCTATTGCGTGAGCCAGACCGAAATCTGCCGTGCCAAGCTCGGCAACGACGCCGGCATCATCGGCGCCGCACTGCTTGACGAATAACCGATAAAGGAGAATCCTCTTGAACGAGCTTTTGTCTTGTTTGAACGCCCGTCAGATTCCGTATCTGCTTCGTGAGCCCATGCGCTGCCACACGACCTTCAAGACCGGCGGCGACGCGCGCGTCTTTGTGGAGCCGCGGGACGAACCCGGCCTGCGCGATGTGCTGCGCCTTTGTGCCGATTGCGGTGAAGACCCGTTGATTCTCGGCAACGGCAGCAATCTGCTCGTTTCCGACAGCGGACTCGACCGTGTGGTGATTCGCATCGGCGAGGGGCTGGACGGCGTCCGGCTGGTGGACGAAACCACCGTTGAAGCCGGCGCCGGCGCCACGCTGGCCAAGCTTTGCAAATTTGCGCTGGAAGAAGGCCTTTCGGGCCTGGAATTTGCCTATGGCATTCCCGGCTCCGTCGGCGGCGCTGTCTTCATGAACGCCGGCGCCTACGGCGGCGAAATGAAGGACGTTGTGCGGACGGTGCGCTTTCTCGATAAAAACGGCCGTCCCGGCTCGCTTTCGGGCGACGCGCTCGGCTTTCACTACCGCTCCAGCGCGTTCCAGCAGATGGGCGTCGTCATCACCTCCGTGGTGCTTCAGCTCAAGCCGGGCGACAAAACCGCCATCGAGGCAAAGATGCGCGAGCTGCTTGGCCGCCGCAAAGACAAGCAGCCGCTCGAATATCCAAGCGCCGGCAGCGTGTTCAAGCGCCCCGAGGGCTATTATGCCGGCGCGCTGATTGAACAAAGCGGCCTCAAGGGCAAGACGATCGGCGGCGCGCAGGTCAGCGAAAAGCACGCCGGGTTCATCGTCAACATCGGCGGGGCGACAACCAAAGACGTGACGGACCTGATCGCGTATTGCCAAAAAGAAGTTTTTGACCGCTTCGGCGTCCGGCTGGAACCGGAGATCAAACAAATCTAAAAGGAAGCGAAAAGCATGGAACTCGTTGTCATTACCGGCATGTCCGGCGCCGGAAAATCCTGCGTGGTGAACGCGCTGGAGGATATCGGCTTTTTCTGCGTGGACAATCTGCCCGCGCAGCTGATTCCCGTGTTCGCGCAGTTGGTGCAAAGCTCCGGTGAGCACGCGCGTGTTGCCGTGGTCACGGACGTGCGCGCCGGCCAGTCGTTTTCCGAACTGTTCGATGCGTTCGATACGCTCCGGGAACTGCAGATTCCGTATAAGCTGATGTTCCTCGACGCGGACGACGACGTGCTGATCAAGCGCTATAAGGAAACCCGGCGCCGCCATCCGCTGCAGGGCGAGACCGCCTCGGTGCAGCACGCGATTACGCAGGAAAGAAGGCTGCTTGCCGACGCGCGCAGCAAGGCGGACTATCTTTTGGAAACCTCCAGCCTTTCCGCCATGCAGTGCCGCGTGCGCGTGCTCGGGATGTTTTCGGAAAAGAAAGAGCAGGAGCTGCATCTGCACTGCATGTCCTTCGGCTTCAAGCACGGGATTCCGAACGACGCCGACTTTGTGTTCGACGTGCGCTTTTTGCCGAACCCGTTCTATGTGCCGGAGCTGAAGCATCAGACCGGGCTGGACGAGCCTGTGCGCCAATATGTGATGAACAGCGAAGCGTCCGAGGCCTTTTTGAAAAAACTGACCGCCTTTTGCGATTACGCCGTGGAGCTGGCCCAGAAGGAGGGCCGCAGCCAACTGATTTTCGCCTTCGGCTGCACCGGCGGCCATCACCGCTCCGTGACATTTGCACAGCTTTTCTATCAGCACTTCAGCGAACACTGCAGCGCCAGCGTCAGCCACAGAGATATTTCAAAATAACCGACAACGTTTTTGAAAGGAGGAGTACCGATGTCGTTTTCCCATTCCGTCAAGGAAGAGATTGCGCGCAGCCTGCCGGAAGCGCCCTGCTGCCGCCATGCGATGGCGTACGGTATGCTCCTTTTCGCGCGGGAATTTTCGTCCCGCGGCATCTCCATCATGACCGACCACGACTGTGTGGCGCGTCTGTATGCACAGTTGATCGAAGAAAGCTGCGCCGTCAAAGCCTCCGTGAAGGTGTCCGACGCCGGGAAGTATACGGTCAGCGTTTCGGACGGGGACATTGCGCGTGTGCTGTCCGCGTTTTCGGTCAGCGGCAACGAACCGGTCACGCGGATCAACCGCGGCAATCTCCTCAATGAAAGCGGCGAGGAGGAGGGCATGAACTGCTGTCACAACGCGTTCTTTAAAGGCGCGTTCCTGACCTGCGGCACCGTCAGCGACCCGCAGAAAAGCTATCATCTGGAATTTGTCGTGCCCTATCGCACGCTGTCGTTCGACCTGCTGAAGCTTTTGACCGAAGCCGATATCAAGGCCAAGCACATGGTGCGCCGCTATGTCAACGTCATCTATGTCAAGGACAGCGAATGCATCGAAGATTTGCTGCATCTGATGGGCGCTTCGCTTTCGGCGTTCGAGATTACCAATATCAAGATCTATAAAAACTTCCGCAACGTGTCGAACCGCCGCACCAATTTTGACGAGGCCAACACGTCGCGCGTGGCTGCCGCCGCGTGTGAACAGATCCACGCCATCCGCGCGCTGCACGACAGCGGCCGCTTTTTGCTGCTCGACCCCGAGCTGCAGCAGATTGCGCATTTCCGCGAAGAGAACCCCGACGCGTCCCTCTCGGAGCTCGGCGCCATGTTTTCGCCGCCGCTGACACGCTCCGCCGTGAATCACCGGCTCAAAAAGCTCGTTTCGTTCAGCAAGGCCCAGAACGGGCCGCAGACAGAACCAAATCACTGATCGGAGGCTTCCGTTTTGCAAAATCAAGAAACCAACGCGCGCTTTTCGGTGCCGCAATCGGAGCTGGACAGCCAGGCACAGTACGCCGCCATGGTCGAAGCCGTGCTCCAGTCGCGCTTTCCCGACCGCAAGCCCCGCGCCTTTGTGCACACCTACGGCTGCCAGGGCAACGTGGCGGACGGCGAGAAGATCAAGGGCATCCTCGAATCGGTCGGCTATGAGCTGACCGAGGATATCGAAAAGGGCGACCTTGTGCTCTATAACACCTGCGCCATCCGGGAGCACGCGCAGGATCGCGTCTTCGGCAACGTCGGCAAGCGCAAGGCCTGGAAGGAAGCCGACCGGTCGCGGATTCTGGCGCTGTGCGGCTGCATGATGCAGCAGGAATATGTGGCCGAAAAGATCAAAAAGAGCTACCCTTACGTCGACCTTGTGTTCGGCACCCATGTAATCCATAAGCTGCCCGAATTCCTCTATCGCTGCCTTTGCGCCGGCAAGCGCGTGTTCGACCTTTCCGGCGGCGAGGGCAACATCGTCGAGGGCCTGCCGGTTCACCGCGACGGCACGTTCAAGGCGTGGATCCCGATCATGTACGGCTGCAACAACTTTTGTTCCTATTGCGTCGTGCCCTATGTGCGCGGCCGGGAGCGCAGCCGCGATTTCGATCTGATTGTCCGGGAGGCGCGGGAGCTGATCGGACAGGGCTATAAAGAGATCACGCTCCTCGGCCAGAACGTCAATTCCTATAACAAAGACAAGGACCCGTCGCTGCGGTTTCCGGCGCTGCTGCGGGCCATCAACGCGATGGGAGGCGACTTTTGGATCCGCTTTATGACGAGCCACCCGCGCGACTGCACAAGGGAGCTGCTCGACGCGATGGCGGACTGCGAAAAGGTTGCAAAGCACCTGCATCTGCCCGTGCAGTCCGGCAACGACCGCGTACTGCGGGAAATGAACCGCCATTACGACCGCGAAAAGTACCTCTCGCTGATTGCTTACGCGCGGCAGAAAATGCCGTCGCTGTCCATCACGAGCGACATCATCGTCGGCTTCCCGGGCGAGACCGCGGAAGAATTTGACGACACGCTTTCGCTGGTCAGACAGGTGGAATACACGTCCTTGTTCACGTTCCTCTTTTCGCCGCGTCCGGGCACGAAGGCGGCCGCGTTGCCGGATCCCTTTGACCGCGCCGAAAAGAACCGCCGCTTCAAGGCGCTGACCGACCTGCAGGAACAGATCGCCGCCCGCCGTACCGCCGCCATGAAAGGGGCGCGATGGCGTGTCCTTGTGGAAGAACAGGCCAAAACGCCCGGCTTTCTTTCCGGTCGGACGGAGGGCAACGTGATCATCGAGTTCCCCGGCGATCCCGCGCTGATCGGCTCGTTTCGGACGGTGGAGGTCACCGAACCGAAGACCTGGGTGCTCAAGGGCAAATTGGCTGATGACAAGGATTAACGAGCGTTATTCCTTTGTGTATCATAAATTACTTTTATTCAAGGAGGATGATTCCGATGGACATCATCAAACTCACAAGAGAACTCGGCGCCGCGATTCAGCAGGACGCGCGTTATCTGCGCTTCTCCGCCGCCCGCGAAGCCAACGAGAAGGATCCCGAACTGCTTGACCTGATGGGTCAGATCCAGCTTTTGCAGATGAACTATCAGCGTGAAGCGGCCAAGGACGAGCCGGATCACGACGCGATGACCGCGTTCGAGAAGCAGTTCAACGACGTGTACGGCACGTTCATGGCGAACAAGAACATGCAGGAATATGAGGCCGCGCGTCACGACATCGACGAGCTGATGAACTACGTGATGCAGATCCTCGGCCTTTGCGTCAACGGCGCGGATCCGGCCACCTGCGAGCCCGAGCCCCACGACTGCGGCGGCGACTGCGACTGCTGCCACGCCGACTGTCACCACTGATTCTTTTGTGCAGCGCATCTCGTAAAAACAGAAAGGACGTACCCCCATGACGGAAATGACCCCGATGATGCGGCAGTATCTTGAAATTAAGAAAGACTATGCCGATACAATTCTGTTTTATCGTCTCGGAGATTTTTACGAGATGTTCTTTGACGACGCCAAAATCGCGTCAAAGGAGCTGGAACTGACATTGACAGGCCGAAGCTGCGGCCTGGAAGAGCGCGCCCCGATGTGCGGCGTGCCGTTCCATTCCGCAGACAGCTATATCGCAAAGCTTGTGCAGAAGGGCTACAAGGTCGCCATCTGCGAGCAGACCGAAGACCCCGCGCTGGCAAAAGGTCTCGTCACGCGCGAGGTGACCCGCATCGTCACCAAGGGCAGTGTGATTGAAAACAGCATGCTCGACGACGCCAAAAACAACTATCTTTGCTGTATGGTGCTCGACGAGAAGTGCGCCGGCATCTGCTTCGTCGACATTTCCACCGGCGCGCTGGACGTGACGGCGTTTTCCGGCAAGAAAAAAGAGGATCGGCTGATGAACGAGCTGGGCGTCTATAATCCCAGCGAGGTTCTGCTGAACCGCATGAGCGCCGACAACAAGCAGATCGCTTCGTTCCTTTCTTCGCGGCTGGAGGCCGTGTGCGAGCTCGGCAGCGACGGAGATTTCGACGATCAGACCTGTTTCGACCGCTGTGTGAAGCAATTCGGCCTTGAAAAGCTGCAGCAAAGCGGTCTTTTGGATGAACAGATCGCATTGAGGGCCGTCGGCGCCGCGCTGGGGTATCTGCAGACCGTGCAGAAGAAAGACCTTGGCTCGGTGCAGGAGATCAACTTTTATCACGACGACCAGACCATGCAGCTGGATTTTGCAACGCGCCGCAATCTGGAACTGGTCGAAACCATGCGCAACCGCGAAAAGAAGGGCTCGCTGCTTTGGGTGATCGATAAGACCCGCACCGCCATGGGCAAGCGCCTGCTGCGCAGCTGGATCGAAAAGCCGCTCTTGCAGCTTGCGCCGATCCTCAAGCGCCAGAACGCGGTGGAAGAGCTTGTGCAGGAGCCGATTGCCCGCGGCGAGCTGCAGGAAGCGCTCTCCGGCGTCTATGATATGGAACGTCTGGTCTCGCGGGCGGTCTATGAAACCGCCAACGCCAAGGATCTCAACGCGCTCAAGCAAACCTTTTTGCGTCTGCCGCTGATCAAGGCCCAGCTCTCCCAGATGAAGAGCGGTCTGCTGCGCCAGCTCTTTGAAAAGGTCGATCTGCTTGACGATCTGCTGGAGCTGATCGACAGCGCCATCAGTGAAGACGCGCCGTTTTCGCTGCGTGAGGGCGGCATGATCTGCGACGGGTTCAACGAAGAGCTCGATTCTCTGCGCGACATTGAGCAAAACGGCAAAGCCTATATCACCGCCATTGAAACGGCCGAAAAAGAAAAAACCGGCATTCCGAAGCTGCGCGTCGGCTATAACCGCGTCTTCGGCTATTATATCGAAGTGACCAATTCCTATAAGACGCTTGTGCCGGAAACCTATATTCGCAAGCAGACGCTTGCCAACTGCGAACGCTATATCACGCAGGAGCTCAAGGATCTGGAAAGCAAGGTGCTCGGCGCGCAGGAGCGCTCCGTCAAGCTGGAATACGAAATCTTCTGCCAGGTGCGCAAGGCCGTGGCGGATCAGTATCACCGGCTGCAGATGACGGCGGGCGCGCTTGCCGCGCTGGACGTGCTTTGCTCCTTTGCTCTTGTCGCCTGCGAAAACGACTATGTCTGCCCGACGATGCACGACAACCGCGTGATCGAGATCAAAGAGGGCCGCCATCCCGTGGTGGAAAAGACCCTGCGCGACACGCCGTTCGTGCCGAACGATACCTATCTGGACTGCGACGCCGACCGCTGCGCCATCATCACCGGCCCGAACATGGCCGGCAAATCGACTTATATGCGTCAGGTTGCGCTGATCTGCCTGCTGGCACAAATCGGCTGCTTTGTGCCCGCCAAGCGCGCCGACCTCGGCGTGGTCTCCGGCATTTATACGCGCGTCGGCGCATCGGACGATCTGGCCAGCGGCCAGTCGACGTTTATGGTGGAGATGAGCGAGGTCGCCTCGATTCTGTCTCACGCGGACAAGAACAGTCTCATCATTCTGGATGAGGTCGGCCGCGGAACGTCCACCTTCGACGGCATGAGCATCGCCCGCGCCGTGCTGGAATACATCAGCGACAAACGAAAAATCGGCGCAAAAACGCTGTTTTCCACCCACTACCACGAGCTGACCGTGCTGGAGGGCGAGCTCGACGGCGTGCGCAACTATAACATTTCGGTCAAAAAGCGCGGCGATACGCTGACCTTCCTCAGACGCATTGTCAAGGGCAGCGCCGACGGCAGCTACGGTATCGAAGCGGCAAAGCTGGCCGGCGTGCCGAACGCCGTGGTGCAGCGCGCAAGAGTGATTCTGCAGGAGCTCGAAGAGGCCGACCCGCATGTGCGCGTTGTCACACATACGTCGCAGGACGAAACGGAGGAACCGATGCAGCTGAGTCTGCACGGCTCGCTCGACGACGAGATTCTCGATACGCTCAAGAACATCGATACCGACACCTTGACGCCGCTCGAGGCGCTGACCATGCTGCATAAGCTTGTACAGCAGGCGAGACACGATCTGTAAAAGAACCGATCAGACAGAAGGAGGGATGACCGATGGCAGCCATTCAGGTTTTGCCGAAACAAATTGCCGATCTGATTGCGGCGGGCGAGGTGGTGGAGCGGCCGGCTTCGGTCGTCAAAGAGCTGCTGGAAAACGCGATCGACGCCGGCGCATCTGCCGTCACGGTGGAGATCCGCAACGGCGGCGTCTCCTATATCCGCGTGACCGATAACGGCAGCGGCATTGCCAGAGAGGACGTGCCGAAGGCGTTTTTGTCCCACGCCACCAGCAAGCTGCACGCCGCTTCCGACCTCGACGCGATTCTGACGCTCGGCTTCCGCGGCGAAGCGCTCGCTTCCATCGCCGCCGTTTCCCGTGTGGAGGTGCTGACGCGCCAGGCAGGGGAGAACACCGGCACGTCCTATGCCATCGCCGGCGGTGCGGAAGAGCGCTGCGACGACGCGGGCTGCCCGCTTGGCACGACAATCGTGGTGCGCGACCTGTTTTATAACACCCCGGCGCGCATGAAGTTTTTGAAAAAGGACGTCAGCGAAGCGAATGCCGTGGCCGACGTGGTCGAGCGGCTCGCGCTGTCCCATCCCGAAATCAGCATCCGCTTTCTGCGCGAAGGCCGCCAGACGCTGATCACCCCGGGTGACAACAAGCTGCTTTCCGTGATCTACGCCGTGTTCGGCCGCGTGTTTGCCGAAAGCCTGCTGCCGGTGTCCTACGCGCTTGACGGCGTGGAGGTGGAGGGCTTTGTCAGCCGCCCCACAAGCGCCAGACCGTCGCGCGCGATGCAGTATTTCTTTTTGAACAACCGCTCCATCCGCTCGCGCACGATTGCGGCGTCGATGGAGAACGCCTATAAAAACGCGATCATGATCGGCAAATTCCCGGCCTGCGTGCTCCATATCCGGCTGCCGGCGCAGCTTGTGGACGTTAATGTGCATCCCGCGAAGACCGAGGTGCGCTTTTCCGACGACCGCAAGGTCGGCGCCTGCGTCTATTATGCCGTGCGTTCCGTGATTGAAACCGATCCGACAAGGCCGAAGGTCGATCTTGCCAAGGCTGCGCAAAAAACGCGCCACGCCGCGCGGCAGCTTCAGATGGTGGAAACCGAAACGCCGCCGGCCGCGCCGCCGAAGAAGCCCGATTTCTGGGCGAATATGCCCGCGCGGCAATACCGCGGTGAGGACGACCAAACACCCGCCTCAAAAGCGCCGGTGCGCGAACAGCCGCAGCCGGCCGCGCGGCCGACGCCGTCCGCGTCGCTGTCGTTTTCCGCCGTCCGGCAGGGCAATCCGGCCCGCACGGAACCCGACGAGCCCGATGTGATCGGCGCGTTCCGCAAAAAGCAGCAGGCGGCGCCCGCGCAAAAGCAGCCCGCGCCGCAGCCCGCAGCGCCCGCGGTCGCCG
>JAEEGL012591759.1_pt1 | contig 10241 bp, 9 predicted proteins | sample 9134231 | NCBI WGS metagenome assembly JAEEGL01 (sample SAMN16246548, study PRJNA631951) | gut metagenome | biome: gut microbiome; feature: rumen; material: fiber-attached | host: Bos | place: Iran: Karaj | collected 2018-10 | reverse complement strand
TTCGACGGGGAAGAGGAGACCCTGGGTCCCTGGGACTGGAAGATCTACGCCGTCCAGACGGGCGAGGTCGCCTACGGCAAATTCCTGACCGGCGGCAACGCCGCCTTCGCCACACCGCACTGCTACCGGGACCTGCTCAACTGGCGCCGTTCGCTGCCCAGGTACGCCCTGCGCGAAAGCGACCGCAAGGCCTACGAAGCCGTCTGCGAAGCCGGGGGCCTGACCACCCGCGAGCTGCGCCGCATCTGCGGTCTCAAAAAAGGTCAGATGGACGCCATCGTTACGCGCCTGGAGCAGCAGACGCGCCTGGTGATCGGCGACTTCGAACGCGTCTACAAAGGACAGTTCCTGGAATACAGCGGCTGGCAGCTCGCCACCCTCTGCCGCCCGGAAGACCTCTTCGAATTCGACCTCGACGCCCCCTTCCGCCCCCCGCAGGAATCCTACGACCGCCTCTGCGAACGCATCCGCCGCACCGCCCCGCACGCCACCGACGCGCAGCTGCAGAAGCTATTGGGATAACTATTTCGAGGGATTCTGGATGGGGAGGCGCTGGGCCTTGGCGGGATCCAGGCGCATGTAGGCGAGATTGAGGTCGTTCGGCTCCAGGCGGCAATTGCGGCTGACCATGCGGTTGCGATCCGACAGGCGGTGCGAAAACAGCCACTCATACGGCTCCTTCAGCAAAAACACCCGCGCCAGGATCGAATGGTCGCAGCCCGTCAGCCAGGTAAACATCAGGCGCCCCGACTTCCCCAGCTTGGCCAGCTTCTCCACGATCGAAGAAGAAAACGTGATGCTCGTGATGGTATCGCTCGTGCCGTGGATGATCCAGAGCGGGAGGTCGCCCAGCGGCTCCACCTCGCCCGTATAGCCCCCGCACATCGCGATCGCGGCCGCCACCTTGTCGGGATAGGCTGCGGCAAACTTGAACGTCCCCCAGCCGCCCATGCTGATGCCGAAGACATACAGCCGGTCCTCGTCGTTGCGGTAGCGGTAGCGCACCCAGTCCACCACGTTCCAGAGGCGCTCGGCGTTCCAGCCGCCCGTGGTGTTGCACTGCGGGCAGATGATCAGGGCATTGATCTGCTGGCCCCGGCGCAGGGCGTCGACGCAGCCGTACTTCGTGATGCCCTCCAGGTTGTTGCCGGCCAGGCTCTTGCCGTGCAGGCAGAGGATGACGGGCAGCGGCTTCTCCGAAGAATAATACGAATCCGGCACGTAAAGCAGGAAATTGTAGCCGTTCTTCACCGAATCCCGGTAGGCATACAGGTGGTCCGCCCGCAGCGTCGGAGACGCCAGCAGGCACACCACCAGGGCCAGGAGGATGCAGCGGAGCTTTCTCATTTCACGCGGAGTTTCTTGCCAAGCTTGAGGATGGTGTTGCGGTTGATCCCGTTCAGGGCGCAAAGCGTATTGACCGTCGTATGATACTTGACGGCGATGCCGGAGAGGGTGTCGCCGGACACGATCGTATGGTACTGCGCGGAGCCGTCGGCGGGCGGGGGAGGAGCGGACTGCGTGCCGGAAGAGGAACTCTTCTGCGTCGTGGTCTCCAGCGCCTTCAGGTCGGGAATGGTCACGCTCGAGGGCGTCACGGCCCGCCAGGAACCGCCCTCGGCGAGCACCAGGCGTTCCCGCCCGGCAGGGGCGGCCAGCGCGCCGGTACTGTCCACCAGCGCCCAGCTGCCGTCGGCAAACAGGATGACGCGGCGGTCGGCGGGGGAGAGGGAGAGCGTGTCGGGACGGACGACCTTGTCCAGCGCCTCGGAGAGCGCTGCAATCGCCGAAGAATCAACGGCTTCCGGCAGGAAATCCGGGAGGATGCGCCGGGCGCCCAGGAAGCGCTGCTTGTAGTAGGTCTCCTGCAGATTGTTGACCTGGATGCCGCCCTTCACCGCGGCATGGATGAAGGAGAAATTGGTCCCGGTGCTGTCCATGCCGATGAAGATGCCGGCGTGGCCCATGCGGCGTGTGTTGGGACGCGAGCCGAAGATCAGGATATCGCCCTTCTGGAGGTCCGAAAGGTTGCCCAGCACCTCGCGGCCGTCTTTGGCCTGCGCGGGCACCGTACGGCCCAGTTTATAGCCGAATTTGTCGAAAACGAACTTGGTGAAGCCCGTGCAGTCGAAGACCTTGGGTCCGTTGCCGGCATGCCGGTAGGGCTTGCCGAGGTGCTGGCGCGCCTCCTCGATGATGCGGTCCGCCAGCTCCGAGGCCGTCACGCTGACGCTGTCAGCGGGAGATGAACCACTCGCTGACGGTCCTTGCGCCAGAGCCCTTGATACCGGGCATACGAGGCAGCCAATCAACAAAATACTTAGGAGCTTCATGGTAGACGATCTTGAAAATATCCACGGCATTGCCGGCGGCGTCGCGCGCCTGCGATGTCGTAAACACGTAGCGGCCGTCCCGGGAAACGTCCAGTCCGACCGGATAGGAGTCTGCCGGCACCGTGCCGATGAGCTTCATGCTCTCGGCGTCCACGATGGCCAGGCAGCTGCTGAAATTGCACGCGGCGAAAATGTAGCGCCCGTCAGGGGAGAGCTCGATGGTGCGGGCGCCGGCGGGGACCTTGCAATTGGTCCACCCGTCCACGCGCACGACCTTCTTCTTGTCGCCGTCCAGCACCGAAATCTGCTTCAGGAGGTCCTCCAGGTCTATCCGCTGGATATAGCCGCTGCGGTTGATGCTGCAGTACAGGTAGCCGTTCTTGATCACGAGGTGCCGCAGGCTCGACATCGCACCCGTGGCGCGGCCCAGATAGCGGTTCTCGGTCAGGTCGATCACGGCGATGCCGCCGCCACCGCCCATGCAGCCCACCAGCAGATAGCGGCCGTCAGGCGTAAAAACGGTCCCGCGCAGGCAGTAGCCGCTGTTGACGTCGCGGTCCACCTTCTGCGTCAGGCTGAAATTGAGCTTCAGCTCATAATCCACCACCAGCGAGGTGAGGTAGTGCCAGTCGGCAGGGGAGGGACTGGAAATGTCCAGCAGGCCGACGGTATTGTTGCCCCAGTGCGTCACGGCGAGGCGCGTCCCGTCCGGGGAAGTGGCCACCATCTTGGGCAGGGGGCCCGTCTCGAACAGGCGGATGATCTCGTCCGTGGACGTGTCGATCACCGCCATGGCGGACGGCTCCTGGGCGTTCAGGTCGTAACTCCTTCTGTAATAAGGGATCCAGAGGTAGCGGCCGTCGTGCGAGAAGGTGCTCTCGACGGGCTTGCCGTCAAAGGATTCGGGATGGTCGTAGACGTGGTTGAAATGGAATAAACCGCTCTCAGGGGCCCACAGGGCCTCATCCGACGCATCGAAGTGGTGGCGGATCACCTTGAGCTTCTCGCCGGTGCGGAAGTCATAGACCACCGTCTTGGCGCCTTCCAGGGAGTTGACGTAGTATTTCTTGCCCGAAGGATGGAAATTGACGGATTTCGGCGAATGGATGTCGCGGTCGAGCGTCTCGACCTCGCTGGACGAATACTGCTGCTTGCGCGTCAGGAACGTGACCTGCAGTCCGCCGCCGGACCAGACGTTGCCGATCTGCGGATGCACCACCGGCGGATGGGACGTGCCCGAGGTCTCGACGGAGTTGACATCCGCCTCCTGGGCAAATGCCGCAAAAGAACCTGCCAGCAGCAGGGGAATCACGAATCGACAGACGTTACTTAACATAATATAAATTGTGTAACTTCTTGGCGTCAATCGGACCGGCATAGATTCCGAGGAAGATCTTCGTCAGTTCCGAGCGGTCCAGCCGACGCTCCAGTTTTCCCAGTTTGTGGTCGATATAATCTTCGAACGCGCGCAGGTCTTCCGCCCGGTACATGCCCGCGTCGGCAAATTCGTGCTTGCCGTACAGCAGGTCGTGCGCCATGTAGTTCGTCTTCCACAGCTTGTATCCGTCGATGATGCGCAGGTCCAGCGCGTGGCGGATCGCCTGGTAACGGTCGTTCTTCGTGCATTTCGACGCTTCCGCGATCTCCTCCGCCGTCAGCGGCGCGCCCACCTCCAGGTGGATGTGGCCCTTCTGCTGGCGGATGCCGGTCAGAATGCTGTGCAGGTCCTCCTTCGGCTTCTTCTTGTACGGCCCCTCGCGGCGCAGCAGCAGCTCGCGCGCCTTGCGGGAATCGCAGGTCTCGTATTCATAGGAAATGCTCAGCGGGACGATGTTCAGCTCGAGGAAATTCGCCTCGAAGCCCTTCGTGCCGCTCATGTCGAACATCTTCAGCAGGCCCTGCTCGGTGGTGTCCAGGCCGTTCTTCGTGCGGCCTTCGCGCTGCGCGATCCAGATCGAGGCACGGCCGGAGACGATGCTCTCGCGGATATAATTCGACAGGCGCTGGGAGCTCAGATACAGCTCGCGGGCCTTGATGCCGCGGATGACCTTGATCATGCGGTTGGACCGCATCAAATCCTCTATTAACCTATTAGACAATAAGTTAGAGCCTACGCATATCTCCGTGTACGGCAGCCCGGCGCACTTGAGCGAGTACTGGATCAGCGCCGGGTCCAGGACGATGTCGCGGTGGTTGGAAACCGCCAGAAAACGCCCCTGCACGGCCTTCAGATGCTCCATTCCCCCGCAGGTGAAGCCCGCGGAAGTGGCGCCGATGATGGATTCGACGACATCGGACATGACCTCGTCCTGGAACTGGTCCACGCTGGTAATCTGCCGCAAACGGCGCTTCAGCGTATAGGCCGGCTTGTCCGGGAAGAGGTACTTCGAGATGCTGGGGATCATCGGGTGCCGCGACACGCGGCCCAGGGCTTTCTCCGCCTCGGCATCCGAATAAGGCCTGATGTCTGTATAATCGTTCTCGATCATAGCGAACAAAGATACACAATCAGCGGCGGAAAAGCAAAGAAGAATCGCCGTAACTCAGGAAACGGAACCCGTTCGCAAGCGCATAGTCGTAGATGGTGTGCCAGTCCCCTCGCACGAAGGCCGAGATCAGCAGCAGGAGCGTGCTCTGCGGCTGGTGGAAGTTGGTCACCAGGGCATCCACCACGCGGAACGGGAAACCGGGCACGATGATGATGCGCGTGCCCACCTTCAGTTCTTGCAAACCATTGTCGTCCAGGTACTTGATCAGCGCGTCGAAGGCCTCTTCGCGCGAAGCGGAATACGAACGGATATACGGCGCCCACTGCTCCACGTCCGCCGGAGCGCCCTCCTCCAGGCAGCGGACGCCCACGTAATAGAGCGACTCCAGCGTGCGGACGGAGGTCGTCCCGACCGCCACGACCGGGCGCCCGCCGTCGCGCAGGCGGCACAGCAGCTCGCGGCTCACCACGAACGGCTCCCGGTGCATGGGGTGCTCGGACACGAGCGAACTCTTAACGGGCAGGAAGGTCCCCGCCCCCACATGCAGGCAGACATTCTCGATATCAATGCCTTTCGCGGCTATTTCGTCCAGCACGCGCTGCGTGAAATGGAGTCCCGCCGTGGGCGCCGCCACGGATCCGCGGATGTGCGCGTAAAGCGTCTGATAGCGCTCGAGGTCGATCGCCTCCGTGTCGCGGTTCAGGTACGGCGGGATGGGCACGCGCCCGCACAGTTCCAGCACGCGGGAAAACGGGATGCCTCCCGTCCAGCTGAACTCCACGACGCCCACCTGGCCCTCCCGGCCCAGCAAGCGTGCCTGGGGCCGGATCTCGTCGAATTCGGGCCCCCGGGCGTCCAGGGACAGCATTTCGTCCGGCTTGAGGCGCTTGGCGTTGCCGATCACACACTTCCAGCGGCAGGACTGCGTGGCCGCGAAATTCAGGTTGTATTCCGCGGGCGTGTCGGGCTCCAGACAGAAGATTTCGATATGCGCGCCGGTCGGACGGCGGAAAAACAGGCGTGCCGGGACCACCTTGGTGTCGTTGAAGACCATCAGGCTGCCGGCGGGCAGCTCCTCGGCGAGATTGCGGAATATGCGCTCACGGACGACACCGTCGCGATAAATCAGCAATTTGGACGCATCACGCTCGGGGAGGGGGTATTTTGCAATTCTCGCATCGGGGAGCGAATACGAGAAATCTTCAATTCTGATCTCAGGAATCATGGTGCAAAGGTACTGCTTTTTACCGGGTCGGCAAGCGCGAAAATTGTAAACATTTGTAAATTATATGGTCAGAAATGTAAAGTTTACAAAATATTTATCAACAGGTAAACAGGGCTGTCAATAAGTCCGATAAGAAAAAATGATGGCTTAAAAATATACAAGCTAGATATCAGAAACCCAAATAATTATGGAAATCAACTGGAGTGTTGAAACATGTTGAAACTCCCCTGTTGTCCCCATTTTCCGGCTTTCCGGAAGGTCAATTACAAAATTCAGATTCGCTTATTATCGGAATATCAGTTTCTTAAATTATTTTGCTTAAAATATTCTTTCAGGTACTTTATGAACAATCCATTAACAATTCATCAACAGTTGCCATTTGTAACACTTGAAAAAGTGACAGGAACTTATTACTTTTGTAAACAATCCGTTTAGATTTATGAACAAGCGTCTCCAACAGTTTCTCGCCGCTGAAAACATCAGCCAGGCCCAGTTTGCCGACACGATCGGCGTCGCACGCGCCAGCATCTCCCATATCCTGGCCGGACGCAACAAACCAGGCTTCGATTTTATCGAAAGCACGGCCCGTCACTTCCCTGCCCTCAATCTGGAATGGCTGATCACGGGCCGCGGCCGCATGTACAACGGCGCAAAAACGGCCCCTGACGCCCCTGCAGACACGATTTCTCCCCTGCCGTCCCCCGACGGGGAAACCTTGTTCCCGAGCCCCGAAAACCGCCCGGAAACCGTCACCCGAACCTCCCCCACCCCGCCATTTGCATCAAGAGATACTCTAGATAACTTCGCGCAATCTCCTACTAAACAAAAAGTTATCTCTAAAATTATAGTCTACTACTCCGACAACTCCTATCAGGAAATCTTCTGATAACCGCCAGCCGCTTGGCAATACCCGCGTCGCTTCCCGCACCGCGGGTATTCCAACCGGCTATGGCTCACAGTACAATTGCAGCTGCCGAGCCCTCGCACCCCACACACGGCCCCCGACGGCGCAGGCAAACGGCCACAGGCTCACGCACACCCCACCCACCGGCAGCCGCTTGATGTATCTTGCTAACATTACGGCAATTACAGCGTCGCGGAGGCGACAACTGCCCCAGAAAACCGTGCCACCCTCGGCATCGTAAGAGGGAGGGGCCCGCAGACGAAGTCTGTGGGAGGGGTCCTGCGAAGCAGGACGTTTTCAGGGGCAGTTCGTCGCTCCGCGACGGGAAGCTATGTTTTTGGCAAATAATGAGTATATTTGTCCTGTTATGGGATTATATAGCTTGGTTGTCAAACCGTTTGTACGGAAGAACGATATCGAGAAGGCGTCCAAAATCGCCCTCCGGTACTTCGAGTTTATCGAAAAGGTCCCCCTGGGGCGGACCCTCAGCCGCTGGATCCACAACAACCGCCCCGTGGGCCTGCAACGCGAAGTCTTCGGACTCCCCTTCTACAACCCGGTCGGCCTGGGCGCCGGACTGGACATCCACGGCGAGCTCTACAACGACCTTAACAACCTGGGATTCAGCTTCGTAGAGATCGGGCCAATGGGCGCCACAGGCGTCCGGCGGGCCGTCCGCCACATCCAGGAAGACCCCCAGAACGACATCCTGGGATGCTGCATCAACCAGGACTTCCTGACTGCCTTCACCCTGGCCTACGACTTCTGCGACTTCTTCGTCATCGACCTGTCCGAACAGACCGGCACGGACATCCTGGACCCCCTGCTGGACGCCCGGCTGGCAGAAGACGCCTACAAACCCATCATCTTGAAGCTGCCGAAAGAGATTTCCGCCACGGAAATCCGCGAAATCCTCGATTTCAGCCTCATGAACCGCATCGACGGGATCGAGGCCCGCAACATCGAACAAGTGCGCCAAATCGCCTCGGATGCGGGCGGACGCATGCCGATCATCGCCAACTGCAGCATCGAAACCCCCGCCCAGGCGGCGGAGATGCTCGACGCGGGCGCCTCCCTGATCGAAGTCCGCAACGGCCTGGTGCGCAAAGGCCCCAAATTCGTGAGCGACATCCTCAAATACCTGCTCAGCCACGCCAAGAATGAAAGAACCAGTTCAAAACAGAATCGGAACGCTGCTGAAAGCTAGCGGAGAGACCCTCAGCGCAGCAGAATCCTGCACGGGCGGGCAGATCTCCCACCTGCTCACGACCGTGTCCGGCTCGTCCGCCTACTACCTCGGATCCGTGACCTCCTACGCCGTCGCGGTCAAGGAAAAAGTCCTCGGCGTCCCCGACAGGACCGTCAAGGAAAAGGGGCTCGTCAGCAGCGAGGTCGCGGCCGCCATGGCCGAGGGCGTGCGCGCCCTGATCGGGAGCACTTACTCCGTGGCCACGACCGGCCTGGCAGAGGGCGGCGACGAGTTCGGCAACCCCGAGGGGACCGTGTGGATCGCAGTGGCCGGACCGGCCGGCACCATGACCAGAAAGTACTGGTGCGACCGGGGCCGGAAGGGCAATATCCGCCGCTTCGCGAGCGTCGCGCTGGCGTTTTTGGAGAAATATATCAAATCGGAGCTTAAATAATGACAACCAGCAGATAAAACAAAATTGTTCAAGAAAATAACAGTTTTGTTTTATCACCGATCATTTCCGATCATAAGGCATCAGCGAAGAATTCTTGATATACTGGACGTGAACGTTCGGTTCGTTGAGGAAATACAGGCTTGCACCGTGGCTTAAATCGACGTACAGATCGTCGGTCACGGACAGCGAAAGCGTGCAGATTCCATTCATCGCGGCACGGGCTTCCCGGCACTCCAGGCTGATCGCGTTCACGTTGGTCGAGTTGGCCATTTCGAAGGAAGCCTTCCCCGCCCCGCCGTTCAGAATCACCTTGGACGTCCCCTTCACGTGGACCTCCAGTTCGTCCGTCTCGCCGTCCATTTCCAGGGAGGTGTTCGCCTGGGTGTTGACGACCGTGCTCTTCCCGTGCTGCTCGACGGAGAGGTTGGAATTGCCCGCCATCCGGACGAACAGCGTGTCGGCGTCGCTGCGCATCTGCACCTCCGATTTCTTGTCCATGTCCAGCGATACCCGCCGGGAAGGGACGGTGAAGGACGCCGTGCGCGCATTGTCCGTGGTCCGCAGGGCGAATTCGTCGGGATTGAACACGAGGTCGTCCGCCGCGGCCAGGGAGGCATTCTGCGCCAGACGCAGGTAGGAAAGCGTCTCCGGCATCGTCACGGACACGCGGAAAACCGGCTGGGAGGCCTCTCTGTTGCGATATAGACGCTTGACATCGCCCGGAACGCGCCTGTCGTCCACCGAGACGTTCAGGGTGCTGTCTTCCACCGCCAGCAGGATGTAATCCGCATACAGTTCCTCAATGTCCACCTGCACGCGGAACTGCTTCCCGTAATGAAGATGCAGGGAGAAATCCCCGCCCAGCGAGATCCGCTCGAAGGCCGGCAGGTCCTCGGGCACGAGCTGGGTCACGGTCTGGGCACGCCCCGGCGCCAATGCTAAAGCAAAGATGCCGATAACGATACCGAAAGCCTTGTATATCAACCTATTCATATAGTAGTATTATTCTATCAAACTCCCCCACTCCTCCGTCTTGGCATCCAGGTCCCGCTTGCATTCCAGGTAGGTGCGGGTCAGCTCCATGATGTCGTCCTTGTCGGTCGGGGCGGCCAGCACGGCCTCGATCTCCTTCATCTTCGCCTCCAGCTTGCCGATCTCACATTCCAGGTAGGAGATCCGGTTCTTCTTCTTGCGGTCCATGCGGTTCTCCTGCCGGCGCTCCTCGAAGGCCGCGCTCTTCGCGGCGGCCGCTTCCTTCTTAAGGGCGGGTGGGGCGAATTTCCGCTCCAGCTCCTGGAGCGTCTCCAGCTTGCGCTTCGCGAGAAAGTCGGACACGGTGCCGAGGTGCTCCCCGACCTGCCCGTCGCGGAACTCGGACATCTTGTCCACCAGCCCGTCCAGGAAATCGCGGTCGTGGGACACCACGACCAGGGTGCCGTCGTAGGCCTTCAGCGCCTGCTTGAGGATGTCTTTCGACTTGATATCCATGTGGTTGGTGGGCTCGTCGAGGGCCAGCAGGTTGTAGCTCTGGAGCATCAGTTTCGCCATGCCCAGGCGGGCGCGCTCCCCGCCGGACAGCACGGACACGCGCTTGTCGATGTCCTCGCCGCGGAACAGGAACTGGGCCAGCAGGTCGCGCAGCTTGCT
>JAEEGL011884609.1_pt1 | contig 10241 bp, 7 predicted proteins | sample 9134231 | NCBI WGS metagenome assembly JAEEGL01 (sample SAMN16246548, study PRJNA631951) | gut metagenome | biome: gut microbiome; feature: rumen; material: fiber-attached | host: Bos | place: Iran: Karaj | collected 2018-10 | reverse complement strand
TGCCGCTGCCCGCCGGAGAGCTTGACGCCCCGGTCGCCGATGTTGGTCTGGTACCCCTCCTCCTTCTCCATGATGAATTCGTGGGCGTTGGCGATCTTCGCCGCGGCGATGACCTCCTCCTCCGTCGCGTCCTCCACGCCGAAGGCGATGTTGTTGAAGATCGTGTCGTTGAACAGGATCGGGTCCTGGTTGACATTGCCCATGAGGCTGCGGAGATCCTTGATCCTGAGGTCTTTGACGGGGACTCCGTCGATCCGGATCTCGCCGCCGGTCACGTCGTAGAAGCGCGGGATCAGGTCCACGAGCGTCGACTTGCCGGCGCCGGACTCGCCGACGATGGCGACGGTCCTGCCTTTCGGGATGTCGAAACTGAGGTTGCGGAGGACCTCGCGGCCGTTGTCATAGCGGAAACTCACGTCCGAGAAGGAGATCCGGTCGCGGAACGCATCGATGCGGACCGGCTCGGCCGGCTCGGCGATGGGGTTCTCCGCGTCGAGGATCTTGTTGATGCGCTCCATGGAAGCGAGGCCCTTCGGGATGCCGTATGCCGCGCGGGACAGTTCCTTGATCGGTTCGATGACCGAATAGAGGATGATGATGAAGAAGATGAAGGTCGGGGCGTCGATGAACGAGCCGCCGAAAATGCTCTTTCCCGAGATGATCATCGAGCCGCCGAAGCACACGACGATGAGGATCATGATCGTTCCGAGGAGTTCGCTGACGGGGTGGGCGAGGGCCTGCCGGGTGGACACGCGCGCGATTTTCCGCCGGTAGGTCTCGATGATGCGCCCGAAGCGGCCCGCCATCTTCTTCTCGGCATTGAAGGCCTTGACGACGCGGAGGCCGCCGAGCGTCTCCTCGACCTGGGACATCGTGTCGCTCCAGAGGGTCTGGGCCTCGGTGGACTGCCGTTTCAGCTGCTTGCCGATGACGCCCATCACCCAGACGAAAGGCGGGACGAACACGATGGTGAAGGCCATCATTTCTGGGCTCACATAGGTCAGGATGGCGAAATAGATGACGATGAGGATCGGGTCCTTGATGAGCATCTCGATCGAGGCGGTGATGGAGGCCTCCCCCTCGGAGACGTCGCCGCTCATGCGGGCGATGATGTCGCCCTTGCGCTCCTGGGAGAAGAAGCCGATCGGCAGGGCGAGGATCTTGCGGTAGATGCGCCCGCGGATGTCCTTGACGATGCCGGTGCGGATCGGGATCATGACGGCGCTGGCGCCGAAATAGCAGGAGGTCTTGAGGACCGTCATGACGGCCATGACCCCGCAGAGCAGAAAAAGGGTGTTGATCGCTCCGTGCGCGAGCGCGAAGTCCTGGACGTAGAAATAGGCGTTGTTGACCAGGATGTCCTTGAAGCCCATCCCGGGCGTGTCCCAGGGAAGGAAGGCGTACTGGGTCGTATCCAGTTTGAAGAGGATGTTGAGGATCGGGATGATCACGGCGAAGGAGAAGACGTTGAACAGGGCCGACAGGATGTTCAGGATCACCGCTCCGCCGAGATAGCCTTTATAGGGGGAGGCATATTGCCTCATCATTCGGATAAAATCTCTCATAAGCCTACAAATTTAGTGTTTTTCCTTATATTTGCAAGGAACAAACGACAAAGCGCCCATGGCCGAAGAGAAGAATCTCGCTTTCATCCTGCCCGTTTACCGGGGGAAAGACCTCCACCGCACCCTCCATTCCCTGGCCGCCCAGACGGACCGGGGTTTCACCGTGTACCTGTCGGACGACGCGTGTCCCGGCGACCCGTCCGCCCTCGCCTCGGAGTTCGAGGATGCCTTCGATCTCCGCTGCACGCGCTTCGGGGAGAGCCTGGGCGAAGTATCCCGCTCCCGGCATCTGGAGCGCAGCCTGGCGCTGGCCGGCCGGGAGGAGTTCGTCTGTTTCCTGGAGGAGGGAACGGTCCTTGCGCCGAATTGCGTCAGCCGGCTCCGGAAGACGGTCTCCCGTCATCCGGAATATCATGTGTATCACTGGAATACGGAACTTGTGAACGCGGACGGCACCCTGGCGGAAAAGGTCCGCCGCTACGGCGCTTCCCTTTCCGTGGAGGGCCTGTTCCGCAAACTATTCCTCAAGGATTACCCGGCTCCGCTCTCGAGTTTCGTCTTCCGGCGGGAAACCCTCCTTTCGCGGGGCGTCTTCGACGGGACGCTGTACCGGACCGATTTCCAGAACCTTTTCGCGTGTGCTAAGGACAAGGGCGTCCGCACGGTCCGCTGGGCGCGGATCCGCGAGCGCGCGGACAGGACCGACATGCCGTCCGCCGCGGAGCGGAAAACCTTGTCCCTCCTGGCCTTTTTCCGCTGGTCCGAGCCGTTCTTCGGCGAGTCGTACCCGCTTTCCGTCGGGGACCGGCTCGACCTGTTCGCCGCCACCGCCGCCCGCCTCTTCCCGGACTACACGGACGGGGAAATCAAGGAACGCTTCATGTCCTTCGCCGTCTGTCAGGGTACGTTCCGGAAACTCAAGGCCGCGTCCGCCCTGCGCTCCGCCCTGAAGGCGCGGACGGCCGAACTGAAAGGAAAGAACTGATTGACAAATAGAAGCATGAAAAGATACCTTGTCCCCGCCCTCCTGGCCACGGCGTTCGCCGTCCTCGTCTCCTGCCGGAAAGAGCCCATTCCCGCGCCGGTCCCTCCCGTGGAGGAACTGGACGAAGCGTCCATCCTCGCGATGGTCCGGACCGATGTCCCGAACACCGCTTTCTACCGGGACCTCTTCCTGGACGGCGGCTGTGAACTGAACCCGGGCATCAAGGAAAACGGCGTCGTCCTCAACGGCCGCCTGCCGTATGCCCTCGCTGAAACCGGCATCACGGACGCGGAGTATTTCCTCTCGACCGTCGATGACGTCGACGAAGGCTATGTCTCCGGGGACAATGCGCTCCAGACCCAGATCCTGCTCGGCACGGCCGATGACGTCAACGGCGTCCTGCTGTATCCGGACGGGGAACCCCGTTTCCGCCTCCTGTATGTGTTCGGCGGCCACTCCGGCCCCCACGGCCGCACCCTCACCCCCCAGGGCCGTGCCCGTGTCAAGACCTTTTATGAGAACGGCGGCTCCTATGTCGGTTCATGCGCGGGCGCCTATCTGGCCGGGAAATATGCCAGCGGCAGGCTCTCCAACTACTTCAATATCTGGGAGGAAGGCAATATGAAGGCGACCGATGTCGGCAACTCCAGCATCGACCTGGAGATGGTTTCCGGGATCCTCGCCGAATACGGGGGACCGGCGGAAGGAGCCCTTGTCACGGGCGCCCGACACAACGGCGGCGGTTTCGCTGACGTCGACAGCGCACCCGCCGGCACGGAAGTCCTCGCCCTGTTCCGGAACCAGGCCGGCAGGGATTCCCGTTCCGCACGATTCTACGGCCAGCCCGGTGTCTGGGCGTACAAGGCCTCCCCGTTCTCCGGCCGCATGGTCGTAACCGGCTCCCATCCCGAGGACGCCCCCTCCGGCCCGGTCCTTGCCCTGACCGCCTCCATGTTCCGTTACGCCTGGGCGGGCAGCGGACGGGCGAAAGTGAAGGGCGTGCTCCGCAACGGCGACATGATTCCCATGACGAAGCGGACGGAGGATAATGACCCCGCCTACACGGCCATCGGCGACCGCCAATGCCACCATTTCGTCATTCACTTGCCCGCCGCCGTCCCTTCCCTGACCTTGCACCTGCAGGGGGATGGAGCGTATGACATGGAACTCTACCTGAAGAAGGATTCTTTCGCCTTCCCGGACAGCGATCCCGACTATTCCGCGGCCTCGGGCGGCCCCGTCCAGACCCTCACCACCGGGGCGCTGGAACCCGGACTCTATTATGTCACAGTGCGTTGCGCGACGACCGTGACAGCGACGGAGACAGTGACGGACAAGACGCGGAACAAAGGCCGCTCGTTCGTCTACTCCGGCAAGACCGGGGTCCTGAACGGCGTCCCGTACACGATCGGGGCATCCTGGTAGGGGATTACAGCCGCCGGATCATCCAGTAATACAGCAGGAGGACGCGCTTCCGGAAGACGTCATAGTCCAGGGAAGCGGTGTCGTCGTAGGGTTTGTTGTTGTTGAGGGTGATGCCGGACGTGAAGAGGACCGATTCGACGCCGGCTTCCAGGAAGGGCCGCTGGTCGCTGATCCGGCGGAAGAAGATCCGGGTGAAATCGCGGCTCCCGTAATAGCTGAAACCGAGGTCGAGGCCGATGCGGTAGTTGTCGTTGACGGCGGACAGGGCCTGTTTCTGCGTACTTTTGTCGTCCGCGAGCATGATCAGGTAGTCCTTTCGCCCGGACGGGAGGGGGGAGAGGGTGCTGCCGAGCTGGTCGAGATTGACCATCATGTCGATCTGCTCCGTCCGGACCGGTTCCCCGGTCTCCGGGTCGGTGAGGAGGCCTTCACGGATCCGGCGCATGAATTCCCGGGAGCCCGCCAGGTTGTGTTCCTTGCCGTCGAAAGCCACGAAAATGACGCTTTTGTGGTAGGGGCGGTCGATGGTGGTCATGTACCGGAGCATACGGGCGAGGTGGATGAGGGCGGTCACGCCGGAAGCGTTGCTGTCCGCCCCGGGGTAGAGGACGCCCCGGATCGAGCCGAGATGGTCGAAATGGGCGCCGACGACCACGTAGCGCTTTTCCTGCGAGCCGCCGGGCAGAAGGGCGGCCACGTTGTGCCCCGTTTCGCCGGTCTGCGTTTCGAAGCATTGGAACCAACTGCCAGCCAGTGGTTTGAGCCCTGTCCCGCTGAATTGCTGGGCAATCCAGGAGGAGGCCATCCCGCTTCCGACGGTCCCGGTCCGCCGCCCGTCGCACAGCGAATCCGAGAGGAAGGCGACGTCGTCCCGGAGCGTGCGGGCCGTGACGACCTTCTCGGCGTTCCGGGGACTGATCCGGACGCGTCGGGGTGCGGCGGCTCTGCCCGCCGGCGCGAAATACAGCGCCAGGGCCAGGAGGAACGGTATGAAGGCGGCTCTTTGCATCCGGATTGCTTGCTCTGGAAAACCCGGCAAAGATACGTATTTTTTTCGCGGATTCGTCGGAGATGGCACAATTAATGATTACCTTTGTCAGACTGTTTTGATCCGGACCCTTCATATCCGTCCCCGTTCCGCCGGCGCTCCGCGTCCGGCGTGCCGCGTCTTTTCCCTGCTCTCCGGGCTGCTGCTCCTGCTCTGGGCGTCGCCGGAAGCCGCCGCCCAGTACGACAAGGACATGTTCTCCCTCCGCGGGCGAACGGCGCTCTCCGACGGACGCTGGTCCGACGCGATCGTCCAGTTCAACTACCTCGCCCGCCTCGACACGACCGATTACTGGACTTTCTTCTACCGCGGCATCGCCAAGTACAACCTGGGCGACATCCGCGGCTCCCAGCGGGACTTCGACACGGCCGTTCGCCTGAACCCCGTGTTCACATCCGGCTACCATTACCGCGCCATCACCCAAAACCGTTTCGGCCACTACGAAGCGGCCCTGCAGGACCTTGAGAAGGCGATTTCGCTCCGGCCGGGCTTCACCGGCCTGTATTTCACGCGGGGCGTGACCTACTTCCTCTCCCAGCAGTTCGAGCCGGCGGTCCGGGATTTCGACCGCTACATCCGGCGGGAGCCGAAGGACCCTTCGGCCTACCTGAACCGCGGCGCGTCCTACCTCTTCCTCGGCGACACGCTCAAGGCTTTCAACGATTACAACAAGGCCATCAAGCTCGACCGTTTCGAGCCGGAAGGCTATGTCCGCCGCGGTCGTCTCCATGCGGCGCAGGGCAACTATCCGGCGGCCATCGCCGACATGGACCAGGCCATCAGCCTCGACACGGCCAACACCTTCGCCTACTTCAACCGCGCCCTCATGTACCATGAGCAGTCCCGGCTCAACGAGGCGATGGCGGACCTGAACAAGGTCCTGGAACTCGAGCCCGGCAATGCCCTCACCCTCTACAACCGCAGCCTGATCCGCGCCCAGGTGGGGGATTATGCCAACGCCCTCGACGACATGGACCGCGTCATCGGCATCAACCCGAAGAACGTCCTGGCCTATTACAACCGTGCCGCTTTTTTCACGGGCATGGGCCGCTGGGAGGATGCACTGGCCGACTACAACAAGGCCATCGAACTGTATCCCGACTTCGCCAAGGCCTACATGAACCGGTCCTATGTCGAACTGCAGCTCGGGATGAACCGTGCTTCCCGGGAGGACTACAAGACCGCCAGCCGCAAGGTCCGGGAATACCGCAGCAAGACCGGCGCGGAGGGCGTCGACTTCGCCGACACGACGCGGAAATACAATGCCCTGCTGGCCCTGGACGCCGATTTCGCCAAGAAGGACTTCGACGACGAACTGCTCCAGCACCGCGACGTCGACATCAATCTCAAGCCCCTCTACAAGTTCGTCCTCACGGACCGGCGCAACGATACCCGCTATGCGCTCGAGCGCAGGTATGAGAACCCGCTTCTCGACCGCTTCCTTTCCGGCCTCTCCCTTCCGGTCATCATCAGCAACGACGAAAAGTACCTTTCCGGCCGTGAGTCGGACCTGAAGATGGTCCAGACGGAAATCGTGTTCGAGGGCGCGGACAGCCCGCAGCGGGAGTTCCTCCTGGCGCTGATCGATCTGGATAACAAGCTCTATAACAGCGCCATGACGCATTACGGAAAGGCCGTGGAGAAGGAAGGGGACCGCTATGACGAACTGTACAAGGCCTTCTTCCTGATGAACCGCGGGGCCCTCCGGGCGGAGATGATCGATTTCATCGCCTCCATGGAGACGAACGTCCAGACCCTGACGATGGACGACAAGGGCAACACCCGCGCCCGTGTCCGCGACCAGGTGACGAGCACCTATGATTATTCCGAGGCGGTCGCCGACATGGAGAAGGCCGCGGAAATCCTCGGCAACATCCCCTACATCCACTTCAACCTGGGCAACCTCTACTGCCTGTCCTCGCAGCTGGTCAACGCGATCGGGAGCTACGACAAGGCGATCCGGCTCTATCCGTTCATGGGGGACGCCTATTTCAACCGGGGCCTGCTGCTGATCTATCTGAAAGACAAGGAGAAAGGCTGCATCGACCTTTCAAGGGCCGGTGAACTCGGCGTGAAAGACGCGTACAGCGTCATCGCGCGCTACTGTTCGGAGGAACAGACGCCATGATCCGCTTCATCAGTTTCACCTCCGGCAGCTGCGGCAACTGCTCGCTCCTCCTCCGGGTCCCCGAGGACCCGCTGGCGCCGCCTTCCGGCATCCTGATCGATGCCGGCATGAGTTTCCGCCGCCTCAAGCGGGGCCTGCAGGAGGTCGGACTGACCCCGGACTGCCTCCGGGCCGTCCTCGTGACGCACGACCACCTCGACCACATCCGCCATCTCGGCTCCTTCTGCAAGCGGCTGGCCCTGCCGGTTTTCACGACATCCGTCCTGCAGGACGCCCTCCAGCGCCACTCCTTCACGGCCGGCCAGATCGTTCCCTGCCGGCGCGACCTGGCGCCGGACGCCTGGAATGAAGTGGCGGAAGGATTTGAGGTCCAATACTTTGAGGTTCCGCATGACGCGACCCAGACGGTGGGTTATGCAATCCGCGCCGATGGCCACCGCTTTGTCCTGATGACGGACCTGGGCCATCTCACGCCGGAGGCGCTCTCCTTCGCGAAGGAGGCCGACACGGTCGTCGTGGAGTCGAATTTCGACGTGGACATGCTGCTCGGCGGGGACTATCCGCATGAACTCAAGATGCGGATCTGCCAGGGCTACGGCCACCTCAGCAACGATGCCTGCGCCGACGCCATCCGCGCCTTCTGGCATCCCGGGCTGAAGAACCTCTTCCTCTGTCATTTAAGCGGCAACAACAACACGCCGAAACGCGCTTTCGACAACGCGGCGGAGACCCTCCGCGGGCTGGGTGTCGATCCTGCGGAAGTCCACCTGCGCGTCCTTCCGCGCGGGGAGCAGACGCCGCTCCTGACCTTATAGGACGCCCTTGAGCCAGCGGCCGCGGATGAGCCGGATGAGGAAGATGAGCCCCCGGAAACTCAGTTCGACCGCCATGGCGATCCAGATTCCCTTGAGACCGTAGATCCGCGCGAGGAAGATGGCCGGGATGATGCGGACGATCCACATCGACCCGAAATTCATGACACTCGGCCACGTCGTGTCGCCGGCGCCGACGAAGGCGCCGTAAGCGACGATGGACGCGGCGTAGCCCATCTCCGCAAATGCTTCTATCCGAAGTACTTCCGAGCCGAGCCGGACTACCTCTCCGTCCGGTGTCAGCATGCCCATGATGCCCGGCGCGAAAGCGTACATGATGACGGCCAGCAGGCTCATGACCGCCATGCCGAGCAGCGTGGTGGTCCAGGCGAAACGGGTGGCGAGGGGCTTCCGTCCGGCGCCGACGGACTGGCCGACCAGGGTGGTCGCGGCGTCCGCGATGCCGTAGCCCGGCATGTAGCAGAAACTCTCGGCCGTGACCGCGAAGGAATTGGCAGCGATGGCGATGGTGCCGAGCGGGGCGACGATGACCGTGGAGGCGATGTAGGCGCCCCGCATCAGGATGTTCTGCAGGGCCATCGGACCGCTGATTCCCCATGCCTTCCCGAGGACCGTGCGCGTCGGCCGGAAGGAGCCCCTGTCCTGCCGGAGGTTCAGTTCCGGGGACCGGACGGACAGGAAATAGAGCATCAGGAGCGCGGTGATCACCTCGGCGAGTCCCGTGCCGAGCGCCGCACCCGTGACGCCCATGTCGAGGACATAGATGAACAGGTAGTTGAATCCGACGTCCAGCAGACACATGTTGATGTTCAGCAGGCTGGGGATCCGCATTTCGCCGCTGGCCTGGAGCATGGCCGCGCACATCCAGTCGACCTGCATGGCGGGGACGAAGAGCGAGACGAGGAGGAAATAGCGGGAGGCGTCGCCGCAGATGTCCTCGCCGCCGCCGAGCCAGTGGGGGAGCGGACCGGAAACGGCCGCCCCGACGAGCGCGATCGCGACGGAAAAGAGCAGGACGCAGAGGAGTCCCTGCCGGAGGATGTCCCGTGCGCCGGCAAAGTCGTTGCCGCCGATGCGGTGGGCCACCTGGACGGAGAAACCGCTCGTCGCGGCCATGCAGAAACCGCCGAGCAGCCACATGCAGGTCGAGACAAGGCCGATCGAGGCGCCGGCGGCCGCCCCGAGGTGGCCGACCATGGCGGTGTCGATGTACTGCATCAGGACGGAAGACAACTGTGCGATGATGGCCGGATAGCTGAGCATCAGGCACAAAGACAGTTGCTGGCGGGATGTCAGCGGCGCACCGGACCGGATTTTTCCGAGCAGGAGGTCCTTTGTCGTCATCGGATCAGTTCGGGCGGAAGGGGCGGCATGGCGCCGCTCTGCGTGCAGACATAGGCGGCGACTTCTACGGCCCGCTGGTGGGCCTTGCCGATGGGCAGGCCTTGGAGGAGGGAGGCGCAGAAGGCGCCCGTGAAGGCGTCGCCCGCACCGACGGTGTCGGCCACGGCGACTTCCGGCGTCGGCAGGACGCTCTCGACGCCGTCTGCAAAGACGCTGCTGCCGGCCGTGCCGCAGGTCAGGATGACCATGTTCAGGCCGAAGAAGGAGCGGATCCGGCGGCATTTCTCCTCGTCGGGGAGGTAATCGATATCGAACATGCGGCCGACAATCTCCAACTCCTCATCGTTGATTTTCAGGATGTTGCAGAGTTCGAGCGACTGCTCGACCACCTCTTTGCCATAGAAGTGCTGGCGGAGGTTGATGTCGAAGATCTTCATCGCATCCTCCGGCATGGCGGCGAGGAAGGCACGGATGGCCGCCCGGGAAACGGGGCTGCGCTGGGCCAGGGTTCCGAAACAGGCGGCGACGCAGTCGCGGGCGATGTCGGTCAGGCGCTCCGTCACGGGGATGTTGTCCCAGGCGACATCCTCGCGGATCTCGTACTGCGGGATGCCTTTCCCGTCGAGGGTCACGTTGACCGTTCCCGTCGGGTAGGGAACCCTTTCCATATAGATGTCGAGTTTCTCCCGGAGCACCTTCTCTGTCTCGTCGCCGAGCGCATCTTCACCCAAAGCGCTGATTGCCAGTGCTTTCAATCCGAATTGTCCGGCGTGATAGGCAAAATTCGCCGGCGCTCCGCCGATTTTCGCCCCTTCCGGGAGGAGGTCCCAGAGCGCTTCTCCGATTCCGACAACCCACTTTTCCTTAGCCATGACCGTATCTTTTGTTCAAATCACAAAAATACGCACAATCC
>JAEEGL010723899.1_pt1 | contig 10241 bp, 10 predicted proteins | sample 9134231 | NCBI WGS metagenome assembly JAEEGL01 (sample SAMN16246548, study PRJNA631951) | gut metagenome | biome: gut microbiome; feature: rumen; material: fiber-attached | host: Bos | place: Iran: Karaj | collected 2018-10 | reverse complement strand
TCGGACAGACTGAGCGATACGCTGGTCGAGAATACATCCCGTGAGAAGGTATACTTTGATACCCAGTATCAGATAGAATATCCCGGAGTTAAGAATATGATGGCTGATACGAGCTTTCAGGAAAAGCTTCTGATGAATATCGGAGTAGGCGAGGTTGATGTTGCGATACTTCCTATGAAATTCGTGGATTTCTGTAATGAGACGGAATTTATATTCAGAGATGTGAGTACAATCCTGGATGAAGATACGATGAGCCGTCTCGCGGACAGCCTTATATATACTAAGGATGAGGACGGTCGTTCCTATCCATGCGGAGTGATTTTATCCGATACGGAATTTTTGGATGCCGAGGATTTTACATTTATAGAGGGAAGCGCAGGTGACAAGGCTGTAATGACTTTCCCGATCAATGCATATAATGACAGATTCTGCAATCGGTTTGCGATGGAAATACTGGATGAAGAATAAGATTACAACAATCGTGTGAATCAGGTTTTTCGCTGAGGTCACACGATTTTTTTGCGTTTTTGTGAATAAGACATGGCTTGACATCTGAACATATGTTCATATAGAATACAGAATGGTTAAACTAATCTAATCGGAGGTGACATCATGTTATATGTACTTGTTGGACTGATAGGATCAGTGCTTATGTTCTGCGGAGATATGATCTTATATTACACGCCGGAGGATTTTGATTACGGATCCGGAGCGGAAAAGAATAAAATGCAGGCTGTTATAGACGTAATGAAGAATCTGCCTGTTAAAAGAGTTGCAGTAGGTGGACTCATTGGACCTATAGCAGCTTTTTTGTATTGCATAGGATTTTATCATATTGTTAAAATAACAAATGGATCATGGCATGTATTGGGAGTGGCGGCATTCTTGTTCCTGTGTATGGGAATCATAGCAGGCGGAGCATATCACAGTCACTGCGCATATCTGGGATTACTTGGCGATGATAAGTATAAGGATAGCAGAGACATTGTTCTGAAGTATTTCTCAAAACTTGCATTTGTTTTGTACGGTGGAGAAGGTATCGGATTTTTACTGCTGATCATTCTTATAGTCACAGGAAATACAATGCTGCCAAGATGGTTTTTTATAATTACCCCTGGGATGCTGTTTCTGCTTAAACCGCTTGTAAGCAGGCTGCCAAAGGGAGTGCGAGTGATCATTTCCGGAGGATGGAGCAATCTGATTTCAGTTATATATTTCAGTGCGGTTTTAATTTTTGGTATAATAAAATAAACAAAGGATACGGAGGGAAAAATTATGGGAAATATTGGTATTGGCGCTATTATAGTGGGATTGATTTTACTATTATTCCATGTATTATTTTTGTATTGTATATTCGGATACATTAAAAGAATAATCGTATGCACAGAAAAAATATATGCCAAAGTGACATCTGTAGAAGAGGATGAGAATAAGCATAAAGATTCTAAAACAGGTAAAATAACATATACATATAGTTATAAAACCTTTTTTAAATACGATTATAACGGGCAGACGTATGAGACAACCCAGACTTATGATAAGAACAGAAGATATGACCGAGGTGATGAACCTTTAATAAAGATAAATCCACATAATCCGAAGGAAATCTGGACAAAGGGCGAATTTATAGATCTTTTTAAACTATCCTTAGCATTACCGCTTTTAGCGTTTTTTGATCTTTTATATATAGGAGTCAATTTTTAAGCGTTGGGCGGATAAGAACCATCCCGACTGGGCAGAAGATAATGATAACGGAGAATAGGATGTTGCATTATTTTCTAGTAGTCTCGGTTTACGCGGGATTTATCGGAATAGTGTACGCTCATAAGAATAAGAACGGTATGGACAGTGGGATAAGTCTGTCTGTACCGTTCAGTTTTTTTATAATGTATCTGGTAATTCTCTTTTCTGTATATGAGAGTATTCTTACATATCTGATCCTGCATAAAGCGGATAGCCGCAGTTCCTATATAACGGTCTGTGCGGCTGGAAGCGGCGGATATATGATACTTTTCTTTATCGGTACGGTAATCCTCGGAATGATGCTCGGTGCGAAGAACCCGGACATCATGACATATACGGTACTTGTGACAGCACTTATCATAAATGTACTCCTCGTCGTGAAGGCGGCGAACATGCATTTCGATGAAATGGAACTTATGTTCGGTGAGAAAGTCTTCGAAGATTTTTATAAGACCCTTTCTGAGAACAGAATCGAAGGCCCGGTGGAGAGGTTATATAATATCAAGTGGACGGTAATGGTAATACCGGAAATATTCTACATTTACCGGATCCTGAGATCACGGGAGATAAAAGATTAATAAATATCTTCCATAAAAATATGAGCATAACCGTATCTTAATTAACAGGATTGATCAGTTAAATTGAGGAGCTTGTTTGGATTGGCATCAGTTTTCGTTTACACCAGAAATATGCCGGTATAAGAAATGCATCTGCCAGAATCCAGGCAAAAGGACTTGAGAAACAAGCTCCGGTAAATCCGATTATCGGGATAAGTATAAGAGCGGTTATCGTTCTTGCAACCATTTCAAGTACTCCCGCCAGCATTGCAAAGTTTGAAAATCCCATTCCCTGTATAGTAAAACGTACGGTATTGACGATAGCAACCATAAAGTCAAATGCTGTAACGGTAATAAGGTACTGTTTGGACATTTTAATAATATTTGGTGCTTCATCGGCAAGTTTGTTTTTATCCAGGAAGAGGGTTGCAGCATGTTCTCCGAACAGTAAAACCGTTATCATGAGAATTATACATATAAAAGCGGAGATGATAAGTGCATCACGAAGACCTTGACCGATTCTTTCTACTTTTTTTGCACCGACATTTTGTCCGGCATATGGGGCCATAGTCTGACCGAGTCCATCCAGTGGGCATGTTAAGAGAACATGTACCTTAAGTGCTGTTGTCATAGCAGCTACACTTATATCGCCGAGGCCATTTACTGCAGTCTGCAGAATTACAGAACCGATACCGGTGATTGAATACTGAAGTCCCATAGGAATTCCGATACTCATAAGTTTTTTCATGATTGCGGGAGAAGGTTTCATATCACCCGGCTGCATTTTGAGTATGGTATACCGTTTCATGATAAAGATAACACAGCAGATTCCGGATATTCCCTGTGAGAGTACCGTAGCATAAGCGGCACCGTCGACATTCATTCCCATATATTTTATAAAAAGAATATCAAGACTTATATTGATTACTGCTGCAATCATTAAGAAGATTATCGGTGATCTGCTGTCACCCATAGCTCGGATGATCGCTGCGGAAAGATTATAAATTATCATACATGGTATTCCTGCGAAAATAATGAATATATATGAATAAGCATACTCACTTATACTTTCCGGAGTATTCATAAGGCTTATGATAGGTTTGCAAAAGGAGCATATAAGAACAGTGATTATAATGCTGAATATAGAAGCAAGCCATATACTGTTTGCGACGGAACGACGAAGAGCTTTTTCATTTTTGGCGCCGAAGTGAAGGGATGCATTAACTGCAAATCCATTGCAGATACCCATACAAAATCCCAGCACTATAAAATTCAGCGAACCGGTACATCCGACTCCGGCCAGGGCTTCTTTACCAAGATATCTTCCTACTATAATTGAATCAACCAGATTATAGAATTGTTGAAAGAATAGACCGAGTATCATAGGTGTGGCAAATTTCAACAGAAGTTTCATAGGTGATCCGGTTGTAAGATCTTTAGTCAGATTTTTACTGCTCATAGTCAATTCCTTAGGTGAGTTATATATTAGTACATTGATGAATATTGATAAACGATGAGATTATAGCATTGTGAGTGTTAAGTCTCAATTGTTTTCTATGGATTTATGGGGTTGAATATCAAAGGAACCTGTCTGTTTTTTCGACAGGTCCCTTGCAGAAATATAAATGTGATTTATAATTTTATATTTTTAATTAACTTTTAATCTTATTTAAATTCCCGATTAATTACGAAGATATATTATCTATCAGTCAGAAAAGATATATCGGAAAGGGGATAGGATTAATGGGTTCAGAAGAGACAATCATTGAGGAAAAGGTTAAGAAGTCGGGTGTATTTAAGAGGATTAAGGGATTCTTCAGCAGTAAGACAGGCCAGGCAAGGGAGTTCATGAGGAGCGGTAGAGCGGCTGCTATGATAGCGGAAGTGATCCTCGGCTCATTTTTTTCAGCCTGGATAATAGAAGGGTACACGAATGGCCGGATTCCGATTGTGCTATGCTTCCTGATAGCGGCATTAATTATAGTTTTGGTAAGTGAGCTATTTAATATTATATTAAAGCTTTTCTTCGGAGCAGGAAAAAGAAGTAAGACTTACTTTTTTATAGCGGCACTTGTTGTATCTATATCAGCACTTGGTGCAAATCAGTTTAATGAGTTCTTATTCGCCTTCGGCTGCTGTTTTCTTCTGACTCTGTCGGTTGACATTCTGGCAAGGATTATATGCGGCTTTATCAGAACTAAGAGATATAAGCAGGTATTTGCTTATGTAGCTATGGCTTTACCGATTATATATATAGCAGCATTTGCGGCCTTCTTCTTTTTTGACAGCTTCGGTAAGAGCAGAATCGCATTTTATAATCAGATTAAGAAGAGTGAAGTGGCGCATGTCGAGGACTTCGATGACTATTTAAAGTACGGCTCACATGAGGTGGCAGTCGTATCTTACGGCCCGGAGACTGATGCCGATATCGTTACCGAGACACTTGATTACACAATATTCGATTCCGTGCAGGATAGAGGCGGTCTGGGAGATTACCTTAATGATACCTTCAGTGATTATGATTTTGCGAAGGTTCCCGTAAAAGGTGAAATATGGTATCCGTCGGATGAAACCGGTTGTCCTGTATTCTTCATAGTCCATGGAAATCATGATTCGACTGTACCGTCATATCTCGGCTACGACTATCTCAGTAAATATCTTGCCTCTCATGGATTCGTGGTTGTTTCGGTAGATGAAAATATCATCAATTGTATGGGAGAAGGAAATGATAAGAGGGCTATCCTTCTTCTCGACAATATGAAGGAGATATTCAGACAGAATAAGCTCTCAGACAGCCCGCTGAAGGGCCGCATGGATGAAGATAGAGTGGCCATAGGAGGACATTCCAGAGGCGGAGAAATGGTAGCCACAGCATATATGTTTAATAGTCTCGATAAATATCCCGAGGATGGAAATATAAGCTTTGATTATCATTTTAATATCACATCCATAGTTGCAATATCTCCTACAGTAGATCAGTACCGTCCGGTCAATCAGTCGGTTGAGATATCTGATGTAAATTACCTTCTGCTTCACGGCAGCAACGATCATGATGTAACAAGTATGATGGGAGAAAAGCAATATAACAATGTTACATTTTCGGAAGGCTCGGATAACTTCTATATGAAGTCGTCTGTATATATTCTGGGCGCAAATCATGGACAGTTTAACAGTCAGTGGGGAAGATACGACCTTGAAGGAACGATGAATAATTTCCTTAGCACCTCTGATTTTCTGGATGAGGCGGATCAGAAGCTTATTGCGAAGGCTTATATAAGAGTATTCCTTGAGTCGACTTTAAATGAAGACTCTACTTACAGTTCGCTTCTTTCGGATGTGGCAGGCTATAGAAGCTATCTGCCAGATACGGTATATATAACAAATTATTCGGATTCAGACAGTAAGACACTCTGCTCCTTTGATGATACGACAGATTTAAATCATTCTGAGTCGGGAGCATCCGTCAATTGTACGGGAATGAAGACATGGAATATCGATACTTATTCCAGAGGAAACGGCGGAGAAAGTGATGATCATGTTCTCTTCTGCTCGTGGGAGAAGTGTGATGATGCGTCAAAAGAAGTAACGGTGGAAGTTACATTTCCGGCTATAGATATAACGGACGGTGCCATAACCTTCAGTATTGCCGATATGCGAGAAGATACGGAAGATATACAGAAGAGCTTCGGCTATAGAGTGGAGCTGACGGATGGAAGCGGTATGACAGTCAGGGTAGAAGAGCCGACAGTTGTGTACCATTCACCGGCAGTTCAGCTGTATAAACAGGATATAATACTCGGAAGCTATGAATATAAGCACCAGCTTCAGACGGTTACCGTGAGCCCGGAGAACTTCGGATCTTCAGAATTCGACTACAAAAATGTGGTTTCGATGAAGATAATTACTGGCGGAGCGGAAGACGGAGAGATGATAATCAATAATATTGCTTACCGAAACGGTATATAAAAAGTAACAGGCTATATGTCGAAAGATGTATGGTCTGTTTTTTGGCGTTGGGGTCTATTTTCTTCATTTTTCTATAAAAAAATTCAATTAACACTGCTCAAGCAATACATACAAGGGTAGAAAAGGGGACAGCTCTAATAGGATAATTGATATAAAGAAATAAAGATGCTTTTATGGAAGGAGGTTTCAGTATGTTTACACTTATTTATCTTGTTTTTAAACTTGGAATGATCATAGTATTACTACCATTTATTTTTCTTAAGTGGATGATAAAACTGTTTATGGGAATCTTCGGATGGCTGTTCATTGGACTGGGACTATTCCTGGATGATGGAAGGTATTAATGAGGGGGATGATACATATGTTGGAGCGGATACTGTTCTGGTTTCGAAAAAAGAAAACCTGTAAATGCTGTTGTGTAACATGCAGGCATTATAAGCAGTGCAGGAGAGATATGATAAGAGAGGAGATTTAAGATTATGAAGAAAGAAGCTGAGAGGAAGATTTATTTTACAATTACAGGTCTTAAGTTCCGTTATGGAACGGATTTTCTTGAAAGAGGAGATATTGTGAGGCTTGTAAAAGAGCCTGATAATGAGCATGATAGTGAGGCAATCAAGGTTGAAATAGATGGCCTTGGGAAAATCGGATATGTCGCTAACAGTGTACATACGGTTTTGGGTGATAGCTATAGCGCGGGAAGGCTGTATGATAAGTTTAAAGATGATGCAGAAGGCATAGTCAGGTATATTACGGATAGAGGCGTAGTATGTGAGTTGAATCAAGAATGACGAAATTTATGTAAACCAGAAAATGCTACAATTTATAGCATTTTCTGGTGTCCAAATAATGTACCCATGGTATAATAAATAAGTGTTAATTTGTATATATTATGGGGTTAGAAATATTCAAGAGATGAATTTATTTTATACTAAAACGGGGGTTATATGGATACATTCAAAATAGATCAGGATAGTGCTGTTTTAGCTTCGCTCAGTGGTGTTCTTACTTCAACAATAAGTGTATTATCGGATACAGATAAGTCAGCCGAAGATTCCAAGGAGTGGGGAATGCTGGAAGTATATCAGCTTATAGTACGTATCGTAACAGATAAGGAATATAAGGTATCTAAGGAAGATATGTGTCATATAATAACTGCATTTCTTATTGTATGGAATTATTATCAAAAGAAAATTCATAGATTCTATATGGTTCGATGTTGAGAATTCCAGATCAGATATAGAAGATGCGGTTGCATTATATTTTGATAGGAAACTAAGTAAAATAATACTTTCCCGCAATATAGAAGAGACAAGTCAATAAGACTTGTCTCTTCTATATTGTCGTTATTCAGGAGGATATGTATCCTTCAGATATTCGACCAACATATCAGGAATATACTGATAATGGTGGGATTCATACAATTTACAGGTTACACTAGCGTTATGGGCTTCCAACCGGTTTTTCAGATTCTCGATTCCCTCAAGTGTTGAGGCATGTCCGTTGTAGGAGGCTTCATAATCAGGATCCTCTTCTGATCCTCCACAGAGAAACACTTTCTTATCCAGAACTTCATGTCGGTCAAAGTAGCCGTAATCTGTCTCGCAACCTTCAGGATCCAGGTTGAATGTTGTGTCATACAGTCCCCAGAAAGCCGGACTTCCGATGATGTAGCGCCCGAAGGGCTGATTCTCATAACGGTCTGAATTGAATAAGGCATAATGAGTAAATACGCCTCCGTCGGAGTGACCGTAAAGGGTTGAATTCTCGTAATCGATATTATAGTTTTCTCCAAGATATGGCATCAGATTGTTCGTAATAAAATCCAGCAGAAGAGCTCTGTTCTGCACGAAATACTGACCACGGATATTTCCGTCTGCACCATTCATGTGGTAGTTATAACCAAGGCTTACTAGGATTACATCTGATGCTTCTCCCTCTTCCATAGCCTTTCGGAGGGAAGGATGATTTCCGAAACGCCATACACCGTCAGTCAGAAAGAATACCGGATATGATTTATCCTTATCGTAATTCGGAGGCAGGGTAACGTGAACCAGAAATTCTGTATCCAGCTCTTCATCATAAATGTTGATCTCATCGATGGAGTCTTTTATTTTTTCTACCTCAGCACGGTCATATTCCCATTCATTTCGATAGTCCGATGATTCTTCATCGAAATCAGAATATAAAGAAGGATCTGATGGATTGACAGTGCCTTGCGGAAGTATCTCCGCTTCGCCGTTTTGGATAGCTTCATAAGCATATTTAACGCGCTGAGCCATCAGTTCAGCTGCACTCTCAGAATATCCTTTAGACTCTACACAATCTTTTCTGACCCAGTCCAGATACTCATCCAGACTTGAAAACTTTTCTATGATCTCTGTCTCATTTCCATCAGAATCTGTACGAATTTCTGATATCGAAATGAAATCATCTTTAAAATCCGTTTCAGGTATTGTATATTCCATAAGCTTTCCATCAAGCAGGACAAATCGATTTTTTAATACTGTGTCGGGTTCCATTGCCTGATAGTCTTTCAATATATCCTGATAGTCAGACTCCGGCAGATAATCCCGCATTTCCTCAAGCTTTGCGATTTCTTCCGCTGGTGTGGTGGTTTTTTCCTCAACAGCTACGGTGTGTCCGGTGGGATCCCATTCTGCTTTATCTGAATCTTCCGTTGGTTCATCCAGCAGAGTCAGCTCGTGTTTTGATACACGGGACAGTTCGTTTTCGGTCATTTGATTTGTCAGAAATATTTCTGCTGTCTCTTCCGTTGAAACCTGCTCCGTTATCTGCTGCTGTGGTTCTTCAGAAGCGGTTATGTCCCCTTGCTTTCCGCATGCGTTCAGCGGTAGAAGCATGCAGGTTAATATACATACTGTGATCAATCTTTTATTTCTGTTTTTCTTCATATCTATTTCCCCTTTTGTTGTCTGCGAAAACCATTATAATTTCATTTTAATGTCAAAACCATAAGGATAATGTTATAATTTATAACAATATCGTAAATGGGACTGAATTAAGAATATCAGATCAGAGGTGAAACAGAATGAAAAACAAACAATATCTGGAGAAACGCGAACAATGGCGTGCCATGATCAGGCAGAGAGATGATCGCTCGGAGATTGTTAATTATGATGATCCTTCATTTCCGTCATATTCATTTGAAGGGCATATGGATGGCTCTTCACCATGGATCAGAAAGGTCCACTGGCATGAGGATGTGGAGATGATGAGTGTCCTTACAGGGAAAATGGCCTATAATATAAACGGTTCGATTGTTGAGGTTTCAGCAGGTGATACGCTTTTTATCAATTCACGTCAGATGCATTACTCCACCGACGTGGATAATACTTATTGTACCTATATTATCACGGTTATCCATCCGAGACTTCTGATTTCTTCTCCGGAGGTTGAATCGGAATATGTGCTTCCAATCATTACCGACCCTGACTTGCAATACATATTGTTTCGAAATGGGGATAAAACAGCAAAGAGCATTGCTATGCTGACACGGGAACTGAACAGTTTCTCCGGGAATCAGTTTGAGATTACCCGATGCTTCTTCCAGATATGGCATTACATCCTGGAATCTGCGAAGATAAATCAGGAAGAGTTATCCGAGATTCATTTCCAGCGGATAGGAAGTTTGAAGAATATGATCGGTTTTATCCGGGATAATTATGCTGACAGGCTTTCATTGGAGGAAATCGCAAGGGCCGGAAGCATGAGTAAATCCAGCTGCAATAATCTCTTTAAAAAATATACCGGGCATACGCCAAATGAATATCTGATCCGCTACAGGCTGGATAAGGCCATGGAGCTTCTTGCATCCTCGGATGACAGTGTTGAGTTTATCAGTAGTTTGTGTGGCTTTAATTCCTCCAGTTATATGACGGAGCAGTTTGTGAAATGTTACAATATCACGCCGAGACAATTTCGGAATAATCGTAAATAAAAAGGAATAGCTGC
>JAEEGL010485886.1_pt1 | contig 10241 bp, 8 predicted proteins | sample 9134231 | NCBI WGS metagenome assembly JAEEGL01 (sample SAMN16246548, study PRJNA631951) | gut metagenome | biome: gut microbiome; feature: rumen; material: fiber-attached | host: Bos | place: Iran: Karaj | collected 2018-10 | reverse complement strand
TCGGCTCTGGACTCCATTACCGAAAACGCCATCCAGGAGGCGCTTGAGGCACTGATGGAAGGCCGCACCAGCATCGTCATCGCCCACCGGCTTTCCACCATCCTGAAAGCGGACCGGATCCTTGTGGTGAAGGACGGGGTCATCGCCGAGTGCGGGACTCACGAGGAGCTTCTGGAAAAGGGCGGCACCTACCGGGAACTGTACGAGACCCAGTTCCGCCAGATCCTGGACATGGAAGACAGCAAAACGTTGGACTGATGCAAGTCCATCCGTCGAAACAGATCCCCTTGAGAACGACTCCGGGGGATCTGTTCTTTTCTTTGGGGCTTGCAAAATGCTTTCCGACAAGGTATGATGGCAAGCGGCAGTACTATAATAATAAAACAGCGGAAGGCGGGCCTTCTTTTGGAAACGATCACCTCGCGCAAAAACGCATATATCCGGCACGTCCGGCTTTTGGCCTCCGACGGCAGCTACCGGCGTCAGCAGGGGGAGTATCTCTGTGACGGGGTCAAGACCCTGCAGGAGGCTCTGGCTTTCGGAGCCAGGGTCACTTCCGTACTTTGGAAGGAGAAGGCGGGGGAGATCCTGTTTCCCGATGAGACACGTCAGTATATCGTGCCCGGGGAGCTTTTTGATTTTGCCTCTCCCATGCAGAACAGCCCCGGCCCGCTCTTTACCGTGGAAATACGCGGCTGCAACAAACCCGGCAAGCTCAAAAACGCCATCGTGCTGGAGAGTGTTCAGGATCCCGGGAACGTGGGAACCGTCATCCGCACGGCCAATGCCTTCGGCATGGACGCGGTGATTCTCATCGGCGCCTGCGCCGATCTCTATCATCCCAAAACCGTGCGTGCCACCATGGGCGCTATCTTTCGTCAGACTGTCCTGGAAATCGACCGGGACTTCCTTTCTTCCTTTCTGAAGGATCAGGAGCTTCCGCTCTATGCGGCTGCTCTGGATGAGCGTGCCGTTGACGTGCGCAAGGTCCCTCTGTGCCGCGCAGCGGTGGCCGTTGGCAGCGAGGGCCGCGGCCTCAGTCCGGAACTCATCGCCATGAGCGATCAGACCGTTGTGATTCCCATGGGGCCGGACAGCGAATCCCTCAATGCTGCTGTCGCGGCGGCTGTCCTCATGTGGGAGGCCTGCCGCTAAGGCTTCCGTCTGCTATAATCGTCCGTGAATCGGGGAGGTGTTGGCTTTGGCTTCTCTTGCATACTGGATCTGGCTTTCCGCCGCCTCGGTAAGTCCCAAGGCCAAGGCCGCTCTGATCCGCCATTTCGGAGATGCGGAAAAGGCCTGGCTCTCCCCGAAAGGTGCTTTTTCCTCCGTTCCGGGTGTCACGTCCCTGGAGGCGGAGCGCCTGGAGCAGAGGGATCTCTCTCAGGTCAGCGCTATCCTCGGCGCCTGTGAGGAACAGGGTCTGCAGATCCTGACCTATCAGGATGCCGCTTATCCCGCAAGACTGCGGAATATTTTTGCGCCTCCCGTGGTATTGTATGCCAAAGGGAAGCTGCCGGAGTTGGACCGGGAAGCGGCTGTCGCCGTCATCGGTACACGCAAAGCCAGCGTTTACGGCTTGAAAATGAGCCGCGATATGGCCTTCCAGATTTGTCGCTGCGGCGGTACGGTCGTGTCTCTTTTGACCCACGGCATCGATGCGGAGGCTGCCCGCGGCGCCCTTTTGGCCCAAGGCAGCTGTATCGGCGTGCTGGGCACGCCCCACGAGGAGGAGCATTCCCGTCTGGCCCAGGAGCTTTCCGTTCGAGGCTGCCTGATCAGCGAATACCCGCCAGGCCGCCATTCGCAAAAGCAGTTCTTTCGGGAGCGAAACCGTATTGCCGCGGGTCTCTCGGTTGCCCTTGTGGTGGTGGAGGCGCCGGAGCGCAGCGGTACCCGGCTCTTTGCCCAGGACGCGCTGGAACAGGGGAAGGAGATCTTTGCCGTTCCGGGGAATGTGAATGCGGAGAACAGCGCCGGTACCCTTTCCATGTTGAAGGAGGGTGCAAATCTCGCCACCTGCGGCTGGGACGTGCTGCAGGATTTCCAGATTCTCTTTCCCGGTAAACTGCGGAACGCGGGGAATGATCCTGCACCTTTTTCCGGTTCCAAAACGCCTCCCGCGCCGCCTTCGGAGCCTGTGCAGGAGGAAAAAGACGTTGACAAGCCCGCTGCCCCGGACTATATTGACCTGAGAAATCAGCTCTCTGGTCTTCCGGAGGATCAGTTGGCTATCGTATCGGCCATTGATGCGGCCGGGACCCATGTGGACGATATCATTCTGCGCACGGGTCTTCCCACGGCAACTGTGCTCCGTCATCTGACCATTCTTGCCATCAAGAACTACGTCAAGCGCACTCCGGGCAATTTTTATCAGTTGAATATCACCAAAAAGTGAGGAACTATCATGGCAAAAGCGAAAAATCTTGTAATCGTGGAATCTCCCGCCAAGGCCAAAACCATCGAAAAATACCTGGGCAGCGGCTATAAGGTCACTGCCTCCATGGGGCATCTGCGGGATCTTCCCAAGAGCAAGATGGGCGTTGATATAGAAAAGGGCTTTGAGCCCCAGTATATTCCCGTGCGGGACAAGACGGAGCTGATCCAGCAGCTCAAAAAGGACGCCAAAAGCGCCGGTACGGTCTATCTCGCAACGGACCCTGACCGGGAAGGAGAGGCTATATCCTGGCACCTGAAGGAGCTTCTGGAACTGCCGGACAGTAAGGCGCGACGCGTTACCTTCAACGAGATCACGAAGAAGGTCGTCACGGAGAGTATCCAGCATCCCCGGGATATCGACCAGGACCTGGTGGATGCCCAGCAGGCTCGCCGGATCCTGGACCGGATCGTGGGCTATACCCTGTCTCCGCTGCTTTGGCGCAAGGTCAAACGGGGCCTTTCCGCCGGTCGGGTCCAGTCCGTCGCCACCCGCATGGTGGTGGATCGGGAAAACGAGATCCAGAACTTCGTGAAGGAAGAATATTGGCTCCTGGATGCCCAGCTTTCCAGACTGGAAGGCGGCTGCTTCAACGCCCGTTTCTTTGGTAAGGGCGAAAAGAAGATGGATCTCAAGTGCCGCGAGGACGTAGATGCCGTCATCGATGCCGTAAAAGACGCCCCCTTTACCGTGGGCAGCGTCAAGCGCGGCGAAAAGCAGCGGAGCCCTGCGCCCCCCTTCATCACCTCCACCCTGCAGCAGGAGGCTTCCCGCCGCCTCAGCATGACGCCCCGGCGCACCATGTCCATTGCCCAGCAGCTCTATGAGGGCGTGGAGATCTCGGGACAGGGCTCTGTCGGCCTCATCACTTATATGCGTACCGACTCCCTCCGCCTGTCTGAAGAAGCCCTCGGCGCTGCCAGGGGCTTTATCGGCGAGCGCTACGGAGACCGCTATCTTCCTTCCCAGCCCCGCCGCTTCAAGACCAAGGCCGGCGCCCAGGATGCCCATGAGGCCATCCGTCCCACCGACGTGCGCCTGACCCCGGAGCTTGTGCGCAAGGACCTGACCCAGGAGCAGTACCGGCTCTACCGGCTGATCTGGGGCCGCTTTACTGCCTGCCAGATGGCCAACGCCATTTATGATAACGTCTCTGTGGACGTGCTCAGCGCCGGCTATACCTTCCGCGCGAATTACTCCGAGCTCAAATTCCCCGGCTATACCGCCGTCTACGAGGAAGCCAGGGATGAGGAGAGCGACGAGATCTCCAGCCCCCTGCCTTCTCTGGAGGAAGGGGAGCTGCTGAAGCTGGAGAAGATGTTGCCTGACCAGCAGTTCACCCAGCCTCCCGCCAGATATACCGAGGCCACCCTCATCCGGGCCATGGAGGAAAAGGGCATTGGCCGTCCCTCCACCTACGCCCCCACCATTACCACCATCACCGCCCATGACTATGTGCTCAAAGAGGGCAAGTACCTGCGCCCCACGCCGCTTGGCGAGATCGTGACGGAGATGATGAAGGATCACTTTGCCGATATCGTGGACCTGAAGTTCACCAATCATATGGAGGAGGAACTGGACGGCATCGAGCAGGGCAAGGCTGCATGGCGTGATGTTCTGACTGAGTTTTACGGTGGCTTCCATCGGGAGATGGAGCAGGCTGAAAAAGACCTGGACGGCGTGCGGCTGAAGGTCCCCGATGTGCTCAGCGACGAGCGCTGCGAAGTCTGCGGCCGCCAGATGGTGGTCAAAAAGGGCCGTTTCGGTCAGTTCCTGGCCTGCCCTGGCTTCCCGGAGTGCACCTTTACCAAGCCCATCGTGGTGGAAATGCCCGGTAAATGCCCCAAGTGCGGCAGCAAGATCCTCAAGCGCACCTCCAAGAAAGGCTATGTTTTCTACGCCTGTGAGCGGGGAACGGACTGCGGCTTCATCACCTGGGACGTACCCACCAAGGATTTCTGTCCCGCCTGCGGCAAGACCATGTTCAAGAAATCCGGTCGCGGTGCGCTGAAGCCCTTCTGCGTCAACGAGGAATGTGTCAATTTCGTGCCTGAGGACAAACGGGGCTATCAGAAAAAGAAGAAAGACGCCGCGAGCGGCGAAGAAAAGAAGCCTGCCGCCAAAAAGACAAGCTCCAGATCCGCTGCCGCAAAGAAGCCCGCCGCGCGTAAAACGGCGAAAACGAAGGATTAAGTCATGCAAACAGTAACGGTTCTCGGCGCGGGCCTTGCCGGCAGCGAGTGTGCCTGGCAGTTGGCCAAACGGGGCATTCCCGTGCGCCTTGTAGAAATGAAACCGCTGAAAAAAAGTCCCGCCCACAGCTCGGACTATTTTGCGGAGCTGGTCTGCTCCAATTCTCTGCGAAGTGACGAGCTCACCAATGCCGTTGGCCTTTTGAAAGAGGAGATGCGCCGGCTCGGCTCTCTCATCATGGAGAGCGCCGACTTGAACCGGGTTGCTGCCGGCGGCGCCCTGGCCGTGGACCGGGTTGGTTTTTCCCGCACCGTCACAGAGCGGCTGCGCGCCCTGCCCAATGTGGAGATCGTCACCGCCGAGGCGGACGCTATCCCGGAAGGGGAGGTAATCATCGCCACAGGCCCGCTCTCCAGCGACGCAATTGCCGAACGCATTGCCGCCCTCTGTCCGGAGAGCGACCTGCATTTCTATGACGCCGTGGCCCCCATCGTGACCCTGGAGAGCGTGGATATGGACAGCGCCTTTTACGCCTCCCGCTATGACAAGGGCACGGCGGACTATGTAAACTGCCCCATGGACAGGGACGAATATCTGGCCTTTGTCACGGAGCTTGTCTCCGCGAAAGAGGCCCCTGTCCACGGCTTTGATGACAGCGGCGTCTTCGAAGGCTGCATGCCCGTGGAGGTCATGGCCCGCCGTGGGGTGGATACTCTGCGCTACGGCCCGCTGAAACCGGTGGGCCTGCGGGATCCCCGCACCGGCAGGGAAAACTACGCCGTGGTCCAGCTCCGCCGCGACAACGCCGACGGGACGCTTTATAACCTGGTGGGGTTCCAGACACATCTCACCTGGGGCGAGCAGAAGCGTGTCTTCTCCATGATCCCGGCTCTGAAGAACGCGGAATTTGTCCGCTATGGGGTCATGCACCGCAATACTTACCTGAACAGTCCGCAGCTGCTGGACCGCTACTATCGTCTGCGGAGCGATCCCCGCATCTCCTTTGCCGGGCAGATGACCGGCGTGGAGGGCTATGTGGAATCCGCCGCCTCCGGCATGCTGGTGGGCATCGAGACCGCCGCCCGCGTTCTGGGCCTTCCTCCTGTGGATTTCCCCCAGGAAACTGCCATCGGCGCCCTGGGCCTGTATATCTCCGGCGGCAGCGTGGGCGATTTCCAGCCCATGAACATCAATTTCGGCATCATCAGCCCTCTTGGCTATCGGGTGAAGGGCAAACGCAACAAGAACGCCGAGATTTCCCGGCGCTCTCTGGAATGGATCGACAAGATACGAGAGAAGGAGATTTTTTCCTATGAAGATCATCGTTGACGCTATGGGCGGCGACAAGGCCCCGGAGGAAATCGTAAAAGGCGCGCTGCGTGCCAGAAAAGAGCTCCAGGTGGAGCTGCTGCTTGTGGGCCGGGAGGAAGCCATCCGCCGGGTGCTGCAGCAGGAGGGCCAGCAGGATCTCAACGGCATTGAGATCGTGGATGCCCGGGATGTCATCACCATGGAGGACGATCCAAGCACTGCCACCCGCCGCAAGAAGGATTCCTCCATGGCGGTGGCCCTGACCCTTCTGAAGGACGGCAGGGGAGACGCGCTCGTCTCCGCCGGCAGCACCGGCGCCCTGCTCACCGGCGCCACCCTCACGGTCAAACGTATCCGCGGCATCCGCCGGGCCGCCATGGCTCCCGTGCTTCCCGCCGGCAAAAACGGCGTCATGCTCATCGATTGTGGCGCCAATGTGGAGTGCACCGCAGAATATCTCCTGCAGTTTGCCTATATGGGCAGCTTCTATGCCAAGCGTATGATGGGCTGCGAGAGTCCCCGGGTGGGCCTGCTGAATGTGGGCACTGAGGACACCAAGGGCGGCGTTCTGCAGCACCAGACCTTTGAGCTTCTCAAGGAGGCGCATGAGGAGGGCCGCATCAATTTTCTCGGCAATGTGGAGGGCACCAATGTCTTTGACGGCAGCGTGGATGTGGTCGTCACCGACGGTTTTACCGGCAACGTCCTGCTGAAGGGCACCGAAGGCGTCATCAAGTATATGATGAAGTCCCTCAAGGGCGTCTTCTATAAGAACACCGTCAATAAGCTGGCGGCTCTGGTCCTGAAGAAGGACCTGGGTCTCATGAAGAAGTCCATGGACGTCAACGAGGTGGGCGGCACCGCTCTGGTAGGTATCTCCAAGCCTGTCATCAAGGCTCACGGCTCCTCCAACGCTGCCAGCTTTTTTGCCGCCATCCGCCAGGCAGTTGCCTTTGTCAATTCCGGCATCATCGAGGAGATCAACGCTCATATCGACGATATGAAGCTGAAAACAGAGTGATATGCAGAAGCTGGAAGAAACCATCGGTTACCGCTTTCGGAACCGCAAGCTGCTGGAAACAGCCCTGACCCACAGTTCCTTTGCCAACGAGCGCAACTGCTCCGGCGAGGAGAGTTATGAGCGCCTGGAGTTCCTGGGCGATTCCATCCTGGGCCACATCACCGCGGATTTTCTCTACCGTCAGGATCCTCCCATCCCGGAGGGACGCATGACCCGGCTGCGGGCGGAACTTGTCTGCGAGCAGAGCCTGCACCGCATCGCCCAGCGCCTTGAGCTTGGGAAATACATGCGTCTCGGCAGGGGAGAAGAGCGCACCCACGGCCGAGAGCGCCCTTCCATCCTGGCCGATATGGTGGAGTCCATCCTGGCTGCCATGTACCTGGATTCCGGCAGCCTGGAGGAGCCCCGCCGCTTCATCCTGAACGAATTGCTGCTTCCCGCGGATCTTGGCGAACAGCACCGCAGCGAGGATTACAAGACCGCTCTGCAGGAGCTCGTTCAGCGCAAGCCCAATCAGCTCATCAGCTATGAAATGCTGGGCCAGTCCGGCCCGGACCATGACAAGACCTTTGTCTTCCGCGTCCTGGTAAACGGCGTCCCCGTGGGCGAAGGCAGCGGCCGCAGCAAAAAAGAAGCCGAGCAGATGGCCGCCCGCGAGGCGCTGGAACATCTTGCCCCATGAGCGCCAGGGTCTCTGTCCTGCCGGTTTTTGTCCCCCACCTGGGCTGCCCTCATGCTTGCGTGTTCTGCAACCAGCGCCGGATCTCCGGCCAGATGAAACCGGCCACTGCCTCCGATGTGGAGCAGATCCTAAAACAATCAGCCGCCTTTCCCCGTCATGGGGAAAAGCGGCAATTGGCCTTTTATGGGGGCAGCTTCACCTCTATCCCGGTGGAGCTGCAAAACGCGCTGCTTGCTCCCGCCCATGCGGCTGTTCTTCGCGGTGAGATCGATTCCGTCCGTCTTTCCACAAGACCGGACGCCATCGACCCCGATATCCTTACAAGGCTGCGCTCTTTCGGAGTCGACACCGTGGAGCTTGGCGCCCAGTCCATGGAAGAGGAAGTCCTGCGTCTCTCCGGCCGCGGGCATACGGCGGAGGATGTGCGCCGCGCCTCCCGCCTTGTGAAAGAAGCCGGTCTGGAGCTGATCCTCCAGATGATGACCGGTCTTCCCGGGGACAGCCCGGAGAAAAGCCTGTACACGGCAAAAGAACTGATCGCCCTGCGTCCCGACGGCGTGCGCGTCTATCCCACGGTGATCGTCCGGGACACCGAGCTTTTTGATCTCTGGATGGCAGGGGAGTACCGCGAGCATACGGTCGAGGACGCGGTGGCGCTCTGCGCAAGGCTTCTGCCCTTATTTGAAGAGGCCCGGATCCCTGTTATTCGCCTGGGCCTGAATCCTACGGAGGAACTCTCCTCCGGCGAGGCTGTCGCCGGTGCTTATCATCCTGCCCTGGGGGAACTTGTCAAAAGCCGGATGCTGCTGCACCGCGCGGAAGAAGCACTGCAGGGGATCCCACCCGGTTCCCATGTGCGCATCGGGATCGCCCCGCGCCTGCTCTCCCAGATGATCGGCCAGCACGGGGAGAACCGAAGAAAGCTGATCGGGACCTTTTCCCTTGCTTCGCTTCGTTTCGTCCCTGTCGAGGACTGCATTTTACCGAGGCTCCTTTTCCAAGACAAGCAATTGCATCCTCCGGGTGGACAAATCCCGCAGGAAAGCGTATAGTGATACCAGCCACAGCGTTTCCGCCAGTTTCAATACGGACAGAGAGGAAGTTTGAGCATGGACAGCTTTCTGGCGATCTTCTTGATCCTTCTCCTTGGCTATCTCCTTGGCTCTGTGAAGATCAAGGGCCTTTCCCTCGGCACCTCCGGCATCCTTCTGGTAGCGCTTGTTTTCGGACATTTCGGGGTGGAGATCCCATCCGTTGTCCGTAATTTCGGCCTGGCCATCTTCGTCGGCTCCGTCGGCATGATCGCAGGTCCCGTTTTTTTTCGCAATTTCAAAAAGAAGGTCTACGCCTTCCTGACGCTGGGCGTCATGATCGTGGTGGTTGGCGGCCTTGTTACGGTGGGTCTGGGTAAGCTCCTCAACGTGAGCTTTGATCTCTCCATTGGCATCTATACCGGCGCCCTCACTTCTACTCCGGGCCTGGCAGCCGCCACGGAAGCCACTGCTTCTGTCCTCGCCGCGAAGGGCATAGAGGCCAAATCCCTGGCCTCTGTGGGCTATGGCATCGCCTATCCCTTCGGCGTGGTTGGCGTGGTCCTTTTCGTTCAGCTCTATCCCAAGCTTGTGGGCTGCAATGTGCCTGCCGAGGTGGAAAAGCTGCGTGAAAGCCTCCACGGCAAGGACTTCGGCGATGCCGAAGAGGGCGTGGAGGACAGCGCCAAAACATATCTGCATCTGGAGCCCTTCGGCATGCTGCCCATGGCCCTCACCATCGTATTCGGCATCCTGCTGGGCCAGGTGAAGTTCCCGCTCCCCGGCGGCATGAGCTTTTCTCTCGGTACCGCGGGCGGTCCGCTTTTCATCGGTCTGATCGTGGGGCACTTCGGCCATATCGGTCCCGTTTCCATCACTGCCCCCACCGGCACCGTCAAGGTCATGCGTGAGCTTGGCCTCTGCCTCTTCCTTCTTGGCGCCGGCACCGACGCGGGCCAGGGCTTTGTGGAGGTGCTGATGGCCCAGGGCATCAAGCTTTTCATCTTCGGCATTGTTGTGACTCTGGTCCCCATGATCCTGGCCTGTCTTGCTGCCCGTCTCATGAAACTGGATACCCTTACCACTCTCGGGTCCGTCTGCGGTGGCATGACTTCCACACCCGCGCTGGGCGCGCTGATCAGCTCCTGCGGCACCGAGGACGTGGCGGCCTCCTACGCCGCCACCTATCCCTTCGCCCTGATCTGCGTGGTCTTGGGCGCCCAGATCCTGGCCATCCTCTGGTAAATATTCAAGTCTATATCATGCATGGAAGACGGGAGCCGATGCCCCCGTTTTCTGCTTTTCAACAGCAACACACTGCCTGCGCTCGTTTCGACCGGCTTGGCAGGGGAGGAGATCTTCTCTTTACGGAAAAAAGATGCGGAAAATCTTTCGCTCTTTCTTGTAAAATCCCGCGCTTCCTGATATAATAACACGATTCTATTCCATCGGATGAGGTCATAACATTGTATTTGAAAGCATTGGAGATCCAGGGTTTCAAGTCCTTCCCGGACAAGACCCGGATCAGCTTTGAAAAAGACATCACAGCCATCGTCGGGCCGAACG
>JAEEGL010426157.1_pt1 | contig 10241 bp, 9 predicted proteins | sample 9134231 | NCBI WGS metagenome assembly JAEEGL01 (sample SAMN16246548, study PRJNA631951) | gut metagenome | biome: gut microbiome; feature: rumen; material: fiber-attached | host: Bos | place: Iran: Karaj | collected 2018-10 | reverse complement strand
TCCAGGACCTTGGTCTCCCCATCCGCGGTGATCTGCCGCTCCTCCATGCACTCCAGCAGGGCGGACTGGGTCCGGGGGGTGGCCCGGTTCAGCTCGTCCGCCAGGAGGATATTGGTGAAGGCGGGACCCTCGCGGAAGGTGAAGATCCCTTCCTTCTGGTTGTATACGTTGGTGCCCGTGATATCCGAGGGCAGCAGGTCAGGGGTGAACTGCACCCGGGTGCAGCGGACGCCGAGGCTCCGGGCCAGAGCCTTGGCGGTAACGGTCTTGCCGGTGCCGGGCACATCGTCCAGCAGCACATGGCCTCCGGCGATGAGGGCGGTGAGGAGCAGGTCCAGGGTGTCCCCCGTGGGGATGATGACCTTTTCCACATTTTCCCGAATGGACCGGGCAAGTCCGGCGATATCTCCAAGCTTCATCTTTCTCCCTCCCGAAAATTTGTCCAAATTGTTCGGATACATGGCATTTTACGCCAGTTGACGAAAGAAGTCAACGGAAAATTGGCTTGTTCCGGTTTCTGCCGAAGCGGGCTTTCCGCATCCCCAAACTGTGCCCGCAGAAAAAGAGACCGGAGGCTGCCCGAAGCGGGGATGCCATTGAAAGAATCTGACAGACATGATAGGATATTCTAAACAAGGCAAAGCGATCGGGCAGATCCTGAGAAAAACTGCCCCGGACTGACGGACGATCTGTGTGAGCGAAAGGAGTAAAGGAGGAGATAAGATGAAAAAGCTGCTGTCTGTATGGTTGTGTCTGCTGATCGTGATCTCCCTGCTGCCCATGGTCACACCGCCTGCGCAGGCGGCGGAAACCGACGACCAGCTCTGGGAGTATACGGTTATCGGCGGCGAGGCAAGGATCGATAAATACAAGGGAAATGAACTGTACGAACTGGAGGTCCCGTCCAGAGTCGGCGTCGGATACTTCGTGACCCAGATCGGCAACAGCGCTTTTCAATTCAAAAGCATGAGCGTTGTGGTTCTCCCGACAACGGTGACGTCCATCGGAGACTATGCGTTTTATCGCTGTGAAGACCTGACGGAGATCCGGGGCGGCGGCAACATCGCCAGCATCGGCAAAGGCGCGTTTTCCGGCTGTACATCGCTGGAGAGCTTTACGATCCCGGAGGGGGTCCCGGAGATCGGCAGTGACGCCTTTTACAACTGTGCCAAGCTGGAGGAGGTGGCGGTCCCGGCCAGCGTCGGAAGCATCGCCGACTGCGCGTTCTCCGGCTGCGGGAAGCTGATGTTCGTGAACTACGGCGGCTCTGCGGCACAATGGAACGGGACCCCGATCGGCTCCGGGAATGATCCCCTGACACAGGCCGCGATCCGCTATGCCTCCGGACCGATCATGGCCACGGGAATCTGCGGCGAGACGGGCGACAACGTCACCTGGACGCTGGACAATACCGGGAAACTGACGGTCTCCGGCACGGGCAGGATGCGGGATCGCGTCATGTTTGAAACGCCGCCGACTCCCGAATACGCATGGTATCCGGTGAAGGACCTGATCACGTCGGCCGTTATCGGCTCCGGTGTGACGAACGTCGGCAGCGGCGCGTTTTATGAACTGACCAATCTGACGAGCGTGGAGATCCCATCGGGCGTGACGGAGATCGGAGACAGTGCGTTCAACAACTGCTCTTCCCTGACGAGCGTAACGATACCCGAGGGCGTGACGGTCCTCGGAAAAGGAGCATTCTTCTCCTGCACCGGTCTGACAGACGTATCGATCCCGGCGAGCGTCACAAGCATCGGGTTTGGGGCGTTCACATACTGTGACCTGAGCAGCGTGGTCATCCCGGCAGGCGTGACGGTCATTGCGGGAAGAACCTTTGAATGGTGCGGCGAACTGACGAGCGTGACGATCCCGGCGAGCGTCACGCGCATCGAAGAAAGTGCATTTTTGGAATGCCGTAAGCTGACCGACGTGTATTACGGCGGCACAGAGGCGCAGTGGGCAGCCATTGACATTGGCGAGTTGAACAGCGCGTTGGGTCCGGGCAGGGCGACGATCCACTACTCCTCCGGCGTACCGGTGATCACGACCCAGCCCGCGAACGTGACGGCGGCAGTGGGGGGCACGGCGACCTTTAAGGTGGCGGCATCCGGAGCGACAGGCTATCAGTGGCAGGTGAGCACCAACGGCGGCGGGACCTGGGCAAACTCCGGGGCCCCCGGGAACAAGACAGCGACCCTGAGCTTCACTGCAGCGGCGGCCCATAACGGATACCGGTTCCGGTGCGTGGTAAAGGGCGGCGGGATCACGGTCACCTCCGCTGCGGCGAAGCTGACGGTGAGCGGGAGCGGCCCGACCATCACGACCCAGCCGACGAACGTCACCGTAACGGCGGGCAGCACGGCGACCTTCAAGGTCGTGGCATCCGGGGCAACAAGCTACCAGTGGCAGGTGAGCACCAACGGCGGCGCGACCTGGGTAAACTCCGGGGCGCCCGGGAACAAGACGGCGACCCTGAGCTTCACCGCGGCGGCGGCCCATAACGGTTACCGGTTCCGGTGCGTGGTGACGGGCAGTGGAACGCCGGTCGTCTCCGGTTCGGCGAAGCTCACAGTGAACTGAAGCTTTTGAACCAGCGTATCCTTTCGCCGCACAGGGACATCCCCTGTGCGGCGATCCGGTTTCCGGTACTTGTAATTTTTCCGGAGACATGATAAAATTTATAGTCAGCATCACGGAACAGGAGGGAGCAGCGTGGACGTATACGCCCATATCCGGACCTTGGCGGAGCGGGAGGAGCTGGGCCACGCCTTCCTCATCACCGGCCCGGATCCCGCGGAGCGGGAGAAGCTGGGGCTGTTCATCGCCCGGGCCCTGCTGTGCGAGGGGGAGGGGAGCCGTCCCTGCGGGAAATGCCTGGCCTGCCGGAAGGCGGAAAAGGGCATCCATCCGGATCTGCTGCGCCGGGAGCGCCTGCCGGACTCCCAGGTCTTCAAGGTGGACCAGGTACGGGAGATGGGGGCCGAGGCCTATATCCTGCCCAACGAGGGGAAGCGGAAGGTCTTTCTCCTGCCGGAGGCGGATACCATGAATCCCCAGGCCCAGAACGCCCTGCTGAAGCTGCTGGAGGAGCCGCCGGCCTATGCGGCCTTCCTGCTCCTGGGGGGAAATCCCGGGGCCTTCCTGCCCACGATCAAGTCCCGCTGCGTGAGCCTGCGGGCCGGGGGCAGCTCCGCCCTGGGGGGCGATCCGGAGGCGGCGAAGCTGGCGGAGGCCTGGATCGGCAGAAACGGTCCGGCCCTGGCCGCCCTGACCTTCCGGGCGGAGAAGCTGGAAAAAGGAAAATTCGATCAGCTGCTGGAGGGGCTCTATGCCGCCGCCGGACTGCGGGCCAAGGCCGGAGGGCCGGACCGGGACCGGGCTCTGGAGCTGACGGAGCTGACGGAAAAGCTCCGGGACATGAGGAAATACAATGTCAGCCCGGGCCTGTGCATGGGCCTGCTGCTGAGTACCGTGGAAGATTGAGGAGAGATTATGCCGGATGTGATCAGCGTGCGGTTTCGCGGCCGCGGCAAAGCCTATGATTTCGATCCCGGAGACCTGATCCTGCATGAGGGGGACCAGGTGGTGGTGGAGACCTCCAAGGGCAGCGAGCTGGGGGCCTGCGTCAGCGAGGTCCACGACCTGCCGGAGAACAAGGTCTATTCCCCCCTGCGCCCCGTTCTGCGCCTGGCCACCCAGGACGATCTGCGCCGGGCGGAGCAGAACCAGGCCAGGGAAAAGAACGCCTTCGCCATCTGCGAGGAGCGGATCGCCGCCCACGGCCTGGAGATGAAGCTGGTGGACGTGGAATACAGCTTCGACGGGAACAAGATCCTGTTCTTCTTCACTGCCGACGGGCGGGTGGACTTCCGGGAGCTGGTGAAGGACCTGGCCGCCACCTTCCATGTGCGCATCGAGCTGCGGCAGATCGGCGTGCGGGACGGGGCCAAGCTGCTGGGCGGCCTGGGGATCTGCGGGCGTCCCTTCTGCTGCTCCACCTTCCTGGAGGAGTTCCAGCCCGTTTCCATCAAGATGGCCAAGACCCAGTCCCTCTCCCTGAACCCCACCAAGATCTCCGGCACCTGCGGGCGGCTCATGTGCTGCCTGAAGTATGAGCAGGAGGCCTATGAGGACCTGATCCGGAACATGCCCAAGACGGACACCCCCGTGGACACCCCCAAGGGGAAGGGCACCATCCAGGAGGTGAACCTCCTGCGGCGCACCGTGAAGGTGCGGCTCAGCGAGGGGCCGGACACCACCTCCCTCCAGAGCTGGAGCGTGGACCGGCTGGGCTACACCCTGAACGGGGAGTACAAGGAGCCCCTGCCGGAGGAGGAGAAGCCCCCGGAGGAGCCCGCCGAGGTGAAGCTCCTGGGCTGGCTGGAGGAGGGGAAGCCCATCAGCCTGGCCATCCCGGAGGCGGACCGTGAGCGGAAGCCGGGCCGGAATCGGAACCGGAACCGGAAGAAGGGTCCCAAGCCCGAGGGGGAGGCCCAGCCCAAGGCCGCCGCCCCCAAGGGGGAGAAGTCCCCCAGGCCCCAGGGCCAGAAGCCCCGCCCCCAGAATCAGAAGCCCCAGAAGCCCCAACAGGAGGCCCGTCCCCCCAAGGAGGGGCAGGGAGCGCCGGGCACCCAGGGGAAGAAGTTCAACAACCGCCGTCCCTTCTACCGGAACCGGAAGCCCAAATCCGGCGGCCAGGGCGGCGCGGCACAGGGCTGACCACATACGGAAAAAGGGTCGCTGCAAAAGCAGCGGCCCTTTTTTGCTCCTAACTCCGTCCCCCGTCACGCGATGGTATTGGGATCCGCGAACTCCCCCACCGCCCCCAGGCAGGCGCTGGTGAGGTGGTCGGCGGAGACGCCGTAGAAGCAGCCGATATCGTGCATCCGGGCGGTGTCGATGAGGAAGATGGCCTGGATGCCGCCCTGGCGCTCCTCCACGAAGCTGAAGATATACACCCCGTCCCGGATCTTCACGTAATCCGCGGGGTTCGTGGCCATCCAGGTGCCGTTTGCGGTGAGGTTCTTGTAGGTATAATAGATATCGCAGTTATAGATGTGCTTGATCTTGATGATCTTGGGGCCGTAGTCCCAGATGATGCTCTTCCCCAGGAGCTCCGTGGTGAAGCCATGCTCTTCGCCGCCCTTATACAGCCCCTCCAGCTTCCCGAACCAGAAGTCCCGGTCCACGTCGTTGTTGGTGTTCTCCGTGCCGATCTTGGCGTCCACCGCCGTGGCCAGCCCCCTGGCCAGGTCCGCCACCAAGGTGATCTGCCGGGAGGTGACGTAGCCCGGCACCAGGAAATTCACGAAGTAGATCTCCCCGTCCAGGGTCTTCACGTTGCAGAAGCAGGCCTTGTCCTCCTGCCCCTCCTCCTTGAACCACACCTGGTTCAGGCCGGTGAACCGGAAGTCGAAATTCCGCTCCTCACCCCGGAACAGCAGGGTCTTTCCCACCAGGTCCTCCACGTCCGGGGGGGTGTAGGGCCCCGCCAGGGGGGTATGGCTGTACTTCTCCGGATAGGGGGCATACTCCGCCACGATCTTCTCCACCGTCTCTCTGGGGAGGTCCACGTTGAATTTCCGGTAAAACCGCTTCTTGTTCCGCATGGTTTTATCCCTCCTGTTTTTTCATTTGCTGCCATCACTATATACCCCCCTGAAAGCCCTGTCAATGCGGGGGGAAGGGGCTTTTTTGCGGTTGAAAAACGGGGCGAATTATGGTATAGTTATAATAATGTATAGCTGTCCCTTTTTGCCGAAAAAAACGGGAGATTCACAAAGGAGGACCTGCCCATGAATTCTGCTGCCGACGTATGGCAGGCCGTACTGAAGCTGCTGGAAAAGCACCTCTCCTCCACCGCCATCATGACCTGGTTTTCCGACTGCCAGGTGGTGGAGCTGGTGGACAACCGCCTGGTCCTTTACACCCCCTCCAAGTTCATCGGGAACATCATCGCCACCCGGTATCTGGATCAGGTGAAGGAGGCCCTGAAGGAGCTGTTCGCCGCGGACTTCGCGGTGCAGGTCATCGGGGACGAGGATATGGCCCGGCGCATCAACCGCCTGCCTCCCCTGCGGACGGACAGTCTGGGGGGAGAACAGTTCACCTTCGATAAATTCGTCGTGGGCCCCACAAACCGCATTGCCTACGCCGCCGCCCTGGCGGTATCCCAGTACCCGGCGGAGAAGTACAACCCCCTGTTCATCTACGGGGACTCCGGCCTGGGAAAGACCCACCTGCTGTACTCCATCGCCAACGCCCTGCGCATCTCCTGCCCGGAATTCCGCATCGTCTACATCAAGGGGGACGATTTCACCAACGAGCTGATCTCCGCCATCCAGAACGGCACCAACAGCGAGTTCCGGGACAAATTCCGCATGGCGGACCTGCTCTTGGTGGACGACATTCAGTTCATCGCCGGAAAGATCCAGACCCAGGAGGAATTTTTCCACACCTTCAACGCCCTGTACGAATCCAAGCGCCAGATCGTCCTCACCTCGGACCGGGCCCCCAAGGACATGCTCCGGCTGGAGGACCGGCTGAAATCCCGCTTCGAGGGGGGCCTGATGGTGGACGTGCAGCCCCCGGACTACGAGACCCGGGTGGCCATCGTGAAGAACAAGGCCGCCCGCATGGGCATCCCCCTGCCGGAGGAGGCCTGCGTATACATCGCGGAGAACATCAAGGCGAACATCCGGCAGATCGAGGGCATCCTGAACAAGATCCAGGCCTACCTGGAGCTGGAGCAGCGGGGCGGGCTGGACATGGCCCTGGTGGAGAACGTCACCAGGGACGTGATCCGCAGCGAGCGGTCCTACACCCCGGAGTACATCGTGGAGAAGACCGCCGCCTTCTACAGCCTCAACCCGGAGGACATCCTGGGCAAGGGCAAGACCAAGAACATCGCCGCCGCCAGGCAGATGGCCACCTACCTCATGCGGAAGCTCACCACCCTCACCCTGGAGGAGATCGGCACCGTCCTGAACCGGGACCACTCCACCATCCTCCACTCCATCCGGAAGATCGAAGAGAGCGTCAACACCGACGCGGCACTAAGCGACACTGTCCGGGACATCACCGCGAATATCATGAATAAATGAGAACCCGGGTGAGGGGGTTTTCCACCAAACGCTCCAATCTCCCTCCACACCCCTGTGGACACTCCATGAGCCAAATTTTGCCGTGGAAAACCCCCTCACTTGTCCACATTCCCCAAATCACGCCCTGCCGCGGTTTTCGGGAGTTATCCACCGTTTTCGCCTCCTAACGCTACTAAAACTGCATATGCTTGCTATATAGCTGGCAGAACACAAAAAATTCTCTCAATGGGGACCGTTTTACAACATGTCCCCGGGAAGGAGTCAACATGAAATTCAGCTGCGACCGTATCCAGCTTCTGGCCGGACTCACCAACGCCGCCAGGGCGGCAGCGGCCAAGAGCACCATCCCCGCTCTTGAGGGCCTGCTGCTCACCGCGGAGCAGGACCAGCTCACCATCACCGGCTACAACCTGAAAACCGGCGTCCGCACCCGGGTCCGGGCGGACGTGGCGGAGGAGGGCGGCATCGTCCTCAATGCCCGCCTCTTCGGGGATATCGTGCGGAAAATGTCCGACAGCTTTATCCGGATGGAGGCGGACTCCTCCATGCTGGTGAAGCTGGACTGCGGACGGAGCTCCTTTGAGATCATGGGCTCCAACGCGGAGGACTTCCCCGAGCTCCCCGCCGTGGAGGAGGAGAACACCTTCCACATCCAGGAGGCCAAGCTCAAGAGCATGATCGACCAGACCCTCTTCGCCGTGAGCACCAACGAGTCCCGGCCGGTGCACACCGGCAGCCTCTTCGAGGCGGAGGGGAAGGAGCTCACCGTGGTGAGCGTGGACGGCTTCCGCCTGGCCCTGCGCCGGGAGGCCCTGCTGGAGGACGCGGGGGAGACCCGCATTTCCTTCGTGGTCCCCGCCGCCGCCCTGACGGAGGTGGGCCGCATCGCCGCGGCGGACGGGGAGGACGCCGCCTCCATCCACCTGGGCAGCCGGCACATCCTCTTCTCCATCGGGGACAGCGAGGTGATCTCCCGGAAGCTGGAGGGGGAATTCCTGGACTATCGGAAGAGCATCAACGGCATCTCCAAGTACGACCTCCTGTTCCAGCGGCGGGAGCTGCTGGACGCCTTCGAGCGGGTGAGCCTCATCATCAGCGAGAAGTACAAGAGCCCGGTGCGCTGCACCTTCGGGTACGGCTCCGTCACCCTGAACAGCGCCACCGCCCTGGGCAAGGCCACAGACGAATGCCCCATGAAGGGGAACGCAGACGATCTGGAGATCGGCTTCAACAACCGCTTCATGCTGGACGCCCTCCGGGCGGCCCCGGTGGACGAGATCATGCTGAAGCTGCTGAACGGCTCCAGCCCCTGCGTCATGGTCCCGGCGGACGGGTCGGATACCTTCCTGTACCTGGTGCTGCCGGTGCGCATCCGCAGCGAGGCGTAAATTGTGGAAGAACAGGGCATTGTGATCCAGACCCCCTTCATCCGCCTCCAGGACCTGCTGAAATTCGCGGGTCTCGTCCCCACCGGAGGGGAGGCCAAGGCGGCCATTCAGGAGGGCCTGGTGAAGGTGGACGGGGAGGTCTGCACCCAGCGGGGGAAGAAGCTGCTGCCCGGAAGCCTGGTGGAGTATGACGGCTTCCTTCTGCGGGTGGACGCATGATCCTCAACAGCCTTGAGCTCCTGGGCTTCCGCAGCTATCACGCGGCAAGCTGCTCCTTCGACCCGGGGATCAACGTGATCGCGGGCCTCAACGCCCAGGGGAAGACCAACCTCCTGGAGGGGGTGTATTACCTCTCCGGGGCCCGGTCCTTCCGCACCCGGGTGGATAAGGAGCTGATCCGCCTGGGGGAGGACTCCGCCAACCTGCGGGGAAACCTCCTTTCCGGGGGCCGGGAGCAGCTCATCGACATCTACCTCAGCCGGAGGGAGCGGAAGAAAATTTTCCTGAACGGCGTGAAGCAGAAGAACGCCGAGGCCCTCTCCGGCAGGTTCGCCTGCGTCCTTTTTTCCCCGGAGGATCTGGAGCTGGTGCGGGGCGGGCCCGCAGAGCGGCGGAAGTATATGGATTTGGCCATCTGCCAGCTCCGGCCCCAGTACGCCCAGACCCTGGGGGAATTCAATAAGGTCTATGCGGAGAAAAGCCGCATTTTGAAGGACTGGCGGGAGCGCCCGGACCTCCTGGAGGTGCTGGACGACTACAGCCTCCGCCTGGCCCGGCTGGGGGCCGCCCTGATCCGCTACCGGGCCGCCTGGTGCCGGAAGGCGGGGGAGGCGGCCCAGCGGCTCCATGGGGAAATCTCCGGCCGGGACGAGCGGCTGAAGGCCGCCTACGTCACCGTAAGCAGCATCGACGACCCCCTGGAGCTGAGCCAAAACGAGCTCCTGGACGCCCTCCTGCTGCACCAGGAGAAGCACCGCCAGGCGGAGCTGGATTCCGGCCTCTGCCTCTCCGGGGCCCATAAGGACGATATCCGGCTGGAGATCGGGGGCCTCCCCGCGGGGAAATATGCCTCCCAGGGCCAGGCCCGGACCGCCTCCCTGGCCTTAAAACTGGCGGAGTGGGAGCTGGCCCGGTCAGATCTGGGGGAATCCCCCGTGCTGCTGCTGGACGACGTGCTGAGCGAGCTGGACGCCCTGCGGCAGGACTATGTGCTGAACTCCATCGGCGGGGGCCAGGTGCTCATCACCTGCTGCGCCTCCGAGGAGGTGCGGCGGAAAACCGGGGGCAGGCTCATTTATGTGGAAGGAGGGGCATTGCGGGAATGTACCTCTACTTAGGCCAGAACCAGGTGGTGCCCAAGGGGGACGTGCTGGGGGTCTTTGATCTGGACAACTGCACGTCGGACAAGATCACCCGGGACTATCTGGCCCGGGCGGAGAAGCGGGGCCGGGTGGTGAACGTCTCCGCCGGGGCCCTGCCCAAGAGCTTCGTCCTCTGCGCCGGGGAGAGAGTCCGGGGGGCCGGAGTGCGGGTGTACCTGTGCCAGCCCAACCCCGCCACCCTGCTGAAACGATGGAATCAAAAGGTGTTTACCTTAACGGATAATGGATAAGGCTAGGGGAGTCGAACCCCTGCCGCCCGTGCGCTGAAACCACAATTTTTCAAAAACTGCTCACTCACGGGTGCGAAGCAGTTTCTGCGGAGCTCATTTTCGTCGAGACTAGGCGAGTCCCGCAGACAATAATTG
>JAEEGL010281418.1_pt1 | contig 10241 bp, 8 predicted proteins | sample 9134231 | NCBI WGS metagenome assembly JAEEGL01 (sample SAMN16246548, study PRJNA631951) | gut metagenome | biome: gut microbiome; feature: rumen; material: fiber-attached | host: Bos | place: Iran: Karaj | collected 2018-10 | reverse complement strand
CAGGTGTGCGGTAAGTTCCTCAATTCTTGCAGAAAGAACTGCTACCTGAACCTCCGGTGAACCTGTATCGCCTTCGGTACGAGCGAACTCTTTCATGATGGACTGCTTCTTTTCTGCTGAAATCATTTTGTTTTCCTCCTATTATAATGATTGTTTGCCTGATCTAAGCGAATGGCCGAGGAGCCGATCCCCTGGACCAGGTGTATACCTGCTGCAGACAACCCACAGCAACGAAAATGATTATAACATAGCGCCGACGGATTGTAAATAACATTTTTCAGCTGTGTTTACACAAAAATCTGCGGGAGCTTGCACTCCCGCAGACCTTTCAATCTTTACTCTTCGGTCACTGCCTGTGCTACGGCTGCCTGTACGGCTACCTTTGCAGCGTCCTGGGCATCAGATCCATCCAGACCGTTCACATTGATGTTCTTGGTTACTTTTGCATCGTAGGTGCTTGCCTTCATGATCTCGGTAAAGTCTACACCGGTTGCTTCGGTCATGGTATCAAATACCTGTTTCATAACGACCGGCATATTTCCGGAAATCTGGGATACGCCGTTGTTATCGCCGCCACCATAGATATTGACCTTTTCGATCGCCGACAACGGTTTTGCAACCTCTGCTGCCATCTGCGGCAGGATGTTTACCATCATCTCTACGACTGCAGCACCATTGTACTTCTTGTAAGCTTCTGCTTTCTTCTCCATTGCTTCTGCCTCTGCAAGACCTTTTGCACGGATCGCTTCTGCTTCTGCACGGCCCTTTGCGGTAATACCGGCTGCTTCCTGCTCTGCCAGGTATCTTGCTGCGTCTGCCTTTGCCTTCTGTGCTTCTGCTACCTGCTCCTGCTCGTACTTTTCAGCCTCTGCCTGACGCTGACGCTGGATCAGCTTTGCTTCTGCATCTTTCTCAGCCTTGTATTTCTCAGCATCTGCCTGACGTTCTACCTGAGCTGCCAGTTCCTGCTGACGAACAAGCACTTCTTTCTGCTTCAATTCTGCTTCACGCTCTGCCTTTGCGATCTGTACATCCACGGTTGCGGTCTCGATGGTACGAGCCTGTTCCTGTTTCTGGATCTCATAAGCCGCATCTGCTTCTGCACGCTTGATATCTGCCTGTACCTTCAATTCGGACTTGCGGATATCCAGTTCGTTGTTCTTCTGTGCGATCTGCGTTTCTGCTGCGATGTGAGCATCGTTTGCGTCCTTACGTGCGCTTGCCTGTGCTACTGCGATCTCCTTCTCTGCATTTGCACGGGAGATCTCTGCGTTCTGACGGATCGCTACGGTATTTGCGATACCGAGGTTTTCGATCACGCCCAGGCCTGCATCGTCGATGTTCTGGATATTGAAGGATACGATCTCAAGACCCATCTTAGCCATATCCAGCGCTGCATTATCCTGTACCATTGCTGCAAATGTTTTACGGTCGTTCATGATATCCACCAGCTTCATTGCGCCGATGATCTCACGAAGGTTACCTTCCAGCACGTTCACAACCATCTGGTTGATGTACTGGGAATCCTTATTCAGGAAGTTCTCTGCTGCTGCTTTGATCAGCTTATCATTGGTACCGATCTTTACGATGGCTACGGAGTCAACCATAATGTTGATGTAGTCCAAAGTCGGGATCGTTTTGGATGTTCTTACGTCGATGGACAGCATCTTAAGAGACAAGCGGTCCAGTCTCTGCAGGAACGGGATCCTCACGGAGCTTCGTCCGATGATGTACTTGGGTTCCTTTTTCATACCCGAAATGATGACTGCCTGGTCGGTAGGTGCTTTCACATACCCCATAGCAATGATGATCAGCAGGAATACGATAATACCCACTATTATGATCGCCAAAACTAATTCTTCACTCATAATTACTACCTCCTCATTGTAGTGTGTTAATGGTTACTTTTTTATTTATCAATACCGGCAGACTTGTGAAGCCTGCCGGTATATGATATCTCTCCCTCAGATTGTTCCTTATTTTACGAAGATAACTTTGCAGTCATCATTTTCCAAATCATCGTAATTATATACATTAGCGTTTCCGTCTCTGTTTCCGGTCCTGTCAGTGTAGCGAAGATATACCGCAAATCCTGTTCCGCTGTCATTCACTGCCACTCTGGGATAAATAAGGCCGTTTCCCAAAGCTGATGTTGATTTGAACCCGAAATCCGCCACATTCGAAGTAAACGGATTAAATCCCATAACCTCCTCAACCGCTTCGCAGAACTTGCAGTTGCTCGTCAATCCGGGAACTCCCCAATTGGATGCACCGCTGTATGCGTAGATCACCTGATTGGGATTGGTAAACATTGCTACCCAATCCTGGCTTCCGTCATCGGCGGTTACTACTTCCGGATCCATCAATGCGTAAGTAAACGCACTATGCATCGTATCCGCAATCTGTGTATCATTTGCTATCTTGGCTTTTTCAATGTACTTGATGAGCTGTGGTGCCATCACACCGATCAGGATGGCCATAATGGCGATCACGATGATCAGTTCAACCAGCGAGAAACCCTTGTTGCTACATCGCTTCTTCATTCTCTTCTCCCTCCATATGCATACGTGCTCCTGTAGGACTTTTCTCATGTCCGTTTTCCCCTGTTGATGAGTTTAGTATAGGATTTCCCGTACCGGATCGCCACCAACACGATTTTGCACTTTCGCACCTTTTAGTTGCGTATGAAGGGATGTATATTTAAATCGCTTCCGTTGCCTTCTTCAGCCACTCCTCTTCTTCGATCGTTTCCATAAACGGCAACAGTTTTTCCCGCACCTGTTTATGGTACATATTCAGCCAGCCCTTTTCCCTGGAATCCAGGTACGCCGGATCGATCGCATCCAAATCCACCGGCACCCAGGTAAGCGGTTCAAAGCCAAGGAATTCTCCGTCTCCGTTTACTGCACGGTGTCCGACCAACAGGATGTTTTCCAGCCGGATACCATGGCTGCCGGCCACATACACTCCCGGTTCATCCGAGATCAGCATGCCGGGCCGCAGTTCTGCTTCACTGCCTTTTTCCGGATATCTCCAGCGCACATTCTGCGGTCCTTCATGCACATTCAGCATATATCCGACGCCATGTCCCGTACCGCATTTATAATCCATTTCCAGATCCCATACCGGACCTCTTGCCAGGATATCCACATTTCTGCCGGTGCAGCCCTGCAGAAATACACCGTTCTGCAAACGGAGCATACCAGCCAGTACTCTTGTGAAATGTTTTTTTAATTCCGCCGGTACGTTACCGACAGCGATCGTTCTGGTCACATCCGTAGTACCGCCGTCGTACTGGCCGCCGCTGTCCACCAGATAAAAGTTATCCCTGCCGATCTGTGCACAATTCTCTTCTGTCGCTTCATAATGCATCATCGCCGCATTCTCGCCGAAGGCACTGATCGTTGTAAAGGAAAGATCATGGCAATCCGGCAGTTCCAGACGCATCGCATCCAGTTTTTTCTGCGCATCCACCTCCGTCATAGTCTCTTTTCCGGCATGCGTTTTCATATAACACAAAAATCTGGTAAGCACCGCACTGTCTTCCAGATAGACCTTCCGGAGATTTTCGATCTCAACCGCATTCTTGATCGCTTTCATCTCTTCCGTCGGATTGCGCAGATCCAGCAGTTCGTTTCCGCTGCGTTCCAGCAGACGACAGGTCAGATAATTGGTATTCTCCAGATCGATCATTACCGGCCCGTAAAAATGCAGTTTGGAGAGATCCTCGTAGAAATCCTCGTAGCGCTTGAGCATAATGTCAAAATCTTCCGCAAAATGCCATACTTCTTCGGAGATAGCTTCCTCTTTCAGATACAGTGTCACACCGTATTTCGTGACGATCGTATAAGCATATGCCACCGGATTGTAGGCAATATCTCCGCCACGGATATTAAAGAGCCACATCTGATCATCCAGTTTGGAAAGCACATGTGCCACAGCGCCCTGCCGTTCCATCTCCTCACGCAGCTCCACCATCTTATTATGATAATCTTTACCGGAAAGTTCCTCCGGAAGCACTTTGATCGTTTCACCGCTGTCCGCCGGACGCTGTTTCCAGATCTCTCTGGTCAGGTTTTTTCCGACCTTGAGCGTTGCGCCGATCGACTGCAGCGCTTCATAGATCTCCCGTCCCAGCCGCGCGCTGAGCAGCTTGCCATCGGCAAAGAGCTTATCCCCGCTGGCCACCTGATCCTTTAAATATTCCACAAGCTTGGGCACTCCGGCATCTCCCATACGCATCAGCGTGATACCGGTACCTTCCAATTCCTTTTCCGCCTGTACAAAATAACGCCCGTCCGTCCATAGGCAGGCTTCATGCTTTCCTACCAAAAGCGTTCCGTTCGATCCGGTAAATCCGGAAAAAAACTCTCTTTCCTTGTAACAGTCATTGATATATTCCGAAGCATGCGGATCCGTTGTCACCATCAGATACCACTGAGCGCCGTGAACCGCCATCACAATGCGCAGATCTTCCAGACGCTTTCGGATCACCTCAGCACCGCTCATCTCTTTTGCCCTCCTATGAGTAAAATGATCAAAAAATCTATGTAAGATCATAAGTTATTCCAGAAACTGTTTTGTTGCCGATGCGCCCACACGGTCACACCCCAGTTCAATGAACTCCTGCAAAGCTTCTTTCGTACGGATGCCGCCGGCTGCTTTGATCTTTACGTCCGGCCCGATATTTTCCTTCATCAGCTTCACGTTTTCTACGGTAGCCCCCGCCGTACCGAATCCGGTCGATGTCTTGATATAATCCGCTCCCGCAATGGTTACCAGTTCAGAAGCCTTTTTGATCTCCTCTTCGCTCAGGTAGCAGGTCTCGATGATCACCTTGAGCACCTTGCCATGGCAGCTTTTCCGCAGCGCTCTGATCTCCTCCAGGACCGCATCGTAATTGCCGGCTTTCATAAAACCGACATTGATCACCATATCGATCTCATCCGCGCCGTTTAGGATCGCATTCTCCGTCTCAAAGATCTTGGTGACCGTAGTGTTGTATCCCAGCGGGAAACCGATCACGGTACAGATCTTTAATGTATCCCCGTACTTTTCCTTTACCGGTGCCACATAACACGGCGGGATACAGACACTTGCCGTATGCAGTTCGATCGCTTCATCGCAGATCACCTGTATCTCTTCCCATGTAGCAAAAGGTTTTAGTAATGTATGATCGACGTGGTTAATCATTTCCTGAATTGTCATTTTGCCTTCTCCTTTCAGCGCCCTCTGTAAAAGTGCACCCGGTTCTTCCCGGACTGTTTCACGTAATACATCGCCATTTCCAGCTTGTGGTACAGCGTTTCAAAATCTTTTCCATGTATCGGCGAGAATACTGCCGTCACCGATGCGGTCAGTTCCTGCCCTCCGCCTCTGGCCGCATTGGCCTGCGCCATTACGCTGCCGCAGATCTCTTCACAGAAGCTCATCAGTTCCGCTTCGCTGAGTGCCATCGGGATAAAGATCACAAACTCATCCCGTCCCATACGTCCGATCAGGCTGTCATTGAGCGCGATATCTTTGAGGGCTTCGGTAAAGCGGATGATCACGCCGTCGGCATTGCTGTTTCCCTGCTCCTGCAGAAATTCGTCAAAACCGTCGATATCCACCATGACCAGTTCCGCGCCGCTGTGCATAAAACGCAGCCGCCCGTTCACTTCGGCCGCCATATACTCATCTTTCAGCAGATCCGTCAGCAGATCCCTGCGGCCGGTCGCCAGCAGGTTCTTGCGCATATCCTCCATCTGAAGCACTTTTTCGATCCGCCCCAGCATCACTTCCGCCTCAAAGGGCTTGGTGATAAAGTCGAGAGCTCCCATCTTGAGCCCGCGCATTTCACTTTCATGTTCCGTATCTGCCGTCAAAAAAATGACAGGAATATTTGCCGTATGGGGATTGAGTTTGATCTGCTCCATGGTCTCGTAACCGTCCATTTCCGGCATCATGATATCCAGAAGGATCAGATCCGGCCGGTTTTTCTTCAGAAAGTTCAGAGCCTGTTTGCCGGATTTTGCCATGGACAGATGGTAAAAAGGCTGCAGGACCTCTGCAGCGCTTTTCAGATTTGTAGTCACATCATCTACCATCAGAATATGTTTCATCGGCTACGCTCCCCAAATTCCCCACAAGAAATATATTCCAGATCAAAGTCCCAAAAATTTCTTTACCTGTGCCGGCATCTCTTCCGTCTCGCATACGATATCGTGAAGTACCGCTGCGCTGCGGATATCCTCGATTGCCTGTGGGATCGCCACACCGGATTTTTCGCACAGGATATCGATCAGCGCAAAATCATCCTTAGATGCATTTGCCTCATCGATCGCAGTCATAACTGTTCTCGCAAACTTATACGGGCTGGCTGTGGATGCGACCACGCAAGCCTTTGTATCATTGGTATCCTTACGATAGTTTTCATATACCGCACCTGCAACTGCCGTGTGCGGATCGATGATATAACCGGTCTCATCATACAGTCCCTTGATAAACTCAGCACAGCGCGCTTCATCCGCATATCCGCCGACAAAGTCCGTCAGCTTTGCTTTCATCTCATCGGTAATGGTATATGCACCTTTCTCGGCCAGATCCGCCATCAGTGCCTTATCCTTTGCGTCATCCCCGCCGGCGATCAGGTAGATCAGGCGCTCCAGATTACTGGAGATCAGGATGTCCATCGACGGCGATCCGGTCAGCATAAACTTCCGGTCTCCGGAAAACTCGTGGCTCTGATCATCCATACTGTGCAGTTTGTCATAGGTCCCCGTCGTAAAGAAGTCGAACAATACCTTGTTGGTATTGGAAGCGCAGATCAGCTTATCGATCGGGATACCCAGCTGCTTTGCAAAATACGCAGCCAGGATGTTACCGAAGTTACCGGTCGGCACACATACGTTGATCTGCTCGCCTTCTGCGATCTTGCCGTTCTTTAACAGGTTCAGATAAGAATATACATAGTAAACCACCTGCGGTACCAGACGTCCGATATTGATCGAATTTGCAGAAGAGAAAACAAAACCTTTCTCTTTCAGTTCTGCCTTGAGCTCCGCATCGTTAAACATCTGCTTAACACCGGTCTGCGCATCGTCAAAGTTGCCGGTGATGCCGACCACCCGTACATTTGCCCCGCGCTGTGTCACCATCTGTTTTTCCTGAACCGGAGATACCCCGTGTTTCGGATAAAATACCATGATGCGTGTGCCCGGCACATCCGCAAAACCGGCCAGAGCCGCCTTACCGGTATCACCGGAAGTTGCGGTCAGGATCACGATCTCTTCCTTGCAGCCGTTCTTCTTCGCAGCGGTCGTCATCAGGTACGGCAGGATGGAAAGCGCCATATCCTTAAACGCGATGGTCGCGCCATGGAACAGTTCCAGATAATAAGCACCGTCCGCATAGGTCAGCGGCGCGATCTCTTCGGTATCAAATTTGCTGTCATATGCATGGTCAATGCAGTATTTCAGTTCTTCCTCGGTATAGTCCGTCAAAAACAGCTTCATCACTTCATACGCCACACCTCGGTAATCCATATCTTTCAGCTTATTCAGCTCTACATCCAGCTTCGGCAGTTCATCCGGCACGAACAGGCCGCCGTCTTCTGCCAGTCCCTGCAATACGGCCTGGGAAGCCGTCAGTTTTTTCTCATTGTTACGTGTACTATGATACAAGATTTCCATTGTTTTTCCTCTCCTCTGCAAATTACGGTTTGTCGAAATGTAGCGGTCGGTGAGCCATGGGGACGGTTCTTGTGGCAACAAGATCGAAGATCTTTAGCCACAAGAACCGTCCCCGTGGCTCGCCGACTCGATAAACCCGAATTTGCTCTATAGTATATCATTAAATCGATCTGATTGCAATTATTACGAAAGTCACATATAATATACCCATGACAAAAACGATCTCGGGGGTATATACAACAAGCAAAAAAGACGGAAGCACCTACTACCGCGCTTCCATCACATATCGTACGCGTCATATCAGCCTCGGCAGTTATGACACGGAGGAGGCTGCGCATCGCGCCTACATTCAGGCACGTCTGTTACTGCACGATACGACCGTCGGTGTACTGGATTACCATGCACCTTCTGCCCTGCCCTTCGAAAAATGGGTCTCTCTGATCAATTTCCGTGACAACGGTCTCTATATCGCCAATCCAATCTACATTATGCGGAAGATGTTTTATTATTATCTGAATCCCGATGAGATCCTCAAATTCGACGCGGATGAACTCTTCTACTATTCCTCCCACAAGATCCAGCGGCGGGGCACTCACTATTTTGCCGCCGATTACGGAATGCAGGTCAATATTTTAAACCGCTACGGGATCCGCAGTTACGCTGTCGAAGGCCGGGATTACTTTTTCTTAAACGGGGACATCCTGGATTTCCGTTCTTCTAACTTAAATATTGTTAACCGCTATATCGGTGTGACCAAAGAAGTCCATCGCGGCAAGACGGTCTACCGGACCCGTATCCATATTCGCGGTAATTATATCGTTGGCGACTATGATACGGAGGAAAAAGCCGCCGCCGCTTACAACGCAGCGGCAGACCTTCTCGAGAAGGCCGGATGTAAAAAGAAATATCCCAGAAACTATATCGAAACACTCTCGGAAGCAGAGTATACAGAACTCTGCAATACTCTGGTATTATCACCAAAACTCTATGATCTGAAATTTACTTCATAAAAATGGGGATTCCATAGAAAATTGCGAAGCAATTTCCTGATTCAGGCAATAGAAAACGCCTCCTGCATGCAGGAGACGTTTCAATCGACAGCGTCGCGCTTTCAGGGGGATACGCGACGCCGCCGACTGTTTAGATTATAAACCATTCTGAAAGTAAACGCAAGTATTTCTAACGAATTTTATAATCTGTAAAACAGATATTCATTCTTGCCCCACCGGCAATCCCGTCAACCTCTCCGTCCAGATCGTACTGCCACATGGTAAACAGATACGGATAATCCGGAAGATCTCCTTCCCCGGCATACCACACATCATAACCGATCATAGAGCCAAGACTGTATTTCTTCATCAGGGTCGCTTTATCTCCGTACAGCAGTGAAAAGTAACCGGCATCCTCCACATTTTTCAAAAAAGTCAGCGCCACATTGGTTCGTGGCATTTTTTCCAGATTGTCTGTTCTGGCTTTTCCGTCTCCGAGCGGCATGACCGAAACTGCCAGCGGATACTCAAGAGTGATCTCATTTTCGCTGATGGATGCCAGGCAGTAATCCACTTCCTCTTTGGCTTCCTCCGTTGTCACGGCCGCGGTAACAAAATATGCGCCGATATCCAGTTCCGCTTCTCTCGCCCTGGTATAATTATCCAAAAAATTCTCATCGAGAGAAAGCTCGCCGGAAGAATATCCCCGCTGCCCCATGCGGAGCATCACAAAATCCACGCCGGCCTTTTTCAGTTCCGCAAAATCCACATAATCCTGGTCTTTGGAAATATCAACCCCAACAAAGCTCTTTTTTGTATTGTTCTCGTAATACTGCATAAAAGGTTTCTGGTAGACAAATCCGGCCATATCATAACGGCAGCGTGCAAGATACGGATTGATCTCGGCCCATTCCTCCGTCCCGTCCGTATAGGTGATCTTCGTATGCAGCCCATCCGTAGCGGGATCAGGCTTTTCCGTCGGTTCCGGTGTCGGTGTTTCCGTCGGCCCGTCCACCAACGGTGTGTTGTCCACCGGCTCATCATAGGCATGCCAGAAACCAAGATCGTCCGCTGTCCTCGTTTCTCCGGAAATATACCCCTCCAGATCCGCAGCCGCTTTTCCGTTCTGCGCCTGGGATGCCGGTGTATTTCCGCTTCCCTGCGGCCTGCCGGTCTTTTTTTCTCCGAGATTGACGTACAGTACCAGCGTTACCGCAAGCAAAACAAACAGGCTGGCGAGCAGAAGGGCCGATTTCATCGTTCCCTTCTGCTCCCGCCTGCTCGCATAACTGTCGAAGTCTTCGTATTCCTCATCAAAATGATCGTCAAGTTTCATCGTTTACCCATCGGTGCTGATGATCTGGCGGAGTGCTGCTTCTCCGCGGTCTGCACCCGTTCACGTTTTTCCTTAACTACACCTTGCACTTCTTTTTGCAGATTGTCAAGACTTACTTTTACGCGTCCCGCAGCCTTCTTTTCCAGTTCCTGTTCATTGATCGGCTGTTCCGGATCCAGCGCATCCAGTGTACATCTCTGAAAAGCTTCTTTCTGCGTCTTTGCAAACTCATCCAGTCCTTTG
>JAEEGL017301873.1_pt1 | contig 10242 bp, 4 predicted proteins | sample 9134231 | NCBI WGS metagenome assembly JAEEGL01 (sample SAMN16246548, study PRJNA631951) | gut metagenome | biome: gut microbiome; feature: rumen; material: fiber-attached | host: Bos | place: Iran: Karaj | collected 2018-10 | reverse complement strand
GGTGTGCCGCCCGGCGTCCCGCCTGCGGCGTGGGAGGTGCCGCCCGGCGTCCCGCCTGCGGCGTGGGATGTGCCGCCCGGCGTCCCGCCTGCGGCGTGGGATGTGCCGCCCGGCGTCCCGCCATCGCGTCTGGCGACGGCGTCCCGCCGTTGCATGGTAACGACGGCGTCCCTCCGTCACGTCTGGCGGTGGCGTCACCCGCGCGAAGCGCGACACAATCGTAACCACTGACAGCAATTGGTTGAAAAGCCACATAGAAGATAATCTTTCAGCACTGCATTGGCCCAGCGTCGAAATACAATGCCTTGTGAAGATTTGCCCCTATAGCCAACAGATAAAGACAACATCCAAATTGTAATATTCAACTTGATAGACCTTGCCTTCGGCGGCAGACGTCGCAAATTTTGCGACAGTTGGACTCGTCATCATGCGTTCCATTTTGGAACGCATGCTTGTTTCAGCAAGTGCATTGGCGATGTGCTACCTATTCTTAACATCACGTCCAAATAAATTCGATGAACTTCACGAATGCCTTCCATGCGAACTAGGAAGAAATCCTTCCTAGTTGCCTCTCGTGTCAATTCTCCACATGAATAAGTATTTTCCAAATGCATTCGCACATTGCGTATTGTACAACCAAAAAACATTCCCATTTGGCTTTATGGTCAGCCACACCGTCTCATCTTCCAGGCACACTTCCAGATGGATTGTCTCATCCGGCTGATAGACGACGATTTCATTCTTTGTCTTCTCCATCACAAAATTCTCCATTGTCTGTAACGATTCGAGCGGATTTGACTTTTGAATACTATAATATATCATCAAAGAATATCAAGATATTGTATATATTTTCACTATAATATCATATAATATCATAAAAGTCATCGCAAATCATTTAAGATAGTAGATATTACCAATAAATCATGAAATATCATGACGAATGATAATAATTGATAAATAATCAAGATTATTCAACAGCTAGTGTGCATTTGGCAAATGCCTTTTATGTCGGGCAATGGGCATAAAGCATTGAAGTAGATTTCGCCCGCTGGGCGTCACATCGTCGCGAAGCGACATCGCATGGAGCGCGACACAATCGTACCCCCACGCAAGCGCCCGGGGTGACACGTAGCGTGGGAAAAATGTCCTTTGATATTGCATGCAGAGCGCGCCACTGAAAAAGGTCTACAATTAATCAAATTATATATGGCCATTACAATAGGCTAATTTCCCTATTGTTGGCTTTTGGCTTTTGGCTTTCAGCCCCTCCTCCCCTAAAAAAAGCACAATGCGACCAAAGTCATGAGAATGGCTATGATTTTTTATGACTTTGGAGTTGTAAATTGACTTTATGCCATTATAGTGAAGAAGTTATATCAAAACAAAAAAGCATTCAAGGAGGATTTTGACTTGGTTTAAATAGTTTAAGCTTTTTGTTTACATAGCTGACCGCTTTGGCGGACAGTGTCTGTGCTTTGTGATTCTCCGAAATTAGGACCTTCAGAATAATCGCATGAAAGCACACGGCAGGGGCACCCATTGTGGGCGTCTCCTTTCGTGCTTTCATGCAGGTCGTCCTAAACCTCGGAGAATCACGGAATGAGGCGCCCCGTTTTTTTTCTCTGATATGTAATATATTGATAATAAATAATGGATACAATGGAGTCTTACAAGATGGAAGAATTGATAAACTGGTATTGGGAATATGGAATAAAACGTGGAATGGATCCAAATGATCCAGATAGAGAATTGCGCAAGATATCTATTGGAGGGTGGTTTGATCCACTGATGAGTATTATTGAAAGGAATAAAGATATCAAAGCCAATATTGGAAATAAATGTTGCTTGGCGCTTTGGGGGCCATCTCAGTCAGGTAAATCCACCTTAATGAGTCGTTATATTGATGGATATCGAAATGATGGTTCGGATTCAGCTTTAACTTGGGATGAAGATAAAAAGACAAGATTCTCGCCGCCTGAGGATGGAATTCTTGTAATACCAGAAAATACATTGATTTTCAATCCTTTTAATAATAATTCAGATGCTTCAGGAGTTGCGACACGATATATTTTGAAATCATCAGAATCGGATGATGTAAATAAACAATATCCTGTTGAGATAAAGTTGACAAATAGAATGCAGATTATTCAGTCGCTTTCAAGAGGTTATCTTTCTGAATGCGAATTTAGCGACGAACAAACGAATTTCACCCAAGAAACTTTTTTAGATGAATTATTGTCTGATTCAACAGATTGTTCTGTAAAATCACTCGATGCATATTTATTATTAAAAGATATTGCCAATGCAATAGAAGCCATGCAGAGCGATGAACGTTTTAATAATCTATTTAAAAAAGGAGAATGGTCAAAAAAAATAAGGAAAACTTTGGTTTCAGCTGCAACATTGGTAAGCGATATTAATAAAGCTGAAGAATTTTTAACAAAGATTTTCTGGGATTCTAATAAAACACTAACTAGTTTTTATAAAAAACTTCAAGAACTATTATTTAGTCTTTCTGAAGAATGGAAAAACTGTAAAATTCTTGCAACATTGGAAGTCGGTGCGTTATTGTTGGATATTGATACATTTAAAAATTATGATTCACCAAATGGTGAACAAGGAGAAAAAATTAAAGATAAAGTTCAAAAGTTAAATTATGTTCGTGAAGGTAATGAAATACATGTTTTTATTGGGAATATGGGTTCAAGAATTTCAGGAGATGAATTTGGCTATTTCCAAGCATTATGTTCTGAATTGACTGTTCCATTGAAAAGGGAAGCTTTGGAAGTAATTCCTGAAAAGAATTGTTTTTTGAATTTATTGGAAAAATGTGATATTCTTGATTTTCCTGGCATTAGCAATAAAGATACAGGAGGAGTGCGTGGAGATGCGGAAAACAATGTTTTGGTTAATCTTAACACATGTAAATTAGCAGATGTTTTTACACGTGTTTTTAAACAAGGAAAGACACAGTGTTTTGTCTATAATTATGCTAAACATTATGGGATTGATGCATTTGCCATTTTAGTTCGTACAGCAAATCATATGACAATCCCAAAACCTCAGTTGCTAAATGCTGGTATTAAGGATTGGATACAATCTTATGATTCAGAATGGAAAATTGGGCAGAAAACTGATATGCCTATATTTGTCAATATGACTTTCTTTTCGACGCTGCTAAATAACATTTCAATGGGAGGTGTAGGTTCAGGACTACAATCATATATTACACGCTTGCAACAATTAACATTTGCATCAAAAGAAACAGCAATTTTCTTCCCTACAACTTATCCTCAGTTCGATGATGGAAGAATTGAAAGGATAGAAGCTCAATATCAAACGATTGATGCAATTATTAATGATCAGGTATTTATTCCCACAACAGGTATTGAAAAAGAAGCACTTGATTCAGTTTATCAAAATGGCGGTGTTGACTATATGCTCAAAAAAATGGAAGAGATCATCACGCCAGAGATACGAAAACAAAAGTGTAATGAAATCTTAGGAAAAGACAAAAAAGAGTTAATCCAATTAATTGAAAGCCAACTCCCCTCTTCAGAAGATACACAACGTAATGATAGAAAAGAACAATTGCATAATTGTTGTGAATTAATAAAACAATATATTGAACTTGCTCAAAAAGAAGAGGATATATCTGCTTATTGTTTATATGCAAATAAAATAAAGAAACTATTTGATTCATATCCAGAAATGTTTGACTTATTGCCACAGAATGCGGCAAAACTGACTAAAAAACAATTGAATGATTACATTAAAAACCAAGTTGTAAAATGGTATGAAAATAAAATGTCTGATTTGGAAGATGAAGATTGGTTGCCTTTGGAGAACCAAAAGATTATTATCAGCAGTCTAAGGGATGCGTTTAATTACACAGATATTTTTAATTTGATTAATGATAATTTTGGACAATTGAATAATCAAGATCTAACGAAAGATGCTCGATATCCATTTAGTATTGCCTTCAACAACATCTTAAGAAACGGACATATTGAACAAATCAGCAGTACAATTCCTGAAGATAAGAATCCTGATTCGCTTGATACATATATTCAAGCAGAGTATACGAAGGATTCGACTCCAGAGCATTCGCCATACTACAACATGATTATAGAACCATTTATGCAAAGAATCGAAAAATTGTCTGAAAATGTCCAATTTAGTGATCGACCTCCTCAGCCAGGAGATTGTGAGCTAAGAAAAATTTATGATGAAATTATAAAAAAATAGAATTTTTCATTTTTTAGTATAAGGATAAAAACAATGCCATTTGCCCAAATTGGAATTTTTCTAGATACTGGATTGCAAAAGCAGTTCGTTCCTCTTCGTGTTCCTCAAACTTTTACAAATATTCCTCCGAATGCTCCTGATTCATTGAAAGATGCTGTAAATAGTATTAATGCTTTTCAGAGTGGATTGTCTGAAAATGAAAAGGAAGAATTTAATCAATGCCTAAATGAAATATTTGAAGATAATAAAAAACCTGCTGTACAAAGTATTGATAAATTCCCTTTTATAAAAATCCGATTTGGATACAAAACTTGGAATTTGAAAAATGGTAGTAATGTTACTTTAGAAGGTATCTGGTTTTTAATTGAAACAAATACCAGCTCTCAAGATTGCAATAGAAACTATCCGAATGTAGAATATGATAGAGGATATTATTATGAGACCACTGGTTTAACAGAAACAGAGAAAAATGATATTGTAAATGCTTACAAAAATCATGAAAATTATAGAAAAGGGTATACTTCACCTTACATTAATCTACGTGAAGGCGAGGTTGCCTCGTTTGAGTGTCAATTTGAAGGAAAAAAACTCAATATTGGTGATAATAAATTTGAGTTGATAGTAAAGCTCCCTGGTGGCCAAACACGTGATATTGATGTTATTCTAGATTTGGGAAATACTCGAACAGCGGGATTATTGTTTGAGCATGATCATACTGCATTTAATCCTAATAATTTTAAAGCAGCGTTTAAAGTTTTAAGGATAAAGCCAGATCCTCAATCTGGTGAATATAATACTCTTGATGATGTAGAAGCAGGTATCGCTCAATCATGGATGGTTTTACATCAGCTTGAACATCAAGTATATCAACAATCAGGGGCAAATCAAGAAGTAGAGCCTAAACCAATACTTAAAGAAATAAAAGTAGATGATGTAAAGGTTAATCAAGAAAAATTCATATTTATTCCTACAAAGATTACGTATGATGTAATCGGTAAACTTATTAAAAGAATACCTCAGATGTTCATGCAGCTCTCTCCTGTTTTGCTTGGAGACCAAGCTGAACGTCAATTCAATCTTCCTTATGCTAAGGCTATGATTGCCGTAGGGGCAAAAATACAACAAAGTTCACCTAAACGTTATTATTGGGACGATGTTCCTTCGGATAATGTATGGTGGAATATGCTTTTGAATGAATGGGATCCTTCATATAATAGCTCTCCACAAAACAATGCTTTTTTGCCATATTTGCAAGGAGAAATGCTGCGTTTTATCAATCAAAACGGTAAAATAATGGATTTTAATCAAGATAAGGAGCCTTGGGAATGTCCACTAACATGTCCTACAGAGCCAAATTATCCTAGACAGTCGACATTAACTTGGTTTCTTTTGCATATACTTGAACTGGCATATTCGCAGAGCAATACTTCATTCACCCAAGGAGCAGTCTTTATCCCTCATCGCCTTAAGAGAGTACTTATTACTTATCCAGCTGGATGGACAAAAGATGAAGTTGGGGCTTATCGGGAAAGATGTCAGGAGGCTCTTGATATCTTTTCTCAGACAAATGTATATAAGGGCATAAAAAGTGATTTACGTCTGGAGATGGTTCCCGCAACGCAGACGCCAGATGAAGCAGTTGCTGGACAATTACCAATAGTGTTTAGTGAGATAATACGATATCCTACACAAAAAGTTAGTAAATGGATAAAAGTTTTCGGGAAGAAACGCAAGGATTGTGAAACTATTAGAATTATGAACTTTGACATTGGCGGAGGCACGACAGATATATCCATTATAGAGTATAAAGATAATGCTCCTGTCAATTCAAAAGTAGCACTAAACATTCTAAAGACCACTTTATTATTTAAAGATAGTAAATCAATTGCAGGAGATGAATTAGTAAAGAGAATAATTGAAAAATATATTCTTGGAGGATTATTAAATAAAAAAAATATAGGAGATATTAATATAATAAAAGGACAATTTACTAAAATTTTTACTAATCCTGAGGATGAGGCAATCAGAAGTCGCATTATCAGAACATGTTTGATTCCATTGGCAATCAAAGTTCTTACAAGTGCTGGTACAGAAAATACTACATTTTCACCAAGAGAGGCGGGAATCAATCAAAATAACTGGAATGAGTTTCTTAACTTTATTGATGTCAATCTAGAAGCACTTCCAATTTCGCAAACTTGTTTTTCTTTCAATAATGCAGAGTTAAATGACCTTATTGAAGAATTATATTCAACTCTGTTCATGAATTCTGCAATTTATGCTGCCGCTTATGATATCGATATGTTGATATTTAGCGGTAAAACTTCTGAACTACCACATATAAAGAACATGGCTCAAAAGTATGTTCCAATAGACAATAGTCGTATTCTTTTCTCAAAAGGGTATAAAGCGGGACAATGGTATCCATTTTCTGATAGTAAAGGATATATTACAGATGCAAAAACTGTTACAGTTGTAGGTGCTGCTTTATATTATGCGCTTTCCAATGGTTTTATTGCTGGCTGGCAAATATCAACTAACAATAATGTTGCAGAAAGAAACGAATGGGGGGAATATAGTGAAATGTTAGGTACACATGAGATTTTTATGGATAAACAGACAGATATTGTATCTATTGATGTACTTCCAAATACAATTATGGCACGTAGACTGAATATAGCAAGTTCCCCTGAACCAGTTTATAAATTCATTTCACATGATGAGACTATTGGTCATGAATTAGTTAATATAACACTAGAAAGAAAAATCTCTGAAGAAGGAGAAAAGCTAGTTTTAAAAGAAGTTAATAATCAAGTCGTTGATTTGTCAAAATTCGAGTTAAAACTCTGGCCATGCGCGGAAAGCAACGGTAATGACTTCTGGCAAGAAAAAGGTATTTTTAACAATCTATAAATTTTTATAGAAAATAGGAGTTCAAAATGTATAGAATTTCGAATAAGAAAATTATTATATGTATAATTTGTTTAGTTTTTCCTATAATTAATAGTACTTTTGCTAAAGAACCGGAAAAGGCTCAAAGGAAAGAAGACGATAAAAATGGAGTTTCACTGAATTCAACTGAAAAATCAAACCATGAGGTTAATAAAAATAAAGACCAACAGAATACTATCAGTGAGTCAAGACAATTACACAATAATATTAACGATAAACAGACAATAGATGAAAATTTGACAAAAGAAAATAAAAATAACTATATAGAAAGTACACAAACAATATTTAACAATTTTTTAGAAGAAATAAAACAAAATCTAAATTCATCTAATACTAGCTTAAGTCAACTTATTAATGCTTATAGAAACGAAGTGCAAGAAAAACAATATAACCCAAATGATATTGAGGAAATAAAAACTTCGTTAGATACTATTGCAAATAACAACAAATCAATTATTGAGCTGATAAAAATAGTTTTTTTGTCAATGATCATTTTTGCTTCGATTGTATTATTGATTCAAGTGATATTAATTATAATTTTACATAATAAATCAAAGATTAGTGATATTCAGAAATTAAAGAATGATATAAATGATACTATAGATTCTTTTCAGTCAGAAATGCAAAATAGTAATAAAACTATATTTTCAGGACTTGAGGCAAAAATCCCCAAACTTGATGCTTATGCTTCATTAATTAATGAAAAAATATTGGTCTTAAGAAAGGATATAGAAAAACTTCCTTCACAATTCCCTAAGACTGCTAATGAAGATACAATTAAAAACACGATTAATAATAAAATGCAAGAAATTAAAACACAATTATGTGAGGTCGGTAGATTATCTGAAAATTTACAGAACATTATCCTGATAAATAATAACTTAAAAGACTCATTATCACATCAGAGAAGTGATTTAGAAAGACGTGAGAAATCTCTGGAAAAAGAAATTGCTCTTGAAAAGGAAATGGTTAAACAAGAAACTACAACTGCTTTGAAGAAAACTTTTGATAGTGAAAAAACAGGATTATCATTAAAAGTAAATTCATTGACAAGTAACAATGAAAAATTGAGCCAGGAATTAATAAAAGCCAAAACTATTGTAGGCAAATATGAAGAGGTAGAACATCAACGTCAGGAAGCCAAGACTCAATTAGAGACTGAGATTCGAAAAAATGAAAAACTTGCAGCAGAGCTTGCTACGATCCAAAATAATATTCAAGAGCGACTTCATACTAAAGAGATAGAATTAGAGTCACAAATTGAAAATAGAGTAAAGAATGAAATTGATGATTTAAAAATGAAGATAGATAAAAAAGATATTGTTATCGAAGAAAAAGATAATATAATAAAAAATTTAAAAGAAAGAATTGATAATGCAGAAAAAATAATATTATTGGATAAAACGAAAATTGCAGAATTTGATTCGAAAATTACAGATAACAAACAAAAAATTGAAGCAATAGAATTAGAAAAGAAAGATCTCATAGATAAAAATAATTTATCAAAACATACAATTGAAGAAAAGACAAATGAAATATCAAAACTAAATCAAACAATTAAAAAGAATAAAGAAGAATATGATTATCAAATCGCTGACAAGCTACAAACAATAGATTCCTTAAATACTGAATATGAGAAGCAAAATCAGTTAATGCAAGAATTAGAAACAAAGATATACCCTGATATATTTAATCAAGACAGCGACTTTATCAATCTAAAAAATCATCTTCAACAGTGGATTGTTGATAAAATCGGAACAACAGGAATCATTATTTCAAATTTGAATATTCTTGCCTTACGTGAATCGATGAATGCAGACAGCTGGAAATTAGCATTGAAAAATGTTTCACTTGGAATTACTCTTACAATGCGACAATCAAAAATATCTGAAAGACAAATTATTGATGAACTTGTATCTTGGGGAAAGTTTCTGATGAAATATTCAAATGACAAATATCCATATACAATTCAAATACCTAAATTGGGTGACAATGTCGATACATCATGGATGACTGCCAAAAATAATAGTGTTGTTTCTGTTAACAAAGTATTATCATGGGCAGTATTCCATAATCAGTACGGTGTGCAACACAATGCAGAGGTTGAATAAAACATGAAACAACAACGGAAGATAGGTATAGAAATTACTGAAGCTGATGGCACCCCTTTGTCTTCTGGGTTCTTTCCATATTGGGATCCAGCTTGGTCAAAAATTTTCAGAAAATATTTGGGTGATTGTTTCCCATATTCTGAATACAAACCAAATCAAAATCAATCATTCAACACTATCTTCCGTCTTGATGACTCTAACGGACATGAGCTATGTGGTACTTCGGAATCCTTGGAAAATGATAAAATACGAATACCAGAAAAGGATTTGGATGCATTTATTTTAGCATTGGATAAGCTACACCAAAGGTCTGAACTTGATGGGATTCCGTCTGATACAAAAAATTTTTTACACAATTATAGAATCTCAAATCCCAAAGTAATGAAGAATGCCTGGAGAGTGTCAACAGGTTTAACAAGGCATTTGATTGTTTTATGGGGATATTCAACTTCTACCCCAGATTCGACAATTCTTCCTTTGACTCCTACATCTTCCAAGTGGGAAGATGCTGGGAACAGAGTTGATTTAAAACAAGCGCTATTACCATATTTATCATCTAATAATTTCAATTGGAATAAACTCTTTAAATGGCTGATTGTATTTTTGGTTATCATAGTGCTTGGTATAGGAAGCATATTTTGGTACAAAAACAAGACACAGCCCAGCGTCGTTGAGCAGCCCCGCGTCGAGATGCGGCCTGGTAACGATAAGCGTCCTGACGACGATAAGCAGACTGGTGTCGATAAGCAGGCTGGCGACAAGAATCAGGCTGGCGTCGATAAGCAGGCTGGCGACAAGAATCAGGAAGGCGTCGATAAGCAGGCTGGCGACAAGAATCAGGAAGGCGTCGATAAGCAGGCTGGCGACAAGAATCAGGAAGGCGTCGATAAGCAGGCTGGCGTCGATAAGCAGGCCGGCGACAAGAATCAGG
>JAEEGL016441600.1_pt1 | contig 10242 bp, 8 predicted proteins | sample 9134231 | NCBI WGS metagenome assembly JAEEGL01 (sample SAMN16246548, study PRJNA631951) | gut metagenome | biome: gut microbiome; feature: rumen; material: fiber-attached | host: Bos | place: Iran: Karaj | collected 2018-10 | reverse complement strand
CGATTACGCCTCCAGCATTATGTACGCAAATTTCACCGGCGGGGGCTACTCTGTCAGGGAGGATTACGCGGCGCTGAACCGGCTGGCGGCGGAACTGGAGCGCAGCGGACAATGCGATGCCACGATCATGCTCACCCACGGCGAGTCGAGCGCGGCGGCATCGGCGCTGGGCAATTCCAGCGTGATCGATCTGGTGCTGGGCGGCCACACGCATCAGAATCAGTGCGGGGAGACGTACTGGGGCCTCAGATATCTGCAGCCTTCGGGCAACGGCTCCGCTTATGTGTACTCCGAACTGGTGTTCAATACGGATCCCGACGGAAAACCGGTGTTCGCCAAGGTATCGTCGGCGCAGAACGTGGCGATCACGCAGCAGCAGGAAAAGCTGTACGACCGACCGGCCAACGCGCAGGAACTGGATCCGGAAATGATCGGGTTGACCAACGCGTTTATCGACAGTATCGGCGGTGCGCTCAGCGACGCGGTGGGTACGATCACGGTTTCCGCGGACCGCTATACTGCTCTGCCTGACAGCGGCGGCCGTTCGACTGCCGCGGGCAACTGGATGGCGTCCATACTGGCGCGGAGCGTTGACGCTCAGATCGGATTCGTCAATTCGGGCGGTGTCCGCACCGAATTCCGCACCGGGAGCGGCGGCACCCGGGAGATCACGGCGTCGGACGTGTACGAATTGTTCCCGTTCTCCAACAAAGTGTATTGCTACGAGCTGACCGGCGAAGAGCTGCTTATGCTGTTCCGGTATTCACTCGCGGACGGCGGGAGCAGTCTGCTGTCGCGAATGACCGGAATCGACTGTTATTATTCCGGCACGTCCGTGAACGCGCTGGTGCTGGACGGCGAGCCGCTGTACGCGTACGGCCGCTGGGCGCCTGGCGCGCAAACGCGCAAATTCCGCGTGGCGGTCAGCGATTATGTGGCGACTTCAAACCGCAATAACGGCGGCATGGACAATCCGCTGATCGCCTGGAGCGATACGGCGCGGCTGGTCAGCAGCGAGCTGGTGGACAACGAGGCCGCCCTCGCCGTGCTGCGTGCGGAAGCGGCGGAAAACGGCGGGCAGCTGTATATCGACACTCATTCGTATTATATCAATAAGCCGTACGACGGAGATCTTTCCGGACTTACGGAATGGGAGGGAAGTTCGTTCCCGGCGCCGCCCGGGACCGGAGCTAACACGGGCAATACATCTGCTGCCCGCCGCTTTCCGGTGTGGGCAATCGTGTGTATCGCCGCCGGCGCGGTCATTTTGCTCGCGGCGATCGTTATTGCCGTGCTGCTCTGCGTGCGCAGAAAGCGCCGCCGGAAAAAGCGCGGCGTAGATATCGATTCTATTATGCGTTGAATTCCCGGCCCCCGGATGTTACAATAATAAAAAGCGCCGGCAGTATCTGAACGCGGTTCGCCGCGCCCCGGTACGTTCCGGCGGAGATCGGGGGACAACAATATGTTCAGCACCAAACACATCATCCTGCTCGTTGCCTGCGCGGCGGTGTGCGCGATATTGTGCGTATTTTTGCGCAAACTCAGCCTGAAAAAATGGTTCCGGCTGCTGATGTACGTCGGCATCGTGTCGGAGACCATAAAGGTATTTTATTACATTCTGGACAACGAGAAACTGTACGGCGGCTACCTGCCCAAGACGGATCTGCCGTTCCATTTGTGCTCCGTGCAGCTGATATTTATTGCCCTCCTGAACTTCACGAAGAGCGAAAAACTGCACCGCGTGCTGATGGCATTCATGTTGCCCACCTGCCTCGTAGGCGGTTTTGCGGCGATCCTGATCCCCACGTCCTCTTCGCTGAATTCGCCCATTATCACGTTCCAGTATTTTACTTATCACACGGTGATCGTGGCGTACGCGATCTGTCTGCTGCTCAAGAGCAGGGAGATCGGCTGGACGGTCAAAGATTACACCACGGCGCTCAAGATGCTGGCGTTTATGGGTTTTCTGGCAATTTACGTCAACAGCATGGTGTATGACGTGGTCAATTACGAAGTGGCGGAGACCGGCGAAAAGACCGTGGAGTTCGTGCGGCGCGTCAATTTCATGTACGTGGTTGATCCGCCCATGGAGGGGCTGCCGTTCCTCAACAAGGATCACGGCTGGCTTGTGTATTTCGCGCATCTGGCGGGCACGGGGATAATTGCCGTGACGCTGTGCTATATCAAACCGATCATTGACGCGATCCGCGGCAGAGGCCGCAAAAACGCGGAGACTGAAGCAGTTCCGGAAGCCTGAATTTGGCAGAAAGAATTCTATTTCTGAAAATACAATGACCGACAATCTTTAGCAAGGTCGCTATTGATTGCCGGTCCTAGACGGGGCTTTTTTACAGCCCGCTTTTAAGTTGAAAAAACGATCAGGCGGCGATCATTCGGCCGCTTTTTCGTTGTCGTCTTCGTCTTTCACAAGGCGGACGGCAATGCGCTCCTCCGGATCGTCGATGCCGTTCTCGGCCAGCGCAGAACTGCAGTTCTCGATGAGGTCAAAGTACACATCCCAGTACTTCGCCGTATCGCACCAGGCGCGTACGGTGAAGATGTACGTGTCGTCGTCCACAGCGGTCAGACGCGCAAACGGAGCCGGATCTTCCATAACGCCTTCGGTAGCCTTGGCCGCGGCCATCAGCACGGAACGCACCAGATCCTGGTCGATATCGTTGGTGATCTTGAAATCCTGGTCGATGCGGCGCTTGTTTTCCGCGGTCAGGTTCGTGATGTTGGCGTTCATCAGGTCGCCGTTGGGGACCAGCACGCGCTTGTTGTCCAGCGTAAGCAGTTTGGTGTAGAAGATGCTGATGTCGGTGACGACGCCTTCCGCACCCGTCGCCTGCACATAATCGCCCACTTTGAAGGGGTGGAAGATCAATATCATAAGGCCGCCGGCCAGATTGGCGAGGGCGCCCTGGAACGCCAGACCGACTGCCAGACCACAGGAGGCGATTATCGCGACCACGCTGCTCATAGGCACGCCGAGGATGCTCACGATGCCGACGATCAGGACCACATAAAGGATGACCTTCACCGTTTTGGTGATGATCAGTTTCACGGTGTCATGAAGTTTGGATTTTTCCAGCGCTTTTTTAACCGCTTTGCCGATCAGTTTGATGATCAGCAGTCCGACGATCAGCGTCACTATGGCGAGAACTATCTTCCCGCCGTAGGAGCTGCCCATCTTGATAAGGTTTTCAATGAACTTATCCATAGATTACACTCCTTCTTTTATTTTTTTTTCTTTTTGGAGGCGGCCACAATGGCAATGACCGCGGCAACGGCTAACACTCCGGCGCAGATGAGTACCGGCACGAGCCATTTGTTCTCTTTCTTGCTCTCGTCGCTGGACTTGTTGCCTTCGTCCGTTTTCTTCGGAGCATCGGTGGGTTTCGGGGCGTCGGTGGGCTTCGGAGCTTCGGTGACTGCCGGCGCTTCGGTAGGCGCTTCGGTCGCTACCGGTTCTTCCGTGGGTTCGGCGGTGGGTTTCTGCGTGGGTTTCTCGGTGGGAGCCGGCGGGTTGGGGTCGGTCTTGATCGCCATTCGGACATGCGGCGTGTTTTCGGCTTCCATGCCGTTGAAGAAGTACAGGTAGGAATCCGCGTAATCCGCGCTGACCTCGGTGGCCGCCCAGCCGCCGATATTGCCCGTGAAATCCGTAAGATCGATCAGATATTCGCCCGCGGGTATATATTCAAATTCGATATCCAGATTGGAGCAGTCCTTGTGATCTTCTACGATGCACTCGGCCAGGCTTTCGCCCTCGATAGTGTCATCGAAGTCGCCGGTCCAGGTATAGATGTTGGCGGTGAGACCGATACCGGTGGTGGGGCCGTTCCAGGTGGGGGACTGGATAACGGTGAAGCGCACCAGCTGTTTGCCTTCGGGCACTACGATCTTGAACGCGACGCTGCTGGTGCCGTTGAAGTTGATGGCCGTATCGTTCCGGTTGACGGTAATGTTGATATTGGTGGGTTTCTCTTCTTGAGCGGCGGCTTTGGTGGTGTATTTCAAATCGAGATAAGTGGCCGCCAGCACCGTACCGTCTTCCAGCTTTGCCACCGGCATGATCGGCGTTTCTGCTTCGCCCAGCGCGGAGACATCCATGGTGATTATAAAGCGCTGCGCATATTCGCCGCCCGCGGCAAGAACTGCCTGCTCGGGCTCTTTGATGAAGCCGGGGTCGAACACGGGTTCGCCGTCGCCGATCACGTATCCGAATTCCAGTATAGGCTGGTCAACGCCGATCCAGCCCTGCAGGGTGATAGTATCGAAGGGGCCGCGGATAATATTGCCTACATCGGCAAGGTAGTCGCCGGTGTAGCCGGGGGTGTAGAGATCCGTACCGTTGCCTTTGATGACATCCAGCGACTGAGGCGCGTTGACTTCGTACTCATTCTGGGTCATGTAGGAGGCGGCGCTCACGCCGAGGACGCCGAACATGGTCGCGGCCAGGGTCAATGCAACTAATACTGCTGCGAGTTTCTTCATTGTTTTAGACTTCCTTTCTGCGTCTGTTGGTAGTTGTTTATTATCAGTCGGTTTGAGTGCTGTTTTTGTCTCTGCGGGCAATAACTGAGATGACCGCTGCGGTGGCGGCAATGGCGGCCGCGGCCACGATAATTCCCGCCCAAAGACCGCCGCGGGTCTTGATCGTATTGCCGGCGGCAGGTGCTTCGGTGAGCCGCTCGCGCGCAGGCAGAACGTTGTCCGTTTCCGTTGCTTCCGGCTCGGGGGTCACGGTATTGTCCCCGCTCGGAATCGCAGTGGGCGTGGCGTGTGCCGGCGTATGGGGATCGCGGTCTCGCGAAACGGCGATCTTCGTGCCGGGCAGATATTCTTTGTTTTCCAGCCCGTCTTCATAGAATGCCCAGGTGAACGTATATTCTTCGGGGAGGCAAATGGATTCCCAGCTCCCGATATTGTCAGTGAAATGGTGGATGTGGATCAGGTATGAACCGGCGGGCACGTAGCCGAAGGTGAGCGTGATGCCGTAATTATCGACGTGATTTGTAACGACACAGCGTTCCGCAACCGGCCCCGCGGCCAGTGTTTCATTGTACGAACCGCGCCACTCATATATGTCCGCCGTGAAGCCGGCGTTGTCCTGCATCCCCCAGGTCGGCGCGGCGATAATGATGAACTCGTCCAGTTTGTATCCGTCGGGCACTTCGAACCGGAATCCCACGCTGGAAAACGCGTTGAACATGCGCGGATTACCCTGGTTCGTGCCGTCGCAGAAAACGATCTCCATATGCTCCGGCTGAGTGTCGGCGCGGACAATGCCCGGTTTCCCGGCACTTACGGTCCCGGCGGTCAATACTGCGGCTCCGACGCTCAACAGCATGACTGCAAGCAGCACAGTCAATATCCTGCGGCTTTCCGCGCGTTTCTGTCTGATTTTCTTTACGGTTCCGAATCCGACTGCCATTTCCGGCCAGGTCCTTTCGCTGTTTATACTGAAATTATACGCCGGAAGCCCCTGTTTTTCAACTTTTATCTTTTCTCTTGCCATTTGCCCCTTGCCATTTGCCATTTTTAAAAAAGTCCTTGACATCCCGCGCGCAAGAGAGTAAAATTCCGCTGTTACACTTTTGGAGGTGTTACAGACAATGGTTACTTTGAAGTTTATATTAGGTATAGTGTTCATGCTGGTCAGCGTTGTGATGGTGATCGTCATCCTTATGCAGCGCACGAAAGAAGACGGACTTTCCGGTGCCATCACCGGCCAGTCTTCTGAGTCTTTCTATTCCCGCACGGGCGGCGGACTCAGCAAGGACAAGTTTCTGCTTCAGCTCACGATAGTGCTGGGCGTATGCTTTGCGGTGGTTGCCATCATCCTCAGCTTCCTGATGGGCATTGGGACCTGAAGGCCGGCTGAAGTTAAGAAAACACAGCGGACAAGCGATTCAAAGCCGTGGCGCGTTCCGAGCGTCACGGCTCTTTTCGGTATAAAGGATGGGTAGTATGGCAGCACGAAACGGCGGCAAAGGCCGCAGACCCGCCGCACAGAAGCGTGCGGCAGTCAGAAATAAACGCGCGGGGAGCGCGGGCAATAAGTACGTATCCGGCCGGCGCAGCACCGGCGCTGTGCGGCGCGAAGCCGGCAAGACTGCCTCCGGCGGCAGCGCGCGTTCCCGCGCCGCTTCGGGCCGGATCCGCAAACCCTATGTGCCGGTGCGCACCGGCCGCAATTCCTGGGACGACGAACAGAACGCGCAGCTGGAGGCAATGATATTTGACCGGCGCGAGTTCCCGGACGCCGTGCAGACGGAGGCTGCGAAGATGCCGGAGAGATTGACCGACGTGACCGTGCAGAGAGAACTCGGCCGCGGGCGGCGCGATCTGCGGGATAAAGTGATAGTTACGATCGACGGCGCGGATACGCGGGACGTTGACGACGGCGTATCGCTGGAGCGGGACGGTGACGGCAACTGGGTGCTGGGCGTACATATTGCCGACGTGGCCCACTATGTGAAGCCCGGCAGCGCGCTGGACGAAGAAGCGTACCGCCGCGGCACCAGCGTGTACTTCCCGGACATGGTGCTGCCGATGCTGCCGAAAGAGTTGTCCAACGGGATCTGCAGTCTGAACGTGGGCGAGGAGCGGCTGGCGCTCAGCGTGGTGATGACGCTGGATCCGGAAGGCCGGCAGCTCAGCCACGAAATATTTGAGAGCCTCATAAACGTGCGCTACAAGATAACGTACGAGGAGTACGCGGAACTGTATCTGGGTGCGGAAGAACGGCAGAAAACGCTCAAAGCCGAGTATGCGCCGTACCTCGGCATGCTGGAAGACATGAAGCAGCTGGCGGCGGTGCTGCGGGAGCGGCGGCACGCGCGAGGGGCGCTGGATTTTGAACTGCCGGAGACTAAGGTGGAAATGGGGACAAACGGCGAGCCCGTGGAGATACATCCGTACGAATTGACCTTCGCCAACAACGTGATCGAAGAGTTCATGCTGGCGGCCAATGAGACCGTTGCCACCCGGTTCGCGGCGCTGGGCGTGCCGTTCATATACCGCAACCATCCCGCCCCGGAAGCGGAGAAACTTGACGCACTGGAGAACGCGGTGCGGCGCTTCGGCTTTACGCTCCGGAACCGCGGCGGCACGCTGATCCAAGGCGCGATACCGGAGATGCTGGAACGCTGCAAAGGACACCGTGCGGAAGCGGTGATCCAGCGGCTCACGCTGACGTCGATGGGCAAGGCGGTATATTCGGATATCTGCCGCGGCCATTTCGGACTGGCGTCGGAGCATTACACCCATTTTACGTCGCCGATCCGCCGCTATCCGGATCTGTACATCCACCGGATCATCAAAGAGACGCTGTGGGGCGCTAAGCCGGAAACGCTCGCCGCGCGGTACACGGACGCGGAGGCGGCGGCCGCGGACTGCTCGGATGCGGAGCGGGAAGCGGAAAAAGCGGAGTTTTTCTACACGGACAAGCTGGTGGCGCGCTACATGGCGGGTTACCTGGGCGAGACCTTCGTGGGCACCGTCACAGGCGTGACTTCTTTCGGACTTTTCATTATGCTGGATAACTCCGCGGAAGGCCTGCTGTTCTACGCGGATATGCCGGACAATATGATATTTGACCCCCGCCGCCTTTCCGCCAAAGGGCGGTTCACCGGCCGCACCTACGGGCTGGGGGACAGACTGGAAGTGCGCATTGCCGCCGCGGACGAAAAAACCGGACGCATACAGTTCGTTTTCGCGTGACAAAACCGGCGCGATGTGATACAATTAAACTGCTGAAGAACGTGCCAATTACGACCGCCCGCAGGGACGGCGACCGGGCGCGCGGCGCAGCTGAATACCTCGGCCGGGAGGCCGGAACGGAGATGATATAAAATGTTTGAACTGGATCAATACGCCCAGCAGATCGACGGGCTCCAGAAATATTTATATGATTTGAGGGATTCACTTTGACACGGAGGGCATGTCGAATCTGATCGAAGAGCTGGAAAACAAGGCCTCGGAGCCGGATTTCTGGAACGATCCGGAGGCCTCGCAGGCCACGCTCAAGCACCTCAAAGTACTTAAGACCAAATTAGGCAAATTCCAGAACCTGGAAGCGCAGCTGGAGGAGATCCAGCTGATGATCATGCTGGGCAACGAGGACAACGACGAGTCCATGCCCGCTCAGGTCGCCGAGGCGCTGGATAAATATAACGAAGAATTCGAAATGCTCCGGCTGGAGACGCTGCTCACGGGCGAGTACGACGCCAACAACGCCATTCTCTCCATCCATCCCGGCGCCGGCGGCACCGAGTCGCAGGACTGGGCGGAGATGCTGTTCCGCATGTACACCCGCTGGGGCGAGGCGCACGGTTTCGAGGTCAAGGTCGTTGACTACCTGGACGGCGACGAAGCCGGACTCAAGAGCGCCACTATACAGTTCAACGGGGACAACGCATACGGCTTCCTCAAGAGCGAACACGGCGTGCACCGGCTGGTGCGCATATCGCCGTTCGACGCCGCGGGCAGACGGCACACGTCATTTGTCTCCGTGGAAGTCATGCCGGAGATCGACGACACCATCGAGATCGATATACGCCCCGAAGACCTGGACGTGGGCACATACCGCTCCTCCGGCGCCGGCGGCCAGAAGATCAACAAGACCGACACCGCGGTGCGCATTACCCACAAACCCACCGGCATCACCGTGTCCTGCCAGACCGAACGGTCGCAGCTGCAGAACAAAGAGACCGCCATGCGCATGCTGCGCTCCAAACTGTTTGAAATAAAACAGCGGGAGAACGTTGCCCGCATCGAGGACCTCAAAGGCGTACAGCTGGAGATTGCGTGGGGCAGCCAGATCCGGTCGTACGTTTTCTGTCCGTACACGCTGGTCAAAGACCACCGCACGTCCTACGAGGAGACCATGGTGGACAAAGTGATGGACGGCCACATCGACGGCTTTATCAACGCATACCTGGCAGCGGAATTCAACAAAAACAAATAAATCAGCAGAAAGGGAACGATCCGTATGAAATTAGGTGTTTTGACAGTTGTATTAGGTGAGATGACCACCAAAGATGCGATGAAGTATCTGGCGGAGCAGGGCGTGCAGTGCGTGGAGATCGGCTGCGGCGGATATCCGGGCAAAGCGCACGCGGATCCGAAAGTTTTGCTTTCCGACCCGGCGAAACTGGAAGAATTTAAAGAGGCGATCTACGGCAACGGGCTGGAGATCTCCGCCCTCAGCTGTCACGGCAACCCGGTGCATCCGGATAAAAAGATCGCCGCCGCGTTCCATGAAGACTTTGTGGACGCGATACTGCTGGCGGAGAAGCTGGGCGTTAAACGCATCGTCGGCTTTTCCGGCTGCCCCGGCGACTCGCCCGATTCGAAATACCCCAACTGGGTCACCTGCCCCTGGCCGGATGATTTCCTGAAGATCCTGGACTGGCAGTGGAACGAAGTGCTTATCCCGTACTGGAAGCGCATGGCGGAGTTCGCGGCGGCGCACGGCATCGAGAAGATCGCATTTGAGATGCATCCGGGCTTCTGCGTGTACAACCCCGAGACGCTGCTCAAGCTGCGCGCGGCGGTGGGCGGCATCATCGGCGCCAACGTTGACCCCAGCCACCTGTTCTGGCAGGGCATTGACCCCGTAGAGGCCATTCGCAAACTCGGCGACGCGGTATACTACTTCCACGGCAAAGACGTGGCGCTGGACGGGGCCAACATCGCCAAAGACGGCGTGCTGGACACCAAACATTACGGCAACGTGCTGGACCGCGCGTGGGTATTCCGGACCATGGGCTACGGCCACGACTTCAAGACCTGGAAAGACATCGTCAGCATGCTCAAAAAAGTGGGTTACGACGACGTTATCAGCATCGAACACGAAGATTCGCTCATGTCCCCGAAAGAAGGGCTCTCCAAGGCCATCAGCTTCCTCAAGGAAGTGCTGATCTTCGAGCAGCCCGGGGCAATGTGGTGGGCGTAACAGTCAGATCGGTACAGATTCGGAGGTGTCAATATGCCCGGAACCTGGCGTGATATCAGATTAAAGCAGGAAGAGTCTCTGAGCCCCAGAGCGACGCGTTCCGTAAACAGCCGCGGCCGGGTCAATCCCGAGCCCGAGTGCCCGGTGCGCTCCATCTTCGAGCGGGACGCCAACCGCATCCAGTACTCGGAGGATTTCCGGCGGCTCCGGCACAAGACGCAGGTGTTTTTCAACGCGAAAAACGACCACGTCTGCACGCGCATGGAGCACGT
>JAEEGL015113614.1_pt1 | contig 10242 bp, 9 predicted proteins | sample 9134231 | NCBI WGS metagenome assembly JAEEGL01 (sample SAMN16246548, study PRJNA631951) | gut metagenome | biome: gut microbiome; feature: rumen; material: fiber-attached | host: Bos | place: Iran: Karaj | collected 2018-10 | reverse complement strand
TTCAGTAATGCCTTCCTGGAAGAGACCATGAAAAGTGAAGGGACGCCCGGGACGGATGCCGAAAAACTGAGGAAGCATAAGCGTCCGAGGAAATCAAAAAACAGATAAGACAGAAGTGAACAGGTCATGCAAAAGATCAGGATGAAGATCAGATGCATGACCAGTTTTTTGATTTCCACAATACGAGGAAAGTATACAATTAATAAACCGGCTGTTGCTGGTCGTAAGCGTTTTGCAAAAACGCGCAGCCACACGAAGTGTGATCTTAAAGGGTTTGGGATTTTCCCCAACATGCGCATAGATGGAAAAACATCCATCTATGCACTGCTTGCAAAGTAGTGAAATGGGTAGGCATCAAAGAAATTGTGAATAATATTAATTATCGAGTCTGTATTTTTCATATATATGTTTCTCCTTTTCTATTTTTGATCAATCCTCCTTCCGATACCATTATTCTATCATAAGTGAATACAGTGTGTGTATCATTATGATACATTTCCTCTTTCTTTTATGAATTAAATTGCGTCGAATACATACATTTCGATGCATTATTTTTTTGTGAAGTGTATCAAAACAAAATAAAATAACCGCAGGATAAAGAAATCCATTGGATTGATCTAAACGAATATAAAACCAGGAGGGAGAACATGGAATTCAGGAAAGTCAGTCATATCGGTTGCGGTGTCATGGGAATGGGAATGGCCCTTAACCTCGGAGAAAAGAACAACGGTCAGTTTGATTATTTAGTTTTGGACGCGAACCCGAAGGCGCTTGAGCAGTTTCAGGAAAAGGGATGGAAGACATCTTCCAATCTGAACGACGCTTTGGACAGCGATGTGGTCTTTATGACCCTGCCGAATACCAAGATCGTACAGAGCGTCATCCTGGGTGAGGACGGATTTCTGGCTGGAATGCAGCCCGGTCAAATCCTGGTAGACTGCAGTACCATTAGCTATATGGCAGCAATAGAGATCAGCAAGAAATGTGCGGAAAAAGGCGTCATCTTCATGGACTGTCCAATCTCCGGCCACCATGCAAAGTCCATGGCAGGCACACTTACTTTCATGTGCGGCGGTGATGAGGCTACCTTTAATAAGATCAAGCCCCTGCTTGACATGATGGGCGAAGACATCATGTACATGGGCGAAAACGGTTGCGGCCAGCTGACCAAGATGATCAATAACTGCGTTATGAACAGCTGTATCTCTGCTTTCTGCGAAATGATGCCTCTGGGCGTGAAGCTCGGCCTTCCGGCTGATAAACTCGGCCATGTTCTGACAGTTGCTACAGGCGCCAGCACAGGTTCCAAGACTCTGATTCCGAAGATCCTCGAGGGAGACTTTGCACACGGCTTCTCATTGGACAGAGCATACAAAGATATGAAGTCCATGGTAGAGGTTATGAGCGAGTATTCTGTACCGCTTCCGACTTTCTATGGCACCATGATGACTTACCAGCTTGCACTGCAGGAGGGCCATGGTGACGATTACAAGGGAGCAATGATCAAGTTCTACGAGAAGATGCTGGATGTCAAGGTTCGCAAGTCCGGATTCGAGAATACCTGATAAAAGAAATCAGCAAAAATAAGGGAGATCAGCTATGGAACAGAAAAAGATAGCATTAGTCAGCATCACGATCAATGCAGTAAATCCGATGACGGATTATCTGAAGAAAAATGTACCGGAATTCAAGGTGGTGAATTACCTGGACGGATATCTCATGGAGAAGATCCGCGCCGAGGGCGGAGTCAATGAGGATTCCATGGACCGGATGCTCCGTATGATCGCTAACGCTGTTAAGGACGGCAACGACGGTATCATCATTACCTGCACCGTATTCTCAAAGTATCAGCCGGCATTTTCCGAGCTCTTTCCGATTCCGATCGTCAGCGCGGATACGGCAATGCTCACAGAGACAGCTTCCCACGATGGAAAGACCGCGATCATCTACACCTTCCCGGGCACCTATAACACGACACTGAACGGATATAAGAATGCCTGCGCAAAGATCGGCAAGGAGCCGGTGGTTGACATGGTTCTGGCGGAGGGTGCATTTGAGGCAGCACAGGCAGGACATCTGGAAGAATCTGACCGGATCGTTCGGGAAAAAATCATGGAACTGGACGAGCATTACGATATCATTTCCCTGGCACAGATATCACTGATTGGTGCACTGCAGGGACTGGAACTGAAGCATGCACAGGTATTCAGCAGTCCGTCCTGCGCCGCAGCGCAGATGAAAAAAGTCTTTGGAAACGGCTGACCGGATACCGGAAGATGCAATGAGAAAAGACTATGAAACTTGGACTTTGTACATTTCTTAAAGATTTGGATGCAGCCGCCGGGCTCGGTTATGACTATCTGGTGTTGTCCGGTACAGAGGTCGCATCCCTTGATGAAGAAGCATTTACCATCCTTGCCCGCAAGGTGGACAGGGAAAAGCTCAATGTAACGGCTTTCAATGCCATCTGTCCTCCCGAGATCGATATCTGCGGACCGGCCTATTCCAGAATGCTGACGGGGGAATATATGAAAAACTTATCCGTCAGAGGTGCGATGCTTGGGGTAAAGACCTTTGGTATCGGCGCTCCCCGCAGCAGGATGCTGCCTGACGGTTTTCTCCGCCAGAATGCATGGGAAAACGGCAGGGATTTCATATCCATATCAACAGATATCGCAAACGAGTACGGGATAGAGATATCGATGGAAGCTCTGGCATCCAGCTACTGCGATTTTATTAATACCCTGGAGGAAAGCCTCCGGATTATGAAAAACATTCATTCGGATCAGGGCACCATTATCATTGACTTTTTCCATATGGAAGCAGCAGGAGCTGTTCCGGAAGAAGCGGCAGGATATCTCCCGTTTGCCAGGGATATCCACATCAGCGGGATAGACAATTCGACTCCCAAGCCGGGACGCCCTTTCCTGTCGGAAGCAGACAGAGACAGGTTGAACTCGATCGCAGGTGTCCTGAAGCGGGGCGGATATAACCGGACCGTGGCGCTGGAACCGGATCCGGTAAGCGCGGGATTCGGCGAAAAAGCTTGCACATCACTTCAGATTATGCGGGAGGTTTTCTGACAGAACCGCACTATAGGATATTTTAAACTTGTATTGAAAGTATTTATGTAAAGAAAGGATGAAAAGAAATGAAAAAGCAGAGAATTATCGCACTTGGTTTAGCAGTATCCATGATGGCTTTGACCGCATGCGGCGGAACTCAGGCTGAAACACAGCCCGCTGCGACTGAAGCAGCTAAAACAGAAGCAGCTGCAGAGCAGGCAGCACCTGCTGCATCAGAAGTGACGACCTGGCCGGAGCGCGGCATTTCCATGATCGTACCATTTAAGGCAGGTGGAGATACCGACTTTTATGGCCGCCTGTACGCACAGTATCTTGAGAAGGAGCTTGGTGTCAGCGTTACAGTTGTGAACACCGAAGGCGCGGGTGGTTCCGTTGGCGCGCAGAGCGTTGCGGATTCAGAGGCAGACGGTTATACTATGCTTTTCTACCATACTGGCAACCTTTTCGGAAACAAAATGATGGAGGTTTCCGATCTGGATCAGAACAGCTTTGAGTTTGCCTGCATCGGAGAGATCGATGACACTGCTACTCTGGTAGCCAGAAAGACTCTTGGATTCAACACAGCTGAAGAATTTATCGAGGCAGCCAAGGCAGAACCGAACAAGTACACCTGTGCGGTTTCCATTACCGGTTTTTCAAACTTCAGCCGTTTTCTGCTGGAAGATGCAGCAGGCATCAGCCTTAACGCAGTTGATAAGGGTGGCGCTTCTGACATGATCCCCGCATTGATGGGCGATCAGATCGATACCGGTATCAACAGCTACGGCGTTTTCAAGCAGTATGTCGATGACGGCAGCATCGTTCCGCTTGTGACCTACGGCGAGAAGCGAAGCGAATACTTCCCGGATGTCCCGACCGCAAAGGAACTCGGCTATGACATTACAGCGCAGCGTGCTTATTTCCTTGCATTCCCAAAGGGCACCGATCCTGCTATCTGCCAGAAGCTCTCTGATACTGTAGCAAAGATTCAGGAAAATGAAGAATACTGCAAGGCTGTCACAGACGCTTACTGTGTTACTCCGCAGTTCGTTCCTTATGACAAGACCATGGATAAGCTGAATGAACTTTGGGCGATCATGGAGCCCTACACAGATGCTCTGAATGGTTAAATGAAGGAAGGTAGCTATGAAAGCAGGTATTTTTAAAAAATATGAAGACTGGTTCGTTGCGGCCTTCTTCCTTCTGGTAACTGTTGTTTACTCAACACAGATACCGATGATCAAAAGAACCAAGATCAGTCCGGTATCATCCGCATTCATGCCGACCGTTGTGGCGGTCAGCATGGGGATCCTGACTCTCTGTCAGGTATGGCAGGCATATAAGAAGATGAAGCAGGCGGCAGTTGTTACGGAAGAAGCTTTGACGGGGGAAGAGGCACCAGATTATAAGAGAGCCGGCCTCACGATCGGCTCCGCACTCTTATACGTGCTTGCACTGAAACCGGTAGGCTTTGTGTTCAGCACCATCATATATCTTGTGGCGCAGATGAGCATCATGGCCCCGCCGGAAAAGAGAAAGCCGCTGCAATTTTTGCTGATTTCCGTTATTGTAACGGCTGTGGTCTATGTCATTTTCCATAACGTATTGAGACTGATGCTGCCCGCCGGCATTCTCTCAGGCATCATGTAAAGAGGGGAGGATTAAATATGCTGCAGTCATTCGCAACCGGTTTCGCCGCAGTATGTACAGTTCAGGGCATACTGATCATGATAGTCTCCACTGCGGCCGGCATCATTTTCGGATCGATTCCGGGCCTTTCCGCAACCATGGCAATCGCGCTTTTTTTGCCGATCACTTATTCTATGACGCCCCTGATGGGCATGACCTGTCTGGTTTCCGTTTATATAGGCGGCGTATCCGGCGGTCTGATTTCGGCGATTCTTCTGAAAATGCCGGGTACTCCGTCTTCCGTGGCGACCTGTTTTGACGGTTATCCCATGACACAAAAGGGCGAGGCCATGAAGGCACTGGGCGTCGGTATTGTTTATTCTTTCCTTGGTACGTTGCTCAGTATCGCGGTCCTGGTTTTCCTGGCGCCGACGCTGGCGACCATTGCACTGAAATTTGGTGATTATGAGTATTTCGGCATTGCGGTCTTCTCCTTGACCATGATTGCCAGCCTTTCCAGCGGATCTATGGTAAAGGGACTTTTTGCAGGTCTTTTCGGTATCCTGATCGGAACAGTTGGCATGGCACCCATAGACGCCGCAGCCCGTATCACTTTCGGAAGCAATCAGATGAAAGCGGGTCTGGATATTCTACCGGTCCTGATCGGAATGTTCGCTTTGAGCGAAATCATGGTTGCAGCAGAGACGTCTGCGAAGAAGGACAGAACTCAGGTGCTCCAGGTCGATACAAAGAGCGTCAGGGGTTTCGGCTTTACACTGCAGGAGTTTTTTGGACAGACCAGAAACTTTATACAGAGCGGGTTGATCGGTCTTGGCATCGGCATCCTGCCGGGTCTCGGAGGATCCACCTCCAACCTGCTTGCCTACACTGCCGCTAAGAACAGCTCAAAGTATCCGGAGAAATTCGGTACAGGCATCATTGACGGTATCGTAGCGACTGAGACTGCGAACAACGCCTCTGTAGGCGGAGCGATGGTCCCGCTCCTTTCACTCGGTATCCCGGGCGACATGGCGACGGCTATGCTCCTCGGCGGGTTGATGATTCACGGTCTTCAGCCCGGCCCGCTGCTCTTTAAAGAGGAACCGGTCCTGATGTACGGTATCTTCATTGCCATGATTATATCCAGTTTTCTGATGCTGATTGAGGAAACTGCCGGATTGAAGGGCTTTGTGGCTCTCCTGAAGATCCCGAAGCATTTCCTTCTTCCAATCATCTTTGTACTTTGCATCATCGGTGCTTTCGGACTGAATAACAACCTGTTTGATACTTATGTCGTCATTGCTTTTGGTCTGATCGGTTATGCGTTCATCAAGCTTCACCTGCCGGTGGCACCCATGATAATGGGATTCGTTCTGGGCGATATGGTAGAAACACACATGCGCCGCGCACTGATGGACTCGCAGGGTTCCTGGCTGCCGTTCCTGACACGCCCGATATCCGGTGTTTTCGTCGGCATAACAATCTTGTCCGTTCTTTACATCATTTCCTCTCAGATCCGGGGAGCAAAAAAGAAAGCTGCCGTTCCGAATACAAAATGAGTGAATCGATGTAAATCGGAATATTTGTTCCTTTTTGGAAAACGCACCTGCGGAAATGGGTGCGTTTTCTGATATATGGGATGGTTGATAGTTTGATTAACGAAGCATACAATCTGTGCTATAATTTTACAAACAATGACAAGGACAGAACATATATTCAGCAGAGGGGCATTACGATGCAGAAATTCAGAGCTTTGGCTATCCTGCCTTACAGTGGAATAGAACATACCCTGGAGCAGGTCATTACGGAATATGAGGAACTGGAGTTGGAGATCTGTGTCAATGACACGGACGATGAGAACCAGATACGCACATTGATCCGGGATGATCTTTATGATGTGGTCCTTGCGGCAAATGGAATGAGAGAGAAGATCCTGAAGGTTTCAAAAGTGCCCTGCATAGAGTTTGAGACTACGATACGGGATGTATTCCGTATATCAGGAATGCTGGATTCCTTTGAGGGCTTTAAAGCCTGTATGATTGGTAATTCGACATGTATTGACTGCGGCAGAGCGATTTCTGAAATGACAAACAGGGAGATCCTGCTGTATGAAACCGAGACGCCTTCACAGGTCATGGAACTGATCGACCGGAGTGTAGAGGAAGGCTGCGAGCTGATCATCGGCGATTATATGGTGTGGAGAGAGTGCAATAAGAGAGGTATCTCGGCACTTCAGATCATGCATGGGAAACAAAGTTTCCGAAAGACACTGAAACGTGCTGTTAACCTGTGCACACAGCTTCTGGAAAAGGAAATCGAGAAGGACATCCTTCAGTTCATCATCAATCACCCGGGGAAGTTCTGGTGTATTTCGGGGAACGGAGGAAAGACTCTGTACGACAACTTTGAGGGACATGAAGCCTTAAAGGAGAGTGCTCTTCGGCAGGTTCAGAAGATGTTCGGCAAAGTCAGGGAAGGCGGATTCTGGGTCGACAATATTTACTGGGAGTTCAAATTTGAAAAGGGCAAGATCCGGGATCATGGTCCGTTTGAACTCCTTCAGGTCTATGAGAATCCGGATCTGAATGTCGACCTGAAATCGGCTTACAGTGTCAATCACGAGAACTATACGGACAATATATTCAATGTCATGATGAATTCCACCAGCAGCGAAACCGGTATCAGAAATATGGTCATTGACAGCGCCTGCGTAGATCTTGGGGTCATGATTTACGGTGAAAAGTGGACTGGGCGGAATTCTGTCGCATATGAGATCCATAAACGCAGTAAGTGGAAGGATAGTTATTTTATCAAGATCAGCTGCAGTGAACTGACGGATACTTCAGTGGAAAAGCTGTTCAATCCGGAGACGGGAAGGATCGCGCTGCTTCAGGGAGGAACACTGTTTCTGGAAGACGTGGATGAGCTGAAGAAAGACCATCAGAAGACGATCCTGCGCTTCCTTTCCTACCAGCAGAATCAGAAAATGTTCCGATATATTGCCTCCTGCATACACTCAGTGCAGGAAAATATAGATCAGGACATACTGATTACCAGGCTTGCGAATATACTCGGGGAGATTGAGATCCGGGTTCCCAGTCTCCGTGAACAGACTCGCGGTATCCCGGCGCTGGCGGGGCTTGCGCTGCAGGATATGAATATGAAATACGGCTGGCGGCTCTCCTGCATAGAAAAGGAGGGACAGGCTCTCCTGCAGGCTTACAGCTGGCCTGGCAATCTGAATCAGTTTCGGAAAGTTCTGAACAGCGCCGTATCCAACCTGTTCCGTCAGCCCGAGATCACGAAGATAAAAACAGAATGGATCAAAGAGGCAATTGAAAACAGCGACCTTCAGTTCAGGAAGAAAAAACCGGATGCGATTACGATAGACGGTACTCTGGAAGAGATAGAACGCAGGATCATTACCAGGGTTCTGCAGGAGTGTGATATGAATTTGTCCAGGGCAGCGAAGCGCCTGGGGATAGGCCGGAGCACTCTGTATAGAAAAATCGGCATGGATGTACCAAAATGATACAATGGTTCTGTGCAACAGAATGGAGAACGGCGCCAAATCGGGACGTTTTGGCGCTGTTTTTATTTTGAGGAGTATATCGATTTGAGATAAGATATGGCAAGAACAAAATAGTAGCCATATTGAAAAGGAGATCGAAATGAACGAGATTATTATATTTGTGGTTGGAATCGCGATTATGCTCGTCCTGATGATCAAGACCAGTATGGGCGCGTTTGTATCTATGCTGCTCGCTGCGCTTCTCATTGCGATCGGCTGTGGAATTCCGGCGAATGACGCCATCTCTGTGGTTGTCAATGGATTTGGAAAAAGCTGCAAAAATCTGGGTATTGTTATAATTTTCGGAACCATGCTCGGATCATTTCTGGAGAGAGCACATGCCATGCAGCGAATCTCTAAAACGATGATCGATGCCTGTGGCGAAGAAAAATCGGACATCGCACTCGGCCTGACCGGATTTATCGTAGGTATTCCGGTTTTCTCTGATGTAGCCCTGATCATGCTGAACCCTCTTGCCAAAGCCCTTTCCAAGAAGACATCATTCCATGTGGGTGCATTGGCAACGATCCTCTCCATTTCCCTGTTAACGACCTTTGCCCTTGTGGCACCGACGCCCGGACCGCTGGCCATTGCAGAGATATTCCATCTCGACGTGGGTATTTCTATTATCTGGGGACTGACAGCAGCGATCGTCGGTACGATTTTCGGTCTTATCTTCTGCAGATTCTGGCTGAATAAGAAGCAGGATTCCTGGTGGACCCGCACTGAAATTGAAGCAGAGAAGGAAGCTGCTGAGACTGCAGTACAGGAAGTGGCTGACAATGAGATGCCCAGTTTCCCGATTTCACTGCTTCCGATCCTGGGACCTATCGCCTTGATTATTATGAATTCTGTCTGCAGCTTGGTTTTTCCGGAGGATTCCGGAATCGTTGAAATCACCAATTTCTTGGGAAATAAGAACATTGCCCTTGCCTTTGGTGTTCTGCTCTGCATCGTCTTACTGGGTAAGTATTTCGGTAAAAATGAAGTCAGCAAGGTTATGTCTGATTCGCTGTCAGCAGCTGGACCTGTTATGTTCATAACCGCAGCCGGCAGTACGCTGGCGGCAGTGGTCAATGCCACCACGATTGGAGATACTTTTACTTCTGTTCTGGCTAACAGCGGCCTTCCCATCGTGCTGGTACCGTTCCTTGTATCTGGATTCTCCAAATTTGCGCAGGGTTCCGGATCCACAGCGGGAATTATGTCCGCCGGTCTTACCGCTCCTTTGGTCGAAGCCGGTCTGATCAGTGCACCGGTCGCGTTTGTTGCTGCCTGCTCCGGAACACTCTTCCTGGCACATGTAAACAACAGCTTTTTCTGGGTGTTCTCAAATATCTTCGGATTTGATACCAAGACCACGCTGAAATCCCTGTGTGTCGGATCTTCCATCGTCGCCCTGGGAGGTCTTCTGGTGGCAGTCATTATGTCATTCTTCATGTAAAGAAAAAGAAGAAACAACCGTTATGTACGATTACCGTATAGTTTTTTAAGAAAGGAAGTAAAAAGAAATGAGAGTTGGTTTTGTCGGACTTGGTATCATGGGAAGCCCTATGTGCAAGCATATCCTGAAGGCCGGATTTGACCTGGATGTATTTGCGCTCGAGGAGAATGTCATTGCCGATTTTGTTAAGCTGGGCGCCAAGAGAGCGACCTATGCCGAGATGGGTGCGGAATGTGATATCTGTATGGTCATGGTTCCTACAGGCGCAATCTCCAAATCCGTTATGTTCGGGCCGGACGGCTTCGCTTCCACTGCAAAACCAGGTACGATTTTCGTAGATCTGAGCTCCGTTACCGCAACAGAGTCCCAGGAATGCTACAAGCTGGCTGAGGAAAAAGGACTGACGTTCCTTGACGCTCCGGTTTCCGGCGGCGAGCCGAAAGCAATCGACGGCACACTCGCGATCATGGTCGGCGGCGATCAGGATGCTTTTGATAAAGTGAAGCCTGTATTTGATGCATTCGGAAGCTCCG
>JAEEGL015007238.1_pt1 | contig 10242 bp, 7 predicted proteins | sample 9134231 | NCBI WGS metagenome assembly JAEEGL01 (sample SAMN16246548, study PRJNA631951) | gut metagenome | biome: gut microbiome; feature: rumen; material: fiber-attached | host: Bos | place: Iran: Karaj | collected 2018-10 | reverse complement strand
GTCGGCCACCTCGTCCTTGTCGGTCGAGAACATGTAGCACACGGTGTAAATCGTGCTTCGGTGTTCTCTCACCAGGGTTTCAAATTCACGTTCTGTCATGGTCGTCTTGCTTGTTTCTGCTCATTAGACGCAGATTCCGCCAAAAAACTACAGCACGAAGATACAATTATTTCAGTATTTGAGCCGGACTCCGCCTATCAACGATTTGGGCATTGCCCGTCGTCGACAGATTCTGCCCCGCCGTCCATCACAGTCGACATCTCTCCACCAATACAAGTGCCCTGTAAGAAAGAATGGTGACTTGTTTATTCAGGTTGTATCTCCCCGACTGCCTGACCCAAAGGTGCGGGCGACGGGGACGGGCAAGGTCTGTAACTGTTTTCTTATTATTATTGAGATATTCCGGAGACTTGCCCGGAACCGACCTAATCGCGGAGGATGCAGAAGCCGGAAGCCGTGAATCGGGTCGGTCTGCCGGTGACGTCCTTCTTCAGCGAGGACTTGAAATCGACGATGGCGTCGGCACCGAGCTCGCGTGCCTTTTCCTCGACGATCCGCAGGAATCCCTCATAATCAAGTTCTTCGAAAGGAGGCCTTCCATCGTGGAACCCTTCGTGGTGATAGGTTGAAGGGGTAAGCACCATCTTCAGTTCGGCGATGGGGGTGAACCCTCCGGTCCAGGGCCGGTTGGGGACGAAATAGAAATCATCGTCCAGGAACGGACGGTAGTCGATATAACTGACAGGCTCCGACGCGGACTCGAAGCCGGATATCCCGGCCACCACCCCGCAGCTCGCCAGCATGGATGCAAATGCCAGAAGTGCGATGAACTTTTTCATTTCTATATTTCGCGATTGATCCGTATAAAGATAGTTATTTTCGGATTAAACACAATCAGCCCCGACCAAAAGATAAGGCTTGATGAAACGCTGTTCGGAGGAGACCTGCTATGAAACGGCCATTTCTGTCATCAAATGGCGTCTGCTCCCCCTTATTTTACTCCTCGTTCTTCTTGTATTTTTGCCAATATTTGCACATATTTCATGTTTTTTTTATTGCGTCCGGGATGCAAGATTCGTCCGTTTTGCCGTTTAATGAACGGACGTTCATGAAAGAGCCGTATGAAAACCAAGTATTACCTCATCTATGTCTTCGTTGGAATCGCCTTTCTGGCGGTTTCTGCGTGGGTGTTTCTCTCGCGCGGGAAGAACGCGAAAGCCATCCGGGCCAAGTACAAGCTGGGCGGGATCATGCTGATGTGCATGGCCATGCTGTCCGTCGCTTCCTGCGGCGAGATCCTCAATCCGGGTGAAGTGATGTGCTACGATCCGGTGTTGGATTACTCTTTTACGGTCACCACGGGAAAACACGATGCGGATTGGCAGTATATCCTGTCACCGGGGGCTGTCCTGACGGTGCAGGTCGAATGTCGCCGTTACGAGAAATACGGGATCGTCATCCGCCAGTTCGAAGACATGAAGGAAGGGGAAGTCCTCCAGACCGCCACCTTCGGATCTGAGGGGAAAAACCCGTTCCAGTACGAACTGCTGTATGATCCGGCCGATAAAGCCTATGCAGGGATCGCCCTGGTGGACATTTATGGATATCCCGAAGGAAAAGAAGACGGGAGCCTGCTCTACTCCACTATCTTGCTCGTTACGACCAGTGCAGATTGACCATCTTGTCTACGAATTGACCGGGGCCTGCAACCAGTGTTGCCGGTTTTGTTATAACTATTGGCGTGACGGCAGTATGTCCATTGCGCCACCGGACCCGTCCGCTGCCCGGAAAACCCTGAAAAAGCTGCTTTCGCAGGCCTCTGTGGGCAGTCTTTCCTTCTCCGGAGGCGAACCGATGCTGCTCTCCAATGTCCATGACCTGGTTCTTTATGCGAGATTCAAGGGCTGTAAAGTGAACATTCTCACCAACGGGACCCTCCTGACCGACGATGCGCTTGAGATCTTCCTGAGCCTGGGCGTCCGTATCATCCAGATTCCGCTCCTCAGTGCCGACGCGGCCATCCATGATTACCTCACCGGCCTTCCCGGTTCCTGGGAGAAGGCGGTCGATGCGCTGCGCCGGACAGGCCATGCGGGCATTGGCGCCGCCGTGCTGGTCATCACTAAGGTCAATGCTTCCGGTATTGCGGAAACGCTCTCACTCATGGCGGAATGCGGTATCCGGACGGTGATGGTGAACCGGTTCAACATCGGCGGAAACGGAATCAGGCATGCCCGGGAACTGGTTCCGGACCGGAAGACGCTGCAGGATGCCTTCACGGCTGTCGAGACATTCGCTATGGGGAATCCGGCCATGCGATTCGTAAGCGGCGTTTGCACGCCCCTGTGCTATCTGGACACCACGCCCTATCCCCATATCCGTTTCACCCGATGCAGTACCGATCTCACAGGCCGGCCGGTCACGGTGAACCATAACGGAGACGTCCGCTTCTGCAACCATTCTCCCAGGGTGCTGGGAAACATCCATGCACGGCCGATCAGGGATATCCTGACAGATCCTGAAATCAATGCCCGGTATGCCGGGGTACCGAAGGAGTGCGGAACATGCGCCCTGCTCCAACGATGCGGCGGCGGATGCAGGGCCGCTTCCGAGCAGGTCCACGGCACTTTTTCCGCCCTCGACCCCATCCTGGATTACAGGAATTAGACCTTTACAAAAACCAGCCGTACTTGAGCGGTCATGACAAGGGTTTCGACGATAATAACGGTCCAATTCATAGCCTGTGTGAAGTTACATTTATTTTTCTTTTCAGCCAATTGACTTATATTTACACCGATGAATCGGAATTATCGGAGACACAGAACTGTTTTATTCCAATGAAAATCAGAATCACGGCCGTCAGGAAGGCTTCGTATCCGGATTTGATGGCGAAATATGAGAACCCGATCGAACACACTTGCGATGTGCTGGAGGGGCAGGAGTGGATTTCCGTCGATGGAACATGTCCGGAAGGGATGTGCCCTTCGGCCTGGGGCTCCATGCGGGATTTCGTCGAGGCGCTGGCCCGTGGCGAGGAAAACTTCTTTGACGGATGGATGAAGAATCCGAAGAGCGCCATGATCAGCTGTAACGACGGCTTCAGACCGGTGAGCTTCTACATTGAAGTGATCTGAAGCGATGGCTCTCCGCCCTGTCAGAGGGAAAATCCCAGTCTTTATTGAACGGGGACCTAAAGGGCGTATTTCATCGCGAAGCGAACTCCTCGAAGGGCTTCAGGCCGCCGGCCGCCCGGTAAATCTTATAGTAGAGCGCCCGCCGGTTGCTTAAGGTGACGCCATTTTCACTTCCCTTGGAAGCCAGCTCCTCCCACTGCTTGAGATTGGCCTCCTGCTTGGCGGCATCTTTGTAATCAGCCGGATTGCAAATCTGGTGGCCGACGATGTCGGGGAGATAAGGACGGCAGTAATAGAAGGTGTTGCCGTCCTGCTTGATTTCCACGCATACGACGACGGCCAGATCGGGGATGACCCAGGGGAAATAGACGGAATGGAGGGTGGGATGGCTCTGGCCGAATACCAGGGGATCGATCATCCGGAAGGATTCACCGCCCGAGGAGAGATAATAGCCGTTCAGGCTGACGAAGCGGCCATCGGACAGGGTGACCTTCAGTTTGCCGTTGCGGTCATCATCCGCAGATTCGCAGTGCCAGCCAAGATCGACGTCCACCGGTGCGGGGTATTTGTAGATGAAACTCCGCCAGCCTCCTTTGACATAGTGTGCCGGCATGATCCCGCTGTCGCCCTCCCACGCTGCATCCGTGTTTACCGTAATCGCATCCGGCGTGTACTCGTTCCTGTTCTGGAGGGCCTCCCGAAGCGCAGCCGTGGAGCCATAGACGCCTTTGTTGTCTGCCGACACAAGATACGCCTGCACCTCGACACTTTCGGGGTTGGGGAAGACGTTCCGGTTGAGGACCACCTTGATGCTTTCCGGGTCCAGGCACGTAATCAGGCCGTAGGCGAAGAAAGCATCGTGGCCGAAAGGTTTGCGGCCGCGGACACCGTCTTCACAAACCACATCCAGCTCCAGGATGCCATCCAAGGGGAGTGGATAGCCCCCGACCTCAAGCTGCTTGTACACGCCGAGATAGTCGGCAAACCACACCTGGGGCGATTCTTCCAGCGCCCATACGCCCTGTCCCACCGTGCTGTTTTGTGTATCGAAATAGGTTCCGAAATTGATGGTCGGGCTCGGGATGCCGCTCACGGCCGTACTTTGGGTGGTAAGCCCCTGCGTGTCGATGGTGCCGTTGAGACCCAGGTTGATGGTGCCGTTGAGGCCGCCGTTTATCTTGTATGTTTCGCCGGGCTTTCCGTTCAGCCAGTTCTTGACGCTGAAGCCGAACGCGCCCAGGGTGGCCAGGGCGCCCATCGGTGTCACCGGAGCGCTGGCCACTCCGAAGAGGGTCTTAACGAGGGCGCTCAAACCGGAAGCCTGCTCGAGGCCGCCGCCGATAAGGGAGCTCACCAGGCCGCTCATGCCGCCCGCGCTGGAATTGATGAACTTCTGCTGGCGTGACTGCAGGTCGATGTCAGCGGCCAGCGTGCCGTCTATCTGCGCCTGGATGCTGCTGGAGAGAGTCATGTGGGTATTGGCCCAGGCCCGCACCTGGAAGGTCAGTATGTTGTCTTGCAGATCCAGGGGGGTGGAACGCATCTCACTCAGGTCAATGTCCATCGCCCACCAGCCTTCGTTGGGGGTGATATAGCCGTCGCTGCTGTACGTGCGGGTCCAGGGAGAGATCAGCTGGCTGAACTCCTTGCTGAGGGTCTGTCCCATGACGGCGTTGAACTTACTGACGTCGCTCAGGTTGTAAGGCTTGCCGATCCCCTGGAAAATGTGCTCTGCCAGATTATTGGAGATGAGCACCTGCCACATCTGGTCATTGGCATTGGCCACGTTCAGTTCCGGCGTATAGACAAACACCCGCAGGGTGCCCAGATAACGGTTGTACACCGCAAAATAGTTCACGTTGGCAAGCAGGTTGAAACCGCACATGTTCATCACCAGTTCCCAGCCCGCCTCGGGATTGGTCTCTTCCACGATTTCGGAGGGCATGTTGGAAACGGTAAAGTCGTGGTTCCAGGGGAGAGGGATGATTTCATATCCTTTTTTCCCCTTGAAGTCCTGTTCGTCGCCCTTTTTGGTGTAAATCAAGATGTACTCCTCGTTGCGCCAGGTCTCCCTTGTGAAATCCTGATTGCCGTTATACGGGGTGGGTTTCAGGCCGCCGCCACCGGAGCCGTACGTGAAGGGGCCGCCCAGACCCAGCGCCGTGATCACATGGGGGTCGAAATAGTCATAGGTGTATTCGGAGATGTTTTCTCCCTGGATCACCTGCATTTCGAGGTGGTCGCCCAAGTCGGTGTCGATGGTGATGTCCGCAGAGCGCGGCTCGCTCCCGCTCGCAATGTCGTACCCGTCGTATTCCAGCAGCAGCACCTTCCTCTGTCCCGTCTTCGCAGCGAGCGCCTGTTCCGTCATCTCTTCTTTCAATGCGCCCAGGTCCAGCGTATCCAGGTCGATGACCCGGCCGCCATCCGAAAGCTTCAGCCAGGAGGCGTCGCTCCGGATGGTAACCTTGGCCTGCGGAACCAGTTCACAGAAAACGATTTCTTCCTGCCCCTGCCCGTTGAGTACCAGGTGGACATAATCGGTTTTCGTTACCGGCTGGTGGGGCTCGGTTCCATCGCTCTTCCGGCAAGAAGACAAGGCTGCGATAAGCCAGAGGGCGGCCAGCAGGGAAAACGCAACGTGGTGATTATGTTTCATGTGTGACGTGGTTTTTCTGTTAACGGAGAATGTATTCCTTCCGGATACAAAATTAACAAAAAAACGCCTGTTGTCGTCACTTGTCCCATGAAAAGAGGAATCAGACCCCGAGCCTTGTCCCTTTCGCCGATGGCATTACAGAATCAGAGTCACGCTCTGACGGATGTCCCGGGAACTGGCCGCGGCGGAGATGACATATTCGCCCTCGTCAAGTTTCCACGCCCGCTCATAGGCGTCGAACCAGCGCAAGTCCGCAAGTTTGACCGTCATCGAGAGCACCTCACTGGCCTGGGGCTTCAGCTCCGCGGTTTTCCCAAAGGCACGGAGTTCCTTCACGGGTTTCACGGCTTTTCCTTCCGGTGCGCCAACATAAACCTGCACGGTTTCACGTCCGCTGCATTGGCCGGTATTCGTCACCTTCACGCTGATTTTCAGTTCGTCGCCGCAGCGTTCGGCCTTCAAGTCGGAATACTCGAAAACCGTGTAGCTCAGGCCAAAGCCGAAAGGATACCGGATCGTTGCGGGATTGCGGTCGAAATGGCGGTAGCCGACGAAAACATCCTCATCATAGTTGACGTCGCCGGGGTTGCCGTTGGACATCGGGAAGTCTTTGGCGGAAGGATAATCCTCATAGCGCCTTGCAATGGTCATCGGCAGCTTGCCCGAAGGGGAAACCTTGCCGCCGAGGACATCGGCCACACTGTTGCCGGCCTCCTGGCCGGCCATCCAGGTATGGAGGATCGCATCCGGCTTGTCGCACCATCCCATGTCCACGATATTGCCCATATTCAGCAGGACAATCACTTTCTTGCCCGCCCGGTGGAAAGTCTCACAGAGCAGGTCAATGTTCGCTTGCTCGGTCTCCGAGAGATACCAGTCGCCCGGGGTCAGGGTGCGGTCTCCGCCTTCACCCGCCATACGGCCGATACTGTAGATGCAGACATCATTGCGCTTTGCCGCCGCCTCTGCATCCTCCCGGCTGACAACCGTTTCCTGTACGGTAGGGATGATCCAGAAATACTCAGCCGGCTGCCTGGCCTTCTCCTGCTTCACATAGTTCCGATAGGATTCCGCAAGCTGCCTGTCCAGCCGGAAGCCGGCGGTCTCCAGTCCTTCATCAACAGTCACTTTGTAGGCACGGTTCACATAACCAGAACCGGAGCCTCCGACCATCGTGTCATAGGACGGCACTCCGAAGAGGGCCACTTTGCGTTTGCTGCTTAAAGGCAGGACGTTTTCGTTCTTCAGCAGAACCATTCCCTGAGCGGCGGCCTCGCGCGTGATTTGGGCGTGTGCGGCGAGATCGGGTTTGTTACTGTATTGGTAGCGGTTGAAGGTGGGCGATGCCACCATCACCTGAAGGATGCGCCGGACACAGTCATCCAGGAAACGGATGTCCAGACGGCCGCTCTGTACGGCATCAAGGATGTCGTCATACTGGTGAGGCGTGCCGGGCATCAGCATATCATTGCCGGCGGCAATCTGGCGGGCACCGTTCTCTTCGGCCCACCAGTCGGTCATCACAAAGCCCTTGAAGCCCCATTCTCCACGGAGAAGGTCCGTCAGAAGCCAGCGGTTCTCCGAAGAGAGCACGCCGTTGATCTTGTTGTAGGAAGACATGATGGTCCAGGGCTGTGCCTCCTTCACCACGATTTCAAAGCCCTTGAGATAGATTTCACGCAAGGCCCGCTCGCTGATGGAGGCATTCTGTCCGTTGCGCAGGGTCTCCTGGCTGTTGGCGGCGAAGTGCTTCACGGAAGTGCCGACGCCGTTTCCCTGGATGCCCCTGACATAAGCGGCCGCAATCTTTCCCGCCAGCAAAGGGTCCTCGCTATAATACTCGAAGTTCCGTCCACACAGTGGGTTCCGGTGTATGTTCATGGCCGGTGCAAGGAGCACGTCGGCGCCATATTCCAGGACCTCATTTCCCATGGCTGCCGTTATGCGTTCCGTGAGTTCGGAATCCCACGATGCCGACAGAAGTGACCCGATGGGGAAGGCCGTGCAATAGTAGGTATTGTCATCTCCGGGGCGTGTAGCATCGATACGGAGGCCGGCAGGACCGTCGGCAAGAACCATCGTGGTGATTCCCAGTCTTTCCACAGGCACGACGTCGCCGGCGGCACCTTTCACGCGGCCGCTGGAGAAGGCGGTAACCCCGTCACTCTGGGGTTTTTCGAGGATGCCGCGCATGTCCACGGACCTGCGCACGGGCATTCCAGGCGCAGGTCCAGGACCGTTTTCATCTCCCACATAGCGGTTTGCTCCGACGACAAGGGTGATTTTCTCCTCGAGCGTCATCGCTTCCAATACTTCATCGATATTGCTGCGGTTGAGCTGGGGAGCCTGCGAGAAGGCCGCGATCGTGCAAAGCAATGCACCGAATGTAAGGATGGCTTTCATAGCTTATTCAATCCAGCCGGTGTACTCATCCGAGCCTTCATAGCCCGCATTCTGTTTGAACTTGTACTCCTCGCCGGCACCGGCGGAAAGGTTGATCTGTTCGGTCGGAATGGGAGCGAAGCCCTTCGTTATCTCAAAACGCTGTCCGTAACCGCCGTTGAAATCACTTGCGTGATTCGTGCTCTTGTTGCCCTTGAAGTAGCATTCAACGCCATCCTGCTTGTCCAAGGCGGCCTTGGCATAAGCCATTCCATATCGACGCAGGTCTCCGAGTCTGACGCCTTCAAAAGCGAGCTCCCAACGGCGTTCGTTCCGGAGGTTCTCTTCCGTAAGCGCGATGGCGGGCAGGCCGGCGCGGGCGCGCACCTTGTCGAAGGACGCCTTGTTTCCATTGATCTCGGCATCCATCAGCAGGACCTCGGCAAAGCGGATGAGCACCATATCGTCGCAGAAATTGTACTGGTAGTCGTCCTTGGACCAGGAAAGGTTATTGTACATGACCAGCAGATAAGACCAGCGGATGGTTCCGTTGTTGTCTCTGCCCATGACCGGCATAACCTTCGTCTGGTAGTAACCGGTTTCCTGGACGTTGTCACCTTTCACGCCGTACTTATAGCCTTTCACAAAATCCTCGGGGTACATGATGGAAGCTTCGCGGCGCGGGTCATCCGGTTCGATGGTCTCCCATTCCTTGACAAAGGCGGGGCTGACAGGGCAGTTTCCGTATCCGTAGCTCAGCGGGAAGGTGTCTCCATTCTGGCATTTCTGCTTGTTGCCACGGACACCGCCGATGAAAAGAGCCGTCTGGTTGGAATATCTGCGGTAGGGATCGCCTTTGCTCAGGGCGTTGAACTTGATGACGAACATCGCTTCCGGATTGACTTTCCCGTCATCGCAGACATATCCGTAACCTTTGTCCTTCCACTTGGCCGGGCAGAGTTCGTCGGACATCGTGATGCGGTTGCTGTACGCCCACAGGTTGTGGAAATCAGGAACCAGGGAATACCCCGAATTCTCCACACAGTCCTTGATATATCCGCCTACATCGGCCTTGGTCAGATCCGTTCCGTCAGGCAGGGTGACGACTTCGTCATTGTAAAATCCGGAATAGAACAGGTACACACGACCGAGAAGGGCTTCCGCGCAGTATTTGTCCACGTGGCCGTCACCATCGGACCGCTTGGAGGGCATGATGCTGATGGCCGTTTTGAGGTCCAGCATGATCTGTCCCCAGAGCGCTTCTCCGGAAATCTGGGGAAGGGTGGGATCCGCCCCGGTGGTCAGGGGACAAGGCACGTTCCCGAACTGGCTTGCCAGCTCGTAGTAGTAATAGGCGCGCAGGAAAAGGACCTGGCCGGTGTAATCCTTCTTCACCTCATCGGAAATGAAAGTGCAGTTTTCGAGCACTTCCAGGGCGCTGTTCGCCCGGGCAATTCCCACGTAGCGCTGTTTATAGACGCCGTTGTATCCGTCGCCCTGCTTGAGCATCATGTCGGCCGCCTGGATGATGGAGACGTTTGCGCCGTCGCCGCCAAGGCACTCGTCGGCCGTCGCCAGGGCCCAGGGGTAGTGCCAGGTGACCTTGTTCGCTTCCTGGATGGCGTTCAGGTTGTTGTAGACACCGGTGACCATCTGCTCCACCTCTCCGGCATTCGAAGGAAAGTCGGCCGTGGTCTTGGTCATATAGTTGGTCGTATCGAGAAGGCTCTCACAGGAGGAAAGCAGAAGCATCCAGGCGGCGACCGCCGTTTTTTTCAATATCGTTTGCAGTTTAGGCGCGGTGTTGAGAATTGGATGGTGAGACCCACGAGGATGGTGCGGGGCTGGGGATAGAAACCAAGGTCGATGCCCTTGGCCCAGGAGTCGAATCCGGTGGAAGTACCCACTTCCGGATCCATTCCCTTATATCCCGTGATCGTGTACAGGTTCTGCCCCTGGACATAGAGACGGAGCTGGCCGAACGGGGAGTTCTTCCACAGTCTGTTGAAATCGTATCCGAGCGTGACCGTCTGGAAACGGAAGAAATCGCCGTTCTCGATGAACATG
>JAEEGL014579919.1_pt1 | contig 10242 bp, 6 predicted proteins | sample 9134231 | NCBI WGS metagenome assembly JAEEGL01 (sample SAMN16246548, study PRJNA631951) | gut metagenome | biome: gut microbiome; feature: rumen; material: fiber-attached | host: Bos | place: Iran: Karaj | collected 2018-10 | reverse complement strand
GCGGCCGCGGCGGCGCGCCTGCGCGGCGGCATCGCCGCACTGGGCGGGAACGCGGTCGCCGTGGCGGAGGTCTGCCCGGCGGCGCTCGCAAAGGCCGACAACAACTACCGCTTCCAGATCGTGCTGCGGAGCGTCTCGCCGTCGCGGATGGCGAACGCCACGCGCGACGCCCTCAAGAAGGCGGGGATCCCGGCGACGATCCGGGTTTCGGTCGATGTCGACGCGCACTCGTTTTGAGCTACGAGCGACGGGGGCGCTGCTACGAGCGACGGGGGCTCTGCTACGAGCGACGGGGGCGCTGCCCCCGAACCCCCGGCGGTGGTTGCTCTAGTAGAGAAGCTTGCGGAAGGCGTCGATGTCGGCGCTGCGCCGGGCGTACTCGTCGGGGGGAAGGTCGATCACGCGGAGGGTGCCGCCCTCGAGGCGGAAGCCGTTGACATTGACGACCTCGACGCCGCCGTCCATGTCGACATTGACGAGCGAGATGTCTTCAAAGGGCTTGCCGGGGCGCGACCAGATGTAGGAGGGCTCGCCCTGGGTGCCGGAGATGTTCGAGAAGTGGAGCCTGCCGACAAACGGCTCGGTTGACTTGAGCCGGTGGATGCGCAGGAAGCTCGACTTGGTGTGCGAGACGATGTTGTCGAAGCGGATGTCGGCGAAGTCGCAACCATGGGAGGGGAACCACGTCGAGGAGAAGTTGATGCCGCGCTGCGCGTCGTGGATGACGCAGCCGGAGATCGCGCAGTCGTGGATGGGGCCGTCGCCGACGCCGATGCGGAAGGCCTCCTGCGTGGAGGAGAGGGTGCAGCCCACGACGGTCACATAGGCCGTCTCGCACGGCGCGTGGAGCAGGCGCCTGCCGTCGGCGCGGAGGCAGAGCGCGTCGTCGGAGGTCTCGATGTCGCAGTCGGAGACGCGCACATGGCGGCAGCAGTCGATGTTGAGGCCGTCGCCGTTCATGATGTAGGGGTCGGCGCGGGAGGTGCGGATGACGAGGCCGTGAACGGCGACGTCCTCGCAGCCGTGGAGGAGAACCGTCCAGTAGGGCGCGTCGACCAGGCGCAGCCCCTCGAGGCGCACGCGGCGGCACTCGCAGAACCAGAGCATCTGGGCAGGCCGCCACTTGATGGCGTCCTGGGGGTTCTTGCCGCCGAGGGCGTTGACCCCCGTGCGACGGCCGATGCGCGAACGGTCGAAGCCCTCCGTCATGAAGTGGCGGCCGTTGCCGAGGATCGTCCCGGCGCCGCGCAGGGTGACATCGGTCTGCTCGATGCAGAGGAAGAGGTGGCCGCCTTCGTGGTTTTCGGCGACGGATCGGCTGTTCTGGGGGCAGACATCCCAGGGGTTGTAGTCGGCGGGATCCTTGCTGGCCTCGATCGTCGCGCCGGCGCAGACGTTGAAGTCCACATGGCTTTTGAGGAAGAGCGAGCCTGAGACGTAGCGGCCGGCCGGGACGCGCACCTCACCGCCGCCGGCGGCATGCGCCGCGTCGATGGCGGACTGGAGGGCGGCGGTGTCATTCGACGAGCCGTCGCCCTTCGCGCCAAAGGCGCGCACATCGTAGATGCCGGCAAAGCCGGCGGGGAGGCTGGAGGCGGCCATCGTCTTTATTCGACCCAGACGACGCGGCCGGGCTTGCGGGGCGGCGCGGGGGGATTGGGGGCGCCGGGGAAGCCGATGCAGCAATGGCCGATGCCCTCCCAGTCGCCCTCGACGCCGAGGGACTGGAGCAGCGCCTTGCCGTCGTCGCTCTCAAACTCCTCCTTGGCGCGGTGCACCCAGATCGAGCCGAGGCCGAGGGAATGGGCGGCGAGCAGCATGTTGCCGATGACGAGGCTGCCGTCGTAGAGGTATGTCGGCACCGACTTGTCGGCCAGCACGATCAGGATGACCGGTGCGCCGTAAAAGGGGTCGATGTCGGTCTTCCAGCCGCCGATCTCGCGGTTGCGGCCGGAAATGAAGTCGCGCATCTCCTTGTTGGTGACGACGAGGATCTTGGTCGATTGGCGGCCCATTCCGCTCGCCGCGTGGAGGCCGGCGTTGACAACCTGCTCAATCATCTCCTTCGGGACTTCCTCGGAGTAGAAGTTGCGGCAGCTGCGCCTCGCGAGGAGGGCGTCTAGTACGGGATTTGGCATGTCAGTTTTCCTTTCTTGGGGAGGCGCAGTCTGAAGGACTGCGCCCACAGGACGGATCGCCCGGCTGGGGCGGATCTGAAGGACTGCGCCCACAGGACGGATCACCCGGCTGGGGCGGATCTGAAGGACTGCGCCCACAGGACGGATCGCCCGGCTGGGGCGGATCTGAAGGACTGCGCCCACAGGACGGATCGCCCGGCTGGGGCGGATCGCCGATCGGGATGAGCTGGATGGCCTCGGCGACACGGCGCTCGATCGAGGCGAGCGGGTTGCCGTCGGAGGGGATGTTCTTGATGACGGCCCGGCCCTCTTCAAGGAGGGCCATGACGGTCGAGCCGCCGCCGTCGAGCGAGACGAGCGCCCCGGGGTCGCAGCCCCATGTCTCGAGAAGATAGCGCGTCTCGACGTAGTTGAGGCCCATGGAGCGCGACGTGCGGCCGTCGGCGATGCCGAGGATGGTGCAGCGGTGCTCCAGGTCGTTGCCGGCGAAGGTGCGCGGCGAGCGGCTTGCCGCGCGGCGCTTCACCGCCGCCGGGGTCTTGTCGCCGTAGTCGGGGAGCGGCTTGCCCAGGCCCGGGACGCCATCGCCGGAGATGACATTTTCATACTGGACGAGGAGGTTGGTGGAGAAGCGACCGATATAGGGCATCTCGCCGCGGTTGAAGGCGAGTGTGCCGTCGCCGCCGGCGTGCAGGCTGGGGATGAGCGCGCCGTTGACCTTGAGCTGGTAGTAGGGGGTCGACGGATCGGTCGTGCTGTGGTACGTGCCGTTGACCGTGGCGAAGGCGCCCGTGTCCTTCATCAGCTCGGTGGGGCGCGTGCGGCGCTCGGGGCGACGGGCGATGTTGAGCGAGACCTTGCCGTCGGTTTCGTCCCAGTCGATGACAAGCCAGTAGGTGGCGACGGGGCCGTCGCCGAAGAGGTCGGGGAAATAGGCGCTGTGGTAGGTGACGCCCGGCCGCAGCGCGCGCGACTCGTGGATGACGCCCGGCCGCGCGGCGAGGGCGGCGGGGAGCGCCTCGGCCGGAGCGGCGGGAGACGAAGCCGGAACGGCAAGAAGAAGGGCGAGGGCGAAGGGCCAAATGTGTCGGAGCGATTTCATCGATAAAATTATTTTACCAAATCGGGGCTACGAACGACGGGGGCGCTGCTACGAACGACGGGGGCGCTGCTACGAACGACGGGGGCGCTGCTACGAACGACGGGGGCGCTGCCCCCGAACCCCCGCAGTGGTAGCTTTACAGGCGCTTGAAGGCCCCGCGGCCGAGCTTGCGGCGGAGGGCGTCGACGGTTTCGCTGAGGCGCTCCTTTTTCTCCGTGGCGGCAGCGCCGTGCGCGTCGCCGAAGAGGTCGAGCTCGGGCTGGCGCTCCGTTTCGGAGAGATCGCCGACACCGAAGCCGATGAGGCGCACCGGCGCAATGAGGCGCTCCCTGTCGAAGAGCGCGAGCGCCTCCTCGAAGAGCGAGAAGTCGTCGCGCACGGAACGCGCGATCCCGCGCTGCCGCGTGATGGTGCGGAAGTCGCTCCAGCGCAGTTTCAGCTTCGCGAGATTCGCCCACTTGCCGGCGGCGCGCAGGCGGCGGCCAACATCGTCGCAGAGTTCGTGGAGCTTCCGCCGCACCTCCTCGCGGCTGGTGCAGTCCACATCGAAGGTGTACTCGCGGGAGATGCTGAGCTCCTCGCCCGGCGGCGCAACCTCGCGTTCGTCGATGCCGAAGGCGGCATTGCGGATGTAGGCGGCGTAGCTGTCGCCGAGCAGCCCGCGGAGGAGCTCGCCGTCGATGCGCTGCAGGTCGCCGATCGTATGGACGCCGCGGCTTTCTAGTCGCGCGTGGGCGACCTTCCCGATGCCCGGAAGCGCGCCGGCGGGAAGCGGCGCGAGGAAGGCGGCGAGGCCGGCGGGGTCGAAGGGCGCGACCTTCATGCCGTCGGGCTTGGCGAGTTCGCTGCAGATCTTCGCGACGAGCTTGCCGGGGCCGACGCCGACCGAGGCCGCCAGGTCCAGCTCGGAGCGGATGGCCTTCCGGATGGCCAGCCCGATTGCCTCGCCGTCGCCGAAGAGGCCGCGCGAGCCGGTGACGTCGAGATAGGCCTCGTCGATGGAGACCTGCTCGATGACCGGCGTGAAGCGCTCGAGGATCTCCATCACCTGCGCGGAGACGGCGGCGTACTTCGCGTGGTTCCCCGGCAGAAAGACGCCCTCGGGGCAAAGGCGCGCGGCCTCGCGCGAGGGCATGGCCGAATGGACGCCGAACGTGCGCGCCTCGTAGGAGCAGGTCGAGACGACGCCGCGCCGGTCGGGCGGCGCGCCGACGATGACCGGCTTCCCGCGCAGCGCGGGGTCGTCGCGCTGCTCGACGGCCGCGAAGAAGGCGTCCATGTCTACGTGCAACACTGTCATGGCTTGGGAGGGAAGGACCGGCACAGGGGCCGGTCCACAAAACTCTTACTGGCGGTCGGGCACAGGGGCCGGTCCACAAAACTCTCACTGGCGGTCGGGCACAGGGGCCGGGCGACAAAACTCATACCAGTGGTCGGAGCGCCTCTGGCACAAAAAAAGGCCACCCGTTTCCGAGTGGCCTTTTCGTGCCGGAAGATTCCGGTTTTACTCGATCGTGGCCTTGACGATCGGGCCGGCGCTCTTCGCGACGGTGATGGTGGCGACATCGCCGCTCTCGAAGGTCTCGTTGGTGAGCGCAACCGCTGCCGCTTCCGTGAAGTCGGAGCCGTTGGCGGAGGTGTAGATCTTCAGGGTGCCGTTGATGGCGCCGAGGTCGTGAACGATGCGGTTGAGCGTGACCGTGACAACGGCGTTTTCGCCGCTAACCGCGATGCCCGTGACATCGAAGGTGTAGGTGTCGCCGGTGGCTGCGGCAACATCGACGACATCGAGGTTGAGGAGGCGGGCATCCGTGAGTTCGGCGCTCGTGATGGTCGCGACCGCATCAATGATCGCCTCGACGGTGTGGTTGGCTTCGACATTGGCGTTGAGGTAGGCGGCCTCATCCGCTGTCAGGTCCTGGGCGCCCTGCTCATCACTGACGGTCACCCCGTTGGAGGTGCCGGGGACGAAGCCCGCGGAGGTGTTGTAGCCGAGCGCGATGTCGTCGATCGTGCCGGTGCCCTGGATGTTGATCGCGGAGATCGAGCTGCCGGCGATGGCCGGGAACCAGCCGTCGCTCGCGAGAGTCGAAGTGGCCTCGGTGCCGCCGACGGAGACCTTGAACTTCAGGCCGGAGGCGTCCTTCATCGTGACGATGACCTGCTTCTCGGTATTGGCGTCTTCGGGGAGGAAGATGATGTTCGAGATGATGTCGTTGGTGCAGGTGTTGCCGGTGCCGCCCTTGTGGTAGATGACAAGGTTGGTGACGGAATCCTGCTCATAGGCGTAGAGCGCGAACTTAAGATCGGCGTCGCCCGGGTCGAAGGTCTCGAGCTCGTCGCTGGGGACGAACTTGACCTTGGCGTCAAGGAAGATCTCGCCGTTGGCCTTGTCGGGCTTTTCCGCGCCGGTGAGGGCCGCGTTGAGGGTCGTGGCCTGGGCCGACGCGATCGTCGCGGCGATGGTGTCGCCCTCGGTGTCGATCGAGAGCTTCTCGTCGGATACGACGGAGAGGTCCGCCGTGCCGCTGTTGAGCACCGACCAGGTGAGGTTGGAGTGCGTGCCAATGGTGTTGGCACCGATGATGGTCTTGCCGTTCTGGTCCTTGAAGTCTTCGACAAGGACGTTCTCGGCAGCCTGTGCGGAGACGGCGACCATGCCCAGAATCAGCGCCGTGGCGCCGCTAGCGATTACTGAACGCTTCATGTTTTTCCCGTTTATTGAGAGGAAGTTGTTAAAAGACAAACCCACCCCACGCAGGGCAGATTCCAATTTCACATACGATAATTCTTGCAAAATGCAAAGATTTTGTCAAGAAAAATTTTTTCGCCCCTTTTTCCATCCCGTCACTCCGCGAGTTTTTCGGCCAGATAGCGCGCCCGGAGGCGGGCGACGACGAAGCGGAAATCGCGCATCGCGGGGAGAATCTCCTCCGCCACCTTGACGACGTCGGCGTCGGCCATGTCGGCGGTGATGAGCGGGAGGTAGCCGTCGATTTTCTCGACGAGGGGCGCCACATGCGCGGCGTAGAAGGCGGGGTCGCCGACGGCGGGATCCTGCCAGTGGTCGATCACGCCCTCCTTCGAGCCGGTGGTGCGCTTCTCGGCGCTGTATGCCTTGAGCGTGGAGAAGATCACGCGGCGGAGGATGGCGATCCGGGCCTTCTCGGGCATCTCGAAGACGAGCTTGCCCCAGGTTGAGCGGCCGTGGATCGAGTCGGATCCGTTCCAGGCGGCGCTTCCGCTGCGGCCCCAGAGGAAGTTCTCGAAGTCCCACACCGCGCCGTCCTCGGGCACGAGGGTGGCGTAGGCGTTCCACGAGAGCATGAAGTACGAGACGGTTGACTTGTCGGTGAAGAGCGTCTCGGACTCGAAGAGGCCGGGGTCGCGGTCGGTCACGCGACGGTGGCCCTGGGTGTTGTAGGTGGTGTTGAAGAGGTGGAGCTTCGCGTGGGGGGCGAGATCCATCAGCAGGCAGATGTAGGGCTGGTTCTCGCCGGGGGCGATGTAGCCCTCGTAGGAACCGCCGCCGAGGAGGCCGGCGGCGATGTCGGCGGCCTTCTCGTCGGGGGCCTCGAAGCGGAAGTGGATGCCGTAGTCGTCGAAGGCGACCTGCATGGTCGGGGCGACGTCGCGCTTGGCGCCCTGCTTCGTGCTGATGCCTTCGCCGCGGTCGCCGGTGGCGACATCGGTCACGAGGAAGTCCATGTTGCCGCCGTAGGAGCGGTCAAGGAGCTGGACTTCGGGCTTCGGCTCGATGGCGTCCCACGAGCCGAGGCCGACGATGGGCTTCGCGGAGTAGCGCACCTTGTAGGTGCGCGTCGGGAAGGGCGCGTAGAGGGAGTCGCGGAAGGCGAACAGCGCCCGGGCGAGGGTCTCGTTGCCGGCGACCATGGCGGCGCAGCCGACGCGGTCGATCCGTGAAACGCGCGCCTTGGGCGCCAGGTCGCCGGCGAACTTGGCATCGGCGGCGGCAATGGCCTTCTGCAGGGCGGCCGCGTCGCCAGCGAGGGCGATGACGGCCTCCATCAGCTGGAGCTGGTAGCGCTCGGCGGGGGAATAGCGATCCGGCCGCTCAAGCGCGCGGGCGCAGATCTTCGCGGCGGCGGCGCAGTCCTTGACGCCGCAGCGGGCCATGGCGCCGTACTGGGCGTGGCGGAAGTCGATCGGGAGGCCGCCGGCGGCGCAGAGCGCCTCGATGGCGGCGAAGAGCCGCACGGCGGCCGGGAAGTCGCCGAAGTAGGCGGCGGAGTTGCCATTGCGGCAGAGCTTGTCGCCCAGAAGGCGGATGGCGGCGTTGGTCGAGGCGGTGTCGGCGCCGGCCAGGAAGCCGAGGTAGCGTTCGGCGTAGGCCGGGTCGGTGTCGAAGACATAGCCCCACGCCTCGCTGCGGACGCCGCGCGACCGGCTTTCGTCGGCGAGGGTCTCGCGGAAGAGACGGGCGGCGGTGGCGGGGTCGTTCAGGAGGGAGAGGCAGGTCTTGGCGGCGGCGAGCTTGTTGCCGGCGGCGAGGTAGACGTCGCGGGCGTCGGCGTAGCGGAAGAAGGCCTTGTAGGCGTCGGCGGTCATGTCGGAGACGAAGCGGCGCATCTCGGCCGTGTCGCAGCGCGCCAGGCACGAGCGGTAGGCGAGGCAGGCGGCGTCGAGGTTGTCCTGCAGGATGAAGACGCCGCCGATCCGCCGGGCGATGGAGGCGTAGTCGCCGACGCCCAGGCCGGGGATGTCGTAGCACGGCTCGAGCAGCGCGACGGCGCCGGCGTAGTCGCGGGCCTCGGCCTTGGCGGTGGCGAGGTAGCCGGCGCACTCGATCCGAAGCGACGGCGCGGCGTTGGTGTTGGCGGCAAGGGCGGCGGCCGCCTCGGCGGCGGCCGTTTTGTCGCCGCCCTCCGAGAGCGTCCTGAAGATCTCGAACCGGACGCGGGCCGCGTCGCGCGGCGGGATCTCGGCGGCGACGGCGGCGAGGAAGTCCTCCGCGCCGGGGATGCCGGAGAGCTTCTCCTCCTTGGCCGGGAGGTTGCGGAACGCGCCGAGGTAGCCGCATGCGGCGTTGACGCGGTCACGCATCGAGCAGGCGGCGTTCGTGACGACTGCGTAGTGGCGCTCCTGGATCTCCTTGGCGGTGGGCGCGGCAAGGGCGGCAAAGGCGGAGGCGAGGGCCGCCGCGGCAATGGCAAGTCTCATTCTCGAAACGGACATGGCGGGTCTTCCTTTCTCTTCTCTATTCGTGTCGGCTTCAGTTGCGCGAATGCGCGGCTACTTCCCCAGAAGCCGCTTCAGGTCGAGGATGCGGGTCGCCATTTCAAGGCGGCAGGCGTTGAGGTCGCCCTCCTCGCGCTTGAAGGTGGCGAGGTACTGGAGGGCCTTGAGCCCCTCGTAGTGCACCTCGAGGACGGACGACTTGGCGGCCTCGCGGGCGAGGCTCGTCAGGAGGGTCGCGTAGCGGATGTCGTCCACGCCCTCGCGGAAGCCCTCCCACTGGATGGTGTCGATGACGCCGTCGCAGGTGCCGTAGGCGAAGACCATCGGCTTGTAGGTGGTGGAGTCGTCGTCGTAGGGGCCGAAGTGGTGGGCGTAGTTGCAGGCCGCGCTGTAGCCGGCGAGATAGGGCGCCATGCCGTACTGGCGGCGGTTGTAGGCCGGATTCTCGGGACCGACGTGCATGCAGGCGTACCATGCCACATGGGCGTTGTCGAGCTGGTTCCAGAGGGCCGTCGAGGAGGCGTCGGTCGGATCCTTGGCGACGTTGTGCCAGTCGTAGAGGTAGCCGGCCTTGTAGAAGACGGCGTCGCCGCCGGCGATGATGAACTTGAAGCCGGCCCGCTGGTAGGCCTCGAAGACGGGCCGCTGGGACTGGAGCCACTTGGAGCCGGGCTCGTCGCCGTAGCCAATGTAGAAGTTGTGGTGGCCGACGGCGTCGTCGAAGAACTTCGCCTGGCGGCGGGCGTCGGCCTCCATTTCGGCCCTGGAGCCGCGCCTGACCGAGACGCCGCCGACGAAGGCGTCGGTGCGCATGCCGGCCTCGCGCATGGCGTCGAGGGTGATCTGGCCCTCCGTGCCGGTTCCGACGCGCAGCCAGTGCATCGTCTGGTTGTGCGTCACCTGGTCGCGCAGGACCGCGACGAGCTGCTTCTTGGCGAGCGCGAGGTCTCCGCCGTTCTCCTCCTTGAGCATGTCGAGGGAGATGTAGCTGTAGGAGCAGGTGAGGAAGTCCTTGTCGGGATTGAAGAAAGTCTTCGGGGCGGGCAGCTCAAAGGGCAGGACGGTGATCGCGACGGGGATTTCGCCGAGGGCCTTGCCATCGGCGCCCGCGAGCCTGACGGCGCCCTTGTAGGTGCCGGCCTCGACATTTTTCGTCACATGCGCGGTGAGGAAGAAGTTCCGGAAGGCGCCCTCGTCGAGGCGGACTGGCTGGAGGGTCTTGGCGTCGCGGAAGTTCTCCTTCATCGGGAGGAAGTTGTGCGTCGTGCGGTAGTGGTCGAAGAAGCGGCGGTTGAACTGGCGCGGCGGGTTGATCCACAGCTCGGAGACGGAGCCGTCCTTCTCGACGAGGCGCGCGTAGTTGGCCTTCTTCCCGTCGTCGACGCGGATGAGGTCCTCGTCGTTGAGGAGCAGCTCGGGGCAGAGCTTGAAGCCGGTGTCGCCGAAGTAGCTGTACCAGCCGTTGCCGTTCTGGTACCACGCCTTGACGACCTTGAGGTCGAGCTGCGCCGGCGGGAAGACGCGGCCCGCGGCGCTGCGGAAGGGCGTCAGCGAGAAGGCGACCTTGCCCAGGTCGGCGAAGGGGTAGACGAGGAAGGAGCCGGGCTCGTATTCGTCTTTGGCGGCGACGATGCGCACTGGCTCGCCCGCCTGCCCGTCAACGGGGTAGATGTCGGGAAGGCGCTGCACGTCGCTCATCGCCGGGACGGCGTAGAAGGCGAAGGGACCCGCCGGGGTCTTGCCGGCGAAATCGGCGGCGACGCGGGCGGCGAGGACGGCCGCGTCGCGCTGGGCGGCGCCCTT
>JAEEGL012600910.1_pt1 | contig 10242 bp, 8 predicted proteins | sample 9134231 | NCBI WGS metagenome assembly JAEEGL01 (sample SAMN16246548, study PRJNA631951) | gut metagenome | biome: gut microbiome; feature: rumen; material: fiber-attached | host: Bos | place: Iran: Karaj | collected 2018-10 | reverse complement strand
CTGGTTGTCTCAAGTGACCAGCTGTCTCTGATGATCTCTTTTACAGAGGTTCCGATGTACTTGGCAGCTGAGCCGTAACCCGGTGTGTGGTCTGTAAGAGCCAGATCGTTATCGATTGTCTTAGGGCATCCAACAAACCTGATGTTTGAACCAGAGATGATGGCATAATCCGAAAGCTTTTTAATAGTGTCCATTGAGTCGTTTCCGCCGATGTAGATAAAGCAGTCGATCTCAAGTTTGCCGAGGATTTCGAAAATCTTCTCATAAACTTCTTTGTTCTCGAAGATCTCAGGAAGCTTGTATCTGCATGATCCAAGATAAGCTGAAGGTGTTCTCTTCAAAAGCTCAATATCAAGACCTGACTGAATGTGATCTGAAAGATCAACATATCTGCCTTCCATAAGTCCCTGAACTCCATGGATCATTCCGTAAACCTTCTTGTATCCACGGTCGATTGCAGTCCTGTAAACTCCTGCCAGCGATGAGTTGATAGCTGCTGTAGGTCCTCCCGACTGCCCAACAATTACGTTACGTTTTGCCTTGTGTACCATTAACTCCAGTCCCCTTTCAAAATTTAATTCATTTGATACATTATATATGCTGATTCCCCGAAATCGTTTTCGGAAATCCATATAACATTATAATATTAATTCATTACAAAATCCATCACAATCGGGTTGTGGTCTGAAGAAACAAACCCCAAATCCCTGGTCTCAATTTTCTTCACCGTAATATTTGAAGAAACTATAAAACCGTCGATGACATAATACTGAAAATCCTTTGGATCCTTGCTCTCCGCCGTAGCGAGAACCCTTGCCAGGGATCTGCAGGTAGGAGCCGATGTATCCGTATAGAAAGACAGCATCTCAGAGAACTCATTCACATCCAAAAGACCTGCCTGCCACTCTCTCTCCTGAACCGGATAAGCACTGACATCAATGTCCGAGAAGGTCTGATTGAAATCCCCGCCTGCTATTACATAATTCCCCTTCTCCACTTCCTCCGTGAGAAGATCGTTGAGTTCCCTTGTCTGCGCCAGCTTTCCTTCCCCTGAATCATAGGCTTCCAGATGGAGATTTACCAAAACCAGCTCTTTATCGGAATTCTCCACAGGCATCCTCACCACCTCAAGACACCTCTTTAGGTTCATGGTGCTGAGGGGCCACTTGAAGGGACACGGAAGCTTGATCCTGTCAGAAGAAACCATCTCATAGTCGCTAAATACCGCTATTCCCGCATCCACCTTTCCAATAGGAGGAACAGGAAGAGGAATAAATGCTACCTTAAAGTTTGGTGCATAGGAGTATGCTCCGGCAAAAACCTCGCTCTTTCCGTTTTCCCTCAGGAACTCAGCCTCATCCAGGAAGTGTGATCTTGCGGAATTCCTGTCAATTTCCTGCACAAAAAGAATATCAGGATAATCCTTATCTATTTCCTCGACCATGTCATTCAGATTATCATTTACCCTGTCTTCGTCAGCAGTGTAGACCATCCTGCCGCCATCCATGAAAAAGTCTGCATTGTCTCCCAGCGCACCGTATCCCATATTCCAGGTCATTATCCTAAGGCTCTTTCCTGCTTCAATCTTCTTATGAGCCTGATAATTTATCTCTAAGCTTTCCACTTCCTCAGGGTTAAATTCATCCACGGACAGATATGCCAGAATAGCACCTGCTACCAGGATAAACATTGCCAGGATCACACATATCACACTGATTACTTTCTTCATTCAGTCTCCTGTCATGTGCTTATAAAACATAAAGGGAGCTCCATAAATGAAGCTCCCTCACTTGTCACAATAAATCAAAAATCCTCTTCATCATAAGCAAGCTTAAGTCCGCTTGCCTTTCCAAGGTTATAAGCGATAGCTGCAATGGCAACTACCGCAATGGTACCAACAACCACTCCAAGGAACAGCTTTTTCTTTCCATCATCAAGACCGTCCCAAAAATCCACAACAAAATCGATCTTCTCCTTAGCAAGATCAATGCAGTCATCAAAGATATTCATTATATCCATTTTTTGCCTCCTCTACCCACTCATTATTTAGTATGTAAAGAAATACCCCTACTAATTATTGTACCGCTTAACATGTCTTTCCTCAAGTTTTTTTATAACGAAATCCTTCCAGGTAAAGTCCAGAATTGCTGCAAAAGGAATGGCTATAAGGATACCTGCCACACCGAACAGTCTTCCACCCAAAATGATGGAGATCAGGATCATGAGCGCCGATACTCCGAGGCTTCCTCCAAATAGCTTGGGCTTTAATACATATCCGTCAAGAGTCTGAAGAATAGCAGTAAATATCAGAAACCACAGTGCATGCCATGGATTTATCAAAACCAGAACGAAGGCACCTATTACAGCGCCAACCAGCGGTCCAAATGTGGGAGCCAGGTTGGTCACACCTACGATAACGGAGATCAGCACGGCATATGGCATTCCCATGATAGTCATGAACAGGAAATTGAAGCCTCCCACAGCCACACCGTCAATGAGGTCCACGCTGATGTATCTAATGATAATATCGTTGCATCTTGTGAGGAATTCAGTTGTCTTTTCGAATCTCTCTTTCTTCATAAGAAGCGACATAAGCTTTGAGCAATTAGCTACAACCTTTGGCTTATCCAGAAGGAAATAGATGGCAAGGATAAGACCAAGAGCAAGATCCAGCAATGATTTTCCGAAAGTTGAAGTAGTATTTACAAAAGAGCCCATATTCTCGGAAAAATACCAGCTGATATTGTCAATGATCTTATCGCCAAAATCAGCCAGAGTACCAAAATCGATAGCCAGAAAGCCCATGGCACCGCCGGTTTCAAACTGTCTCAGCAGCTCCTGAAGAGTATTAAGATAAGTGTCCATGTTGGAAAAAAGAGTCCTTATACTGTCTGCCAGCTGCGGAATAAGCGCAAGGCAAAGCAACGTTACAAATACAACTATGATCACTACAGAACACACTGCAGCGATAGTCCATTTCGTCTTTTCATTCTTTATCTTTTTCAAAAATCTGTCCTGAAACCATACAGCCAGGGGATTAAAGACGTAGGCTATGATAATACCCGTGATCACCGGCTTAAGGAACGCAAATACGTTGGCTATCCCTTTGAATATGTCCGGAAAATGAGCGATAAGTGCATACAATAACACCGCCGAACATGTCGCAACGGTATAGGGAAACCATTTCTTTTGAACGAGTTTTTCAGTAAACTTCATTGATGTGTGCCTCTCTTTCAACTGAATTCACTATACTTTCTGGGCTTTCTGAGCCTCTGAGTACTCTTTCTTTTAACATTTCTGCGAACAACCTTCTGATGATGGTCATCGTAAAAGACCTTCACCGCAGGATGGAAAAATCTGTTTAAAAACGCTCCTATCATAAAAATATAGATACAGAAATACAGCCAGATCATCATGATAAGAGGCGTAGCGATACTTCCGTAAACCGAAAAATATCCCGAAATTTCCACGTAGATGGAAAATAACCAGGAAAAGAGATACCATACAACAGCCGAGAACACTGCTCCGGGAATCTGATAAACAAAGGTCATTTTCGCGCTTGGCACAAAGGTATATATGATTGCAAAAAGAAAAGTTGCGACAATTATCACCACAAGGAACTTAAAGTATGAGGATAGCGATACAATAAACATGATCTCCGGAAAATGGCTTACTGCAATGGTCCTAACAATATTTTCAAATACCATGATAAGCAGCATAGCCAGCATGATCAGAGTCATACCGACAGTATAAATAGCTGCGATCAGCCTCAGATAGAAATAGTTTCTTCTCTCCTCCACGTCGTAGATCTCGTTGAGACCACGAATGATCGACAGCATACCCAGCGCCCCCGACCATATGGTGGCAAGAGCAGATATGGAGAAAACTGCCACAGATTTCTCATAGGCTTCCTCAATGAGCTTTAGTACAATATCATCGGCAAAATCCGGAGTGATACTGGTAAGAGCTCTTGCAAGGTCGGCCTCGGTTACAGCTGTATATGGAAGCAATGAGGAAATGAGGACAAGAAGTGGAACTAAAGAAATAACGAAAAAATACGCACAGCTTCCGGCGTAGGCAGCAATATTCTTTTTTTGCATTCTGGTGGCAAAGTCCCTGACCAGAGCCACAAGCTGCGCCTTTACATCCATACACATCTCCCGTAACACAAGAAAAAACCAAAATACCACTTTCAATGGAAAAAGCAGCCATCGAAATGACTGCTTTTATTTCCTAAAACATTCCCAAAATGCCGTTTCCTGTTATTTGACTCCTAGCTGACGCCAGGTGGGTTACCGCAACCTAATCTCCTGCCTTCCTCTCCCGTAGCTGGTCTGAGCATGCTCAGGGCCGGAGGCGTGACATTCAAATAGGCGATATAGGGATCCCGTTTAAAGTAATGTAGGTTCAAATTACACAGGAGGTGTCGGTCATCCCAGGAGAACTACTGTGTAGTTCTAATTATTATTATAGCCATAAATCGCCATATTTCAAGGGTTTCACGGTTTTTTAAGATTCTTTTTATAGTTAGATTTCCTTTGTGGCATCCTTGAGCCAGGACAATATTTTCTCATCCTCGATGAGGGGGCTGACCCTGTCAAATACCATCTTGTGATAGTCGTTAAGAGCCTTGATATCGCTTCTGTCCATGATGGAAGTATCGATAGCTTCAAGGTCGATAGGCACATAGGTCAGGTGATCAAAACCAAGGAACTGACCGTACTCACCGTCACCTCTCTTAACAACCTCAAGGATGTTCTCTATTCTGATACCGTATCCGTCCTGAATGTAAACTCCGGGCTCATCGGATACTATCATTCCGGGCATCAGAGGTGCCTCGTTCTGCCCAGGTGTAAAGCGCCATCTGATGTTCTGAGGTCCCTCATGAACATTTAAGATATAGCCGATACCGTGACCGGTGCCGTGCTTATAATCAATTCCCATATCCCAGAGAGGTCCTCTGGCAAGGATATCCACGTTCTTTCCGGTGCAGCCCTCAAGGAAATTTGCCTTGGCAAGGCGAAGCATACCCATCACTGTGGCGGTGTAGTTTCTCTTTATCTCGTCGGATATCTCTCCCACCACGATAGTCCTGGTGACATCAGTTGTGCCTCCCAAGTAGGTTCCGCCGGAGTCAACCAGAAGCATTCCCTCTGGTCTTACCTCGCTGCAGTTATCCTCTGTAGCCTCATAGTGAGCCATGGCTGCATTGGCGTTGTAAGCGCTGATAGTAGGGAAAGAGAGCTCAATAAATCCGGGAAGCTCTGCCCTCATGGAGTCAAGCTTCATGGCAGCTGAATACTCTGTCATGGGGATCTTTCCGACATTTTCTTTTACCCAGTAAATGAACTCCGTAAGCTTCGCAGAATCCCTAAGATACACCTCTCTGATGTTCTTAAGCTCAGTATTGTTCTTGCAGGCTTTCAGCATCTCTGTGGGATCTTTCTGGTTCTTCAGAAGAACTCCTGCCTCTTTGGCTTTCTTAAAGAGAGTCTTAAAGGTCAGGAAGTTGGTATTTCTTTTATCAAAAAGAACATCTCCCGAAAGGCTCACATCGCCCAGATATGCAAAAAGTGAATGGTAATCCTTAAGTTCGATTCCGACAGCTTCGCAGTATTTCCTTACTTCGTCTGTAACCTCTTTATCCTGTACAAAGAGAATAAAATCAGTCTTTGTGATAACTGCATAGGCAAGAGCCACCGGGTTACATTCCACGTCGTTTCCGCGGAGATTTGTAAGCCACATAATGTCGTCAAGCTTAGAAAGAAGGTAGAAATCTGCACCGTACTCTTCCATCTTCTGTCTGACCTCAGATAGCTTCTCCTTAAAGCTCTTTCCGCAGAGTTCATCTGAAAGAACATACATGTCATGGCAGGGAAGCGCCGGTCTGTCGGTCCAGACATCCTCAGCAAGATCCTTGTCTATTTTAAGACTCACCTTATTGGCTGAAAGAGTCTTTTCCAGATCCTCGCCGATGCTGGTGGAGATTACTCTGCCGTCAAAGCCAAGAACCTCTCCCTCCTTCATGTTTGTCTTTAGATATTCCGAGATTGTGGGAACACCAAGTTCAAGCATCTTGTAGAGCTTTACGCCTGTGCCCTTCATCTGGTTCTCAGCCTGGATAAAGTATCTTCCGTCTGTCCACATGCCAGCTTCCTTGCTGCTTACAACAAGGGTTCCGTTTGAACCGTCAAAGCCGCAGAAGTACTCCCTTACCTTGAAAAAGTCTGCGGAATACTCTGAATTGTGGAAATCGGAAGTTGGCATCATGTAGTAGTCGATGCCCTCCTCTTCCATTTTTTTCCGCAATCTAATTAGTCTGTCCTGTATTTCTTTATTTACGCTTTCCACTTTAAATCTCTCCAAAAACTTATTTAATTAAAGATTGTATTTAGCAGCGATCAAAGGTGCTACCTTGGATGAACCAATGCGGCTGCAGCCTTCCTCGGCATATGCAAGAGCATCCTCAATTGTGCGGATTCCACCGGCTGCCTTGATCTTAACGTCAGGACCGATGTGCTTTTTGAAGAGCTTAATGTCATCAAGTGTTGCTCCGGCTGTACCAAAGCCTGTGGATGTCTTGATGTAATCTGCCTTAACCTCAGTTACGATCTCGCAGAGCTTTATCTTCTCTTCCTCAGTAAGATAGCAGGTCTCAATGATGACCTTTAAGAGCTTGTCGCCGCAAACCTCTCTGATCATCTGAAGTTCCTTCTTGACCTCATCAAATCTTCCGCTCTTTACATCACCGATGTTTACAACTGTATCAATCTCTTCTGCGCCGTCAGCAATAGCGTCCTTTGCCTCAACGCACTTTGAATTTGCGCTGTTGTAGCCAAGAGGGAAACCGATTACTGTGCAGAGCTTTAAGTTGTCGCCGTACTTATCATGTACTCTCTTAAGATATGACTGTGGAATGCACACTGTTGCTGTGCCGTATTTAACCGCCTCGTCACAAAGGGAAACAATGTCATCCCATGTAGCATTAGCCTGAAGCTGTGTGTGATCGATCAATTTAAGAATATCTCTTTCTTCCATTCCTGAATCTCCTTCGAATTATTAAGTGAATTATTGAAAAAAGTGCGCATTTATTATAACACAAATAAATAAAAAAGATGCCAACTCACAAGAAATTGGCATCTTCATTATCATACTCTGTCACTCATATTTACATAATCTTTTCTTGGCTCAATAGCCATGTATGCGGGACGAATGATCTTGCCGTTATTGGCAAGCTCTTCCAGCCTGTGGGCACTCCAGCCGACAATTCGCGCCATGGCAAAGATCGTGGGATAAAGCTCCTCGGGAAGGTCAAGCATCCTGTATACAAAGCCGGAATAGAAGTCCACATTGGCAGATACGCCCTTGTACATGGTCCTCTCTCCGCTGATGATCTTGGGTGCAAGTCTCTCTACGGTCTCATAGAGATGAAGCTCATCCTCTCTGCCCTTCTCAGCAGCAAGCCTGTCCACAAAGCTCTTTAAGATAAGCGCTCTCGGGTCCGACTTTGAGTAGATGGCATGTCCGATTCCGTAGATAAGCCCCTGCTTATCGAAAGCCTCCTTGTTGAGGATCTTCTGCAGGTAAGCACCCACTTCCTCATCATCCTTCCAGTCCTTTACATTCTCCTCAATGTCGTCAAACATGTGAACAACCTTGATATTGGCTCCGCCGTGGCGGGGACCCTTTAAGGATCCTATAGCCGCCGCAATGACGGAATAGGTATCCGTCATCGATGAACTCACAACATGTGTCGTAAATGATGAATTGTTACCACCGCCGTGCTCCATGTGAAGTACAAGGCAGATATCAAGAAGCTTGGCTTCAAGCTCAGTGTACTTGCTGTCCGGTCGCAGGAGATACAGGATCGTCTCAGCCGTTGACAGCTCCTCCCTCGGAGGATGGATAAACAGTGAGTTGCCCTCATGGTAGTGGTTGTATGCCTGATATCCGTATATAGATAAAAGAGGAAACAGGCTTATGAGCTGCAGTGACTGTCTGAGCACGTTGGCCATGGACACATCATCTGCCAGATCATCGTAGGAATACAAAGTCAGCACACTCCTTGCAAGAGTGTTCATCATGTCGCGGCTCGGCGCCTTCATGATGATATCCCTGACAAAGCTGGTGGGAAGCGACCTGTAAAAGCCCAGGAGCTTCTCAAACTCAAAGAGTTCCTTGCCCGTAGGAAGTGAATCAAACAGAAGAAGGTATGCACACTCTTCAAATGCATATCTGTTCTCATCCTCAGCCGCCTTTATCAGTTCTTTGACATCATAGCCTCTGAAGTACAGCTCACCGTCAGCGGGAAGCTCCCTGCCATCAACAACCTTCTTGGCAATGATCTCGGAAATCCTTGTCAGTCCTGTAAGTACACCCTTACCATTGAGATCGCGAAGACCTCTCTTAACGTCATATTTGTAAAAAAGCTCGTTCTCAATAAGATCAGCTTCCGTAGAAAGCTTGGAAAGCTCCACAATTTCAGGTGTGATTTCTGAGTAAATAGCCTTGCCTAAGTCCATACGCACCTCCGTTATATAATCTTACTTAAAACCCCATATGACTATTTTATCAATAATCAGATGCCAAGAAAAGCCTTAACTGCACTCTCCATCTGATTTTTCTCAACTACAGTCTTATGTCTTACTTCTGCATTTCTGATAGATTCAACAGCTGCAGGAACGGCAACGCCCGAAATCTCTGAAAGTCTGTCAGCAAGTGCGAAGTCGTCGCAGGAATCGTCGCCTTCCCCTAAGGCATTCATTACGCTTCGTGTGAACTTGTATGGACTTGCTGTTGAAGCAATAACTGTCGCAGTGGTATCTCCGCTCTCTGCTCTGTATTTCTTGTATACGGATGCGGCAACTGCAGTGTGTGTATCGATGAGATATGAATGATTTCTGAACAGGTCGGAGATTGCTGCAAAGGTTTCCTCTTCTGTTGCAAATCCGCCAAAGAAGCAGGCAAGTTTCTCTCTCATCTCGTCTGTTATCTCATATTTGCCATCCCTGGAGAGCTGTTCCATATAAGAAGCATCGGCCTCGGCATTGTCGCCTGCGATGTGATATATGAGCCTCTCAAGGTTGGAGGATATAAGGATATCCATTGAAGGAGAACTTGTGAGAACGAAGTCTCTGTTCCTGTCGTACTCTCCGGTCTTGAAGAAGTCAAAGAGTACCTTGTTGGAGTTGGATGCGCAAATAAACTTCGCAATGGGCACTCCCATCTTGCCTGCGTAGTATGCGGCAAGGATATTGCCGAAGTTACCTGTGGGAACAACAACGTTAATGCTCTCATCGTCCGCAATCCTGCCCTCTTTGAGGAGCTTGCAGTAGGAATATACATAGTAGACGATCTGAGGAACAAGTCTTCCTATATTTATTGAGTTGGCTGATGAGAACTGGAATCCCTTTGAATCCATGTAGGAAGCAAGCTCAGGGTCAGTGAATATCTTCTTGACGCCTGTCTGCGCATCATCAAAGTTGCCCTCAATTCCTATTACGCAGGTATTGTCACCCTTCTGGGTAACCATCTGCTGTTCCTGAATGGGACTTACGCCGTGCTTGGGGTAAAAGACAATGATCCTTGTTCCTGGTACATCGGCAAAGCCTGCAAGTGCAGCCTTCCCTGTGTCGCCGCTTGTTGCCGTGAGGATAACTATCTCGTTCTTCACAGAGTTCTTTTTGGCCGCGGTTGTCATGAGATAAGGAAGTATGGACAAGGCCATATCCTTGAAAGCTATGGTCGCACCGTGGTAGAGCTCAAGGAAATATGCGCCGTCAGCCTCTGATAAAGGTGCGATCTCCTCTGTGTCGAACTTGGAATCATAGGCGTGGGATATGCAGTACTTAAGCTCTTCTTCGGTATAGTCAGTCAAAAGCAGTTTCATGACTTCATAAGCTGTATCCTGGTATGAAAGCTCAGCGAGTTCTCTCATGCTCTTTTCCAGCTGTGGTATGTGATCGGGAACGAACAGACCTCCGTCAGGGGCAAGGCCGCGAAGTATCGCCTCTGATGCCTTCATCCTGCTCTTGTCGCCTCTGGTACTTGAATAATAGACTTCCTTAGACATTTACACTCCTCCATTTTTGACACGTTTCAACTATCTAATATAAAATAATTAATAAGTATAGCATATCGGGAGCAAAAATGAGTCCAAAAAAGTATATTGGGGTATACGAAACCACATTAAAAGACGGAACTCCTTCCTACAGAGCATCCATAACCTACTGCGGGAAGCAT
>JAEEGL011534904.1_pt1 | contig 10242 bp, 9 predicted proteins | sample 9134231 | NCBI WGS metagenome assembly JAEEGL01 (sample SAMN16246548, study PRJNA631951) | gut metagenome | biome: gut microbiome; feature: rumen; material: fiber-attached | host: Bos | place: Iran: Karaj | collected 2018-10 | reverse complement strand
GCTTTCCTGCACAAACTTCTTCCACCACGCCTTTTTGACGTTGTTCTTCAACTCGACGCCGAGCGGGCCGTAATCCCACGTGTTGCTGAGACCGCCGTAGATTTCGCTGCCGGCAAAGATGAAGCCGCGGCCCTTGCAGAGCGCGACAATTTTATCCATCGTGTATTCTTTTGCCATTTCGTTTCCCTCCATATTGTTACAAATTATTATCTTTCCAAATCGGCCGTTTGTCAAGCGTATTTTCTGTATAATCCGAGGAAGAAGGGCGCGTCGCAGAAAGAACGGGACTGTACAAAACAAGGGAAGCATGATATTCTCATATCATAAAGCAAAAGGAGCGGAGGGACGTGCATTTCACGGAGGTAAAATCCATTCTCACGGCGGGCGGCGGTGCAAAGGGGTTCAACGCCTATCGCGGCTGCACACACGGCTGTATCTATTGCGACAGCCGCAGTCTTTGCTATGGCTTTACGCATACGTTCGAGGATATCGAAGTGAAACGCAATGCACCGGAACTGCTCGAAGCAGCTCTGCGCTCCATGCGGAAGCGGTGTATGATCGGCACAGGGTCCATGTGCGACCCGTATATTCCGTGCGAAGAAACACTGCAAATCACGCGCCGGTGTCTTGAAACGATCTGCCGATACGGCTTCGGCGTTGCGATCCAAACCAAATCGGATCGTATTTTGCGCGATATCGAACTGCTTACACAAATCCATCAACAGGCAAAAACCGTCGTACAGATCACGCTGACAACCTTTGACGATGCGCTTTGCAAGATCGTGGAGCCGCACGTATGCCCGACAAGCCGGCGCATCGAGGTCCTGAAGGAATGTCAAAAACGGGGAATCCCGACGGTCGTCTGGCTCTGCCCGATTTTGCCGTATATCAACGATACGGAGGAGAATATACGCGGCATACTGAACGCTTGCGCCGCTGCCGGTGTGTACGGGATCGTGTTTTTCGGCATGGGGCTGACGCTGCGGGACGGCGACAGAGAATACTACTATGCTGCGCTTGACCGGCATTTCCCGGGACTGAAGGAACGGTATATCCGTGAATACGGAAACGCCTACTATATCAACAGTCCGAAAGCAAAGGAACTGGCTGCGCTGTATGAAAAGCTGCGGATCCGATACGGCCTGCATAATACCGAGGAATGTTTTGCCTATATGAAAACGATGCCCCTGACGGCGGAGCAGACAAGCCTGTTCTGATGGGTCTGTTAATGAATTGTTTGCTTGCCGAACAGCGGCAGTCGCCATATAATAAGGCCATAGAGGAGGGCAGGGGTATGCAGATTGTTATTTTGGACGGGCATTGCGTGAATCCCGGCGATATGGACTGGTCGCCGTTGAAGAAGCTTGGCACTTTATCTGTCTATGACCGCACGCATCCGTCGATGGTCGAACAGCGGCTGCGTGGCGCAGATGCTGTTTTTACCAATAAAGTCAAGCTGACAAAGGAACTGCTGCAGAGCGCGAGACAGCTCAAATTTATCGGCGTGTTGGCGACGGGATATGAGATCGTTGATCTCAATGCGGCAAGGGAGCGCGGAATCACCGTATGCAATGTTCCGGCGTACAGCACGGAAGCCGTCGCGCAGCTGACGATCACGCTGCTGCTGGATGTGACGCAGAGGGCGGCGGAGCATGACCGCCTTGTGCATAAGGGACAATGGTGCGCCTGTCCGGACTTTTGCTTCTGGGATCGCCCGCCGGTATTGCTCGACGGCAAGACCATCGGCATTATCGGCCTCGGACGGATCGGCACCCGCGTAGCCGGCGTCGCAAAGGCGCTCGGAATGCGGGTGATCGGATATAACCGTTCTCCCAAACCGGACTTTATCGGGGAACAGGTTTCTTTGGAAACGCTGCTGCATGAGGCGGATGTGATCTCGTTGCATTGCCCTGCGAACGCATCTACCATCGGCTTGATCAACCGAAAAACCATCGCGCAGATGAAGCACGGCGCCATTCTTTTGAACACCGCGCGCGGCAGTCTGCTGCATGAAGGAGATGTAGCCGAGGCCCTCAGCAGCGGCAAGCTCGCTGCCTGCGCCGTGGATGTGGTTTCTACGGAGCCGATCTCCAAAAGCAATCCGCTTTTGTCTGCGCCCAACTGCATGATTACGCCGCACTATGCGTGGTCCCCGGTCCCGACACGACAGCGATTGATTGATATTTCCGTTGCGAATCTGACTGCGTTCCTAAACGGGTCGCCGATCAACGTCGTATCATAAAACGTAATCCAACGATGCCGCATTGCAAAATGCGGCGTTTTCTGTAATATTTTTCAAATTTGCCACATTGATTTTTTAATTCGTACTTGCAAAACATAGAAAATAAGGGTATCATATTCTTAATTATGTTCGGAGTTGTACGCGCATGAATGTTTTGCGGGATGAAATGCTGTCTGCCTGCGGCCTAAAGCCGAGCGACGGGGTTTTGATCGCGCTCTCCGGCGGTGCCGATTCGGTTGCTTTGCTTTTGGAATCGTTTCGATGGAAAGAGGAAAACAAAATAGCTGCGGTTGCCGCCGCGCATTTTCATCATGGGATTCGCGGCGTCGAAGCGGACCGGGACGCGGCATTTTGTCGGGACCTTTGCAATCGGCTTGCGATCACATATTACGAAGGCCGTGCCGATATTCCTTCTCTTGCCAAGGAGAAAGGCCTTTCGCTTGAAACAGCTGCACGGGAAGAACGATATCGGTTTTTGCGAAAAACGAAAGAAGCGGCGGGGCTGTCCTGCATTGCAACGGCTCATCATAGGGACGATCAAGCAGAAACGCTGCTGCTGCATCTGATTCGCGGCAGCGGGCTCGAGGGCCTTTGCGGAATGCGACCGAAAAACGACGACGTGATCCGTCCGCTGTTGTATGTATCGAAAGCCGATATTCTGTCGTTTCTTGCTGAACGCGATCAACCGTACTGCATGGATTCCACGAACGATTCGCTCGATGCAACACGCAACCGGATTCGTCATTCGGTTCTGCCGCTGCTGCGGGAGCTGAATCCCAACGTGAGCGATTCGCTGAGCCGCACGGCGGCGTATCTTTCCGAGGATGCGGCGCACTTGCAGGCGGAAGCGGAGAAGGCCTTCGCCAATGTGAAAAACCGTTACGCGTTGGCTCAGCTGCCGCCCGCTGTCCGAAAAAGAGTGACAAGATACTATCTGCCGTATTCGGATTTTGACCGCAACGATGTAGAGACGCTCGACAGCTTGCTGACGGCGCAGACTGGCACCGTTCGTATGCTGAAGAATGGGTTTATCGCATGGACGGACAGCGAACGGCTGCATGTCGATCAACAGGAACCAGTAGATTACTGTGTGCCGCTTTTCGTAGGAGAGCCGTGTAAATTGCCGGATGGAAAGACGGTTACTTTGGAAAAGGTCGAAACAGCCTCCTTTCCGTGCAATCTCGTGGAAGCGTACATTGACACCTCTGCCGTGAGGGGAGAACTGTCGGTTCGTACGATGCGGGCAGGAGACCGGTTTACACCGTTCGGCATGAAGGGGAGCAGGCTGCTCAGCGATTATTTCACGGATCGGAAGGTGCCGCGGTTTTCCCGGAATGTGCCGCTTGTGTGCGATGAAAACGGCATTGTGTGGGCGGCAGGATATACGGTGGATGATCGTGTAAAGGTTTGTTCGACCACGAAACAGCTTTATCATATTACGTTGAAGGAGGGCTAAGCAGATGTGGGGAAAAGAGCTTATGATGCAGGACATCGAAAAGGTTTTGCTGGATGAAGAAACGATTGCCAAGCGTGTACAGGAGCTCGGCGATGAAATTTCCAAGGCTTACGACGGACAGGAGATCGTCGTGATTTGCGTACTGAAGGGCGCAAGCATCTTTTTTGCCGATCTTTGCCGTGCCATTTCCGTTCACATGAAGATGGACTTCATGGGTATTTCCAGCTACGGCGATGCGCAAAAGACCACCGGTATCGTTAAGATCACCAAGGATGCCGACACAAGCATCACCGGCAAGCATGTCGTTGTCGTCGAGGACATCATGGACAGCGGCTATACGCTGACCTATCTTGTCAAGATGCTCAAGGATCGCAACCCCGCATCGGTCAAGGTGGCGTGCCTGCTGGACAAGCCGGAGCGCCGCGAGGTCGATATCACGCCCGATTACTGCGGCTTCACCGTGCCGAACGAATTTGTCGTAGGCTATGGCCTCGATTACTGCGGAAAATATCGGAATCTGCCTTTTGTCGGCGTATTGAAACCGGAAGTTTACTCAAATTAACAGTATAGCGCCCGAAACGGTTTCGGGCTGGAGGAATCAATTTTGGAAGACAAGAATAACAAGCAAAACAACCAACCCAACAGAATCCGGAGCATCGGGACAATTGCTGTCTGGGTTCTGATTCTCGGCTTGATGGTCTTTATGGTGACGAACGGATGCTCGCCGCAAAAGGCAAAGGAAATCAATTTCGATGAATTTGCCACCGCCTATAAGGCCGATAAGATCAAAGCGGTCTATGAGGTGCTGGAGGGCGGCACATTCTACGGTATGTACCGCACCAACACCGCCGATGCGACCAAGCTGCCGAGCGGCGCGGATTTTGTGATCTATCTCAGCAACGAATCGTTCCATGAAAATATGAAAACGCTCACGTCGCAGCGGTTTTCTTTGGAACGTGATACCGTGCTGCCGTCGGATTACGGCTTCGTGATGATCAGCGCCTTGCCGGAGGGAACGCCGGTTCTTTTGATGCTGCTGCCGTATATCATCGAGTTTGCTTTGATCGGATTTATTATCTTTTTCTTCTTCCGTCAGCAGGGCGGCGGACAGCAGATGATGAATTTCTCCAAAGCCAATGCACGAACCCTTGATCCGGATCAGACCAAGATCACGTTCAACGATGTGGCGGGTCTTGTCGAGGAAAAGGAAGAGCTGCAGGAGGTCGTCGAATTTATGCGCGCGCCGCAGCGTTTCTCGGAAATGGGCGCGCGGATTCCCAAGGGCGTTTTGCTTGTCGGCCCTCCGGGTACCGGTAAAACCCTGATGGCAAAGGCAGTAGCGGGAGAGGCGAACGTACCGTTCTTCTCCATTTCCGGTTCGGACTTTGTGGAAATGTTCGTCGGCGTCGGCGCATCGCGTGTGCGCGATCTGTTCAATACCGCCAAGCGGTCTGCTCCTGCAGTCGTTTTCATTGACGAGATCGACGCTGTCGGCCGTCAGCGCGGCGCAGGCCTCGGCGGCGGCCACGATGAGCGCGAACAGACCTTGAATCAGCTGCTTGTCGAAATGGACGGCTTTGAGCAGAACCAAGGCATTATCGTTCTTGCGGCGACCAACCGCGCCGATATTCTGGATCCGGCGCTGCTGCGTCCCGGTCGTTTCGACCGCCGGATCACGGTCGGCTATCCGGATATCAAGGGCAGAGAGGACATCTTAAAGGTTCATGCCCGCAACAAAAAGTTGGCGCCCGATATCGACCTGCATACGCTTGCACAGCGCACGCCGTATTTTACCGGCGCCGATTTAGAAAACGTTTTGAACGAAGCTGCTATTTTGGCGACCCGTGCCAATCGCAAGCAGATCGAGCAGCAGGATCTTGAGGAAGCCATCACGCGCGTGCAGATGGGTCCCGAAAAGAAGAGCCGCGTTGTAACCGCCGAGGACAACAAGATCACGGCATACCATGAGAGCGGTCACGCGATCCTTGCTATCGAGCTGGAACATTGCAACAGTCTGCACGAGGTATCCATCATTTCGCGCGGCTGGGCAGCCGGTTACACGATGACGCTGCCGAAGGAGGATCTGCATCATACACTGAAATCGCATCTGCTCGACGAGATCTGCATGACGATGGGCGGACGCGTCGCCGAAAAGGTAGCGTTTACCGATGTCAGCACCGGTGCGATCCAAGACCTCAAGCAGGCGAGCGAAATCGCCCGCAAGATGGTCGAGGAATACGGCATGTCGGATGCTGTCGGCCCGGTGTTTGTCGGCGGCGATACGGAAGTCTTTATTGCCAAGGATTGGGGACACAGCAAGAACTACTCCGAGGCGCTTGCCGCCAAGATCGACGTGGAAATGCGCCGCATCTTAGAGGAGCAGTTTGAGCGTGCGGAGCACATTATTTCGACAAATCGCGAAGGGCTGAAAGCCGTTGCGGAAATGCTGATTCAGTATGAGCGCGTGACGGGAGAGCAGTTTGAAGCGGTTTACCGAGGCGCAAATGCGGACGATGTAATGAGCGGCAAGGTCACGCTTGCTGACATAAAAAAGGACACGAAAGAAGACGCAACAGATGCTGTTGGGGAGTGAACAATCGAATATACAGGGCATGCATAAGTTCGACTTTCATTCCCACAGCCTCGTTTCGGACGGCACGTTTACGCCGACAGAGGTGGTCGAATCGGCTGCTGCAAACGGCGTAGAGCTGTTGGCGCTGACGGATCACGACAATATCGGCGGCGTATCCGAGGCCATGGTAGCGGGAAAGCGGATCGGATTGCCGGTTTTACCCGCCGTTGAAATGGATAACGAATGGCGGCATGAGCTGCATATTATCGGACTGGACGTAGACCCCCAAAATCCAACGCTGCTGCAATGTCTTGCAATAGCGCGGGAACGGCGTGAAAAGCGGAACAAGATCATCTATGCAAAGCTCAAAGAGGCGGGCTATCCCGTTGAGGACTGCATTGACCGTCCAGCTACACGCACGACAAAGCTGCATATCGCGCAGGCGCTGATCAGGCTCGGCGTCGCCAACGATGTAAAGGACGCCTTTGCGCGATACCTGCGCCCCGGTCAGGTTGGGTATTACGCGGAAAAGCGATTCACACCAAAGCAGGTCATTGATATGATCCATATTGCGGACGGCCTGCCGGTGCTTGCGCATCCGTGTCATATCCGCGACAATCCTCACAGTCTTGTGCGGGAGCTGACCGATCTCGGTATTATGGGCATTGAGGCTTATTATCCCTCTTCGACACACCGACAGACCGAAATGTTTGTTTCCCTCGCGCATCAGCTCGGCTTGCTGATCACATGCGGCAGCGACTTCCACGGTGCCAACCGTCCCGGCGTAGAGCTTGGATGTGCATGGCGTCCGAATGACGATCTGGAACACACTTTCCAAACATTATATACGCGCATGAACAGCTGAAGCCATCGCGCATTACATCCCGGCATCATCCGGGATGTTCTTTTATCATGTTGATATGTATATTATATATAAAAAGAGCATAAAACAACAAAATTTGGCTTGACAAACGATAGCGGGCATGTTAGGGTAGTGGCTGATTAAAGAGCTAAGATCAACAGCTTCCAAAGGAGTGAATATATGGACTATCATAAGATACTGACGATTCAGGATATATCCTGCGTAGGACAATGCTCTTTGACGGTCGCGCTGCCGATCCTGTCCGCGGCGGGACAGGAAACGTGCATTTTGCCGTCCGCCGTTCTTTCTACACATACGGCCGGTTTTACCGACTTTACCTGCCGCGATTTAACGGCGGATATGCCTGCGATTGCCGAGCATTGGAAGAAAGAAAACATCAGGTTTGATGCCGTGTATACGGGCTATTTGGGCAGCACAGAGCAAATCGGATATGTCCAAAGCATTTTTACGGAATTGCTTAAGCCCGGCGCGCCAAAGATCGTCGATCCGGCGATGGCAGACAACGGAAAGCTGTATCCGGCGTTTGATTTGGCATTCGTCGATGAAATGAAAAAGCTCGTTTCGGAAGCGGATATCATTCTGCCGAATATCACTGAGGCATGCTTTTTGACCGGCATATCGTATCGGGATGTATATGATGAAGCCTATATTGCCAAGCTGCTTGCCGCGCTGCGGAGGATCGGAGCGAAAACGATTGTCCTGACCGGCGTAGGGTACCGCGAAGCAGAAACCGGCGTTGTGGTGCTTGATCATGGAACACAACGCTATTATGCGCATAAAAAAATATCCCGCGGCTGCCACGGGACGGGGGATGTTTACGCATCGGCCTTTGTCGGCGCTTATATGAACGGTAAAACTGCCTATGAAGCCGCCATGCTCGCCGCGGACTTTACCGTGCGCTGCATAGAAAATACCATCGGCGACGCTTCCCATTGGTACGGCGTGAAGTTTGAGCCGCTGCTCGGCGAGCTGATTGCGGCGATAGCAAAGTAATAGAATGATAACAACACGAAGCAGCGGGAAAAACACCGCTGCTTCATTGCTTTCATCTTAACTGCTTTAGGATGTTTTCAAGATGCTCCCTATATTGCTCGCAAACAGATAACGGAGCGATAGGGACAACAGCTCCCTCCAAAGATGCCAACCATCCGAAGAACTGCGGCGAAACAGCAACGCGTACATGCACACGAAAATGATCTTCATCTTCTACCGTGACGGGAACGGATCGTCCAAACCGGTCGATGATCACACCGATCATGGATTGGCTGCAGCGCAGGGTGACAACCTGTTCTTCACCGGAATACATGGAAAAATTGCGCTTTGTATACGCCGCCATATCGAGCTTGGAAAACTGCTGCTTGCCGAGGCGCACATCCTCAGTTAATGTAATGCTTGCCATCTTGTCTACGCGATAATGCCGGAACATATAGGTTTCGGAGTCAAACGCAACAAGATAGTAGTTTTCCTGATCCCAGATCAGCGCAAAGGGACTCACGCAATACGCTTTGCCGCCGTGCCGGAAAACGGGCTTCTTATCGACGCCGTATTGCCAATATCGAAAATGAATCTGTACATCGTTCGCAATCGCTTCATGGATCGCATCTACCGCATAGAGAATCGTCTCGTTCTGGGATTTATCCCGGTTCAGTACGTAGACTTGCCGGTTCAGCAGTGCAGCTTCGTGGCGGCTCGACAGCGAAGCGAGTTTTTTGATCAGCTTTAAGGATTTCTTTTCGGAAAGAAATTTCGCCGCCTGTACGGAATCGACGAGCAGCTTCAGCTCGGCGGTCTCAAATTCGCGGGTGTTGACATAGTAGGAAGCCAGACGCCCGGATTTATGGAGCTCGATATCCATGCCGTATGCCCGCAGCGCCTCGATATCGGAATATATGCTTTTGCGTTCGGCTTCCACCTGCCGTTCCCGAAGGCGCGACAGTATTTCCTCCATCGTGATCGGATGATCGGCGTCCGTTTCGAGAAGGAAATCCCGCAGATACAGCAGCTTTAACTTTTGATTTTCGCTTTTCGGCATACGTTATCCTTTCTCCATCGGAACGATTTCCACCACATGCAGCACGCCGTCCGAAACCGTGAAACGCACATCGTTCCCTGCAAAGTAGAATCCGAACCGTTCTTCCGGATCGTCGCGGTAGGCAGGGCGGGGATCCTGCCGCAGCGATTCGATCAGCCCCTCCCGCTTGGAGGCAGGAATCTGCTGCAGCAGCGCGTCGGGAAAATCCACTTCGAGCACATAGCCGCGTTTTTCCTCGGCAAATCCTCCCTTTGCATCCGGAAAACTGTCGGTATACGGCAGGTAGGGTTTGATATCATAGATCGGCGTGCCGTCCATCAGATCGGCCCCGGAAATATGCAGAACAAGCCCTTCGTGGGGGCGAGCTTCAATGCTTTCCAGTGTAACGGCGCTCAGCCCAACCGGGTTCGGACGGAACGGCGAACGCGTCGCAAATACGCCGATACGCTTATTGCCGCCGAGCCGCGGCGGTTTTACCATCGGGGCAAATTCGTCCTTCTGCTCTACTTCGGAAAAGCCCCAAAGCAGCCACAGATGAGAAAAGCCTTCGATTCCACGCAGGGCGTTCGCGTCCCGATAGGCCGGTTCAAATACGATCTCCGCCATCAGATGCGGCGCGAGGCCGCTTTGACGGGGGATACCGAACTTGGTCGGAAAATCCGTATGGATACAGGCGATCGGGCGAAGCGTCAATTCGTTCATGCCGCACCGCCTGCGACGCTGTGCTGATCGGCGTGCTTCCGCTTGCGATTGGAACGAACGACAACGTAGACCATCATGATGATTGTAATGGCGTAAGGGATCGTACCGGTCAGATCGGCGCTGATCGAGCCTTGCAGCCGCAGTCCGAGCGCATCAAAGAAGCCGAACATCAGCGATGCAAGGTATGCCTTGATCGGATTTGCGCCGCCGAAGATCACGCAGGCAAACGCCACATAACCGCGCGAATTGCTCATGTTCTCGGCAACTGTGCCATTCAGATAACCGAGGGACAGATGCGCGCCTGCAATTGCGCACAGAACGCCGCAAAGCACGCTGGCAAGCCATTTCATGCGTT
>JAEEGL011405692.1_pt1 | contig 10242 bp, 7 predicted proteins | sample 9134231 | NCBI WGS metagenome assembly JAEEGL01 (sample SAMN16246548, study PRJNA631951) | gut metagenome | biome: gut microbiome; feature: rumen; material: fiber-attached | host: Bos | place: Iran: Karaj | collected 2018-10 | reverse complement strand
TTCCATATATCTGCCGCCGAAAAAGACGTCCAGACGGTTAATGTGCGAAAGGTCAAATTTCTGGGTTTCCTGCAGGTACTGCAGGAGAGCGCCGCATGCACAGACAGCACTGCTTCCGTCCTGCAGGTCGGCTTCGTCGATATCGGCAAAGCCGAACTGCTCGCAGACACGTGCGGCGCAGGGCATGAATTCAAACGACGCCGCGCCAATCTCTGGCATGGCGCCCAGCTGTTCGCGCAGGAAGGCGGTGATGTCGGCATTTTCCGCTGCTGCAAGGGAGAGCACCGCTTCCCGCGGCTGAAAACGCGCGAGCTCATTGCGCACATGCTCTTCGCCTTTCTTCGGGAAAGCCGCGCAGCAGAACTCTCCGGTTGAAAGCTCACAGAATGCAATTCCGGCCGCGTCGCCCGCAAGATCGATCGCACAGATATAGTTGCTGCGTTCTTCCTGCAGCATGGCGCTGTCGGTCACGGTTCCCGGCGTGATGATGCGGATAACGTCACGCTGTACCAGTCCCTTGGCCAGCGCAGGGTCTTCCATCTGTTCACAGATGGCGACTTTGTATCCCTTCTGGATGAGTTTCGCGATGTAGCCTTCGGCGCTGTGATAGGGCACCCCGCACATGGGAGTGCGTTCGTCCGGGTCTTCAATGTTGCGGTCCCGCGTCGTCAGCGCCAGGTCCAGCTCGCGCGAGGCCGTCACCGCGTCCTCATTGAACATCTCGTAAAAGTCACCCAGGCGGAAAAACAGAAGACAGTCGGTATGCTGTTGTTTGATTTCCTGATACTGCCGTTTCATCGGCGTCAGTTCAGCCATGTTCCAATGCTTCCTTTCCGTAGAGTGCCCAGGTATTGCCGTCCGTGATCTCGACCTCGACAAATTTCCCGACCAGAGCAGGGTCACCTTTCAGGTGAACCAGCCTGCCCCCATTGGTACGGGCAGAGAGGTTGTATTCCTCGCGTCCGGTCTCTCCGTCCACCAGGACGCGCTGCCGGGTTCCGATATAGGCAGCATGTTTCTCGGCTGAAATCCGGTTGGCCAGCTCCGTGAGCGCGTCAAAATGCACCTGTTTTTCCGCTCGGGAGAAGGGATCCGGCATGGAGGCCGCCGGCGTTCCGACACGTTTAGAGTAGATAAACGTAAACATTGCGTCGAAACGCACTTCCTCGCAGAGGGAAAGCGTTTCGGCAAAGTCTTCATCGGTTTCACCGGGAAAACCCACAATAATATCCGTCGTCAGCACCAGATCCGGCATCCATGTTCTTGCTTCCCGGACCAGGTCCAGGTATTTTTCGCGGGTGTAGCTGCGGTTCATGGCCCTCAGAATCCTGTTGCTGCCGGCCTGTACCGGCAGATGGATATGATGGGCGCACTTTTCACATTCAGCCATCGTCTGAAACACCTTTCCGGTCGCATCCTTCGGGTGGCTGGTCATAAAACGGATCACAAAATCTCCGGGGATGCCGTTGATGCGGCGGATCAGGTCGGCAAAGTCCACATCCAGGCCCAGATCTTTGCCGTACGAGTTCACATTCTGTCCCAGCAGGGTAATGTCTTTGTAGCCGGCGGCAACCAGTTCGCGCGCTTCGGCGACCACCTCGTCAGGCATGCGGGAGCGCTCGCGGCCGCGCACATAGGGCACCACGCAGTAGGTGCAGAAGTTGTTGCAGCCGTACATGATAGAGAGCCAGGCCTTGACGGAGCCGTCCCTTCGTTTGGGAATGCCTTCGGCTACAACGCCGTTCTGCTTTTCGGTTGCGAAGACGCGTTTGTGCTTTGCCATGACCTGTTCCAACAGCTCCGGAAAACGCCACAGTTCATGCGGCCCAAAGACCAAGTCCACAATCGGATAGGAGCGCCGGACCTTCTCCGTCATATGCTGCTGCTGCACCATGCAGCCGCAGACCGCGATGATCTGTGAAGGCCTCGCCTTCTTGGTATGGTTCAGCGCGCCGACATTGCCGAGCACCCGCATTTCGGCATGCTCACGCACGGCGCAGGTGTTGACAACAATTACGTCCGCCTGAAACTCATCCTCGGTAAAGCCGTAGCCCATTTCTGCCAGATAGCCGCGGATTTTCTCGCTGTCGGCTTCGTTCTGCTGGCAGCCGTAGGTGTCCACCATGGCAAGCGGCCGGGCGCCGTCCGCGGTTACGCGGTCAAAAATCCGACGGCAGATTTCAAGCTGCTGTTCTATTTTTTCCGGTGGAATCGTCTGTCTCTCGTACTTCAAAACGCGTCTCCGTTCCAGGGCAGACATCGCCCTGTTTTTGCTGAGTATTATAAAATTATATCATAAAAGGTATGGAAGTTTCAACAGAAATCCTGTATAATGACAAGCTACGGGAATAACTGTCTGGAGGAGTCTCTCATGCCGCAAATCAACCTGCTTTCTCCGCATGTTGCGGATCTCATTGCCGCCGGCGAAGTTGTCGAACGCCCTGCTTCCGTTGTTAAGGAACTGGTGGAAAACTCTTTCGATGCGGGCGCGAAGCATGTCACGGTGGAAATCCGCGACGGCGGCGCCACGCTGATCCGCGTCACGGACGACGGCTGCGGCATGGCACCCGAAGATGCAGGCATCGCTTTTCTGCGGCATGCAACCTCCAAGCTGCACGATGAACACGGGCTCGAAGCCATCCAGACCATGGGCTTCCGCGGCGAGGCTCTTGCCGCCATTTCCGCAGTATCGCATGTCGAACTCATAACCCGGAGGCCTGAAGATCTCGAAGGGACCCGTGTGATCCTCACTGCAGGGGACATTGATGAGATGGAAGCCACCGGATGCCCGGCCGGTACGGTCATCTGTGTGCGGGACCTGTTCTACAACACGCCTGCCCGTCTCAAGTTTCTGAAGTCCGACCGGAGCGAGGCATCCGCCTGCCTGCAGGCGGCACTGCGCTGCGCGCTCGGCCGTCCGGAAGTGTCGGTCCGTTTCCTGCGCGACGGAAGAGAGGAATTCTTCACCCCGGGGGACGGCCGGACTGATTCCTGTGTCTATGCGCTGCTCGGGCGGGAACTCTCCCAGACCCTGATGCCCGTTGCTAGCGAGGAGGACGGCCTGAAAATGACAGGCTTTGTCTCGTCCCCGGCGGCAGGGCGCGGCAACCGAAGCGCGCAGTTCTTTTTCTGCAACGGCCGCTTTATCCGCTCGGCTCTGCTGCAGTCGGCGCTGGAACAGGCTTATAAGAACACCCTGCTTACCGGGCGCTATCCCGCCTGCGTCATCTGGCTGGAAATTGCGCCAGGCTCCGTGGATGTCAACGTCCACCCGGCCAAAACCGAAGTCAAATTCTCGGAGGAGCGGCGCGTTTTCAACCTGTTGTATCAGGCTGTGCAGAGTTCCCTGCTGGGTGAGGACCGCGTTGCGGCCGCGCCCGCGGTATCAGCCCCTGACCGTTCTTTCCCCGAATCTTCTGCCAAATCCGCAGCGGAGACAGAGTCAAAGCCCGTTTTCAGTTCTGCTGCCGCCGTTCCGGCAAAGGAGGAGCCCGTATTGGCTGCAGCCTCTGCCCCAACGGTACCCGCCGCAACTGCTGCAGCAGCTCTTTCTTACCGGGAAAGCGCTGCAGAAGACGTACAGCCGCAGCAGCAGACGCTCTTTGAAAGCGCGATCCCTGCCTATGAAACTGCAGGCCCGGCTCCCGCGGTATCTGCCGGCGAGCCTGCCCCTGTTGAAAACCCGGTTCAAAATGTTGATAATCTGCCTGTTCCCCGCCACAACATCTTGGGGGAGGCTTTAAAAACCTATATCATTGTCGAGCTGGAAGACCGTATCCTGCTCATCGATAAACACGCCGCGCATGAACGTATGAACTTTGACCGTCTACGTCAGAGTGCCCAGCCTGTTCCCGCGCAGCAGCTGCTGACCCCTCTGACGCTCCGTCTGACCTCAGAGGAGCGGGATCTCCTCGATGAATTCGGCGAGATTTTTGCCGACTTCGGTTTCGAACTGGAGCCTTTCGGCGAGAACACTGTCATCCTCCGCGCGGTGCCTTCCGGCATCTTCCCCGAGGACGCTGTCCCCGCCGTGGAGGAAATCCTGGAACAGCTGCGCCAGGGCGGGACCCCGGATCCTGCCTCCGCCCGGGATGCGCTGCTGCACACGGTTGCCTGCAAAGCCGCCATCAAAGCCGGCTGGGATACCAGCCCCGCAGAACTGGAGCGGATCACCGCCGAAGTGCTGAGCGGGCGGATCAAATACTGTCCGCACGGCCGGCCGGTTTCTGCCGCGATTACGCACCGTGAGCTGGATAAGCTCTTTCTGCGAATCGTATGAGTACGCAGCGGAAAAAACTGCTGGTGATCGCGGGGCCCACCGCTTCGGGAAAAACCGCTCTGTCGCTGCTGCTGGCAAAGCAGATGAACGGTGAGATCGTCTCTGCAGATTCCATGCAGATTTACCGCGGGATGGATGTCGGCACCGCGAAAGCCACCCCCGATGAGCAGGCGGAAGTTCCGCATCACATGCTGGACCTGTTGGACCCCGGTGAGAATTACTCCGTCTCCCGTTATGTGGAAGACGCTTCCGCCGTCTGCGATGCTCTTCTGTCGCGCGGGAAGCTGCCCGTTGTTACCGGCGGCACCGGTCTCTATATTGACGCGCTTCTTGCCGGACGGCAGTTTGCCGGGGTGTCCGATGCGGACGAAGACCTGAGGGAACAGCTCTCGCAGGATTATGACCGTCTGGGCGGTGAGGCCATGCTGCAGCGTCTTTCAGCCGTTGACCCGGACCGGGCGGCAAAGCTCGCCCCGACCGATCGCCGCCGCCTGATTCGTGCGCTTGAGGTCTATGAACTGACAGGGCACACCATCAGCGAGCACGACGAACTGACCCGCACCTTTCCTCCCGCCTTCGAAGCGCTGTACGTCGTTTTGGACTATGACGACCGCAAAGCCCTTTACACCCGCATCGACGAACGCGTGGACCGCATGTGTGAGGAAGGCCTTTTCGAAGAAACCCAACATCTGCTGGACTGCGGCATACCCGACAGCAGCACCTGCATGCAGGCCATCGGCTATCGGCAGGCCGCCATGGCACTGCGCGGTGAACTCTCCCGGGAGGAAGCTGTCGCTCTGATCAAACAGGCGACCCGCCGCTACGCAAAGCGGCAGCTGACCTGGTTCCGGCGTCATCAGGAGGCGATCCGCCTTGCTCCGGACCGCACGGCCCCGGAGGAGATGGCCGAAATAATCCGCGAGGCCTTTGTTCAGCGCCCATAGTCCCCTGTATGCATCTCAACTTATCCGGAGGAAAGTGCAATGACTCTCGAAGAAATCGCCCGGAATGTTGCCCATGTCCGGGAAGAAATACGGCGTGCCTCTCTGGAAGCGGGCAGACAGCCGGAAGAGATTCTGCTGGCTGCCGCCACCAAGACAAACGACGCTGAACGTGTCCGCGCTGCAATTGAAGCGGGTGTTGACATCTGCGGTGAAAACCGCGTGCAGGAAATGCTGGAGAAGAATGCACTCGGGGCCTACAGCGGTGTTCCGCTGCACTTTATCGGCCATCTGCAGAAAAACAAAGTCAGACAGGTTGTCGGCCTGTGTGATCTGATCGAATCTGCGGACAGCCTGGCGCTGCTGCAGGAGATTTCCCGCACAGCCGAAAAACGCGGGCTGACGCAGGATGTGCTGCTGGAAATCAATATCGGCCGGGAAGAATCTAAGTCCGGCTTTCTGCCTGAAGCCCTTGATGAGGCTCTTGCCGGCGCATCTGAACTGCCCGCCGTGCGTGTGCGGGGGCTGATGGTAATCCCGCCCATCTGTACCGATCCGGAAGAAAACCGACCATTTTTTCTTCAAATGCAAAAGCTTTTTGTTGACAACAGAGGAAAAAAATACGATAATGTACGCATGGATTTTTTGTCCATGGGCATGTCCGGCGATTATACGGAAGCTGTACGATGCGGCGCGACTCTGGTTCGGGTCGGTTCCGGGATATTCGGCCCACGGATTTACACATAGATTATCGGAGGAACGCCATGGGTTTCATGGATGAATTAAGAAAGCTGACTCAGCCCTATGAGGACGAGGATGACTATTACGAGGGCGCCGATGCTTCGGCCCAGCAGGCCATCCCTTCCGATGCTCAGCTGGATTTTGAAAACGCCTTCGGCGGGACGGAAATTCCCGAGCGCGCTGAGGATGAGGCCGATTCCTCCGCAGCCCCGCAGTCAGAGGGCGGAAAGGGTATTTTCTCCGGCTTAGGCAGAAAGAAGCCCGTCCGGCCCAGACTCGCGCGTGAAAAGACGGTGGAGTTCGCAGGGACGGAACAGCAGGTCATTCTTTTCAATCCCAAGAGTTTTGATGAAGCCGGCGACCTTGTTCAGCATCTCACGCAGGGCCGCAGCATTGTCATGACGCTGGAAGGCGTACCGACAGATCTCGCCCGCCGTCTGCTGGACTTTCTGTCCGGCATCGCGTATGCGCTTCAGGGGAAGATCACCCCGATCTCGGCAAAGACCTATTTTGTAACCCCGCAGAATGTCGACGTGCTCGGTGCGGAGGAACTCGCCTCCAACCAGGCTTCGTCTTCAACCTGATATATTACTCACGTACATCACATCAATCATTGAAAGGTGGATTTTAACATGATTACCGCTCAGGACATCCGTGAAAAGACCTTCGAAAAGTCAAGAATGAATGGCTATGACATGGCCTCCGTCGACGATTTTCTGGAAGAAATTGCCGAGGACATCAGCAGCGCTCAGAAAGAGAATGCCGTTCTGAAGAGCAAGATGAAGGTTCTCGTCGACAAGATCGAAGAGTATCGCGCCAATGAAGAAGCCCTGAACATGGCGATTCTGTCCGCGCAGAAGCTCGCTGTTCAGATTGAGAGCGAAGCACGTCAGCGCGCCGCTTCGATGATTGAGGATGCCGAGCGCCAGGTAAAGGCCCGTGTCGGTTCCATTGAAGAGCTCACCGCCGCTGAGGAGCGCAAGCTCGCCGACGCGCAGAGTGCTACGAAGTCCTTCCTCGCCAAAGCCAAAGAAGTCTGCAGCGCCCAGCTGAACCAGCTGCTGGCCATCGGCGGCGAACTGGATCTGCCGGAAGATGCTCCCGTTGAGGAAGAGCCGGCACCTGAAATTGACATTGATGAGGTTGTTGGTTCCATAGAAGCTGAGGTTTCCCGCGCCGGTGCGCCGGAGCCCGCCCTGGACCTGGATCTGTCGGACTTTGACCTGTCCCCTTCTCCCAAACGCAACAATCTCAGCAGCACACAGTCCTTTAACCTGTAAGCTGCCGGACAGCAAGCCGGGTTCTGTCGCGGGGTGGCGCATTTGCGCACGCCCCGCTTTCGGCTTCTTTCCCATCCATTTATTTTAGGAGTATTTATATATGTCCAAAGACTATAATGCTACCCTGAACCTCCCGAAGACCGATTTCCCCATGCGGGCGGGCCTTCCGAAGCGCGAGCCCGAGATGCTCAAGCGCTGGGAAGAGCTCGATGTGTATAACGAGCAGCTGAAGAAAAATGAGGGCAAGCCCCTCTTCTCGCTGCACGACGGACCTCCGTTTTCCAACGGCGACATTCACATGGGCCATGCGCTGAACAAAGCCCTGAAGGACTTTATCAACCGCAGCTACATGATGCGCGGCCGTTATGTCCCCTATATTCCAGGTTGGGACAACCACGGCATGCCCATTGAAAGCGCCATCATCAAGGAACAGAAGCTCAACCACAAGGAAATGTCCACCGCGGACTTCCGCAGTGCCTGCCATGACTATGCCGAAAAATATGTTTACCGGCAGATGGACGGCTTTAAGCGGCTTGGCGTGATCGGTGACTGGGAGCATCCCTACTTTACCATGAACAAAGGTTTCGAAGCCGACGAAGTTCGCGTCTTTGGAAAAATGTACCGGAACGGGCACATCTACAAGGGCCTGAAACCGGTTTACTGGTGCTACCATGACGAGACCGCCCTTGCCGAGGCTGAAATCGAGTATCATGACGATCCGGTCTCGACCGTGTATGTGAAGTTCCCCGTGCACGATGACAAGGGCAAACTCAGCCATCTGGATCTCAGCAAACTGTTCTTCCTGATCTGGACAACCACTACATGGACTCTGCCCGGCAACCTCGGCATCACGCTCCATCCCGATTTTAGCTATGCCATTGTCAAAGCTCCGAACGGTGAAATGTACATCATGGCTGAGGATCTGGTGCCCACCGTCATGGAGAAGGGCGGCTTTACGGAGTACGAGATCGTTGAGACTCACCCCGGTACTTTCTTTGAGTACATGCTGGCGGATCATCCTTTCCTGCCGAAGACTTCATTGCTGATGCTGGCAGACTATGTCACGGTTGATTCCGGTACGGGCTGCGTCCACACCGCGCCCGGCTTCGGTGACGTTGACTATGTGACCTGCCTGCAGTACGGCACCGATATGGTCGTCCCGGTCGACGACCAGGGCCGCCACACCGACTATGCCGGCAAGTATGCCGGTCTCAATGTTGAGGCATCCAACCCCATCATTGCCGCCGACATGAAGGAAAGCGGCATGCTGTTTGCCAGCGAAGAAACGACGCACAGCTATCCGCACTGCTGGCGCTGCAAGAAGCCCATTATCTTCCGTGCCACCCCGCAGTGGTTCTGCTCGGTCGATTCGTTCAAGGATGAAGCCATTGCCGCCTGCGAAGACGTTCGCTGGCTCCCCGCCTGGGGCAAGGAGCGCATGGGCGCCATGATCCGCGAACGCAGCGACTGGTGCATCTCCCGTCAGCGCCGCTGGGGCCTGCCGATTCCGGTGTTCTACTGCGAGGACTGTGAAAAGCCCGTCTGCACCGAAGAGAGCATCGAATCGGTCGCCCAGGTCTTTGAACAGGAGGGCAGCAACGCCTGGTTCGAAAAGGATGCCTCTGATCTTCTGCCGGAAGGCTTTGTCTGCCCGCACTGCGGCGGAACACACTTCACCAAGGAAACCAACACTCTTGACGGCTGGTTCGATTCCGGCTCCACCCACTTTGCCGCCATGAAACGCGACCAGGGCTTCTGGCCGGCCACCATGTATATCGAAGGCGGCGACCAGTACCGCGGCTGGTTCCAGTCATCTCTGCTGGTTGCAGTCGGCGCGCTGGGAATGGGCGCCCCGTATCAGGAGTGCCTGACCCACGGCTGGACGGTTGACGGTGAAGGAAGAGAGATGCACAAGTCTCTCGGCAACGGCGTCGACCCTGCCGATCTGATCAAGGATTACGGCGCCGACATCGTTCGTCTGTGGGCCGGTTCCGCAGACTACCATGTGGACGTCCGCTGCTCCAATGAGATCTTCAAGCAGTTGAGCCAGAATTACCTGAAATTCCGCAACACCGCCCGCTACTGCCTCGGCAACCTGAATGGCTTCGACCCGAATGATCCCATGAAGCCGGAAGACATGCTGCCTCTGGACCGCTGGGCAATGACAAAGCTGAACGAGCTCATCCGCAAGACCGACGAGGCTTACCACGACTTCGATTTCCACGTGATCTCACACGCGATCAATGATTTCTGTGTCGTTGAGCTTTCCAGCTTCTATCTGGATATCATCAAGGACCGTCTCTACTGTGAGCTGCCGGGCAGCCTGAAGCGCCGCAGCGCCCAAACCGCCCTGTTCTACATTCTCGATACCCTGACGAAGATGTTTGCGCCGATTCTGGCCTTCACCTGCGATGAGATCTGGCTCAGCATGCCGCACCGCAGTGAGGACGACGCCCGCAACGTGCTTCTGAACCAGATGAACACCGAATTTGCGGAGTATTCTCTTTCCGAAGACGAAATGGCCCGCTGGGACAGCCTGATCCGCGTCCGCGATGATGTGAACGGCGTAATTGAGACCGCCCGCGCCGCCAAGCGCATCGGAAAGCCTCTGGAAGCTGCTGTCGCCCTCCATGCAACCGACACCGCCAGCACGGAAGTGCTGGATACCGTCAGCGATATGGGTCTGAGCGAGCTGTTCATCGTCTCCCAGTGCCTGATCGCCCCGGATACCGAAGAGAACGCCGCTGCCCAGGGCAAAGGCGCCAACTTCCCGGGTCTGGAGATCAGCGTCCGTGAGGCGCCGGGTACCAAGTGCCCGCGCTGCTGGATGCATTCCGTCGATGCCGACTCCGAAACCGGCCTGTGCCCGCGCTGCGCCGCAGTTGTAAAAGAGCTGTAATATCCGGCCGTAATATCTTAGTGTAAGGAGCTTGCTTATGCTGTACGCAATCATTGGTATGCTGGTCATTATCGCCGACCAGTGGATTAAATTCTGGGTTGC
>JAEEGL016365566.1_pt1 | contig 10243 bp, 8 predicted proteins | sample 9134231 | NCBI WGS metagenome assembly JAEEGL01 (sample SAMN16246548, study PRJNA631951) | gut metagenome | biome: gut microbiome; feature: rumen; material: fiber-attached | host: Bos | place: Iran: Karaj | collected 2018-10 | reverse complement strand
TGACAGCATGGAGGAGGTACTTAGAAGTCTGTCGGAGCATACGGGGATAGATATAGAGAATGTAACTACCATAACCCTCGCTGGAATGGGACCAGGGGATGAAAGATATTATACAAGGGAGCTCATAAATGCCCTTGATAAGGCTGACGTAATCTTTGGTGCTGGGAAGGTAGTTGAGAACATCAGAAAATCTGATATTCCGATTGTACAGGAATACCAGGGAGAAAAGATCTATCAGTATCTTATTGATAATAGGGGCTTTAGCCACCCACTTGTCCTGTATTCCGGAGACATCAGCCTTTGCAGCGGTGCCAAAAGAGCTACTGAGTTTTTCAGGGAAAAAGGCTTTAAAGTGGAGAGAATATCAGGTATTTCATCTGTTGTTCTTTTCGCTGAAAGACTTGGACTTTCCATGGAAAATGTGAAGATTGTGAACGCCCATGGGAAGAAGACAAATGTTAAGTGGTATGTTCATAAGAATGAAGAAGCGATCATCCTTACCTCAGATGAAGCACATGCAGCTGAGATTTGCAGGGAACTCATAAATGAAGCACATGCAGCTGGAATTCGTAGTGAAATCTCAGGTAAAGCATATTCAGCTGAGATCGAAAAAGAAATGATATGCGAAAATCATAATTCAAAGGAATTAGCAATTTTCGTTGGGTGCGACCTTGGAACAGATAGAGAAAGAATAATTGAAATTGCTAGGAATCAAAATAGCATCGAAGAAATAAGAGGCAAGTGTCTTATCTATGTGAAGAATCCTATGGCATCAGCAGAAACTGTAGTCAGAACCCTTTCTGATGATGAGATAATCAGAGGTAAGGTACCAATGACCAAGGAAGAGATCAGAGCTCTTTCCATCAGAAAGCTTGCACTCACAAAGGATTCTGTTTTATGGGATATTGGTGCAGGCACAGGCTCAATTTCACTTGAAGCTGCGCTTCTTTATCCGGATATTCAGGTCTTTTCTGTTGAAAAAAATGATGAAGCCTTTGAACTTTTAAAACAAAATAAAGAGAAATTCGACGCTGGCAACATGACAATTATTCACAAAGCAGCGCCTGAGGCACTTGAGGAACTTCCGAGACCCAGTCATGTCTTTATAGGCGGTAGCAGTGGAAACCTTAAGGAAATCCTTAAAAAAGTATTTGAAATTAACGAGCGGGCAAAGGTTGTTATAAATACTGTGACTGCTGAGACCTTCGCCGAAGTAATGGAATGCACCGGGGAGTTTGATGGAATCTCAACTGATATAACACAGCTGGCGGTTACAAGATACAGGAAAGTGGGGAAGTATCACCTTGCTGATGCGCTCAATCCTGTTTATGTTATAGCTCTTGAGAAGGGGGACGATAATGCTCAAAACTAAAGCTTTTCCAAGGTTCATGGTCTGTGCAACATCGAGCGGAAGCGGAAAAACTCTGATAACCTGCGCTCTTTTGAGGATATTAGTGCGTAATGGTTTTCTGCCCGCCTCATTTAAATGTGGTCCGGACTACATAGATCCGATGTTTCACAGCAAGGTATTAGGGATTCCATCCAGAAACCTTGACGTGTTTTTGATGGGAAGCTTTGAACTTAAAAAGGCTCTTTGCAGGGGCTCTGATGGTAGGAATATAGGTGTGATGGAAGGCGTCATGGGCTTTTTTGACGGCATGAGCGCTGCCTCCAGCGATGGCTCATCCTATGATATATCCTGCATGACCGGTACACCGGCGATACTTGTAGCTGACTGCAGAGGTATGAGCAGGTCTGTTATCCCGCTTGTTAAGGGCTTTTGTGATTATGACAGGAAAAAGATAATACGCGGAATTATTCTTAACAATATATCACCTATGGTTGCAGAGGATATCAAAAGAGATATTGAAAAGGAAGTTGGTGTGCCAGTCATAGGTCTTTTGCCCAAATTAAAAGATGTTGGGATTGATGCGGAATTTGAAAGCCGTCATCTTGGGCTTATCATGCCGGATGAGATTCCGATGCTGATGAAGGCAATTGATAATGTCGCGGACAAACTCCTTGAGAATCTCGACCTTGATAAGCTATTGCAGATTGCAAAAGAGACAGAGGATATTCTGAGCCTTGATGATCTGGATTCTGAGACAGAACCTCTAAAGCATAGCAGCTTGTCTGGCAAGGTGAGAGTCGGGGTTGCAAGGGATGAGGCCTTTTGCTTTTATTATCAGGATAACCTTGATCTTATGGAGGAGATGGGGGCAGAACTTGTGCCTTTTTCACCGATACATGACGAAAAGCTCCCCGATGTTTCAAGGATACTCTTCGGAGGAGGATACCCTGAGCTCTACGCGAAGGCTCTTTCAGAGAATAAATCCATGAGGGAGGATATTTTGAAGGCGTCGGAAAGAGGAATTCCGATTCTTGCAGAGTGCGGAGGATTTCTGTACCTTCAGGAGAGTTTGTCAGACCCGTCGGGTAATAGTTTTGATATGGTAGGAGCGCTGTCCGGACACGGCAAGATGAGATCGCGCCTGCATCATTTTGGTTATGTGACCATGAGGAGCGAACTAGAAAACCCATATCTTCACAAGGATGAGGAAATCAAAGCTCATGAGTTCCACTATTACGACACTTCTGAAAATGGCTATGTATGCTCTCTGACCAAGCCTTCCGGAACGACCTGGAACGGCTATCAGATAAAAGAAAATACATTTGGAGGATTTGCCCATCTGTATTATCCCTCAAACCCTGAGTTTTTGAAGAGGTTTATGGAATGTTAGATTTTGAAGAATTGACCGGAATATCAATTGAGAAACCGGACCATTATATTTTTGACCAGATAAAAAGAAATTGGGACGGAGTATCCAAGCCAATCGACGGCCTTGGTGATTTTGAGACTCTCATTTGCAGGATTGGAGCGATTCAGAGGACGGCTCATCCTGACATCAAAAAGAGAGCGGCCCTTATCTTTTGCGCAGACAACGGAATCATAGAGGAGGGTGTTTCCCAAAGTGGCAAGGAAATCACTCTCTCGGTTGCCAGAGTGCTTGGAAGCGGCATCAGTTCTGCATGCTGTCTTGCTAAAAGTGCAGGAGCGGATGTCATTCCGGTGGACATAGGTATAGATTTTGATGAGGAGATACCTGGCGTCAGGCCTTTGAAGGTATCAAAGGGAACAAAGAATTTTTTGAAGGAACCTGCGATGAGTGACGCAGAAGTCTTGCAGGCGATAGAGCATGGAATCGCCATGGTAAAAGAACTTTCTGAGTCAGGCTATAGGATTATCTCTACAGGCGAAATGGGCATAGGAAATACTACGACTACAACAGCTGTGCTTTCTGCAATGCTCGGTATAGACAGTGATGAACTGACAGGCAGGGGTGCGGGTCTTTCCGAAGACGGACTTAGTAGGAAAAGGCAGGTCATAAAAAAGGGACTGCAAAAGTACTCTTTTGAAAATATCACAGATCAAAAGATCAGGGCATTTACTATACTTAAGAGCGTTGGAGGACTTGATATAAGCGCCCTTACAGGAGCTTTTATCGGTGGAGCCCTTTACCATGTGCCAATGGTGATTGATGGCGTCATAAGTTCAACAGCTGCGCTGGTTGCAGAAGCTCTTTTGCCTGGTATAAAGGACTATCTTATCCCGTCGCACAGAGGAAGGGAAAAGGGTAATGAGCTTGCGCTTGAGAAACTTGGACTTAAGCCATACATTGACGGAAATATGGCACTGGGCGAAGGTACGGGAGCAATCATGCTGTTTCCTCTTATGGATGTGGTCCTTGATTATTATGAGAACGGCGCCAAATTCGCAGATTACAGCATCGATGAGTATAAGAGGTTTGACAAATGATCTATCTGATAATAGGTACGCCTGACAGTGGCAAGTCAGCTAAGGCCGAGAGCCTGGTGCTGACAATTTCTGATGTTGGGCACAGATACTATATCGCCACCATGGAGCCCTTTGGCGAGGAGGGCAAAAAGAGAGTGGAAAAGCATCGAAAAATGAGAGAAGGTAAGGGCTTTGAAACCATTGAATGTCCTCTCAGGGTTCACGAGATAATTGATGGAATTAAGGACCGGGAGAATGCTACTTGTCTTTTGGAGTGCATGTCCAATCTTATTGGTAACGAGATGCATACTGAAAAAGGTATGGAAATGGGAGAGGCTGAACTTTCGGACTACATTACTGATTCAGTCAAGACTTTGGCTGATGCTGTAAAAAATCTGGTGATAGTTACAAATAGATTTCCTTTAGAGGGCGAAGGCTATGATGATGACACAAGAAGGTTTGTGAGGCTTGTTGATATCGTCAACGAGAAGCTTCGCCGGAGAGCGGATGAGGTTTATGAACTTACTTAAGAGTATTGCAATTTCTTTTTCATTATATTCGAAGATACCAATGCCGGTATTTACCTGGGATGAGGACAATTACAGGCATGCCATCACTTTTTTGCCGCTTATCGGGGGTGTGATAGGGCTTCTTTCCTATGTTGTGGTGCTTTTGGCAAGCAGCTTTGAACTTCCGGTGTTTGTTGTGACCATTTTGCTTACGCTTATTCCGCTTATTGTAACCGGCGGCTTTCATGTAGATGGATTTATGGATGTCCAGGATGCGCTGCATTCATATCAGGATAAAGAGAAGAAACTTGAGATCATGAAAGATCCGCATATTGGAGCTTTTGCAGTTATTGGTCTGGTTGTTTTGGGACTTTTCTGGACCGGAGCTCTTTATATGGTCGTGTTTAGAGCTTTTGAAAAGGAGAATGGATATTTGCTCCTTATCATGAGTCTTGGAATCTTTCCGCTTGTCAGGGCTTTTTGCGGAATCACCAGCATTCTTTTCAAAAACGCCAAGAAAGAGGGGATGCTGAACATGGAAACCGGGAAAACCGGTAAAATGGATATTGTTGTTCTTGCTGCTTTTGGACTTATTTCCGCAGGCTACATGATATGGATAAATGCCATTTATGGATGTATAGTTATTGCTGCACTTGCTCTTTTTACATTTTGGTACAAGACTAAGTGTGAAAAAGAGTTTGGTGGCGTGACCGGAGATACTGCCGGTTTTTATATTGTGGCCGGGGAGGCGTTTCTTCTGGTGGCGCTTGCAGTTGCTTCTATATTTGTTTGATATTCTTATTCATCTGATACCCGTATCTATGTGGTATTAGTATTTCTAAATATGAGTATAGAGATGTAATGTATACTCTGAATTGTGTGAAATGAAAATTCGAATGACGGAAAGGATTAAGTGAATTCGTGTATTTTGGATTGAACCATATAATCGCCTTTATACTAGGTTTTATACTGGATTTGATAATCGGCGATCCATATAATATTCCGCATCCCATAAGATATATCGGGAGCATGATTGCTTTCTTAGACAAAAAGCTTTTGGGAAAAGATGTTGAGGCTGGTGTAGAAAAGAGAAATTTCAAAAGAGAGACAGCAAAAGGTGTTATCTTGTGCGTTGTCGTTATCTTTGTGACCTTTGCTGTTACGACTTTCATTGTTTTTGGAGCTTATCAGATACATGTGTATCTTGGGATTGTTATAGAGGCAGTTCTCACCTGCTATATTCTCGCAGCAAAGAGCCTTAAAGATGAGAGCATGAAGGTGTACAGGGCTCTGGATGAGCAGACTATTGAGGATGCCAGGATAGCCGTTTCAATGATCGTGGGGCGTGACACGGACTCTTTGGACAGAGCGGGTGTTACGAGGGCGGTTGTTGAAACTGTTGCAGAGAATACATCAGATGGCGTGATTGCACCTCTCATCTATACCTTTATCGGAGGCCCTGTTTTGGGGCTTGTTTACAAGGCTGTCAACACGATGGATTCCATGGTTGGATATCACAATGACAGGTATGAGTATTTTGGCAAAGCGGCTGCGAAGCTTGACGATGTGGTGAACTTCATTCCTGCAAGGATAAGTGCGCTATTGATGGTTCTCGCTGCATTTATTGGTGGCAAGGAATATTCCGGAAAGGGCGCGTGGAAGATTTTTAAAAGAGACAGATACAACCATAAGAGCCCTAATTCTGCGCAGACAGAGAGTGCATGTGCAGGAGCTCTTTCTTTGAGGCTTGCAGGCGATGCCAGCTATTTTGGTAAAATCGTCAAAAAGCCATTTATCGGAGACCCGATAAGGGAAATCGAGATAAATGACATAAAGCGTGCATGCAAGCTTATGTTTATGACTGAGTATCTATGCGTCTTTATATTGTTAGTCGTATGGATGCTATGATTTTTATTTTGCAAGGCAAGGATAGGAGCTCTTTTTGATTCACGGCGGAGAAATTTACGATAAGGAAATTGAATACGATCTGTCAGTCAACCTAAATCCCAATCCATGTCCTGAGAAAGTCATGAGGGCTCTGGAAGAAGCAGTATCTTTTGTGGGCAAATACCCTGATATTTCTCAGAGAGAGTTCAGGAAATACGTGGCAGATGCAGAGAACAGGCTCCTGGGCGAAAATCTGCTGACAGAGAAAAATATACTTGGCGGAAATGGAGCATCAGAGCTTATCTTTGCGATATGCAGAATGTTACATCCGAGGAATGTTCTGATCCCGATTCCTTCTTTTTACGGTTACAGGCATGCAGTTATTCCGGATGATGTGAATATCATGGAATATGAGCTTAGGGAAGAAGATAACTTTGAGCTTACTGACGGTATACTTGATAAGATAACAGAAGAGACAGACCTGCTGATTCTTGCAAATCCCAACAATCCTACAGGTAAAACAATAGACCAAAAGGTTTTTGAAGAGATAATCGACAGATGCGCTAAAATGGGCACGAAGCTTATTGTGGATGAATGTTTTTTGCATCTGTCGGATGGAACATTCAGTGCAATAAAGTATCTTGGCAGGCTAAATGGGCTTTTTATAATAAATGCCTACACCAAGCTCTTTTCCATACCCGGAGTCAGGGTTGGGTACTGCATTTCTGATAGTGACAGCATTGGCATCTTAGAGCATTTTTTGCCCGAGTGGAATATGTCAGTATTTGCACAGGCTGCAGGCGTCGCATGTGCCGAGCAGATATGTGAAACGGATTTTGTGAAGGAATCCAAAGATATAGTGAGGAAAATGAGGGAAGATATGACGGCTCTTTTGACTGATGCAGGATTGAAGGTCTTTCCATCGGATTCATGCTTTGTACTTGTTAAATCCTCACTGGACTTATACAATATCTTTTTAAAAGAGAAGATTCTCATTAGGGACTGTTCAAATTTTAGGGGCCTTGAAAAAGGCTTTTACAGGATATCAGTCTCGGGAGATAAGGTTTTACGGGATAATATAAAGATTAAGGACATAATATGATTTTATTTTTTGACATTGACGGAACGCTCTGGGATTACAAGAATTATATCCCCGAGAGCACAAAAAAGGCGATTAAACTCGCGCAGGAAAACGGACATAAATGCTTTATCAATACGGGAAGAGCAAGGTCTTTTGTCTATAATGAAGAGCTGCTTGGAATGGGTTTTGATGGGATTGTATCCTCCTGTGGCTGCATGATTGAGTACAACGGAGAGGTTGTTTTTAACAAGCTTTTGAGTAAAGAGGACAGCATCAGAACTCTCGAAGCCATGAAGAAGCACGGATTTAAGCCTATTCTCGAGGGACCTGCATATCTTTACATGAACAGAAGCGACTTTGAAGGCGATATGTACGGCGAGAAGGTCATGGCAGAGATGGGAGACAGGCTCCTTAGCATCGACGATAACTGGGGCAACTGGGAGATGAACAAGCTCTCCTGCATCTGTGATACGCCCACAAGAGACGAGTGTTTTGAAGAGCTCTCAGATCTTTTTGACTATATGCTGCACACTGATACTATTGTTGAGATGGTTCCTAAGGGCTTCAACAAGGGAACAGGTATTATAGAAATCTGTAAGATTCTTAGAGAGGACGTAAAAAATACTGTGGCATTCGGAGACAGTATCAATGACAAGGAAATGCTTGAAACTGCGGAGATTGCTGTGGCTATGGGACGTGCCTCGGATGAAACCAAGGCGCTTGCTGACATTGTGACTGACTACCTTGAAGATGACGGCATCTGGAACGCGATGAAGAAGCTTAAGCTTATTTGAAAACATTGCTTTAAAATATACTGACCTCTACGTTTTGTGATTTTTATATTCACGTACCACAATATATGGTATAATGAGTAAAAGCCATATAAATATAGGGGGACCTACGCATGAAGAAGATCTACGTATTGGACACCAACGTTTTGATTCAGGCACCACACGCTCTTAAGTGCTTTGATGATAACGAGGTCGTTCTTCCGCTGGTAGTCTTGGAGGAACTTGACTCACACAAGAGAGATGAAGGTGAGAGAGGAGCCAATGTAAGAGAAGCAATCAGGATTCTTGAGAAGCTTCGAGGCTCAGGGGATCTGGTTAAGGGAGTTGATCTCGACAATGGAGGATATCTTCGTGTTGAGAAGAACTTCAAGGATGTGGAACTTCCCAAGGATATGGCAGAGTACAAGTCTGACAACCGTATCCTTAAAGTATGTAAGGGCCTTAGTGACACCTGCAAGGAGCAGGTAATTCTGGTTACCAAGGATATTCTGATGCGCATCAAGGCGCAGATTCTTGGCGTTAAGTCTGAGGATTTCACGACTCAGCAGGTAGCAGGACGAAGCGAGCAGTACAGCGGCAGAATCGATGTATATGCTCCCGAAGAAATCTTTAAGGATTTCAAGAAAAAAGGTATTCCGGTGGAGAAGGTTTACTGTTGCGATGAGGATGGTAAACAGTATGCACCCACTCTTTATGAGAATGAATTTGTAGTAGTAAGAGCAGATCAGTCTACCAATAAGACTCAGATGGGACGTGTCTGCGGCGGTTTTATTAAAAAGCTTGATTATGAGAAGTGCCAGCCTTATGGAGTTAAGCCCAGAAATGCCGGTCAGTACTTCCTACAGGAGGCGCTCATGCAGCCTGCTGATGTAGCACCTCTCGTTATCGTCAAGGGTATGGCAGGAACCGCCAAGACATTCTATTCGCTTGCCGTAGGTCTCGAGAAGATGATCAACAGACCAACCGGTGAGTATCGCAGAATTCTTGTCTGCAGACCCAATTCACAGTTTGACGAAGATATAGGTTATTTGCCGGGTGATGAGCAGGAGAAGATATCACCTCTTATGCGACCTATCATTGATAACCTTGAGCAGCTCATTGATTCCAATGAGGAAGAGCGCTACAAGGACGAAAGAGAACTTCAGGACAAAACTGACGAAGTTTTCGAGAGAGGTATTGTCCAGTGTGAAGCTATCAATTTCATCAGAGGTCGTTCAATTTTGAAGACATACCTTATTATTGATGAAGCTCAGAACATGACACCTACTCAGGCAAAGGGCATCATCACAAGAGCAGGTAAGGATACCAAGATAATACTTCTTGGCGATCCCAATCAGATTGACAGACCATTCCTTGATGAGCGCACCAACGGACTTTCTTATGCATCTGAGCACATGAAGGGCAGCCCTTTTGCATGGCAGATATCTCTTTCTGCTTCCGAATGCGAGAGAAGCCGCCTCGCAATGGATGCGATCGTCCGCATGAAGGACAAAGAAGACTTATAAATTAGACGATGGGCTTATACAAAAAAGCCTGAAGATTTGCATGATTTAAGGCTCTGAATGTGGTATATTATTAATTGAAAAGGCAAGGGTGCTTGGATATTGAGCACCTTTGCCTTTTTCTATGTTCATAGCACAATTAGGCAAACAACAGCAGGCTTTCATAGAGCTTCACCCTTAGGCTATCAGGAGGTTTACATGGCTGCATTTGACAGAGTCGCATCAGGAATACCACAGATGGATCAGGTATTTGACAATATCAGGCTTGGCGATAACGTCGTATGGCGCGTCGATGACCTTGATGAGTTTAAGCTCTTTGTTGAGCCTTACGTACGACAGGCAATTTCAGATAAAAGAAATCTGGTCTACATAAGGTTTGCGGCTCATGAGCCACTTTTGAAGCCGCAGCCGGGGCTTAAGATCGTTAACGTGGAACTGAACCACAGGTTTGAGAATTTTACTGTTGAGATACATGAGATTATTAGAAAAGAGGGCAGAGATGCGTTCTATGTATTTGACTGCCTCTCGGAGCTGCAGACAGCCTGGGCAACAGACCTTATGATGGGTAATTTCTTTCAGGTTACCTGTCCTTATCTTTTTATTCTTGATACAGTCGCATTTTTCCCACTTATCAGGGGTAAGCATTCATTTCAGGCAATAGCCAAGATAAGAGATAC
>JAEEGL015145318.1_pt1 | contig 10243 bp, 5 predicted proteins | sample 9134231 | NCBI WGS metagenome assembly JAEEGL01 (sample SAMN16246548, study PRJNA631951) | gut metagenome | biome: gut microbiome; feature: rumen; material: fiber-attached | host: Bos | place: Iran: Karaj | collected 2018-10 | reverse complement strand
TATTGATTTTTATCAATCTCAAGGAATTTCTTTTGTTGCTACTGGACAAAGAGGAAATAAGCCAAAAATATTTTTATGGTCACCTAAAGATTGTAAGACTATTTATGCAAAATATAGTCAACCACATGAAACCAAAGAAGTTTCAGGAATTTCAATTGATAAAAATGGAAAATATATTGCCTCTTTTGGAAAAGATCTTAATAATACTATTTATATATTTGATATTCAGAAACAAGAAATTATTATGGATTTTCCAACTAATGGAAAGGTCAATTTACAAATTAAGTATGGATATACAAATGATAATAAATCAAATGACGATGAAATATGTGTTGTTGGTTATCAAAAAATATTATTTTTAAATGTAAAGAAAAATAATCAAATTAATGTATTAAAGAATTATAATAGAGAATTATATGATATGACATATACATGTTGTAAATATGTGGTTACTGAAATTGATAAAAATGATAAAAAAGAAAAATCTAATATTTGGTTAGTAGGTTCATATTCAGGAAGTGTTTTGATGATTGTCAATATGGAATTAAAACAAATATTCGATGAATTTAAGGGAAGTATTGAGCAAATATGTTTATTAGAAAAAACAGCTCAATTTATAATAAGTGATACAAGAAGAAAATTAATAATAGCATCAATAAATAGGAATGGACAATTAAAAGTCAATTCATCATCAGAATTTGAAAGTGCTGTTAAAGCAATGAGTGTAAATAATAGAGGTGAAATAGTTTTTGGATTAAGAGGAGGAAAAATAAAAATATTTGATAGTAGTAAAGTCCAAAATAATGATATATCAAAGTTAATATTTGAAGATTTAATTGTTACTCATAGAACAGGAGGAATATATGGAATGGATTTAATTGATGAAAAGAGATTAGTTACTGTTGGAGAAGATAATCAAATTTTAATATATAATTACAAAGTACATAAAATAGAAGATATAGGAATAATTGGAAATGAAGAAGTTCATTCAGTTAAAAGTCAAGATAAAAAATTTAAAGTTTATTATTATACTGCTCAACATAAAGCTTGGGCTGTTTCATATAATAAGATTAAAGAGCATATTGCTGTTGGCATTTGTGATGGTACAATATCAATTAGAGAGAATCCTAAAAATTTAAATGTTCACTTATTTGATATTGTCCCAACAAAGGGATATGCAATTACTATATTAAAATACACTAATTATGGTGATTATTTAACTGCAGCCATTTTGAGTCATGAAATAGTTATCTTGGACCCTAATAATAATTATGAAATAATTCATAAAACAGATTTGAAATTAAATTCATGTGTTACTGCATTTGATTATGATTTATCCAATAAATATATTCAGGTTGTCACAAATATGAATACTTATGAAATTTTTTCTATACCAACATTAGATAATAATATTAAGAATTTTCCATCAGATATCATTTTTCCTGAAATAACTTGTAAATTTGGACCTAATGTAATGGGATTATATATGGGTTCAACTAATCCATCATTTATTAGGGCATGTTGTAAACATAGAAGAATTAATATTATTTGTTCTGGAGATGATGATTTATGTTTGAATTTATATAATTATCCTGCCAATTTCGATAACGCAAAAATTAGAAGATTTTTTGCACATTCTACTCCTATTAATCAAATTTTAATTACACCTAATAATAAAGTGATTACTATTGCAGGAAAAGATAAGGCCATTTTTATATGGAATCTTGAAGAAACCAAAAATAGAGGTTCAAATTAAATATATATTTTTAATTTATAATTAAAATTTTTTTAATATTAATTTAAATTTACTATAATATAGAAAAATCATTATACAAAAAAGATCAATATTAATGTTTAAAATTATTTATGTTAAATTGATAATTATGAAAATATTATTTATTTATGTTTCTATAAAAATATTTTGAATAAATTATCCAAATCTTAATTAAATAGAGAATTTTTTAATTTTTTTTATAATCTTTTATATCTTTTTCATTATCTGATTCCATTTCATTATTCTTGTTTTGTGATTCCCTCTAATTTTTTCAATACTATCTTCATTTTTTTCCTTTAATTTTCATCATCTTCACAATTATCATATTTTTTTGACTTTTATCTTCTTTTTTTTTCTAATATATTTTTAGCTAATTTCTTTTGTAAAGTATTTTTTTAAATTATTCAACTTTTTTTTAATTTTTTTTTTGACTTTATTGTTAATTTTGGTTTTTTTTGATTTTATCTTTTTTTTCAGTGTTCACTTCTTTTTTTCTTCTTCTTCTTCTTTCTTCATATCCTTCATCATTTTCCATTTCCATTTCATTTTTTGCTAAAGTTTACCTTTCTTTTCTTTTAATTTTAAACCTTTTCATATAATTCTTCATCATCATGAAAAATTTCTTTACAGTTTCTGGTTGAATCTCTTTAATTTATCTTATTCAATCATCAGATTTATTTATTATTTCTTGTTTTTCTTTATCTATTTTAATTGACATTTCATGTTATAATAAAGATAATTTTTCTTTTTGTTTCTTATATTCTGCTTTTTCTTTCTTTTTCTTCTATTTCTTCTATTCTGTTTTGATTTTCTTAGTGTTTTTTTGTTCCTAATCTTTCAATATTTTTTCATTTTTCCATTATAATTTTATTTTTTTCTTTTTCTATTTTTTTAATTTTCTCTACTTCCTTTTTGTTTGAAATCTTTTTCCAATATTATCTAATTTTTTTAACATATTTCTTTTTTTTATTTGCTGTTTTTGAATAATTTAGTATTTTAACAGTTTTTAAACTTTTTTCATCTAAATTTTTTGCTTTTTTTCTATAGATATCATTTCTTATAGTATATACCATATAAACATTTTATTCATGTTGAAGTTGTTTTTTAAAAAATTCTTTCTTTTTTTTGGTTCTTTTTTTTTTCCTCTTTTCATGTTTTTTTTCTTCTCTCATCTAATTATTTTTTGTTTTTCTTCATTTTTCTTTTCTTTTTTCCTTTTATTTTTTTCAGTTTCTTCGAATTTCTTCTAATTCATTTAATCATTGTTCCTCTTTTTCATCTTTTTCTTTTAATTATTTTTTTTTTTCTTTTTCCATTGTTTTAATTCATTTACTTTTCTTTTTCTATTTCAGTATTTTCTTTTACCAGAATATGTTTTTTTCCTTCAAAATGTTTAGATTGTATTTCTGCTACTTCTTTTTATGTTTATTTTCCTATATTCATTATTTAGTTGTTATTTTTTTTTTGAATTGTATTTTCAACTATATTTTTAATATTTTTTTTTGTTTATTTTTTATTTTATCCAATTCTTATTTTTGTTTATCTAATAATTTATCTATTTCTTCATCTTCCGTTAACCACCCTTCAATTTACTCATTATTCTTTTCTTTTCTTTTATTATTTTCTTATTTTTTTTTCTTCCTCTTCAATTATTTTTGAGCTTAATTCTTTAACTTCTTCTATAGATTTCTATAATCTTCTATTGCTTCATATCTCATATATAATCATTCCTTTGAAAGAGATTTACATGCTGATTTTTGAGTTTAATAATCTTCTAGAAATGCAATATAATTCTGATTTTCTATTCCTAATCTTTTATATACTTCTAAAGAGGGCTATTTAGTTTTTGATTATTTAAATTAAAATCTATACATTCTAAAGAATTTAATGAGTTTTCTTTTTTTAATTTTATTGTGATTATCATCTTTCTTTATATTATTAAAAACAAACTTTCCTTTATTATCTGTTTCCATTTTTTGAATATATTTTTAAAATTAAATTATTATAAATTATATTAAACATTTTATTTGATTTAAATTATTATTAAAGATATTAGAGCTTAATATGGCATTTATAAATATCATTTTATGTAAAAAAATAATAAATCAATAATCATTTTTTTTAAAAAGTAAAACATGGGAATAGGAATTAGTCCACATATGAGTTATATGAATGAACATACAGACACTTTATCTGAACATGAAATAAAATTAAAAGATAGAGAACTATTAAATAATTATAAAAATAATGGACAAAAAAGAAATAAACAAAACAAAATAAAAGCAAAAAAAATAAGTCTTATAGGAAATAAGAAAAATAAATCTCAAAAAAGAAGTAATAGTTACAATAAAAACAATAAAAAAAGAAATATTAGTATTAATAATAAAAGAAATAGACAATATAGTTATGATAAAAATGAATTAAAAGGATATGAATATATAAATGATACATTTTCTAAAATATATGAAAATAACAAAATTAATAATTACAAAAATAAAAAATATATAAATAATAAAATTAAAAATAACAATAATTATGAAAAAAAAGCATGGAATAATGTTGAAAATATTAATAGAATAAATAATGCACAAAAATTTATAATAAACAACAGGAAAAATTTTGGAAATAATAAAGTTTATGAAAATAATATTGAAGATTATTATAATTGGGATAAACCTATTAACCTTGGAAATGATAAACATTCTATTTTTGAAGATAATGATAGTAAAATAATTGAAATGAGTTTCTATTCATCAGAAGGTGAAAATAATGGAAATAAAAATCAATCAACGAACAAAAAAAAAAGAAATTCTTTTAATTCATTTATCGAAGATGTAAATATCTTTCATAATAGAGATTGGTATTATACAAATAGATATCCACAAATAAATAGTTATAAATCTTTTTTATATCCAAGATTGAATGATAATTATAGAAAACATTTTGAGTTTTCTAATACATCTAATGAGCCTAAAAAAATTAGTAAATTTAATATTTATGAATTATATAGTTCATTTAAGAATAAACCACATTTACCATCTCAAATCAATAAATATTATAATTACTCAATTAAAGATATTATTTATAGTGAATTTCAAAGATACAAAGCTTATTTAGATTGTACAGAAAAAAAATGTGCTGAGGAAATTGACTATAGCAATTTTATAGATTGTGATTATTTTAGATATTCTAAAAGTATTCTATTGCATCAAAAAGAAATTACATCAATATGTTCAATCAAATATAATATAAGAAAAATTTGTTATGCAACTGGAGGTAAAGATGGAAAAATAAAATTATGGAAAGACAATTTTGAATGCATTTTTTCAAAAATACATTTACAACATCCTCCTTTAGTCCTTTTACAATATCAAATAAGATATTTACTAAGTGCAGAAGGAATATATATAAAAATATATGATTTAAATTCAAATAATTTAGATTTAGCACAAACTTTAAGAGATCATATTGGTGAAATTAAAACAGTTTTAATTTTAGGAGAAAACTATTTGAATCAATCAAATTTAAAAATAATAACAGGAGGAAAAGATAAAATTTTAAGAATGTGGAATGTATTACAAGAATCAGTCATAAAATATTTTGAAGGACATAAAGATACAGTTACCAATATTCAATATGTAGGGAATTATAAAAATATTATTATTTCAATGGCTATTGATAAGTGTTTTATAGTATGGGAAATAAACACATGTAATATAATTATAATGTTTAATAATTATTTTACTAGTACCTGTTTATTGGGTACTAATTTTGGTTTTTGTTGTGGGGCGTATGATAATAAAATAAGATTTTATGATAAAGAATATAATATGATAAAATGTATTGTAGGTGATTTTTATAATTGTGATAATTTTCTAATGATTTCTAATAATCATTTAATTCTTACTACTGCAGAAAATGAATTAATGATAATAGATATTGATTCAGATAAAATATTTTCATATTATAAAGGATTGAAATGTGATATTAAGCAAATGATTAAAAGTTATGATTGGGATATAGCAGAAAGAAATATAAATAATCAATTAAGAGGAATAAAATATAAAAATTTATTAACTGTAGGAAGTGATGGTTATGTATATATTTGGGAATGCTATCAATATAATAATAATATTTATCCTGAAAATGATTTTAATGATAGTAGTAGTTATAATTCCTTTGATAGTTGATAAACATAATATAATTTGAAGTGATGAAGATATATAATAAATAAAAAAAGTATTTGATTCATTAAATCAGAATAGAAATATTTTTATATTAAATATATATTTATTATATTTAAATTATTTAATACAACTAATTAATGTTTCAAAAATACTTTGTCAATAATAACATAAAAAAATAATATTATCAAATAATTAAACTAAAATAATTGTAACATGAATAAATCAAATAAAGAAATTTCAATAAAAGAATTAGATAATTTAGAACAATTATATTCATTATATTCTGAAATTATGAAAGAAATAAAAGAAGATGAAAAAGTAATAAATAAAGAAAAGAATATGGATAATATTGCCAATATGGAATTTTCAACATTAATTAAATTAATCAAGGAATCAATATCTTATCTTTTAAATAAAAAAATAGAAAATGCACTAAATAATTATAAAAACAATACTTCAAAAAAAATTATTAAAGATAATGAAAGAATATTATATGAATCACAATTAAAAAATTTAGAAAGTCAAATAAGATTTTATATTAAGAAACAAATTCAATATAAAATTCAAAGAGAAACTCTAGAAAATAAAATTAAATCATTTGAAGAAATGGAAATTGAATTTGAAGAAATGAAAGTGAAATTAAAATATGAAAATGGAGAATTTTTAAACAATGATAGAAAAGAAAATGAAATTGAGATATTAAAAAGAGAAAATTCAAATTTAAAAAAAGCTATTGAAAAAATCGAAAAAGAAAAAAAAATTATTGAGGGAAAATTAAAAGAAAAATTAATTGATATTGATGAATTAAAAATTCAAATAGAAAATTATAAAAAAAAAGTTTTCAAAATAGAACAAGGTCAAAAAGATATTTCTATAAATTCAAGTATTAATATTAATCATCAAAATTCAAATTCTATAATAAAACAAAACATTGAAACAATAAATTCAAATTATTCAAATAATAATAAAATAAGCAATAATCTAATTAATCAACAAAAAAAAACATTCTATAATACAAAAAAAAATAGTTTTATTCATATAGAAAATCATATTAATTATAATTCAACAATAAATAATATAGTTAGTAATTTATCTAATAAAACACCAAAAAAAATATTAAAAGGGCATCATAAAACAAATTCTGTAAATATGAATATGAATGAAAACAAAAAAAATATATTTCTATCAAAATATTTTTCAAATCAAAAAATAATAAATAGTTATCAAAAATCAAAAAAAAAAAATATAAATATTTTTGGAGATAATAAACCTATTAGTTACAGACAAAAAAATAATTATCAAATTGTTACTACATCAAAAGTTTCTACTATTAATGTGAAATATAATAAAAATATTAATAAATCAACATTAAATTTTAAAAATAGTTCAAGGGAAAATAACTAAAATATAATGTTTTAAATTTTATATATATTTTAATATTTTTTGAATTGACAATAAATAAAATAAAAAAGAAGAATGATTGAAAGAGAATTATAAATTTGTATTTTCTATTGACTTTGTCATATACTTTTATTTTATATTAACATAAGAATATAATGGAATTGAATTAATTTTTTCATGATATATTTAAACAATTATCTAATATTATTAATTAAATTTTAAATTTAAAGAAATATATTTGAATTAATTCATACTTTAAAAATAAAAAAAAAAATAAATAATTTTTTATCCTGTAATTGATTTTTGAATCATTATTATAGAAAATTGATTTTCAATTGAATTTACTCTAATTCAATACTAAATCATAATATCAAATATAATAGCTATTTATTTTTTAATATGAGATAATTTCATATTAATAGTTTAAAAATGATTATTTTTTGGAGATATAATAAGACAATCATAGAAAAAGCCAAGATAATGAATTAGAGACATTATATTATATAATATAAAATTCAATAATATTCAATAATTTATTTTAATCTTAATTATTGGATAATATTATAATTATTATTACTTTTATAAAAAGTAAATATAGAATTTTTTAAAAAAAAAAAAATATTAAAAAATAAACAAATTTTTAAATAATTTGAAACATTGATATTGAGATTGTAAATAAATCATTTATAAAAATATTAAATAAAAGTTATTTAAAGTATTTAATCAAAAGAATTAATATGAATTATATTATAAAGTAAAAAAATAAATGAAATAAATGATTTCTTAATTTGTTACAAATTAAGTCTAATTATGAATATTTTAATTCCCAATTTAATTGTTTAAAAATAATAAAAAATAATTGACGTCAAAATTAATAAAAAATGGATTATTCATATTTAAATAGGTTTTTTCTTTGTTTTTTTATTGTAATAACAATTTTTGCATATATTTTTCAACTGTTAATATTTTTAAATTTTAATATTGATAATTCACAATATAATTTTGATATTATTGGATTAACAAGGCTTAGTAAAAATGTCCATTTTTCCTTATGTACAATTTATGATTGTAATCAAAATTATATTTATTCTTTAATAATTGATATTATAATATTATCAGTAATGTTATTTCAAGAAGCAATAATTACAAATAGAGATATGGTAAAAATTTTTATTAAAAGAGCAAATGGGGACTTAATATATTATCCTAAAATATTTAGTAAATTTTTATCTTGCTTTACTATATCAATGACACATATGTTATATCAACCAATGAATTTTGCACATTTAAATATTTATCCTAAATTAGATCTTGGTGAATATATAAGACCAATTTGGTTTTTTTTACCTATATGTTATTCTTTCTATTTAATAATAAACTCTTTATATTATAATTTATATTTAAATGATGAATTAAATATTTTTCTTTTTAAAAAATTAATTTTAGGTGAAGATATTACAATGCCATGTGAATATGCTTATGGTGAAGGAATTTATTTTAAAGTTAGAAGTCCGTTTAGAGCTGGGATTATCATTTTAATTTTTTCTATTAATACAAAATGGGACCTTGGAAGAATTGCTTATTTTTTTTTATTCTGTTTATGTATGTATATTGAAGGAGTTGGTGATGATAGATATTTTTTTCCAAAAGAAGTCTATAAAAAATATATTAAGGCTGTGCCTAATAGGTTTTTTAATTTTAATTTTTTGGAAAATAAACCAAAAATAGAAACAAACATTCATAAAAATGAGAAAAACAAAGACAATTAAAACAAAAATAATAAATAATCATTAAATATAAAAATTACAATTATGAAAAATAATTTTAAATTCAATATTATTTCAAAAAAAATTAATAAAATCCAATATTAAATATTTTTTTAAGTATTTTAATAAATTTTTTTGCATCGACTACAATAAAGTTTTGAATGTTAAATTTTTGTATTTTGGTTTTATCATTTTTATTTACTTTATTAGAATATTTAATAATTGTTGAAAGAGTTTTATTATCAATTTTAATTTGCTTTATTTTTTTAGCATCATTAGAACTTTTATTATTCGAACCACAAGTAAATGAATTTGATTTTCCAGAAGAATATTGTAATAAAGTTAAAATAAATTCAAATTTTTCGTTTTTTAAAACATTTAAAAAATAACTATCAGGATTTGAATAAACCTCTTGATAATTTAGAAATTCTATAATTGTGTCATTTTTAAGTAATTTTGAAACTGAAAAATCTCTTGCTGGTTGAATTTTCCTTTTCATTGATTGAGGTAATTTTTCTACAATTGCTTCACTTCTTGGTAAATTATCATTATAATTTAAAACCTTTACAAGTTTACTATTTAATAAAAGAGTATTTTTCATATCTTTAATTTCATTATTTCCATATCCTCTCATAATTCCAGTTTCAACTTTTTCATATATATCATTTAAGAAATATCCTATATTTGGTTTTTCTTTTTCATCTTCATCATCATTATAATTATCATTAAGTTTCTTTTTAATTTCAGTAAATTTAATTTTATCATCATATTCTTTTTCTATTTTTTCCAAAGTTTTAAATAATTTTCCATAATAATTTTTTTGAAATTCCATATTTTTTTTTGATTCAACAATTTCTTTGCTATATCTTTTCATCGCAATATTTGATGTATTTTGAGTAAACATTGTTGGAAATAATTTTTTTTCATCATTTATAATATCTTCCGTTATTGATAGATCCTCTTTTAGGTCAACCGCCATTAATATAAATAATTGTTTTAATAGTTCATTAAATTGATAATCAGGTGTTTTTGACTCATATTGAAGTTTTAAAAATTCATTTATTTTATCATTTTTAACATCAATTTTTTTTAATTTTCTAAGTAATTGAATATAT
>JAEEGL013376427.1_pt1 | contig 10243 bp, 6 predicted proteins | sample 9134231 | NCBI WGS metagenome assembly JAEEGL01 (sample SAMN16246548, study PRJNA631951) | gut metagenome | biome: gut microbiome; feature: rumen; material: fiber-attached | host: Bos | place: Iran: Karaj | collected 2018-10 | reverse complement strand
GGAAGCCCATCTTGCGCGACCTGTCCGAGTTGCATACGATGACAGTCTTATCGGGGAAAGACGCTCTGAGGAGCCCGCAGAGGCCTCCTGACGAGCCTGCGGCATCGCCGTCGGGCCTTATGTGCCTGCTGATGACGATCTTGTCGTATTCCAGTATCTTCTCCATTATCGCCTTCAAGGCATCTGTGCGTTCCATAAGAGTTTCTCCGTATATATTCTGATAATATCAGCAGTTACGTGCGACCGCCAGCCGTCTTCGGGCGGTGCCTGTGGAAGGTAACGAATTGCCGCGACGAATGACTGAGGATATGTCAGCAGGATGCCGCGAGCGCGTCGAGATCGGAGAGGAGCTTCATAGCCTCTTCCCTGTCCTTAAGCGTCGCTCCGCTGGCTTTGGCGTGTCCGCCTCCGCCGTATTTCACGGCTATTCCGTTTATGTTCCTGTCCGACGACCGTATCTCGCACAGCACCCCGCTGTCCGACTCGGTGAAGTTCACCCATATGCAGGTCCCTCGGATCTCTGACATCGTTCCGACCATCCCTCTAGACGCCGAAAAGCTGTCGAGGCCCGATTCAGCCACGTCGGCGGCCGTCGAGTAGATATAAGCCACCCTGTGCTCGGTGAATCTGACTCTCAGCAGAAAGCTCGCGCGCGTTGCCATCGAGCGGTAGCTGTCGGAATAAAGATTCCTGTATATATCGTTCGTGCTGAAATCCTGCTCCATCAGCTTCGACGCCAGGGCAAAGGTCCTCGAGTTCACCGAATCGTATCTGAAGCGCCCGCTGTCGGTCACGATGCCGGTGAAAAGCAGCCCGGCGGAAAGCGGCGAGAACCTTAGGCCGAGCGATATCGAGGCGTCGGCTATGATCCCGCAGCAGCTCTCGAAGGTGGTGTCGACGATCTCGGTCCCGCAGATCTCCTCGAGGAAGAGGTGGTGGTCGATCCTGAGAGTCGTCTTTGCCGAGGCATAACGGCCGTCGCTTATGAGCGACGCAGACGACGTGTCGAGCACAATCGCCAGGGCTCCGTCGTAGAAGGAGTCGTCTACGGTGTCGGGGGACGAGCCGGGCATGAACGAATACCTTCCGGGGGGATCTCCGGGGCAGACTACCGTCTTCCCGGGGTAATTGTCGAGTATTATGTGCTTGAGTCCGATCTGGCTGCCTACGGCGTCGCCGTCGGGATTCGTATGCCTGTGTATAGCTATCCTGTCGTGGCGCTCAATGAGGTCCCTTATAACTTCGTACCGGTCCATCTGGATATCCTTCTGTTCTCACCTTGCCCGTGCCGTCGCGGCGCATAATGCTGCCGCTATGCCCGATTCTCTATATTTTACCATATTTTGCCCCGGTGAGCAACAAAAATCTTCCGGCGGCCGATTATTCTTCTTGACATTACGTGCCGAAAGTGGTATAATATTCGGGCAAAATAAAAAAACGGGGTGTGGCACAGCTTGGTAGTGCGCTTGGTTCGGGACCAAGAGGCCGCTGGTTCGAGTCCAGTCACTCCGACCATACAGAGACCGGGCAGCGGATATCCGCTGCCCGGTCTCTTTGATTTTTCGGTGTTCGCGGCGACGTGATTTCCGTTAGTCCGCCGCGATAGTCTTTTTTGCGAATCCGGTTATTTCGTTGAGATCGCGGGCGTCGGGACGGTTCCTGTTCATCCAGAGGAACTGCCCCGGGCAGTGGAAGTATTCGGGCTCGACTTCGATCCCGACCGAACCGGCCAGTTCCTTAATCTTACCGAACGTTGACTTTCCCGAAGCCGACGAGCCGAATACGACGAGGCGGCCTATCTTCGACGCGTTCCTGCGTATGAACTCTGAGATCTCAGCGGCGGGCTTGCCGGCGTAGAGCGAACTGCCGAGGAAAAGGATATCGGCGTGCCCTGTGAGGCCCTCGGATACGGGAAGCGCTCCCACTCCGGCAGCCGACGCGACGGCAGTCGCGAGCTTTTCGGTGTTTCCGCCCTTTGTGTAATAGCGAACTTCGATCTTCATGTTTTCTTTTATCTCCTGTCTGTCAGATGATTCAAAGCGTATCGGGATAGTGCAGTTTCCTCGCGGTGTACAGCCTGTCGGCGTCGCTCATCAGAGTGTAGTACTCGGTGGCGGTGGTGTTTCTCCACGGGATCGTCATAAAGCCGAGCAGCCGGTCTGCCGACAGCTTTTCTTTGCAGTATGCGAGAGTCTGCTTCGCGTTGGAAGTCGACGACCAGGTCGAGCAGACCGGCACCTGATCGTATCCCAGTTCGTCGAGCCTGTTGTATGTCATGATCGTGTTGTAGCGCGGAGCCTCGGGACGGGTGTCGAAGGTCCCGTAATACCAGTTCGACTGGAGCACAGTCTTCGGCATGTACTTTACGAACAGGTCGGGATGGTGCCAGTAGTAGTCTGAGAAGACCCACGGACGGGCGCCGCACTCAAGGCAGCAGTCGAAGAGCTCGTAGCAGTCGTGCCAGAAGACCTTTTCGTTCCTCACTATGGCGACGCCGTTGTATTTCTGATGCTCGTATGTCTCCTCGTCGAGTCCCAGGTGGAAATATTTCGAACCGAAGAGCGAACTGACCTCACGGATGAGGTCCTTGCAGAAGGCGATGTGCTCCGGCGTCCCTGTCATGAATCTCCACTTCTTCTGCCATGTGTTGTGGCAGCAGGAAAAATTCATCTTCGGAACCGGCTCGATGCCCTTCCCGCGGATGTATTCAAGCTTTTTCGCGAGTTTTTCCTTGCTCCACGCGTCGGGCGCGGCGATCTCTGGATGAGAGTCGAGCTTTACGCCGTCTCCCACGTCGATGATCAGCATGTTGTACTTTCTCTCGGCGATGAAGTCAACGAGCCTGTCGAAGACCTCCTCGTCGGTATTGTTGTTCTCGTCCCATTTTTCCTGAACGACCCAGCCCGGGGTTATGGAATCGCGGTCGAGCCACATGTGGTTGCTGATCTGAAGAAAATACGAAAAGATCATGGCCTGCTTCTCCTTTAAAAAGGCATTTTATTGGTTATGATTGCTGTCATTGCCGGTGCTGCCTGTCATCGGCGATGCTGTCATCGCTGATGCTGTCATCGGCGATGCTGTCATCGGCTACCGCCGTAGTTTCGGCGGCTTTTTTCTTCTTCTTTTTGTCGATAAGTATAAGAATGATCCCGACCGCGATGCAAAGGAACTCCCGCAGACGGTAAAGCAGCGCCGCGAGTATCCCCGTCTCGGACGAAACGCCTATCCAGCCGAGAACGACGCCCATGCCGCCCTCTCTCGTGCCAGCCTGCATGGGTATCATGAAGAGCAGGTTCCCGATGAGCGACGCCAGGCTCAGCACCAGTATCCCGTGTACGGGGTTCACGGCAGCTCCCAGGAAGACCAGTATCACGTAATACTCGAGCGATTCAAGGAGCCTCGAAAAATACTCGAGCAGCAGCGCGGAATAAAACTTCCTCCTGTCCGAGCTGAATGCGGCGATCTGTCTGTCGACCTCGGAAAAACGCTCTCTCTTATTTTCAAGCTGCTTTCGCGTGTATTTGCTGACGAGCGGGATATGCCAGCGCGACACTCTCTCGAACACCGGCACGATGAGCCCCGTGCTCTTGTGTCTGATGAAAAAGACGCAGCCGAGAAAGCAGAGCAGCCCCGCGACGGCAAGTCCCACCGACGATGCGACGCCGCCCGGGCAGCCGGTGACGAAATAAAGCACAGAGCCCGTGAACCAGAGCATGACGTGCCCCATTACGTAGAAAACGCTGAAATTGAGAGTCGCGGAAAGCGCTTTCTCGGTCCCGCAGTACTGGCGGAGCTCCATTATCCTGTACGGCTCTCCGCCCACGAGCCCAGCCGGCGTGACGTTGTTGAGGGCAAACCCCGACACCACTATCTTCGAGAGCCTGAAGAATCCCACCTTTTTCGCGTCCTCCCTGCCGAGCATGACGCGGTATACAAAGACGTGGACGGCAAAGATGGCGAGCCAGATGACGATCTGAATTACGAATGATATGATGATCGGCGGGGCTACGAGCAGACTCCAGTCGATATCGCCGGGGTGGGAGCGCCAGATCATCACGGCCAGTCCCGCAAGTCCCAGGATAAAGAACAGCAGTTTGTATCTTTTCTTCATCTGGTCCCGCTGTCTCCCGGGTAGTATTTTTCCTTGAGGTCGGAGGCGATCTTCTCATAGCCCCTGACCATTATCACGTCGAGGGTCCCCATGACGATCACGAGGAACGGGAAATAGTAAACGTGAAGTCCGAGCAGCAGCAGTATGAAGAGTGCGTATGCACGGAGGTTGATCGTTAAAAGGTTGGTCAGCTGTACAATGCGAAGACTCCTCTGCCGGTAGGCCTCGGCGACTTCCCTGTTCTCGGGAAAGTTTTCGCCGTCGCGGGCCGCGGCCGCGCGCAGGAACTCCTGCGTACGGGGCGTGCTGCGCTCCTGCATTGCCGTATATGGTATGTAGAACCGGAGATAAAGGCGCTCTATCGAGGGCTTTCCGCCCTTCAGCTCGGCCGCCCTCCGGCGCAGCGACTCGGAGGTCGTCAGTTCGCTTCCGCTCTTTCCAAGCGCGAACAGCAGGTGAAGATTCCTGAAATAGTCCGCCATCCTGTCCTGCCTCGCGTGGAAAAACAGCGCGGAGACAACGATGACGATCCAGATCCATCCGCCCCATTTCGTCCCGGTGAAAGGTATATACTCGTCCGACATGCGGAAACCGAGCGCTAAATACGCCCCGGCATATCCGACCATCGTCGATAAGCCGTCGAGCAGGCGGCCGAGCTCGGAGGTCTTGTGAGTGAGTCTGGCGAGCTGACCGTCGGTGGCATCGAGCACGATCGACAGTATGAACAGCAGGACGCCGGTAAGATTGATCCAGAAATTCCGGGAGTAGAACAGTATGCCTCCCGCGAGTCCGCAGACCATCGACACGAAAGTCACGGCGTTCGGATGCACTCCGAACTTTCTTGCCACCACGGTGAACACGAACCCTACAGGTTCGGTAAACCAGAGATCGATCGGTTCCTCGATCTCGGTGCATTTGCGCGAGCTTTTAAGCTCGTCGAAAAAACCCGGTTTTTTCTCTTTTTCCATTTTGTGGCTGCCCTCCGCAGATCCGATAATAATTGAAGTTCGGGCGGATCACATGATGTCGAACACCGAAAGCTGATCCGACTCGTTTAGGCCGTTGAGCACGCCGTTCGCGCGCAGGACGTCTATAACGCTCTTGTTTGCCCCTCCGCGTTCGCGCAGGTCTTCAACCGAGAAGAAGGGCTCCTCCGCCCTGGCGGCGGTTATCGCCCTCGCCGCGGCCTCTCCCAGGCCCGGCAGCGATGTCAGAGGCATACGTATCCCGCCGTTCTCGGGGAGAAACTCGACGGCGTCCGATCTCACGATGTCGACCGGCAGGAACCTTATCCCGCGAAGCATGCACTCGTGCGCGAGCTGCAGCGCGGACTCGGTGTTCTTCTCGTTGGCCGTCGCGTCCTTGCCGAGGCGGTCGATGCGAAGGATCTCACTTTCGGTCGCGCGAACTCCCTTTCCGACGATCCCGGCTGAAAAGCCCTCGGGAGCGACGGTGAATATCGCACAGTAGAAGGCGACCGGGCGGTGGACCTTGTACCACGCGAGACGTATGGCCGACATAACGTAGGCGGCGGCGTGGGCCTTCGGGAACATGTACTTGATCTTTTTGAGCGATCCGACGTACCAGTCGGGAACACCCGCCGCGGCCATCGCGTCGAGCATCTCGTCGGGGAGCGGCTCGCCTTTTTTGTTCTTTCTGACCTTCTCCATGATCTTGAAGGCCATCGGCTTCTCGACCCCGTACTTTATCAGGTCGAGCATGATGCCGTCACGTGTCCCGACGACATGTGAAATATCGCAGATGCCCTGCTTTATCAGGTCCTGCGCGTTCCCGAGCCACACGTCGGTGCCGTGCGTCAGACCAGATATCTGCATTAGGTCGGCGAAATTCTTCGGCTTCGAATCGATTAGCACCTGCTGAATGAACTGAGTTCCCATCTCGGGTATGCCGAGCGTACCGACCATAAGGCCCAGCGAGCGGGTGTCCCGGTCCTCGCGGTCTCTTTGCGGTATGCCCAGCGGCTCGGTCGATTCGAAAAGACGGTAGACCGTCCGGTCGTTCATCGCGACGTCCATCACCGGCACGCCGCTGTATTTCTCGAGGTACCGGTACTTGGTCGGGATATCATGTCCAAGCTCGTCGAGCTTGAGGATCGTGTCGTGCAGGTACGAGAAGGCGTAGTGTGTCGTGACGATATCCGACTGCGCCTTGTCGGCCGGATGCTGCACCGGCGTGAAGTCGTAGACGTCCATGTCGCTCGGCACGACTATGATTCCTCCCGGGTGCTGGCCCGTCGTCTTCTTGACGCCGGTGCACCTCGACTTCATCCGTTCTATCTCCGCTTTCGGGGGCATGATCCCCTTGCCCTCGAAATACTTCATGATGTATCCGTATGCGGTCTTGTCTGCCAGTGTGGAGATCGTTCCGGCCTTGAACACGTTCTCGGCACCGAAGAGCTCCTCGGTGAATTTATGGACCCTGCCCTGGACCTCTCCCGAAAAGTTGAGGTCGATATCGGGCGTCTTGTCGCCCTTGAACCCTAGGAAGGTCTCGAAGGGGATGTCCTGGCCGTCGGCCATGAGATCGGCCCCGCAGAAAGGACATACCGCCGACGGCAGGTCGAAGCCCGAGCCCGCCCTGTCGGGATTTGAGAAATCGCTGAATCTGCACTTCGGGCAGTAATAGTGCGGCGGAAGCGGATTCACCTCCGATATGCCCGCCATGGTAGCCGCGAACGACGAACCGACCGATCCTCTCGAGCCGACGAGATATCCGTTTTTCTCGCTGAATTCAACGAGTCTCTCCGCGATGACGTAGAGCACCGCGAAGCCGTTCGATATGATAGAATCCAGCTCGGTCTTGAGGCGCTGTTCGACGATCTCCGGGAGCGGGTCGCCGTACATGTTCTTCGCTCTCGTCCAGCATTTTTCGGTGAGAGCCTCTTCGGAGCCTTCGAGATGCGGAGGATAGGAGCCCTCCGGTATCGGGCGGACCCTCTCTATCATATCGGCTATGAGATTCGTATTCTTCACAACTACCTCATATGCCTTTTCGCTGCCGAGATATGAGAATTCGTCTAGCATCTCCCCGGTCGTGCGCAGATAGAGCGGGACGACCCTGTCGGCGTCGCGCATCTTGTTGCCGACCTGAAGGATGCGGCGGTAGATCTCGTCCTCAGGCTCGAGAAAATGCGAGTCGGACGTCGCGACGACCGGCTTGCCGAGCCGCTCCCCGAGTTCGACGATCTTGCGGCAGATCTTCCGAAGTCCCTCGGTATCGGCGACTCTTCCCTCGTCTATGAGGTATTCGTCGTTGCCGGCGGGCTGGATCTCGAGATAGTCGTAGTAAGAGGCGATCTCCTCGAGCTCGGACTCGGGCTTGTTGTCGAGAATGGCTGAATACAGCTCACCCGCCGAACAGGCCGAACCTATGATCAGTCCATCGCGGTTCCTGTCAAGCAGCGTTTTCGGTATGCGCGGGTTGCGGTAATAGTATTTCAGATAGCTGTCGGAGATCATACGGTAGAGGTTCTTGAGTCCGGTCCGGTTCTTTACCAGTATGATCATATGATGCGATCTCAGCTTCTTCGGGTCGGAACTTGCCTCGATCTCCTTTTTCAGGACGTCGAAATCGTCTATATCCCTCTCCTTCAGCTGTTCCGTCATGCGGAGGTAGATCTTCGAGAGCATCTCGGCGTCGTCGACGGCCCTGTGGTGGTTGAAATCGCCGAGTCCGTAGTAGTCGGCGAGGTTGTCGAGCTTGTGTTTCGACAGGCCGGGGTTCAGAAAGCGCGACAGCGCGACGGTATCGAGATACGGCGACTCGAATTCGATCCCGAGCGAATCGGCGGCCGCCCTGAGAAAGCCGGTGTCGAAGTCGGCGTTGTGGGCGACCAGCAGCGCGCCTTTTGCGAACTCAAAGAACTTCGGAAGGACCTCGGCGATGCCGGGAGCGCCGGCGACGTCGCTGTCTCTTATCGACGTGACTTCGGTGATCTCCTCCGGTATATGCACCCCGGGATCGACGAAAGTCGAGAATCTGCCCGTGACTTCACCGTTTTTCAGCCTGACTGCGCCGAATTCGATGATCTTACAGGTCGACGCCGATAAGCCGGTGGTCTCGAGGTCGAATACCACGGTGTCTCCGTCGAATCCTCCGGAATACTTCCCCTCGAGCGGAGAGGCCGAGTCGTTTACGAAATACGCCTCCATCCCGTAGATGGGAAGGAACCGCTCGTTCTCCGGAATGCCCGATTTGGAGTAGTATTTTTCGAGAAAGAGCATGACCTCGGGGAAGGCCTGTACATTTCCGTGATCTGTCACGGCAAGCGCCCTGTGGCCCCACCTCATGGCCGTTTTCACGGCATCGGCGGCCGATGTTATGCCGTCGACGGCCGACATTCCGGTGTGCAGATGCAGCTCGACCCTCTTCTCGGCCGAGCGGTCGGCGCGCGGGATGAAACTCACCCTGGCGGCCGCCTCGGGGACAAAATAAAACTCGTCCTGCTTTATGTCTTTCCTGACGTTCCCGAAGAAGGCATATGAGTCGCCTTCGCTGAAGTGAGCCGCCTTTTTTCTGGCGTCGTCCTCCTCGAGTCCCGACTCGCGGACCGAGATCGAGGCGTTGCCGTCGAACGCGGTGAACGAATAGAACCAGCTCTGCTGTCGTCCCCTGTTGTCGCACTGAAGGTCGGATACCGTGCCCAGTATCACGGTGTTGCGCCTCGGAGATGTGATCGACGATACCGATATCGGATCGATGTTGAACCTGTCACCGAATATATATTCGGGAGACGATATATCGAAATTACCGGCTCCTATCGAGCATATCCCGTCCTCGACGACGGCCACGGCGGAAGGATCGAATACCGACCTGATCTTCCTGAATACCGGCCCGGCGCCGCTTTCCTCGGCGGCTTCGGGGCCGTCCGGGGCTTCATCGGGTTCTTCCCTGCCGTATTCCTCGAGCGACTCGCGGCAGCTCTGATCGATCGAACGGTAGAACTCGCGGCCCTCATCGGTCTCCGAAAACGGCACATAGTCGGCCATCTCGGCGATCGTCACCTTTATCTCGGTTGAAAATTCCCTTTTAACGAGCTCCTCGATCTTCGACTCGGCGTTCCTCTTGGCCAGAAAATCTATTCCTCCGGCCCCGAACGGGATCTCAACCGTATAGTCGTCGGAATCGTTCTCGACGATATTGTACTTGTCGAAAAAACCGGCGGGCAGGAGCATCCTCGCGTGAGCGTCGGAGATCAGCAGATCGAGGCTGTCGGGGCAGAAGAGCGACGCGCCGTACGAGGGAACGAGCCTCACTGCGTACTTCCCGCCGTAGGCGCTCTTTATCCCGTTCTCTATCCTGCTGAATATCTTCGTGTCGAATATACGGGGGAGCGATACGGTTATCTCGTACAGACCGGGATTGATATTAGACCTCGCCACGGTATAGCCCGACGCGCAGTCAAAGAGCCGCTTCGACTCGGGGTCCGGGCTGTATTTGGAAAAAAGGTCATTAAGACTTTTCTGTGGCCTCTGCGGCGCTGCCTGTACCTGTCTCTCGTCGACTTCGCTCATATCACATTTTCTCTTTTCTGCTTTTAAGACAGTCTGTGATGAACGGCACAATGCCGTCCTCGGGTATCTTTCCCATGATCCGCCCGTGCTCGAAGAAGAGCGCCTCTCCCTTACCGCCGGCGACGCCGAAGTCTGCCTCTCTCGCCTCCCCCGGGCCGTTCACGGCGCAGCCCATCACAGCCACCCTGCACGGGACGTCGCGCAGGCCTTCGCGGTCGACGGCCGCCTCGAGTTCGGATACCAGCCGCACAAGGTCGATACCGGTCCGCCCGCACGTGGGGCATGAGACTATCTCGAGCCCGGAGTGGCCTGTGCATCTCAGCGAGCGGAGTATCTCCTTCGCCGCTCGCACCTCCTCGAGCGGGTCGTCGGTCAGCGATATCCTGACGGTGTCACCGATCCCGGATGATATGAGAGCTCCGAGTGCTGCGGCGTTCTTGATTATGCCTGATCTTCTTCCGCCGGCCTCGGTCACGCCGATGTGCAGCGGGAAGTCGCAGTTTTCGGAAATGTATCTGTTGGCCTCGACCGTACATGTGACGTCGGATGACTTTACCGAGATGACTATGTCTTCGAATCCGTACCTTTCGAGCAGTTT
>JAEEGL012949433.1_pt1 | contig 10243 bp, 9 predicted proteins | sample 9134231 | NCBI WGS metagenome assembly JAEEGL01 (sample SAMN16246548, study PRJNA631951) | gut metagenome | biome: gut microbiome; feature: rumen; material: fiber-attached | host: Bos | place: Iran: Karaj | collected 2018-10 | reverse complement strand
ATGTCCAATGCTGCAGAGACGATCTTCTTCATCTCGGAAATCAGAAGCTCAATCTCCTCGTCCGAGATGCTCATGTTGTCATTGAAGTTGAAGTAGAACCCATCTCCGAGCGAATGTCCTATCACAAGATGTCTCTTGGGGAGCACCAAGGTTGCAGCATAGCAAAGGAGGTAGCAGATGCTGTGTCTGTATATTCTCCTGCCAAAATCATCGAATGCGTGGACAGGCTTGACTTCACAAGACATTGGAACAGGTGCACCGACAGGCTTCAGCTCACCGTTGATGAGGACCCCAACAATCGGGTTGCTCTCATAACTCAGATTCTTGTCCAAGGGCTCACCGGCTTTAATGAGTATGTCCTTGGCTGTGGAGTAAGCTGGCACGGTGACCTTTTTGCCTTTGGCCGAAACTGTGATTTTTCTCATAGGAGAAGTATCCACTCATTTAAGGCAAAACTCAAGCATCAATAGAAACCCTTGACTAGGTCATTTTCATGGGAAATAGGGATACTTGGTGAATAAGACCTCGTCAAGGGCAAGACAAGTGCCTATCGGCACCCTTGACTAGGTCATTTTCACGGGAAATAGGAATTATTTGTGAATAAGACCTCGTCAAGGCTCGAGACAAGCGCACTATCGTGCGGCCTTGACTAGGTCATTTTCACGGCAAATAGGAATTATTTGCCGTGAATGTGCTTCATTTCCTCGAACTCGTGCTCGATGCGTGCTTTGCACCTTCCGCAGCCTGTGCCGTATCCGGTGAGTCTCTGCAGATCCTCAAGGGTCTTTGCCTGGTCTGTGGCGACAAGATGCTCGATCATCTGATCGGTCACACCCTTGCACTCGCAGATTATCTTTGCAATCGAAGCCTTGTATGGGTTCTCACGCCCATTCTTCTCAAGATAGTCATCTATTGCCGCCCTAAGGGCCTTGTCACCCAAAACCGAGCAGTGGAACTTATGCTCAGGAAGTCCTCCAAGGGCATCGGTGATCATATCAGGGGTGATTCTGTAGGCATGTTCAAGGTCCATTCCCTTGACAAGTTCGCTCATCATTGACGTGCTGGCGATTGCGCTTGCGCAGCCATAGGTCAGCCATCTTATATCTGAGATCTTGTCATCGTTGACCTTGATACCAACTCTCATCTGGTCGCCACATGCAAGAGAACCGACCTCACCAACTGCATCAGGCTCCCAGTTCTCATCCTTCTTCCAGATGTTCCTGGGATTCATGAAATGGTCCTTGACCGTATCAGTATAGACCCACTGGGCCATGAAACTATCCATATTCACCTCGTCGCTTCAGATCATCTTGTCGAGATTGCTCTGAGCCTTTCGATTATCGGAGGAAGAACCTCCAAAACATGTTCGACATCCTCCATGGTGTTGAACCTACCGAAGGAGAATCTTATTGAGCCATGTGCAAGCTCAATGTCCAAGCCGCCAGCCATGAGCACATAGCTTGGCTCCAATGAGCCTGTGGCGCAGGCTGAGCCTGTGGAAACGGCTATCCCTTCCATATCAAGCATCAACAGGATCGATTCGCCTTCCACATTCTCGAATGAGACGTCCAGGGTTCCTGGGAGACAGAACTCCTTCTCTTTGCACCCATTTATCACAACGTGAGGGATTTTGGACACAATGCCTTCCCTGAGGGCCTCTCTCATCTTCCAAAGCCGCCTGTTCTCCTCATCAAGGTTCTCCATGGCAAGCTTGGCGGCAACGCCTGTACCGTAGATGCTGATGGTGTTGTAGGTGCCTGCACGTCTGCCATGCTCCTGCTCGCCACCATGGACGAACGGCATGTATGGAACACCTTTCTTCGCATAGAGCACACCAACGCCCTTTGGACCATAGAACTTGTGGCCACTGCATGAAAGGTAGTCAAGGTTCCAGTCCTTGCATGAGACCTTGATCTTGCCGATTGCCTGAGTGGCATCGGTGTGGACAAGAGCTCCATAGCTGTGGGCAATCTCCGAGACCTCTGCAATAGGCTGTATCGCACCGGTTTCGTTGTTTCCGGTCATGACGGACACCAGAACAACATCAGATCCCATAAGGCGCTTCATCTCATCAATCTTTATCCTGCCGTCTTCCGAGACAGGAATCTGGTCGATGCTTATGCCCAAGGTCCTGAGATACTTGACCGTCTCAATGATTGACGGATGCTCTATTGTGGTTGTGACAATCCTTCCGCCACCGCGCTTCTCAATGAGGGATTTCGCGATCATGAAAACCGTGTTGTTGGCTTCCGAAGCCCCACTGGTGAATGTTATCTCGTCAGCGTTGCATTCAATCAGCTTGGCGATGTTCGATCTTGCGTCCTCGACAAGTCTGCTGGCTTCACGACCGAAGCTGTGCATGCTTGAGGCATTGCCGTAGACCACCGGTTCAGCCTCGGTTATTGCCTTCAGGACCTCCGGTGCCATCTGAGTCGTTGCGTTATTGTCGAGATATATGAGTCTGCCCATTTCTTTACCTACGACTGAAAGTTATATCCGAAAGCGATTAACGTCAAGGGCATGGAGTTCGATTTATCTAACTACTTCAACAGTCCATTTGCCACATGGACGAAGGTCGGTCACTTTAGCCTTGAAACCGAAGATTCTCTCGTAGTCTTCCAGCTTGGAATCGTAACGCGAAATGGCTGTGGATTCGGCAATCATGGCCACGTAGACATTGTCCCCATTGAAGGCTATGGATGCACCATAGCATCCAGGAACCTCCAGGGCGCGCTTGATCAGCCAGTCAATCTCAGGACATGAGATCTCCAGATCGTCACGAAGAAGCTTCCCGACTTTGGTTAGGTTCTTTCCTATCTGGACAAAATCATGGGCAGGAAACAGCCTCAGCATGCTTGAGGCGGCAAGCTTGTCCTCAAGCACAGCGGTGCAGATTCTTCTGGATTCCTCATCAAGCGGTATGGTCCTGTCAATCAGATCGCCGAGGGGGAACTCCTTCAGAGAATGAGGATAGATATGTCTTAGCCTCTCAAATGCATCATGCACCTGACGGTGTCTGACCACTATCTCCTCACGCATGGCAGTTGGAGGGATTTTGCAGTCAACCATGAAGATTGAGCATTTTCCGGTCTGGAAAGGGTCATCCAGCATCACATGTGTCAGGCTGTCCATGTCAAATAGGATGAATTTGCCAGCCTGTGCAGCTATCATGGTCAGAACGGTGCTGAACTTGGTCAGTTCGCCAGAGTACCCGGTACAGCTTTTATAGCACAGAAGCGCCATCTCCCTGTCACTGATCTCAAAGTCCAGGTATCTTTTCAGGACAACGCACACACCGACACTGACTGCTGAGGCCAATGTAGCTCCATCATTTCTGAGAATCTGACCGTCAAAAACGATCGAGAACGGCTTTATCTTTATGCCAAGATCAGAAAGCTGCTGAATGACGCCTTTGACGTAGTTGGCCCACTTGTCCTCCTTGCGGTACTTGAGAGAGCCCAAAGAGAACTTCTTCTTGTCTCCGGTATAGCTGTTGAACAAATGGATCTGGCTGTCTGGACTGTCTGATAGGCTTACGGTGAGAACCTGGTCGTTCGCACAGCAGAGAACCTTGCCCTGTCCATAATATGCGAACTCCCCTAGCATTGTTGTCACACCCGGAATGCGTGCAATGACTCGTGGAGTCTGCTGAGGCTCTACTAAAAACGCGCTATCACCAGCTGTCACAAAATAACCCAATACCCTTGTAGGACAATACTAAACCATGTGTATCAAAAAAGCAATCGGATTATCTTACCCGAAAATAAAATACCCATGGCTTTCACCATGGGTAAATCAGGATTGTGCAATCCCTTACTTGGACTGGACGCCGTAGCGCTTGTTGAATCTCTCGACTCTTCCTGTCGAGTCAACCAGCTTCTGGGTGCCTGTAAAGAACGGGTGACAAGCAGAGCAGATTTCAACCGTGAGGTTCTTTGCCGTTGTCTTCGTCTTGATGACGTTTCCGCATGAGCACTTGATCTCAGTCAGCTCATATTTCGGGTGGATTCCATTCTTCATTTCTCGTCCTCCTGCCGTCTGCTGGTGTTGTGCAGCAGACAATTGAGTGATGGGGAAACCCCTATAAGCCGTCTCCGTTTTAGAACGCAGGAACGGATCCTGTGTTCATGGAACGCAAGAACGCTTCATTGTTCTTTGTTTTGCGCATTTTGTCAATGAGGAACTCGGTCATTTCAAGATCCTCAAGCCCGTTTATCGCATTTCTCAGAATCCAGATACGAGCAGCCTCGTCCTTGTCCAGCAGGAGGTCCTCACGTCTGGTTCCACTTTTCTTGATGTTGATTGCAGGATAGAGCCTTCTGTCTGCCATTCTCCTGTCAAGGACTATCTCGCTGTTTCCTGTGCCCTTGAACTCCTCGAAGATGACCTCGTCCATTCTGGAACCGGTCTCTATCAGAGCTGATGCGATAATCGTCAAAGATCCTCCGTTCTCGATGTTTCTGGCCGCACCGAAGAATCTCTTTGGTTTGTGAAGGGCGTTGGAATCAACACCACCGGAGAGGATCTTTCCACTTGCAGGGACTGTCTGGTTGTAGGCTCTTGCAAGCCTTGTGATTGAATCCAGGAGGATCACAACGTCCTTTCCGTGCTCGACAAGCCTCTTTGCCTTCTCAATGACCATCTCAGCAACGGTGACATGGCGTGTGGCCTGCTCGTCGAACGTGGAGGCAATGACCTCTCCACGGACATTGCGTCTCATGTCGGTGACCTCTTCAGGTCTCTCATCAACCAGAAGGACCATGAGCTTTATCTCAGGATGGTTCGTGGTGATGGCATTGGCAATCTGCTGCAGGAGAATCGTCTTTCCGGTTCTTGGAGGAGCTGTTATCAGTGCTCTCTGGCCTTTTCCAATCGGGCAGAACAGGTTGATGATTCTCATCGAGACGTCGTTGTCTGTGCGCTCCGTCTCCAGATTGATCCTCTGGTCAGGATAGAGCGGGATGAGGTTGTCGAAGCTTGTTCTTGTCTTCGCGACGATAGGTGCATCGCCGTTGACGGTGGCGACTCTGGACAGGGCGAAGAAGCGCTCGTTGTCCTTCGGAGTCCTCATCATGCCTTCGATTGTGTCGCCTGTCTTCAGGTTCAGGAACTTTATGATGGCAGGTGAGACATAGACGTCCTCAGGACCTGAGAGATAGCTGTTGAGCGGAGATCTGAGGAACCCGTAGCCATCGCTGAGAATCTCAAGCGTACCGACAGCATAGATGACTCCACCGTTTCTGCTGAAGGTCTTGATGAGCTCCATCACAACTTCCTGCTTCTTGTACTCGGCATAATCGTCAACGTTGGTTCCTGCCATCTCGGCGAGCCTTTCCTTAAGCTCATCAAAAGGAGCAACTGAAAGGTCGTTCACCATCAGGCGCTTGGACAGGTCATTCTGGTATTCCTCATCGCTTATGGCAATGTCTTCCATGCTCATAGGCTTCTTCTGGTTCTGCCTCTGATCCTGCTTGCCGTTGTTATTGTTGAACTTCTTGTTGTTCCTTTGATTGTTGTTTCTCTGATTCTGGTTCTGATTCTGCTTTCTGTCGAACCTGCGCTCGGCCTGGTCTTCGCCTTTGGTCTCCTGCTGAGACTCTGAGCTCTCCTCTTCCGAAGCCTGGGCAGCATTCTGCTCCACCTTGGGCTCTTCTGCAGGATTCTCCTGGCTTTGAGGCTGCTGATCAACCTTCTCGACCTTCTGCTTTGCTCTGCCTCTTCTCTTCTTCGGAGCAGGCTCGGATTCAGCCTTGGTCTCAGGCTGTGATTGTGCCTCGGCAGCATGTGCGGATGCTTCAGCTGAAACCGCGGTTTCGATCTTTGGAGTCTCTTCGGCCTGTGCTTTGACCTCGGAGTCCTCCTCCTTCACCTTGAGAGCCTTCTTGACCACTGGTTTCCTTTTAAGAACGAGTTTCTTTACCGGGCGTGCGGCTTCTTCCGTCACAGCACCTGTTGTCTCATTGTCCATGTGTTTTGTCTCCAAATAACGCCTTGGCGTCTGGTTGTTTGAATGATTAAGAATCTATGGGATTTTTGCTTTGGATAGCTGAATATTAATACCCACAAGGGGAAATTGTCAACAATTGCAAAATCAGGGGCCCCAAGCCTACTTGGCTGAGGCTCCCCTTCTTTTTCTGACTGCTCTGACAATAGCCAGAGCAAGGCCTAATGCCAGTGCGGCATAGGAAAGCCACACACATACATTGGCGCTTATGTCGATTGTGCGAGTATAGATTGTTGTGCCGTTGCTCTCTGAGGTGTAGACGGGAACGGTCCAGATCTTGTAGCCCATCTTGAACGGCTCCATCTCACCTTGGATATTGCCGTCCGGGGTGATAAGGCATGTCATTCCGCTGTTGGTTCCCCTCAGAAGAGTTCTCCTGTTCTCGATGCTTCTGAAAACTGCCATGACCATGTGCTGGCGCTCTGCCGCTTCGGAACCCGACCAGGAGTCGTTGGTCATGTTGATGATCAAATCCGCACCGCTTTGCACGAACTCCGCGCAAAGGTCCCCGAACACATCCTCATAGCAGATCGGAGTGGAGAATTTGATTCCGTTGGATGTCTCAAACACAACGGACTCGGTCCCCTTCTCCCACCAGTGATAGTCGTTGGCTTTAAGGAGGTTGTACAGCCAAGGCATCTGCTTCTCATATGGGAAATGCTCCGTGAACGGAACAAGATGCTGCTTGAGGTAGATCTGTTTGATCCGTCCTTCATCGAACAGGATTACGGAGTTGTAGTCCAGCTTGTTCCAGTTGCCTTCCTCGTCATACGGTGGGAGGGTATCGTCTTTAATCGTGCTGGACGGGTTTCCTGTCAGAAGAGGAAGTCCAAGCTCCGAGCCGAATTTCACGAAGTCATCCACAAGGCCCTGGATCTTGCGCAGGTAATCGAAGTTGTCACCTTCATCTTTCCCTTCATACGGATAGGTTGTGTACCAGTTGACCGACGGCACGAATGCGGTCTCTGACCAGATGACCATGTCCGGATTCTGGAGCATCGCCTCAAGGCTCATCTTCTCCAGGTTGATGAAGTTCCTCTTGTATGTCTCATATCCGCCCTTCCATGAGTCGGCGTTGTGCTGGACGGTGGCGACCTTGAAGGACTTGTCCTCCTTCACCTTGCTCCAATGAGAATACGTGACTATACCGTAGATTATCTGTGCGATAAGAAGCACGACATATATTGAGAGGACGACCCTGTGAAGCAGAATATGATCCCAAAGTCCCTCAGAGTGCTCGACCTTTGTCTTGCTGAAGTGGTCAGCGATCCAGTTTCCGAACAGAGCCTGTGGCAGCACCATCATGAATGTGATGCCCCAGATGCCGAAGATGTCCGCAACCTGGATCAGAATCTTGTAGCTGTGGAGGGCGTAGGCGATCGACCCATATGGATAGCCTGCGAACCATCCCTGGGAAAGATATGCGTATGCAACCCAGATGACAGCCTGAAGAACAGGAACCAGGCGTCCCTTGAGCACATCACCCAGCCACTCGTCCATCGCCTTGAGGGCAAAGAACAGAACAAGCATCTCGGCACCTTTGATTATGGTGACGATTAGTATGGCAAATGGGTGGAATGTGGTAAGCCAGTAGTTGAATATCGAGTAGTATACAAAACCGTACAGGAACCCATATGCGCCGACCAGTCTCCACGAGGTGTTCCTGATCACAGCAAAGACTGGAATCAGGACAAACAGCGCCAACAGTCCGAATCCGTTCTTTGACAGAAAGCTCGGATGGGCAAGTGAGAAAAAGAATGCAGAGGCCAACAACAGAACAACCTCAGAACAAACCGTCCTGAGGTTGCGCCTGCGTAGAACCTTGTCGTTTACGCCAAGTAGTCTGTTCATAGAACCAGCCAATCAATTCTCCTGGCGAAGATTCCAGACGAGGTCCTTGAGCTCCTTTCCGGGGCGGAACACTGCAACACCGTGGGTGTCGACAGCAACCAGGTCTCCGGTCTTCGGGTTGCGGGCCTTCTCTCTGCCCTTGCGTGTCCTGACCTCGAAGGTTCCAAAGCCGCGAAGCTCAATAACCTTCTCTTCCTTCAGTCCGTCTTTGACTTCCTCGAAGAACTCATCAACGATCTGATGAATATCATTTCTATTGATCCCCAACTTATCGTGAAGATGCTCAATGATTGCTGCTTTGGTAAGTTTTGTCTTTTCCATAGTACGACCTCATTTATGCCATCTTATTGAACTTGATGTTCATTCTTGATTTCTTTCTGTCTGATGTGTTGTGATGAATGGTACCCTTGTTGACTGCTGAATCCATGAGCTTGAATGAAAGCTTCATTGCCTTCTCGGCTGCTTCCTTGTCCCCTGCTTCAACGGCTGCATCAAAAGCCTTGATTGCTGTGCGGAACTCGCTCTTTGTCGCACGGTTTCTGAGCCTTCTGACCTTGTTCTCACGATCTCTCTTATCTGCAGAACGATTCACTGTTACCTCCAAATATCTTTAGCAAGATAAACTATTTACTTCATAAAAACGTTGCCGTCCAAAAGGGGCAACGCTACAAAACATATCACAGTCCTTAAAACTGGTCAATACAACACTTTAAACTCAGTTGGATAAAAATTCCTCCTGATACTCCTGAGAGACCTCCCATCTGCCTTTGTCATGGTTGAAATACAATTCACTCCTTGGAATTGTGAACTGTCTCCCCTCGGAACCGGATACGGTCATCTTATGGGAAAGGATGTTTATCTCAGTGACCTTGAACAGGTCCTGGCCGAGCTTTATCCTGCTTCCCTCCGACGGATAGGCCTGCTTCTCCTCAAGATAGAAGTCATATTCATAGCTCAGACAGCAAAGGAGTCTTCCACATGGACCTGAGATCTTCATCGAGTTGAGTGAGAGGTTCTGCTCCTTGGCCATCTTGATGGTGACCGGCTTGAGCTTGTCGGAGACGCAGTGGCAGCAGAAGTCCCTTCCGCAGACGGCAAGGCCACCGAGGACCCTGGACTCGTCTCGCACACCGATCTGCCTGAGCTCGATCCTCATCCTGAACACCGAGACCAGATCCTTCACCAGATTTCTGAAGTCAACCCTGTCCTCTGCAGTGAAGAAGAACAGGACCTTTGGCTCGCTCAACAGGAAATGGGCCGTGACGAGCTTCATGTCCAGATTATGCTTGGCGATCTTCTCCCTGCAGATCTTGATCGCCTCCTTCTCGTCCTCTTTGTTCTCTCCGTAACGTCTGATCTCATCAGGGGTGGCCATATGTGATATCCACTGGGCATCCCCATCGATTTCGACCATCTCCGGCTCCTTGTAAGCCGAATCCCAGATTCCTGACTCTTCAGCCTCATCCTCTTCAGGTTCTATGGTCTGTGAACGCTCGGATCTGAACTCGAACTCGGGAACCGGACCCATGTCCGTGACATGGCCATCAACCTCGACGACGACATCACCGTCTTCGATGCTTCCGTACGCCGCAAGCCTCTGGTCATCCTCCTCTGTGCGCTGCGATGGCCCGAAATGGCACGACCCGAGACAGGCTTTGCAACCCGGCTTGTAAGACTCCTGCTGGCCCAAGCCTGCGGCCGAGCCCACAACGATTCCCATGTCCAAGCCGTATCTTGTCGGAGCGACCACATATGTTCCAGGGTAGAAGACGCTCTCTGCGGCGCAGACTATCAGGTCGTTGCTGCTGGGGATCTTCACAAGGTATAGATATGCATTCTGAGCCTGTTCGGATTTTCTGTTGTCCTTAGCCATTTGTCGTCATACCTCCGCAGACTTCAGGAGCCTCTCCCAGTCCGAGACGATGCTGCGATCCTTGAAGTAGTCGATTCTCATGGACTTCTGTACACGCGCAAGCGTCTCGTTCGTCTTGGCCTTTGCCTTCTCGGTACCCGCAAGGATGATGTCATAGACAGAGTCGATGTCAGATGCCCACTTGCTGCGCTCTGCTCTGATTGGGGCAAGCAGCTCCTCAAGCACGTTGATCAGGAACTTCTTGCATGTTCCATCCCCAAGGCCTCCACGTCTGTAGTGTTCCTTCATCTCGTCCAGATTGGCATACTCTGGAAGGAAGGCCTTGAAGTGCTCGTCGGTGCAGAAGGCATCGAGATATGTGAAGACCACGTTGCCCTCGGTGTGGCCGGGGTCCTCGATTCTCAGGTGTGTTGGGTCTGTGAACATCTTGCCGTTGACCTGCTTCTTGACGGTCTTGGGATCGTCGGAGAGGTAGATGCAGTTGCCTAGTGACTTGCTCATCTTGGCTTTGCCGT
>JAEEGL011990094.1_pt1 | contig 10243 bp, 5 predicted proteins | sample 9134231 | NCBI WGS metagenome assembly JAEEGL01 (sample SAMN16246548, study PRJNA631951) | gut metagenome | biome: gut microbiome; feature: rumen; material: fiber-attached | host: Bos | place: Iran: Karaj | collected 2018-10 | reverse complement strand
TTCGGCAGTTCGAATCTGTCCCTGCCCACGAAAATGCGGAAATAGCTCAGTTGGTAGAGCACAACCTTGCCAAGGTTGGGGTCGCGAGTTCGAGTCTCGTTTTCCGCTCTTACAAATAGACAATAACTAATATACAATAGATAATAGTTCCAGCGGGAAGATTTCTATTATACATTTTCTATTATATATTGAGAGATTGGTGCGGTAGTTCAGTTTGGTTAGAATACTAGCCTGTCACGCTAGGGGTCGCGAGTTCGAGCCTCGTCCGCACCGCTGAAAAGTACAAAATTCATAGTGAATGAAACCTCGGCCCATAAGCTGGGGTTTTATTTTTCTGGAAAAGATGTTCTGAGTTTGTCACCAGACAGGTCAACCTCGAAGAGGTGTGGGATGCGGACTGTACGGCCCCTGGAGTCGTTGGTGTGGCTATGTATTGACATCATCCACTGACCATCAAAACGCTGGAAAAGCATAGAATGACCATAGTTCGGAGGCGTAATGGGATTGGGTTCCTGAATCCAAGGACCATCAAGCGTCCCGCTTTCTGAGTATGCCACTCCCTGAGTATATTCGCCAAACACCCATGAAGTCCATAGCATACCCAAGCGACCAGTGCCGGTGCGGAAAAGAAACGGGCCATCGGTTACTTTGTTCCAAGTAATGTTTCCGTCGCTGTCCTTTTCGCGGCTCCAAGGCGAATCGCTTGCACGGAAAAGAATCTTCGGCTCGCCAATAGTACCGCTAAAGTCGGGCTTCAACTCAATTTTCTCGATTGTACCGTTCCAGTTCTGCAACCATTCACCACAGAAAACCATATAGGGCTTGCCATCCGTATCGCGCCAGAAAGTACCGTCGAGCGTAGGACGATAGGCTGGCAGATATGTAGCATCTCCAAAAGCGCGATAAGGTCCCATGGGATTGTCGGAACGTAGCACCTGACAAGCTCTGCGCTCAATAACATTACCCCTAACCGTGTCGATTTTTACATCTCGATTCGTGAAAGTGGCGAAGTAATAGTACCAACCGCCTCCAGTGTGATGAAGTTCTGCAGCCCATATCATAGGGTGTGGTCCCATCCACGAATCCTTGTCGAATTCCGTCAAACGATAAGGCCCTTCCCACAGCTTCAAATCTTGACTGCGCCACATCATACCGCCTGTGCCAGTCATGTAATACATTTTAGTCTTCTGGTCTGCAAGTATAGCTGGGTCGCTCAGACGGATGGAGTCTAAAGGAACGTTATGACGGATTTCAAATGTTCTTGTCTGCGCCTGTGCTTTGAATATACCCAGAAGGCAAGAGAAGATAGTTGCAATTACAATCTTATTCATGATTAGATAGTTTTATTTCAAATCTGCCTCCGACATTTTTGACTATAATTGCTCCAAACATCCGCCATTGGCATCTGTTCACTTCATCTCTATGCTGTACGTTCCCTGAGAATTGAGTTTGGGTGATGAGACGGTAATAGTGACTTTACCTTTTTCTTCTTGCGGCTGGATGATTAGGAGAGCTTGGCCGCGGAAAGTGGTAGGATTGAGCGAACGGAAAGAGCGAAGGTCATAGGGATGAGCCGTTCCTGCGATGGCAATATGACGAGCGCCAGAAGTCTTGATGTCAAGAGGAATCTCGGCTGTCGGGCAAAGATTGCCGTCGGCATCTACTACCTTTATATAAACGTAGGCAAGGTCGTTATGAGAAGCTGTAATGATTTCATTTACAGGCTCAAACTGTATGCCAGCTGGAGCACCTGAAGTACGGAGCACAGCTTCTGCCTTTTTGCCTCGAACCACTTCCGCTTTCAGTTCGCCAGGCTCATAAGCCACGCGGAAAGTTGCGGTATAATTCTCTGGATTGACGTCCTGCTCACCAATAACCCGACCATTTATGGACAGACGGACACGAGCCTCGCGAGTATAGACATTGACGCGAAGAGAGTCGCTGCGATGGCCGTTTATATTGTGAGCTATGCTGCGAAGAGAGGTATTATCGTACTTCTCTGGACGGATATCAACGGGCAAATAACGGTCTTGCCAGTTCCAATGATTTTCCTCCGCCGTCCAGCACCAGCCTAATGCATCTTCATATTCGCCGTCGGTCACGGACGGACGAACTGCCAAAGCTATTTGTCGCTCGCCCCAAACCACATCGCGATAATAAGATTGCGGCTTCTTCAAGCCAATCAGGTCGATATCGCCACACCAGGCATTGAACCAAGGCCAGGCAAGATTCTGAATCCAGCCTCGGTCGCTCCGTTCCACAGCGTGACTGATGCCTGCCTCGCCAATATAGTCCATAGCTGTCCACACGAAATCGCCAAGGATATAGGGATGCTTCTCGATCGCGTTCCAGTTGGCAGCAACAGCATTGGGGAACGATTCGGAACCATACATGATGCGATCAGGATACTTCTCGTGGTCACTCTCGTAATACTGAAGTCCATAGTTGTAGCCGCCCACTTCAACATTCTCAAAAGCACGATACGCATCCTTTTCCCATGTGAATTTCTGTGCCTGGCGGTCCCAGAATTCGCAAACGGCAAAAGTTGTGGGTCGAGTCGTGTCTTCCAGCTTGATAACGCGAACTATAGCTTGAGCAAGTTCTTTGCCTCGAGGAACATCCGAGCGCTGAGCAATCTCGTTGCCGATGCTCCACATAATGACGCTGGGATGATTGCGGTCACGACGAACCATCAGGGCGGCATCATATTCGAAGTTTGTCGTGCCGATACCAACCGGTTTTCCATCGACAATGACCTGCTTTTCCTTCGAGAAATAGTTGCTGTAATCGTCCTTGCGTTTAGGCTCTTCCCATTGGTCGAAGCATTCGTCGATGACCAGCATTCCAAGGCTGTCGCAAGCATTCAGGAAAGCTACCGAAGCGAGGTTATGGCTCGTACGAACAGAATTGTAGCCCTGCGCTTTCATCAGCTCAACCTTTCGCACCTCAGCACGGTCAATAGCAGCACTCCCAAGCAAACCGTTGTCGTGATGAACACAACCGCCACGCAGCTTCATCGGCTTGCCATTGAGCTGGAATCCTTTCTCGGCAGAAAAACTGATGGTTCGGATGCCAAAAGGTACGTCAATCGCGTCAAGCTCGCTCTTTGCAGCATCGAGAAGGCTAATACGGGCAGTGTAGCGATAAGGCGACTCGACAGACCAAAGGCGTGGAGATTTCAAAATCAGTTCCTTAACGACATCCTTCGAGGCATACTCCTTGCTGCCAGAGGCTACCAGGCGCCCATCGGCATCCTTTATCTCCACCTTCATCTCGCCGCTTTCCGTTGCAGCATTTTTGCCAAACACCTTTGCCTTTACCTTGACGAGAGCGTTCTTTCCTTTCAATTCCGAGGCATCGACAAAAGTGTCCCATTCGTCGAGATGCAGCCTGCCAGTCGTCTCTAACCATACATGACGGAAAATTCCGCTGCCAGCATACCATCGACTGTTCTGGCCCTCGTTAACCGCTTTCACGGCAACGGTCACCTGGCGCTCGTCCTTCGAATTGCGGAAAGCCTTGTTGCTTAGGATGTCGTTCAGCTCCACCACGAAAGGCATATAGCCATAGACGTTCATAGCCGCTTTTCGTCCGTTCACCCACACCTCGGCTTGATTATAAACACCATCGAAGCGCAGCTGGAACGTCTTGTCCTTGAGCGCTTCATCCAGGGGACTGCCGTTAGTGGGCAACAGGAAAGTCTTGCGATACCACCCCGTACCGCCTACAGTCTGACCCGTATCGTTGTCGCCTATGCTCAGTCGCGAGAAAGGTCCTATCTGCCAGTCCTTCCATTCGGGAGTCTGCTCCCTATAGTCGTGGGTATAGGCCACAGGTTCCATGCTGAAATCGTGAGGCACAAAGACCTCTCGCCATTTCGAATCGTCCAGGTTCATGGCTTCCGCATTGATGACCTCTCCGCGATGGAATCGCCAACCCTCATCAAACAGTTGTTTGCGCTCAGCACTCGCGCCCATCGGCGCAGACAATAATCCCAATATAGCCAGCAGGCAAATAATTACTTTCTTCATAATAATGTCGATTTATGCATGCAAAGTTACGAAAAAGCTAGTAAAAAACCAAATTTATTTCCCCTTTTCCATACTTAAGAACTTGTTCGGGTACTTTTTTGGGTAGTCGTGGAGTACTAATTCATCTTATAGGCTTGCAGAAATCTCCCGAATATCTTGCAAGTATGGGGGATTTTCCGTAACTTTGCAGCAGAAAGTATTGGTATTATGACCTATTTGAATCGATTTCATAGGGAAAGCATAGAAAGATGCTTGAAGAAAGTTGCCCAATCGAAGTCTTTGCAGCTGAACTGCGAAGAGGAATCAAAGAAGGCGCAGGAGATGCACAAAAGAATCTCCGAACTCTACCCAGCCTGAAAGAAGAGGCTCTTGTGGCAGAAGCTCTGGCTCGTAGCAAGGGGATGTGGGTAGAAATGTCTCAGATAGCCTGTTTGGGAACGCCTTTCCCAAGCGGGGTAGAGAATGATGTGTATCTCAATCCTCATGGAAATGTCATCTACAAAGTCAACAATCTTATGATCAGTAAGACATTATTGGCACTTTTTGACAGGCTTATTCTTCACAATTCCATATTTCCCCAGACAGGCTATCTTTTGAAAGGTTTCACGGGTTTTGGAGGAGGGAGCATTTATCCCATCCTTCGTCAGGACTTTATCCCCAACGAACGAGAAGCTACTCCTGTCGAGATTGATATGTATATGTCGGCATTGGGTTTCCAGAAGCTTTCCGCTGCTACCTATTCGAATGGAAACGTAGAAGTTTCAGATTTACATCCTCGCAATGTTTTGAGGGATAGCGAAGGTGATCTGTACGTTATCGATGCAGATTTTTCAGTTGCAACACATTAAGTTGTCCAACGTAACACATTAAGTTGTCCAACGCAACACGTTAAGTTTGCAAACGCAACACGCTGTGTTGTCAAACGCTCCTGCATGTGTTGGGCAGCGCATCTGTATGTGTACCGGCTTTCACTTTGTATAGTTTCTGTGACAAATTGCCTCTACCAAACAGGACAGTTAACCCTCGTTTTCGCCACTTTCTGCCACAAAATTTGGCTATCTTGCCACTAATTTCCTTACATTAGAGGTTAGATTGTGATTTTATTTTGCCGCTGATGTGTGCCAAAAAACAGGAGAAATCATTGGAATGAGCGTCATAAACACCTCTTTTGAGGCCTAAAAGAAGGATTTTTTGAGGCTATTTGTCACATTTTCGAGCTTTGACATCCTGGGAGCAAAGGCTTTACTAATGCTTTATCTTGTTGATTATCTGTCTTTTAGGTGAAATTTATTGGCCGAGTGTGACAGTTGTGACAGTTGTGACAGTTTATTTTAGATACCCCCTTTCTTCTTAATATTATATATAACTATATATATATTAAATAGTTATATAGTATTTAGAAAGGGGGTTAGGTGCTTGTTTTTAATTGTCACAACTGTCACAACTGTCACGACCAGCCGCGTTACTTATCTCTCTTCCTCCTCTATAAGGCACTTAACAGGAGGAGTTCTTCGGCAGTCTTGCGGCAAAAGTCTCAGTCCCTAAAGGTGTAAATCTTCAAATTGTAAATCTAAAAGTCTTTGCCCACGAACTCTGCCTCTTTGCTCAGGGCACCCTCCTTCGCCTTTGCCGATGGCTGGCGGAAGTGATAGGAGATGCTCAGCACAATATTGGGGTAAGTGGGACGCACCCACGTCTCGCTGCTCATGAGGGCTGAGGTGCGAAGGCTGTGGTAGCGGGCCGTATGGAAGATGTCGTGTGCCACGAGTCCTAATTGCAACTTGCCTTTGAGAAGATTCTGGCGGGCTGCGAGGTCGAAATAGACGTAGGCTTTCTCCCAGCCTTGCGTGAGGTGATGACCGCTCACGAAATGTCCGTCGAACTGCACGGACGTGTTCTTTGCCAGACGGAAGTTGTTGATGCACCCCACAGTGCCAGTCGTGTTGTGCGTGCTGGTACAGCCTTCGTAGGTGGCTCGGAAGTTGTGGAGTGACAGGTCGCCATTAAGCGTTAGCTGCCACCATCGGGTGGGTTTTGTCGTGACTTGCAGCTCAAGGCCTTTGCGCCATCCGTTTCCGGCATTAATGATGCTGTCCAGCGTTACACCTGCCTCGTAAGCTCTGCGGACGTAGTCAACCACTCCTGTCCGGCGGCGGGCATAGACAGTCGCTGTCAGAGCGGTCTTGCTAATCATCTTGCGCCAGGAGAGTTCCATCGAGTGGATGTACTCCGACTTCAAATCCGGATTGCCGATGATGCGTGTGTGGTAGTCCTCGTAGGTGATATAAGGCTCCAGCTTCCAGATGCCCGGACGGTTGGTGCGGCGCGAATAGCCGAGCGTGAAAGTGCCAGCCTTGGAAGTGGTATATGCCAGGTGTGCCGAGGGATAAAGTTCTGTGTAGCTCCTATGCCGGCTGGTGATGGTGGGCAAGTCCATATCGTCCTTGACGTGGTCGATACGCAGGCCTGCATCGAACTGGAATGGGCCGAAGCGGTCGTTCACCTGGGCATAGCTACTGTGCGTCTGCCTTCGGTAATAGAAAGGGGCATAGAGGTCGTCCTGCCAGACAAAGCTCTGGCTGGGCAAGTCCCAATAGCAGATGCGGTAGTCGCCGTGCTCGCTATAGGTTGTGTATTGATAGCCGACCTCGAGCGTGCCTTGCTGTCGGTAGTGGAGCTTGTAAGAGAGCGAGCCGTCGCAGTCCCAATGATGCTCTGTCTCGTAGCCGCGTGTACCTTCCTGACGTGCTCCATTCAAGTCGAACATATTGCTCTCCGTGTATTCCTCCGAGAAGTTGTCGTAGCGGAGGCGGTTGGAGATGTTGATTTCATCACCCCGCTCGTTGAGCTTCCAGGTGTAGTCAACGGCAACCTGAAAGAGGTGTTTCGTCAGCTTGTAGCGGTCGTGAGCCTCCTCCATCTCCTCCAAAGGAGGAGTGAACAGCTGCGACTCTTCTCCCTCTCCTTGGGAGAGGGTCGGGGAGAGGCTTGAGCGTCTTGTCTTATACATCATATCCCCGCCTCGAGGATTGATAGTCTTGCCGCCTTGCAGGTCGATATTCAGCCGGTGCCAGCCATTGTTGAACTCATAGCCGCCTTGCCCAATGAAGGTTCGGAAGTCGCGGAAGCGTGTGCCGTCGGCAAACGAGGTGACTCCTTCATTCCCCCCTCCTTGGGAGGTGACGGGGGAGGCCGTCGTCTTCTCTTGCTGGAACTGGCTCTTGTTGTGGATGTCGGAGGCTTGTCCGCCTAAATATATATTATGGTGGCCTGTGCGATAGTTGATTTTCGTGTCGAGCGAGAGTGTTCCCCAAGTTGAAGCCGTACCGTTGGCGATAATGTCCCAGCCTTCCGCTTCGCTCCGTTTTGTAACGATATTGATGATGCCTACGTCCCCGTCTGTCTTGTACTTGGCGGACGGTGTGGTCAGAATCTCGATGTCCTTGATGCTGGCAGCACCAATCATCTGCAGGGCTTCGGTGCCGGAAAGGGGCGATGGTTTGCCGTCAACATAAACGAGGAACTCCTGGCTGCCGCGATAGGAGAGGGAGCCATCGGCATCCACAGTTACACCCGGCACAGCCCGCAACACGTCGAATGCTGTGCCGCCCTGAGCCGTAAGCACTTGCGAAGCATCAACTCTCTGACGGTCGAGGCGGTAGCTGATGCGTTGCCTCTGCCCATTGATGCTCACCTCGCGCATCACGGTGGTATCGGGTTGCTCGGTTCCTCTAAGGGAAGGGGAAGGCTCTTCCGCTCCTTTAATGGGGAGTGAAGCATAGAGCAAACATAGAATTAAAAACAGCAGCGTAGGCTTAATGCGAGCCATAACAATCTTCTTTTTACCTTAAACTTCGTGAAGGAACGACAATAAGGTTATACCTTTTTATCGCAAGTCTTCGTCGGCAAAGCGCAGGGGGAGCAGGGGGCTGATGCCTTCGGAGACGAGGACGCCTTCCGTACCGTAGAGCAGGATACGGATGGGCTGGCCGTAGCGCTCCTCTACGCCCGAAATTACCTGACGGCAGGCTCCGCAAGGCGGAATGGGCTGAGGAAGGAATTGACGATCCTTGCGAGCCGCTATAGCCAGAGCCACAACAGGCTGGTCGGGGTGTTGGGCACCAGCGGCAAAGAGGGCTGTGCGCTCGGCACAAAGTCCGGAAGGGAAGGCCGCATTCTCCTGATTGGCTCCGACGATAATTCCGCCGTTCTGGAGCCGAACTGCTGCTCCGACATTAAACTTGCTGTAGGGGGCATAACTGCCGCTTGTGGCTTGCTTGGCAGCCTCCACCAATTGCTTGTCTTCTTCGTTCAGTTCTGCCATCTCATAGATGTGCATCACCGACTCAATCCTGTACGTTTTCATATTCTATTTGTTCAGAATCAATTTTCCGCCTACGATATTAATGCCCGTCTGTGGCTCAGATATTTGTTGCCCCAGCAGGTTGTAAAGCCTTCCTTCTCGGGGGAAAGTCTGAAGGGGGCTGGTCATTCCCGTTCCGTCATCCTCCAGCGTCAACATATAGGCGTAGAAGATGCCGCCGGTCTTGGTGCCTGTGGGCGAGGTGAGGTGGATGCGAACCGCCTCCTTGCCGCTCGTCCCTTCTTCGGGAATGGGATAGCAGCGCAGCATGAAACGCCCCGGGTCGTTGTGACAAAGGCTTTCAGAGGCAACAAACACATCGTCGCACATAATGTCGAAGTTGCGGACGTCACCCTCATCGCCCCACAGCAGAAGCATGAGGTAGTTCCGATGTGTCTTATTCACCTTCATTGTCCAGCTCTGCCCTGTTGTGCCCGAGCCGTCGAGCCAAGTCCTGTTGCGAAAGGCGCCGTTGCCGCCATTACTGGAATAGCGGTGGCTTGAGCGCGAGGCGGCTTTCGTGGTCCACATGTAATCGACCGTCACAGCACCTTCGGGCATATCTTCGGGGAGTGCTGTATAGACGCCGAACAAGCCGCCCACGGTATTGTCGGAATTGATAGCCTGCATCTTTATCGTCACTTTCTCCTTACCTTTCGTGAGGTCGAAGGGAATAGGATGCCGCATATAGTAGTATTCGTTGGGAGCGAAGCCGTTGAGTTCCTCGTAGGAGAAGACCGTTCCGTCGCAATAGATGTTGAAGCGGCGGTCGCCACCATCACTTCCCCAAAGCTTCAGGACAAAGTCGGTGGGGCGCAAAGGGTCAACCTTCAGGTCGTAGCTAATCCAGCCTCCCAAAGCGTCTCGCCAGCCGAGGTCACTTCCCGTCCGCATATTCTCGCCTTGCAGGTTGTGAGCCTGTTCGCTTGAGCTATTGCAAATCTTCACCTCATCAAGGAAATCGATTGGCTGCTGCATCTTGCTGGCGTCCGTAGGAATCCAAACCATCATGGCTGATGCGGCGCGATGGGCACGAGTGAAGTAGGGAACCAGACGAATCACCTTGTCGCTTGCCACTACCTCCGTGCCGTTCAGCGTACACGACTTGCCGTTTAAGCGAAGCATCTGCAGTCCTCCCTTGAAGAGTGACGTCAAAGTGGAAGGTGCCGTGCTTGCCGTACCTGTAGCGCCTTCGGGGATGAAGATATTGTCGAGCTTACCGTTGTTGTCCACGCCCTCGGCACAATAGACAATCGGGCCACGCTCGTAGGAACAAAGTCCTTTGTTGGTCTTCAGTTTGTCGTTTGAAATGACTTGATGCACGTCCATCGGAAGCGAGAGGCTCACATAATCACCCGCCTGCCAATTGTTGTGAAGGACGGCATAACCGTCCTCTACGGAGAAGGCGACTTCCTCTCCATTGAGCTTGATGACAACTGGTGTAGTGGTCGGATTGGTGTAGGAATAAAGGTCACTCTCCACAGGCTTGTTCACAGCCCAGCCAGGGATGCGAACCTTCAAGGCTTTGCCGCTTGCATTTCCCTCAACACTATTGAACGTCAACTTCATCTCTCCTTTGTAAGGGTAAGAACCTGTGACAGTTATGCCAAAGGTTGCATCACCTACAGTTGCCGTTGCCGTACTTGCCACAAAGAGGTTCCAATAGAGGGCATCATCATCGGTGGCATAGATGTAGCCGGGCACGGAAGGGATGAGTCGGCAGAGGTTCGTGGGACAGCAACTTGTGCCGAACCATTCCGGGCGGGTATCGCCCCTGCTGGTCGAAGCGAGGCGGTTGGGATAGTAGAACGTCTTGCCCTGAATGCCGTAGCCGTCCAATACAGTATTA
>JAEEGL011800450.1_pt1 | contig 10243 bp, 9 predicted proteins | sample 9134231 | NCBI WGS metagenome assembly JAEEGL01 (sample SAMN16246548, study PRJNA631951) | gut metagenome | biome: gut microbiome; feature: rumen; material: fiber-attached | host: Bos | place: Iran: Karaj | collected 2018-10 | reverse complement strand
ATATACCTACCTTCTTTATATAGTACTTATCATTCTTCGTGTCCACTATAATTGGTGTTATCATCTTCCTTATCAATCCTATGACTTTCTTGTCTTTAATATACTTCTTAGTGATCTCAATAAGTTTCTTATGATTCACCGTATCAAAGAATGATCTTATATCTAGTACTAGTGCATACTTAACTCCTCTGAGTCTTATTAGTTCTTCCAATCTATCAATTGCATCCCTAACTCCGATTCCTTCTCTGTATCCAAATACCTCATCCGTTAGTAATTCTTTGTCTATGATATTTCCTATTAAATTATTTATAGCTGTTTGTAATACTAAGTCTCTCACAGTATGTACGCTGATAGGTCTATCCTTAATCTTTACCTTACCATCCTTTATCTTTTCTTCCTTGATGTATGTCATTCTTATTGGATTCATCTCATATTCTTTATTCTTGATGTCTTCTATTAACTTATTATTGTACTCATCTATATTATTTAAGTAATTTGTCTTATCCATCTTATCTATCCCAATAGCTTTTTCCTTGAGATATATCCTTTCATCATCTGTTAATACTTCCGATATACTATGAAAAGACATTTCCAGATACTTTGGTGTTAGATACCTCATTATTGATCTCATATTACCATACTTGATGAATTGACATCTAAGATCTCTAACTGCTTTATAATCGTAAAGTTTAATCTTGGATTCAATGTGGCAGTCAATATCTATGCCTCTATATGTTCCTCTTGTTACTTTTGTCATATTACTCCCTCCCGTGGCGTATCTATTATTTCAGACTCTAGCAGCGTTTGTATGTATGTGTGTATGTATGTTTCAGCTGCTAGAGTCTGAAATATCTAACACATACTCGTCCATTTCTTCTTCCCGTATTGAGGACAACCTACAAAGCTAATCATAGGCTCTCCACAATACGGGAAGGTAACGTATCAGCTAAATATTTTGCATATAACACGTAGGTGGTAATAACCTAATATTTTTATTGGTATCTGTTTGCTCTACTAAGAATGGTAGAGCCTTACCAATTAGTTCTTTACTTTGTTTCTCTAATTCATCAATACTCATATCGAACTTAATATCTATACCATAACACCACATAACACGCATTAATTGAGATGACAAATAAACCTTACTCGTACCTGACATATTATATATAGCCATAATAGGTTTGATACATACATCCTCTTGGTCAAAGTACTGTAATATAAAGTGTAATCTTTTCTCACCTTTACGATTTTCACCAATAAACACAAACTGTACTTGTCCATAGTAAGTTCCTGCTTTAATTTTTTTAAAATTATTAAACATTTCATTATAAAATGCACCATTGCTTAACATCATTGCTACTCCTTATCCATAATACTCTTTTGCTAATTCATCAAGTTCTTTATTCTTTATGTACTCTTCTTCTATACGGAAATGCTTATTAACTTTTTTTATTTGATCAAGCAATTCGTTAAGGGAACTATAAACATCATCCCAATTGTATTCATTAACTTTATCTAATTGATTGTTATATTCTTTTGCTAATTTAAGTAATCCATTAAGGAGTTCATAAATATCATTCCAATTGTACTCATTAACTTCTCTCAATTGCTCATTATATTCTTTTGTTAATCCTGTAATAAGTTCTATATCAATATCACTGTACCCCCAAACTATATCTAATAATTGATCATTCTCTTCATTTTCTTTTTTAAGTTTATTTAGGAGTTCATAAACATCATCCCAACCGTGACCATCTACTTTATATAATTGCTCGTTATATTCCTGTACTAACTCGTTAAGAAGTTTATTCCATTTGTATTTCTTATCCTTATATAATTGTTCATTTGCTTCCTTTTCAAATCCTTCGTCAAATAAGAAGTTATCATCCTCTATATAAGAATGTTTCTTTTCTTCTCTTTCCATTTTGTTTTTGTTTAAGAGTTTAAAAACATCATCCCAGGTATACTTACTCTCTTTACGTAATTCCTCTCCATTAATTTCTTCTCCAATTATTACTGCTTGTTTTTTAGTTTTTGTCATTTCTTTCATCCTTTCTTTCAACCATTTAAAAAGGGACAGCTAAAAACTTTACTTAAAGATAATCAGACTAGCTGACATCACACAAGTAAACTTTTCGCAAATCCCTTTTTATTCTTTCTTGCCAGTACCCCTACTAGGCAACTCTTTTTATTCTTTTTCTTTAGAATCGATTCTTTAAGGAGAGAAAATACAACTACTGTTATCTTGATCTTAGTCTAAGTTGCTCTCGCATTTTATCATCCTAATTATATTATATGACAAAATCAACTATCTTTATCTAAATTATCAATTTTTTTAAAAATATTAATTTTGTCTCTATCAGTAGCTGTTGTTCTATCATCCTCCAATTATATTATATGACAAAATCAAGTATCTTTATCGAAATTACCAATTTTTTAAAAAAAGTAATTTTGTCTCTATCAGTAGCTGTTGTTCTATCCTTTCATATTGTATTATATGACAAAAATAAAAAATCGAAACAAAAGTTAAAAAAAATTACAAAAACTTGTTTTTAAGTATTTGTAATTCTTCTTAACGTCCTTAGCTTAATGCTGTATCTTCTTTCTTTAACTCAGCCTTATATTTATAATAACTACTCTTAGAGATACCAGCTATCTTAATTACTTCGGCATCTATATTATTACCACCGAAGTCTTTACTATTCTTCAATATAATAGCCTTAGCCTTACTTTCTTTCTTAGAAGGGTACTTTTTACCAGTGACTCTTCCGATCTGTTTACCTGCAAGTTTAGCTGTAAGCATTCCTTCACTAGTTCGCTTATGAAGGTCATCAACTTCTTTTTGAGCTTGATCAAAGCAGATCTTAATCTGTTGCTTAGCTAGTTCCATCAAATACTTCTTAACAGCACTAAGTATTATATCTACCTTAGTACCAGTTAGAGGTATGTTAACTTCAAGAGCCTTCTTATAGGTCTCAGTGTTGATATGTGGCTCCTTTAAAAACTCAAGCGACACCCCAAGATTAAATAGCTCTTCATATAAAGTAAACCCTTCTTCAGCATTACGACTCATTCTAGACACGGAGTCATATACTATTCTTACAGTTTTACCACAAGCAACTTTACTCTTAGTAATTTCATACATACGATTAAAGTGTTTTAGTTCCTTTGGTTTAGTCCCAGACCAAACTTCTTCAATAATCATTGCGTTAGGGTACTTAGCTTTGATGTTCCTTATCTGACGATCTATATTCTGAGTAGATCTAGATACCCTAACAGCACCAAATATAAAATCTTCCATAATTTCACCCCCATAAACTCCTAAATAAAGGAGCCATTAAAAAATACTAACAGAAATAGTTTAATAAGTCAAATATACTGTCCATATTAAGAACCTTTATTTTAGACTATAATACTATCTTTATATTTAATCACTTCATTATAGTCTATATCCAAAAACTCATCAAAAAATCGTTTTCCTCTATAAATGTGTGTACTCTCTGGAATATAAAAGTTACCCTTCAGCCTTTTATTATTGAAGAAAAACAATATAGGTTTAAACTGTTCAATCGAGGTTATATTTAATTCGTTTATGAGATAAGCAGACTTTTTAATAAAACTTCTATTAATATCTTCATACTTCTTTATGTCATAATCATCATTATACTTTACTTCAAGATAATAATATGTTCCTGTCTTCTTATCTTTAAACACTAGATTAATGTCACTATTAAAGTATCTAAAGTTCTCATCTTTATCTTCTATTATTTCTTTCATCAATCTCATAAAATCTACATCAAGAAAACTATCTTCTGTTTGGCATTTTGTAATATAAGAGTCTATTAAACTCTCATTAGCTGCCGAAAGCTTAATCCTATCACTTTTTTTACCAGAATATTTTTTGACTATCTCATATTTATCATTTTTTGAAATAATAACACTCATAAGTTCTTCTATGAAGTTACTATTTTTTTTAATATTTACATCATTACCTGTATCAACAGTCATATTATTAACTGCTTCATTAATTAAACTATGTACTTTTTTACTCATTATATATCTCTCCCTCCGTAGATGTATATTTAGTTCAATAAATCACAATTATTATAATAGAATCTACTAAAGCTTACTATGTATATGTAGGAGTAATTATTACCCTCACATCATTTTCTAGTAACTTATTAGTATTGTAGTATGTCACATAGCTACTTAGCTTATCCTTCTTCTTTAGCTCTATAGCTACTCGATTAGTTATCTTCTTTATTAGTTTTACTTCCTCATCTGTCATTATTGAGTCTTTAGTACTGAAAGCTACTTTAACGCCAAAAGAATAAAGTTCAAGTACCTCTAGTTTACTACCATAAAACATCTTACTATCTTTGTTCTGCTTACATCTCTTATAATTAAATATAACAGCCTTACTATCATCGTACTGATAGGTTTCCTCGTAGTAGTTTATATCATTATAATCTATCGAGGTGAATGCAACACACCTATCTTTCTCATCCTCAATAGGAACTACAATTTTATCTTTAATGACATCAACTAATTTGTTATTATCGTCTACTACTAGTTTTGTATTTAATATATCTTCTTTAGAATAACCTTTACTAACTAAATACTTACTGAGATCATTACCATTAACTGCGATTCCCACATTAAAGTCATTTATAGCTTCTTCAGTTATAAACTTCTTATTAAGGAAATCTTCAGCAGAAGAATGTTTCATCTTCTTTAAGTTGTTATGATAAAACTCTTTAATATCACTAGTTAGTTTATAATTTAACATATACATCTTCCTCCTTAAGTGATTATTATATCATAAGAAAAGACTCATCTTATTCTAATATTTCACTCTAATTCTTTAAATATGTCTCCTGTAATACTAAGTATTTCGGATAAATATACCTCCGTCTTATCTGTTAAGATAACTACTTGATTAACTGTATCAATTCTTCTTACGCACCCTTTTATTGTGGCATATGATCCACCACTCTTTCTCTTATCAGGTACAAAATATGTTATAGTCACCTCTGGTTTAATAGAAATATTGTCTTCAAGCCATTGTAGCTTTGCATTAAGTGCATCGACATAACTCTCATCAAGGGAAATCTTTCTCTCAGTTCGTCTGGCTGCTTCTATTATGCCTTCTTCGTACCCTGTTAGAGCTGCAAATGGTGCAAACTGAGCTGATCTTGCCTCTAAAGTCATTGGAGTATGTCTTGATGATTTACGATATGGTAAATCAATTATACTGGAATACTTATCATTATTCATCCTTTATGACCTCCAACCTCATTATTTCTTTGAATAGTTGTAGCACCTTCCATTAAGTCCATACCCTTAACAATAGAGTTCTTACCATACTTCTTCTTTATTGATAGTAGGGCTCTCTGAAGTTCTTTCTCTTTTTCAAGATTAGCTTTAGTATTCTCATTAACCTTAGGACTAGAGAAAAGATCCAATTGCTGGTGTATTACCTGTTCTTTTACTTTTGATTCATCAGTAAGGTTACAGGCTGCTATATTTATTCTTCTTACTAGCAATATTGGGTTAGCTATCTTTTTATATAAACTTACAACTGCTTTCATTATCTCTTTGGTGGATGATGTTTTATAATCTAGTCTTACAGTACCGTGAGAACTCTTAGGAACTGTTCTTCCATAATAGTCTGTTGTTACATCACCATCATATCTACTTGATATATCATTATCGGTTAAATTATTTATATCATAACCAATAGTCAATACTAGTTGATCTGTAACTAGTCTTTTATCAACTAAGTCAAGTACTAGGTTATCAGTCATCTCTTGAACTATTAGTTGAGCTTTCTTATAATCATAAGGCTCGTGTAAAACCTGTCCAGATGATAAACTACTAGAACTAGGCTTGTATGATTTAACACTCTTCATAGTACAAGGTTCATAACCCCAAGCGTGATCTATTAGAAGTTCTGCATTAACTCCAAATAATTTATATAATACTTCTTCATCATTAACCGATTGTAATGCTATATCTCCCATAGTGTATAGTCCTTTAGATGATAGTTTCTTCTCATAGCCCCTCCCTACTCGCCAAAAATCAGTTATAGGAGTATGATTCCATAATAGCCTACGATAACTCATTTCATCAAGTTTAGCGACTCTTACGCCATTATTATTAGGTTTAGCGTGCTTTGCTACAATGTCCATAGCTATCTTAGCTAGATAGAGATTGGTTCCTATACCGGCAGTAGCAGTAATTCCTGTTTTACTATAAACTTCATTAATCATCTTTGTTACTAATTCTTCTGCACTTAGATGATATACTTTTAAGTATTCTGTAATATCCATAAAGACTTCATCTATGGAATAAACAAACACATCTTCTTCTGATATGTATTTAATATAAGTGTTATATATATCAGTACTATACTTCATATAAAGTTTCATACGTGGAGGAGCTATAATGTAATCTAACTCTAGTTCTGGATGATTCTTAAGTTCATTATCATTTGAAGACTTACCAGTAAACTTATATGAACGTAATTTTCTTCTCCTAGCAATGTTGATTTCTCTAACCTTTTGAACTACTTCATAGAGTCTAGATCTGCCAGATAATCCATACTGCTTCAATGATGGTGTAACAGCTAAGCATATTGTTTTTTCTGTTCTTGATTCATCTGCTACAACTAGATTAGTAGTAAGTGGATCTAACCTCCTCTCAACGCATTCTACCGAAGCATAGAAAGACTTAAGATCAATACAGCAATAAGTTCTAGTATTCATTACCAGCACCTCCTAACAATTATATTATAGCACAATTGTTCGTATTCCGTTAATAAAAAGAATCAGTCACCTGATTCTTTACATAATTTTTATTTACTTGCTTTCTATATTCTTAGGACATTGCTAAAATTACACAAACTCAACTTCATCATATTTAATTTTATTTGAAATTAAATATTTGTGTACCTCTTCTAAAGTCATACTTCTAAATAATTCTATTTCATCATTAACACTTTTTAAATCATCTGTTCTTAAAGAATAACCAATATGGCTATTATTTCCTTCACCTCTTATAACAACCATATTCATATAGATAATTGAAACACTTACTTTATCTTTTCTATAATTAAACATTGTTATCAAACCTTTCTTACAAGTACTATTATTTTTGAGTTTTATAGTATAAATATTTACTTATTATTTTGTATTTAATACCACCATACTCAAAAACACTATTTTGTTCTCGATGTTTTATAATTGTCACTAATTCATTATTTACAGAAATATCTACACCAACATTGTGACATATTATTTCCCCACTTTCAATATTTTGTATGGCAAATGTGCCCATTAATCTAGTATTGGGAACTGATGATTTATTATTATCTCTAATTGGTTTAGGTTTTTCTTGTACTTCTCTACTTGGCTTTTCTTTATAATGCTTACAGGTAGTACTACCATAACATTTAATATTTATATCACAGCTTCCAGCATCATAATAAACGCATCGTGATTTATGTCTTCTTTCATCATCTTCACTCATTTTCAAAGTTTCAATATGCCAAGGAACACCAGATATGCTTTTACCTTTCTTCATATAATTCAACTCCAGATATATACATTATACCATAAAAAAGAGTTAGTATATCGCTAACTCTTACATCTTAGTTCCTGTAATACTAAAGAACTTATCAAAAAACTCTACTAATTTGTCGAGAACTCTTTGCTTCTTCTTAGATCTGTCGTTGTCAGCAGTAAATCTTGACATTTGAGGAAGTATATTAACGACATCAGTTCCATTCTCTTCAACATTACCTCTATCAAACGCTTTTTGAATAAACTTATATGTCTCATCACTCTTAAGATTTTCTTCTTCTATGATCTTATCTAGTTCTTCTCTCTTCTTGGTATTCATAAATGTTTCAAAGTCTTTATATACATCGGAATCTTGATTTAATGAATCAATGAACTGTTCAATTAGATCTTTCTTATTTCTTAACTCAGGACTAGCTGTAATAGCCTTTTGAATCTTAACAAGTAATTCTTTATCTTGCATATTGCTTTCGTGATACTTCTTAACCAAGTTAAGTATATAATCTATGTTAATATCGATAGTCTTAATAAGTTCCATCTCAAACTCTAGATCTTCTGTTATATCTACAGCTTCTACTTTAGCTCTCTTAATAAACTCATCGTGGATGTCTTGATACATACTATGGTAGTCTTGTACATCTCTAGGAGCTAGTAATTCATTACCTTCAAACTCATCAAATGAAGTAAGTATATTGGTAACCTTTAAGATAGCACTATATAGCTTTATAAAGTCTTTCTGATTTTGTTCACCTATTATTTCAACACCAACAGGAAACTTTTCAAGTAGTTCTTCTACGTAACTCTTATATCCTCTTACTTCCTTACCTTTATCATCTTTATAGCCATTGTAATAATCAGCATATGACTTAAGTAAAACTATTCCACAAGCATCTTTATCGCCAAATAATCCAAGAGCTTCATTTAGTCTCTCCTCTAAGTTTCTAAATGAAACTATGTTACCAACTACCTTGATTGAATTAAGTATTCTGTTTGTTCTAGAGAATGACTGTATAAGACCGTGATATTTTAGATTCTTATCTACCCATAGGGTGTTTAGTGTCTTAGCATCAAATCCAGTAAGGAACATATTTGCTACTATTAACAGATCTATCTCCTTATTCTTCATCCTTAGAGAAACATCTTTATAGTAACTCTGGAAGTTGTCTGATGATGTATCCCAGCTTGTACCAAACATCTTGTTATAATCATCAATAGCTGCATCTAAGAAGTCTCTGTCTGATTTAGATAGACTTTCTGTTGACTCACTATTTTCATCTAGTAGTCCATCATCTATGGCATCATTAACTCCGAAGCTATATATTAGAGCTATTTTAAGGTCGTTAGGCTGCTGTTTAAAGGCTTGATAATACTTCTTAGCCATCTCGATGTTAGATACTGCAAATATTGAATTAAAGCCATTTAAACTGCGTACTACTTTTACTTCTTTCTTCTTATTATCTTTTACTATCTCATCAACATTATCTATTGCTCTAAATAAATAGTTTCCTGCTTTAGTTTTTCGATTATAATTCTTAATAATATAATCTGTTACAAGCTTAATTCTATCATTGTTATTAAAAGCCGTTTCTTCATCTATAGCATAGACCTTTTCATCTTCTACGTCTTTTCTTATATCAACTCTTCCCACGTAGTCATACTTAAATGGTAAGACATTTTTATCCTTAATAGCATCAACTATTGTATATGTGTGTAGTTTTTCACCAAATGTCTGGTCTGTAGTTAATATTAAACCTTTTTGTGTTCGAGCGTTTTCTTTAAAGATTGGTGTACCAGTAAAGCCAAATAAATAATACTTATTAAACTTCTTAACTATAAGCTTATGCATATCACCAAACTGACTTCTGTGACACTCATCAAAGATAAACACTATTTCATTGTTGTATATATCGTGATTTTCATTTCTTTTAATAAAAGTTGTCAATTTCTGAATTGTAGTAATTATGATTCTGGCATTAGGATCGTTTAGTTGCTTCTCTAATATCTTGGTTGAAGTATTAGAATTAGCTGCATCCTTCTGAAAATTATCATACTCTTTCATTGTCTGATAGTCCAAATCTTTTCTATCTACAATAAACAATACCTTATTTATGTATTCAAGAGATGTTGCCAACTGAGCTGTCTTAAATGAAGTTAATGTCTTACCGCTACCAGTAGTGTGCCATATATAACCACCAGATTGAATGCCACCATACCATTTATAGTTATGAGCTATTTCAATCTTGTTAAGTATCTTCTCTGTAGCTACTATTTGATATGGTCTCATAACCATTAATTCTTCATTACTAGTAAATACACAATACTTGATTAGTATATTAAGTAACGTGTGTTTTGAACAAAATGTTTTTGCAAAATCAATTAAATCAATAATATTACTATTTTTTTGGTCTGCCCAATATGAAGTAAATTCGAATGTATTAGAGGTTTTGATGTTCAAATCTTTATTTTTTAAATGCAATAATCTAGTAGTATTTGAATAGTATTTAGTTTGAGTTCCATTGCTGATGACAAATACTTGAACATATTTATATAAACCACTATTTTCCCAGAAGGATTCTCTTTGATACCTATCAAATTGGTTAAAAGCTTCTCTTAAGGTCTTTCCTCTTTTCTTTAATTCAATATGTACTAGAGGCAACCCATTT
>JAEEGL011485604.1_pt1 | contig 10243 bp, 11 predicted proteins | sample 9134231 | NCBI WGS metagenome assembly JAEEGL01 (sample SAMN16246548, study PRJNA631951) | gut metagenome | biome: gut microbiome; feature: rumen; material: fiber-attached | host: Bos | place: Iran: Karaj | collected 2018-10 | reverse complement strand
AGATCGACTGCGATCAGCTCCTTTCCGGTGTCGTTGTAGTTCTTTTTGATCGGACTCTCTTTTTTGTCGACTGTAACGCCGGCCCAGTTTCCGATCTTTTCGCTCCTGCCCGTCAGCGCATTGTACATTGTAGTCTTACCGCTGTTCGGGTTTCCTGTTAGTGCGATTCTCATTTTCTTTTTCCTCCCTTGTATGTGTAACTGTTCAGAGCCAAGGCAATTTGCCCTAATATGCCGGGCAGGAATTTATTCATGCCAAGGCATATTAGGGTAAATTTCTTTGGTGAGAACCAAACAGCGAGAAAATCTTTGATTTTCGAGCTTGGTTCAGAACAGTTACAATATTAAAAAAATAATTAAATATGTATAGCCGCACCCAATTCCGGATCGATGTTGTACCTCGCATCCTTTATGGAAACTACGAGATTCTTTTTCTTGTCTACTACCGTTATCTTCTCACCGCTGTAGCAGCCCAGAGAAAACAGGAAGCTCTCCATCTCCTCGTCACCCTCGGTATCAACCTCAGTTATGACGTATTCTTTACCAAGTTCCGCCGTGTTAAGATCCATATCTGTATGTTCCTCCTTACTCCTATTAGCTCACGCTAACCCTATTTCCGTTAAAAACGTTGGATCTCTCCAACCTCCTCTGCGTTCTGTTAGCTCTATCTAACTAAATCACAGTATAATTAGTCGATGCTAACTTGTCAAGAAAAAAATAATATATTCTAAAAAATCCATTTTTTGTTGATACTTTCAGCATAATGTTATACTATATATATATCTGTTCAGCGCTTGTTTCCGAACAGTCAAGTCAGCGTCAAGTTAGCTGTGTGTTATTGAAAGGATGATACGATATGAGACCTATCATCATAACGACCATTGCTTCGATGTTAACACTTTTGGCATCGATTTTTTTGAGCGAGCTGATCATCAGACAAATACAGAAAAAAAAGGAGCCTCCGAAGAAATTAAAAATCCTGCTGACAGGTTCATTCTGGCTAGCGTTTTTTGTTTTCGGCGCCTTTGTTTTTTTTGCAAAATATATGCATTGCGGTGAAGCGGCTCTTGCAGCGCTTAATTCCGATGATACGGTGACAGTAAGCAAAATAAATAAAGCCTATTTCTTTGACGGATACGGCACAGAAGATGTATTGGTATTTTACCCGGGTGCCAGGGTGGACGAAAAAGCCTATGCTCCCCTCTGCCATCAACTGGCCGAAAAAGGCATAGACTGTATTCTGGTTAAGATGCCATTCCACATGGCTTTTACCGACAACGGAGCTTATCTCAGATATGTGGCACAATATGATTATGAAAACTATTATTTAGGCGGCCATTCCCTGGGCGGCGCCATGGCGGCCAGATTTGCGGCTCATTACGTGGACAGGCCGGATTCTCCGACAGGGCTTGTGCTTTTGGCGGCGTACCCTTCCACTCCTCTTCCGGATATTAAGACCTGTCTTATATACGGTGAAAAAGATTCTGTTATGAATATGGCTGAATACAACACCGGCAAAGATTACTGGTCCGCCGACACCGTCGAGTATATTATATCCGGTGGCAACCATGCCGGCTTCGGAGATTACGGCGAACAAAAACGCGACACTCCGGCCTCGATAACCGCCGAAGAACAGGTAGAGGAGACCGTTAACATCATTACGGATTTTGTTTTAAATTCGTCCGCAACCGATCTTAAATAATCGTAACTTATCAGAACCAATGTCGAAAACCATGTTTTTATTGTTGTTTGGTTCTCACCCAAGAAATAAAGGAGCTTTCGTTATGGCATTACAGGAATCAGGAGAAATGTATCTCGAGACAATATATGTACTCTCACAGAAATCACCCTCTGTACGCAGTATAGATGTCGGTGAATATATGGGCTTTTCAAAACCCTCCGTCAGCCGTGCTGTGGGATTATTAAAGAAAGAAGGTCTTTTGAAAACAGATGACCACGGATATCTGAAGTTGACAGTTGCCGGAGAGGTGCTGGCCAAACGTATCTATGAGCGCCACACCGTTCTAACAAGCCTCTTTATGAAATTAGGCGTAGATGAAGAGACCGCCACGGAAGACGCATGCCGCATCGAGCACTATATCAGCGATACTACATTTGAGGCGATGAAAAAACACATGAATAATTTTTCGAAAGATTGATACAGTATTACAATATTTCTCCGACGACAAATCGAGCAGGCACTAACCTGCTCGATTTTTTACAGCCTTATTAACTGTTCAGAGCCAAGCTCAAAATCAGTACATTTCGTTCACAAAATACATCAATGCCGCCCATGTGAACATGGAATAGAAGAAACCGCGCTTATCTGTGCTCTGATCCAAGATCTTCCTTGCATCCTCTTTGGTCAGCAGCTCGAAACCGTCAAAAACCTCCGTTCCAACTGCACCATTCTGATTTAATGAGCTGATATCACAATCTTCTATCACCGCACATACAAGACCGTTACTCTCATCCGTCATACCGGGTGTGGAAAAGAGAAAAGGATTCATGACAAAAACCTTGTCAGCATCCTTTATATCAAGACCCGTTTCCTCACGTATTTCGCGTTTTGCGGCTGTTATGAGTGGAGTGGGATCTTCCTTGTCTTCGGGATCCAATAACCCGGCAGGAACGCTCAATAAAAACCTTCCCGCCGGATATCTGTACTCGTAATTTAAGAGCAGCCTGTCAGACTCCCCTTTCTGCTTCAAGATCACCACGCAGCTTACGGCATCAGGCAGCATTTTCTTGAAGTCTTCATCATTTTTGACACAGACAAGATCATCCTTTTCCCTTCTGGTAGCTTCAAGATACTGACGCTCACCGTCATTTAAGAGTTCATAAACCTTGACGTAACGCGCGTAAAACATTTCTTTGATATTATCTTTTTCTATCATGTTATTCACCCCCATGTCACTAAATTCAATTAAGTGATCCTGTAAAAAAACCTGCGGTTAAAACCGCAGGTACATGTATCGATTTAAAAATTTTAGTTTGTCTCAGCGCTGCTTTCAAATTGAGAAGCATCTACTCCCTTAGCCTTTGCAGCATCCGCAAACGCATTAAGATGAGTATTAAAAGTCTCCTGAAGTGCTGTCATCTTATCCATGAGCTTATTAATGGCATCTGAATCGTACTCATCCTTTGCCATCTCAGTCTTCATCTCATCATAGATGGAACCCATGCTGATATAATCGGCCAAAAGCAGCTTGCCCTCTTCCGTTTTGCATGACAGACCTTTTAACTTATCCGTAAAGCTGTCACCCGAATCGAAATCGGTCTGATCAATGAAATCAGCTGCCTGAGTCAATACATTCATATCGCTCTCGTAATCTTTTTTGGTGGGACCGCCGCAGCCTGCCAGCATAGTAATCACCAGCACCATCGCTGTCATCATTGCCATAATCTTCTTTTTCATCTTTTCTTCTCCTCCTAAGAAATGTGTGTGGCACATACACAGTGATCCAAAACTGTGATCTCGCCGTGTCGAAAACATATTCCGTATTATATTATATGGAGTATAGTATTTCAAGTATTGTTTTGAGAAAAATAATACTATAAGTGTATGTGAAGTAACTGTGAATAGTATCGAAAAACAGTTATCAATAAGCCTTATATCCCACCTCGGCGAGCTTTTTGTCCTTTGCCTCCACCTGAGCCTTCAGCTTTGCCGAATAGTCCTTAAGCTTCTGCAATAGAGCCTCGTCGGAAGTTGCCAGTATCTTTGCAGCCAAGAGTGCCGCATTCGCACCACCGTTTATGGCTACAGTGGCAACCGGTATTCCTGTGGGCATCTGTACAATGGAATAAAGCGAATCTCTGCCGCCGAGAGAAGTTGTATGCATCGGTATGCCAATGACAGGCATCGGGAAGATAGCAGCGCACATACCGGGCAAATGAGCTGCCATGCCTGCACCTGCTATGATGACCTTAAATCCTTTTTCCTCTGCGGTCTTTGCATACTCAAAGAAAACATCCGGCTCTCTGTGCGCGGAAATGATGCGCATCTCATATTCAATCCCAAGCTCCTCTAAGATATCGGCAGCCTTTGCCATTACAGGCATATCCGAATCAGATCCCATTACGATTCCTACTTTTGACATTTTGTTGTCCTCCTTGTAATATTCAAAATATATCATCTAACCCAACAGGTTAAAAACGACGTTCCGTTCCACCAATAATGGCATTAGGATCAAAAGGTTTTTTGCCCCCGGTATCAGAAAAATGAAACCAGACCAAAGCTTACAGCCATCATGATGACGCCTGCCAGCAGAACTCCGCCCATGCAGGCGAATACTGTGGACTTGAAATCCATATCCAAAATAGATGCAGCAAGAGTTCCCGTCCACGCTCCTGTGCCGGGAACCGGTATTCCCACAAACAACAACAGTGCCAGAAACAATCCCTTACCTGCCTTCTGCTTCAGCTTTTCACCGCCCTTATGACCTTTCTCCAGACAGAACGTGAAAAATTTTCCGATTACCGGCTTATCCTTTCCCCATTCCAGCACCTTTCTTGCGAAAAGATAGATGATGGGCACCGGTACCATATTGGCTATTATACAGATTATATAAGACGGTAACAACGGTAATCCCATCAGCTGGGATGCAGGTATGGCGCCTCTCAGCTCTATAAGCGGCACCATCGATATAAAAGCGATCCATATATACTCTTTTAACACAGTTTCTCAAGCTCCTTCACCAGTTTTTTCATCTCCTCGTCAGTGCCTATGGTGATGCGAAGATAGTTGTCTATCCGGGGCTTTTTGAAAAATCTTACATAGATTCCTTTTTCCTTCAACTTCTCAAAGATCTCTTCAGCCGATTTTGTCTTATGTGTCGCAAAAACAAAATTACTCTTTGAATCAGGGAATTCAAAGCCCAATCTCTTAAGCTCGCCCTTAGTCCATTCTCTTGTCTTTATAATGCGGTCCAATGTATCAACAAAGTATTTTTCATCTTTTATTGACGCGGCACCAAGCTTAATTGTAAGGCTGTCCATCGTGTAGGAGTTAAAAGAATACTTGCAGTCATTCAGATACTTTATAAGCTTTTTATCTCCTATGGCAAAGCCTATTCGGCTTCCCGCCATACTGCGTGACTTCGAATAAGTACGTACCACCAAAAGGTTATCGTATTTTGACACCAGCGGCAATACCGATACTCCACCGAAATCAATGTAAGCCTCGTCTATTATGACAACCGAATCCGAGTTAGCCTTAATGATGTCCTCAATATCGGATACATCCATCAAAACACCTGTCGGCGCATTCGGATTGGGAAAGATTATGCCACCGTTTGGCGCCATGTAATCCTCTTTTACGATGCGAAAATCATCACTCAGCGGTTTCATATCATATTCGATACGAAAAAGTTCAGCCCAAACATCGTAAAATGAATAGGTTATATCCGGAAAAAATACCGGTTTGTCACTGTTAAAAAATGTGAGAAAACACATGGCAAGCACGTCATCGCTTCCCACTCCCACAAACACGCTGTCGCTTTCCACTCCGTAGTACTGCGCCAATGTATCAACAAGCTCGGAAACACAGGCATCGGGATAAAGCCTGAGTTCCTCCGAGTTATATTCCTCCAGTATCTTTTGAACCCCCGGTGCCGGCGGATACGGGTTCTCATTTGTATTAAGTTTTATAATGTCTCTTCTCTTGGGTTGTTCCCCCGGTGTATAGGGGACAACCTTTCTGATATTTTTTTCCCAACTGCTCATGTTTTCTCCTCTGTAAATCCAAGCCTATGATTATCTTTTCAGTCCGGCTCTCAATTCATTATCACAATTCGGGTATCCGTCACCCTTCACGAACCGTATTCACCACAGCCGTTTCCTTAACATTCCTCGCGTAAACCAGCAGATACATGATGATGTTCAGCGCCACTGCCGTTATCACATCAAACATAGAATGCTGCTTCACGAAAACAGTTGATATGGTGATAGAGGCCGCTATGATAAATGACAGTATCACAATGGGTTTCCTCTCCCGTCTTCCCCTTGTGGCCCTTGCCACCGCGATATGCACTCCTATACTGTTGTACACATGGATCGACGGGAAAAGGTTTGTCTGCGTATCGATACTGTATATTCTCTTCACCAGATCAGTGAATATGTTATCATTCTCGAAAACAGTAGGTCTCAAATATGCGCCGTTTGGGTATATCGTGGATATGATGAGAAACAGCGTCATACCTGTATAAAGATAGAGACACATCTTCCTGTACTCCGACGAATCTATAATCACCAGATATATGAAGGCTGACGCCACATATCCGAACCACATGTAATAGGGTATGATAAAATACTCGCAAAAGGGTATCTTATCATCTATGCTCATATGTATGACATGAAAGTTATCGGTGACTGTATGCTCCAATATCCCAAACCATATCATGTAAGGTACAAAATATAACATCAAAAACAAATTAAACTTATTGGCTGTAACAAAATCTTTGATCTTCGTATTCATGACTGTCCTGTCCGTTCTTATCCCCACAAACGAAATCATTTACCAATTACCAACCCGAAAACATATGAATATTACATTCATGGGTCGAATGTATCGGAAAGTGAAAACGTTAGCCGGTTTTTATGTTCATGTCTATCGTAATCTTATAATTCCTCAAGCTCTGCAAGCCACAGTGCCGACACCGCATCCGAGGGCATCCTGAGATCTCCTCTCGGAGAGAGGGTAACGCTACCCACCTTCGGTCCGTCAGGCATGCAGCTCCGCTTAAACTGCTGTGCAAAAAATCTCCTTATGAACACCGTGAGCCATTTGCGGATCACATCTTCCTCAAACTCACCCTTGAAGGCTATGCATGCAAGCCTGTAGAGTTTCGAAGGTGAAAAGCCTCTTCGCAGCATGTTGTAGAGGAAGAAATCGTGAAGCTCGTACGGTCCGACCAGTTCCTCGGTCTTTTGTGAGATCTTTCCGTTTTCCGGCGGCAGAAGCTCCGGACTCACCGGTGTATTTAATATATCGTATAAGGTATTTTTAATATGCTCCGTATCTTTGCCTTCATCACCGAAGAAATTCGCCCACTCATCAGCGCAGAATCTCACCAGATGTCTCACGAGAGTTTTGGGTATTGATGAATTTACGCCGTACATTGACATATGGTCGCCGTTGTAGGTCGCCCAGCCTAAAGCAAGCTCGGAAAGATCTCCGGTGCCTACCACGAAGCCGCCCTTCTCACCGGCAAGATCCATAAGTATCTGCGTACGCTCCCTGGCCTGGCAGTTCTCATAGGTTACATCCTTAACTGCCATATCATGTCCTATGTCATTGAAATGTCCCTTGACAGCTTCCCCTATTGGGATTTCTGCAAATGTGGCTCCTATTGCCTTTATAAGCTCACAGGCGTTGGTATATGTCCTGTCGGTGGTACCGAAGCCCGGCATCGTGACAGCTACTATACCGCTTCGGTCAAGCCCCGCCAGATCAAAAGCCTTGGCTGTGACAAGAAATGCCAGCGTCGAATCCAGACCGCCCGAGATACCTATGGTGACCGTCTTCGTATGAGTAAACACGAGACGTTTTTTCAGACCCATAGCCTGCATGTTCAATATCTCGCTGCATCTCTCAGCGCGATCTTTTTCGGAAGAAGGCACAAAAGGCGCTTTGTTCACAAAACGTGTGAGCTCGGTCTCTGTAACTCCTATATCAAATTTGATATACCTGTATTCATTACCGCAAACCTCGCTCCCATTCAAACTCTGAAATGTGTTTATTCGTGTGCGTTCGGCCTGCAGCATATCCACATCAATCTCCGATATGGCTATGCCGTTTTCGAAGCGTTTACTCTCCGATAATATATTGCCGTTCTCAGCCACCATATTATGACCTGAAAAGACCAGATCCTGAGTAGATTCACCGTCTCCCGCAGAAGCATATACATATCCGCAGAGAAGTCTGCCCGACTGTCCTCTGACCAGATCTTTTCTGTAAAGATATTTTCCGGCAGCCTCATCGCTGGCCGAAAGATTAACTATGATCGTCGCGCCATGCATTGCATGAGAAACAGAAGGCGGATCCGGTGTCCAGAGGTCTTCGCAGATCTCGCAAGCCACCTTGAGATTCTTGACTGTATCACACTCAAAGATAATATTCCTACCGAAAACTGCCTTTTCTCCACTGATCTCAACCTCCTCAATAAACTCCTGTGCAGGTTGAAAATGACGCAGCTCATAGAATTCTCCGTAATTGGGCATGAAGCTCTTGGGTACCAATCCCAAAATCTTCCCCTTGCACATGGCGGCCGCAACATTATACAACTTACCTCTGAACAAAAACGGAAGCCCAACAAATACCAGTGCATCTATGTCCTTTGTCTTTTCTTTAAGCTCTGTAAGTCCTTTCAAACATGCGTCCGCAAGGATCGGCTGTAAAAACAGGTCTTGACATGTGTACGCCGAAAGGCCCAGTTCAGGCGTCACTATGATCTTTGCGCCCAAATCTCCCGCCATGCGGATCTTCTTTGAAAGTGCTTCCACATTTGCTTTTACATCAGCTACTGCCACATCATGTGTGACCGCAGCTGCCTTTACGAATCCGTGCTGCATATCAACATCTCCCTTAATTCATCAACACTGAATTTATATCCTTTATTGCAAAAATGGCACTTGACCTCTATCTCTTTGCCCTCATCAATCATGGACTGTAATTCCGCTTTACCCACGGATATCAAAGCCTTGGAGATACGATCCCTGCTGCAGTTACAATAAAACGAAACATCACTCTTGTCTGTTATATCATATTCGATATTTTTAAAGATCTGTGCCAAAATATCTTCTACGGTCTCTCCCGATTCCAGGCAAGTTGTGACCGGTTTTAATGTGCTTATGTTTTTTTCCAGGATATCTATGAGCTCATCCGAAGCATCCGGCATAACCTGTACTATAAAGCCTCCGGCCTGACGCACAGTCCCGTCCGGATTTACCAGCACTCCGAGTCCCACCGACGACGGCACCTGCTCAGATGCTGCGAAATAGTACGTCAGATCCTCGGCTATCTCTCCGTTTACAAGTTCTGTCTGCCCCACATAAGGCTCCTTTAATCCCAGATCCTTTATGACTGTGAGAGTGCCGTTTCCCACTGCACCGCCAACATCCAATTTACCGTTAGGTTTCAAAGGAAGCTCTACGCCGGGATTTGCGGCAAAGCCTTTCACCCTGCCCTTTGAATCTGCTGTTACCGTGACAGAGCCCACAGGACCGTCACCCCTTATACTGATGGTCAGTATGTCCGCATCACCCTTGCACATCGCTCCCATCATTGCGCCCGCAGACAAAAGCCTTCCCAATGCGGCCGTAACTACAGGCGCAGTGCCGTGAAGCCTGCCGGCCTCTGCGACCATATTTTTTGAATTTAATGCAAAAGCCCTTAAAAATCCGTCCTTCGTCATGGCACGGAGTAAATAATCTTTTTCCATTTTACTTCTTCTTTCCCGATTCCCTGGCTACAAACAAAAGCCTTTCTGTAGTATCGGCAACTACGCTCCTTGTATCCTCGTCGCACAGCAGCAAAAGCTCCAGTCCTGCTTCGGTCAAAGCCTCTTTGACCTCATCTACGGTGTATCCTTTCTGCCTGTGCAGCTCATTCTCTTTTACATATCGTCCGTCCCCGTCTTCTATGAAGAGCGTCAGATAATATTCATTAATGCGGGTATCTTCGTCATAACGGTTTTCCCAAATATAACTGGCATCATCACCGTTTTCAGCGAATGTTCTGTTGCCCAGCACCTCGGAAAACTTATAGATACTGTTAAGATCAAATATAAATATCCCCTCCGGATCCAGGTAGTTATTGACCAGCTTAAATACCTTAACCAGATCCTCGCGGTCCGTCAGGTAATTCATACAGTCGCATAGGCTGTACACCGCCCTCACGGTGCCGTAAAGCTCAAACTCCCTCATGTCCTGACAAAGATACAGAATACCTTCGTTTGACACGTTTGAATACTCATTGATATCATCGGAAACCGAAGTGTCCTCTGCCCCTTCTTCTGTGTCTTGTCCCGAAGCCTCCGCACCGAATCCCCTCGCAACCGCCAGCATATCTTCGGAGGAATCCACTCCTATCATATCAAAGCCCATCTCAGCCATGAGCCTGGTAAGTTTTCCCGTACCGCAGCCGAGATCCAAAAGAAGACCGTCTTCTACTCCGTGCCCTGCCAGTATGCTCCTAAGCATCCGCCCCCAGCCTTCGTAGGGCACATTGTCCATAAACTCGT
>JAEEGL011069496.1_pt1 | contig 10243 bp, 3 predicted proteins | sample 9134231 | NCBI WGS metagenome assembly JAEEGL01 (sample SAMN16246548, study PRJNA631951) | gut metagenome | biome: gut microbiome; feature: rumen; material: fiber-attached | host: Bos | place: Iran: Karaj | collected 2018-10 | reverse complement strand
ATTAAGAATTTAAATGAAGATGAAGAATTCGTATTAAAAATCGATGCGAAAGAAAAAGCTGAAAGAGAACGGCGAGCTCACTATGAAGGCAGTATGAGAAAAGCTAGAAAAGAAGGCTTAGAGCAAGGACATAAAGAGGGCTTAGAGCAAGGACATAAAGAAGGTTTAGAGCAAGGAATAAAAGAAGGTCGTGAACAAGGTTTAGAGCAAGGTCTAAAAGAGGGTCGTGAACAAGGCATTGAACAAGGTCTAAAACAAGGTAAAATAGATGTTGCTAAAAGCTTAAAGTCTATGGGGTTATCTATAGATCAAATAGTTAAAGCTACAGGCCTTGCTAAAGAAGAAATTGAATCATTATAATTAAAGAAGTCTGTGAAATCGAAAATGATTCCACAGACTTTTTATATTTTCTTTTTAATTAACAATATATTTTTTTCATTAATTCTATTATAAGAAATACTATCAGCAAAATTCTTAACAATTAATATACCAAGTCCACCTTCTTGGGCATTCTTGTCTTCTACCTTTTTAGGATTTGTTTTTAAAGGATTAAATTCTTTACCTTTATCAACAAGTGTTAAAGATAATTCTTTTTTTGTTTTATTATAATTCATTCTTAGATGGAAAATTCCTTCATCTCCATCATATGCATATTTATTAACATTTGAATATAACTCATCTAAAATTAAATCAATTTGTACACCTAATGTATAAATTTTATTATCTTCTAAGAATTTGTGAGCAAAATCTAATACCTTATTTAAATTATTTTTAGATGATTCTACTTCTATTGATTTTATATTCATTTCATCACCCTGATACTCTAATAATAGGAATGTCATATCATCAGCCTGAGGTGCATCCTTAACAAAATATGATATATTATCCTTCAATTCATATTGTAAATCTATTAATGTAGCAATTTCTTCTTTATTATAGAATTCAATTAATCTATCATCACCATAAAATTCACCATTAATGTTTCTAGCTTCAGTAATACCATCTGTATATAATGTGATTATTGAACCTTTTTCAATAGTGATGACCTCATCTTTTAATATTAGCTCATCCATTGCTGCAAGAACAAAACCAGAATAACAATCTAAATATTTGAAATTATGCCTTGTACCAATAATTGGTTTATTATGACCAGCATTAGCATATTCAAATTCACCAGTTTTAGTATTTAAAATACCAAAAAAGCAAGTTACAAACATTTTAGAATCATTACCGAGACATAATTGCTTATTTACATCTTTTAATATTTCACTTGGATGTCTTCCTGATTGAGCATATGTTTTTAATGTTGTTATTGCCTTCATCATGAACATTGCTGCAGGTATTCCTTTGCCTGAAACATCACCAATTGTAATAGCAATATGATCTGAATCTAAAGCATAATAATCATAAAAATCTCCACCAACCTCTTTTGCGGCAGAAAGCTCAGCAACTATTTCAACATCTTTTCCTGTAACAAATTCATTAGGTAAAGCCTTTAATTGAATTTCTTTAGCAATATTTAATTCAGAAGCAAGCTTTTCTTGTTCTTGACGTGTAGCAATTTCACTTCTTAATAGCTTATGAGTTCTTTTTGTTAATCCTAAAGAAATAAAGAATAAAATAGTTGTAAATATAGCTCTTGGTATATAGTAATATTCAAATACCTTTAAATATCTATTTTCACCATTTTTTGCTAAATTATTTAAAAATTCAATTCTTTCTTTAGCAGTGTTTGGATGATAAATAAATGGATTTCCATTTTCATCAAATTGAATAATACCCTCAGTTAATAAATTGATATCATATTCACCTGAAATCATACCAGCATATAACGCCAACAGCATCATAATAAGTGTACTTACAAACATTATTTTAACTACTCTAGAATTATAATAATGATTTGTCAAAAATATAACTGCTGCATAGCCTAAAAGACCATGCTTAGGTATTATCACGTTTATTAAACCAACAACTATCAAAAAAGAAAATAATAAGAAATATTTATATCCTGCTTTATAAATACTTTTTCCTCTAACCCATATAATTGAACTTAATAAGATACCTATATCAATTGGGAAAAATATAAAAATTAATCTAGTGCTATAAACAGGAAAAACTTTAAAAGCATAAAGCAAGAAAACAATTATTAATATTATTGCAGTAAAAATATTAACATTTACCATTTGCTTATTGGCACTTATTTCATTTTTTCTTAATGCCTCTATTTCTATGTTATTAGCCATTTTTATACTCCGATATCTAAGTCCTTATGTTTCTTTAATAATTCTTTTAATCTAGCTAATACTCCTTCAAATCTAACCTTATTTTCTGGTTCATTACATTTATTCCACCATAATAGATGAACATAACCAACGATTTTTATTTTTTCTTTTAAATCTTCACTATCATTATTTAAATATTTATTAATAACACCATTATAAATATTAAATGCTAATTCTTTAGAAACACCTAAGAATCTTTCACAATTACCAGCATCATCCTCTTCGAATGCAACATACGGAATAAATAAACCAGAAGCAAGCTCAAAAATAGGATGACCAACAGATAATGTATCCATATCAATTAATAATAAATCATCATTTTGGCACATTATATTTTTAAAATGACAATCGCCATGAACAAATGTATTTCTTTCTGGAATATTATTAATCATAGTTAATAATTGAGCATATTCACCATAACTAAAATGATCCTTATTTTCATTTAATTTAATAATCCATCTTTCTTTAGCATTAGGTAGATCATTTGAATCAGATTCAGTATTATTAATCTTTAGCATTAAATTAGTATATTTATCAATTAATTCATCAAATCTATTTGGATTATCTCTAAATAAATCTCTTAAAGAAATACTATCAAGCATTTCAAATCTAACACCTAATTTATCTCCTATTTTAACAATATCAAAAGAAATAGCTGTAGGTATACCTAAAATAAAAGCTTTCTTAGCCATAGCTAGTTCTCTTTCTACTTCTTTAATGTCAGTATCTCTTCTATAAGCTTTTACAATAGTATCCTTATCTAATCTATATACAATAGAAAAATAGCCTTCACCTATTACTTCACAGCCTGTAACATCAATTTTTACTAAAGCTTTAGAAACATTCATAATGTTTGTAAAGCCAGTCATTTGAAATACATCATAAACTGAAGGTGTTGCATCCTCAACAGAAAAATCAGTATAAGCCTGTTTTAATCTTAAAACAACTCTTAAACCAGCACTAGAAACATAAGTAACATCTTCTAAATTTAAAATAATCTTATCAAATTCTACAGGTTTTATTACACTCATAATTTCATTTTCTACTTCTTCAGCAGTTAATGAATTAATTTCTCCCTTAAGATAAATTGTTAAACATTTATTTTCTATCTTATTATCTTTAACATAAAACATAACTCTAATCTCCTTTAAAAATCGATTACTATATATTAATTATATCAAAATCAGAAAAAAAGATAAATATCAATACTTTCTATCATTTAATTCTTTTTCATTTATAAAATTAATTATTGTTTACACCCATATTGATATTAGAAAAAATAAAGACAAAAGAAAAGCAATCCCTTTTTAGGGGGATTGCTTGCAACTTTAACTTGAAAATAAATTAAACTTATTATGAGAATATTTCTACTGAATATAAAATACATCCATCTGATACTGCACCTAAATAATAAGTACCAGCAGCGACGTTTTCTAAAGAAATTGTTGTTAATTCTTTAGAGCCAAATGCATCTAAATTTCCATCTTTAACAGTTTCTTTACTTTCATTATATAAAGCTAATTTTGTAGTTGATGTGTCATTTTTTCTAGTTCCAACAACTTTAATTGTAGATGTTTCAGTTAAAACAATTTTAACACAATTCATCCATCCATAAGTTGAATCTTTATTCATTTTTCCACCAGTAAGATTTAAAGATTTTGAAATATCACTAGCAGTACCATCAACTTTTAAACCAGTAACAGAACCAACTGTTACACTGCCATTGTTTTTTCCATAAACTGTAAATATAGTATCAATAGCAGTACCATTATCAAGTGAACTTGCAGTCAATTTAGAACTGTTAATAGCATTTGTAAGAGTTAGAGTTGGTGTAGAAGGAGTTGGATTTTGTGTTTGAGGAGCTACAGTATAGCTGATTCCTTTAATATAATTCTTATCTGCTGAATCACCAGTATAACCAGTTACTGTGATGAAATCACCTGCAGCAACTTCTAATGTATAAGTTCCAAAATCAGAAATTGTTAAAGTTTGTTTTTCACCATTTTTATAAACATCTAATAAACCATATTGTTTACTATGTCCTGTAACTACAACAGTACCAGCTTTAGCTACAGTAAATACTGCAGCAGTGTATGTATCATTCTTAAATTGATAAGAATCACTATTGTCATTAACTGTTTTTCCTGCTACAAATTGGAATGCTAATCCTGAACCAGTTTTTAAATTGTGATCAGAATAATTAAATTCTGTATCTTGTGTTAAAGGATAAATAACATCAATTTCATATAAATACTTTGTTGAATGAACAACAACCTCAGAATCTTCAGCAACTTTAACTACTGTATATTCTTTTGTTGCTGCTACAGCATCAGATGAACCAACTTTTACTGAATATTCGTAATATCCTGGATAACCATAAACAACAACAACTCCACCTGCTTTAACATTAAGCTTGATATCACCATTTACTTGTGAATTATTATCTTCATTACCATTATCTTGAATGTTAGCAGCTGTTTTGTCAATATTAGTTGAAGTTGAATAATTACCTGCTGAGCCGAATGTTATTGAGTAACTGTCCTTAGCAGTTTTTGGAGCTTCTACAACATATGTATCTGCTACTTCAATTCCACCAATACGAGTATTTCTTGAATCAATTGATGAATCAGAAGCTATAGTATATGTGCCAGCATCAGTAATATTAAATGTGAATTCAATATATGTAGTTCCTTTTACACGATATAAATTATTAACTGTAGTTGTTTCAACACTTGTACTTGCAGTATAAGTTGCTGGAAGATATTTACCTTCAGAATCTTTTATACCAATAGTAGAATAGTTAGAGCCACCAGTTGAAGCAGCTTTAATCTTGACTGTACCTGTGCCTTTCATAGTAAATGTTAATCCAGCATCTTTAATTTCAATGCAGCCAGGATTTGATGAAGCTTGGACTTTTGAATTAGATAATTTATAATATTTAACTGAATCTCTATAAACAACAGTACCACTACCAACACCTAAGAAAGCATTTGCTCCTTTTAATGCAGCTTGTGTAATTGGAGCATCATCATATGAAACAACTGTTTCTTCAGGTGTAACATATGATGCTGAATCTATTAATGTTAAATTATTTGCATTTGCATAAAGAACATTAGCTGTACTATTTTCAACTTTATAGTATACTGCATTTTCTTTTGCAACTAAATCACCAGTACTAATTATTGAATAATCTAAGCTATAATTATCAGTAACTTTAACATCTTCTTGTTCAAATTCATACCAAGTATACTTAGCATTAATCTTTGTTACGCCATATTGCTTTGTATTATCGTATGTATCAGCGCCAACTTTTCTTCCTGGTAAAGAAACAACAAAGTAAGAAATTTCTTTTCCTTCAGCAGCTGATACTTTAATGAATTCTTCTGTAGTAGAACCACCTGTAGTTAATGAAGCATATCCAGATTTCTTTCCAGATGCTGTAGATGCTGTAGTCTTTCCAACTACTGTATTACTACTATCATATGCAGTAATATCAATTTCTAATGCATCGCTTGTATCACTTGTTCCACCATAAATAGATACATAAATTTCCTTTATTCCAGTATCAGTAATTGTAGGTGATTTGATTGAACCAGTTTTAGGTTCCATCCAATATGTATTAACTCCATCAGTAAATGCAGGAGCACCAGCAACAGCAGGATTGCCATCCTTCTTGTAAGTAACTAAACCTGGAGTCATTGAAACTGAAGTATAGTTAGCTGTTGAAATAGTTGCTTCCCATCCAGTATTAGTTGCACCTGTTTCTTGGCTATATGAAATAGTTACATCATGTGGAGTAGCTTTCTTAATCTTAGCATAAACAACATTATTATCAGTATCTGTTAATGTAGCATTCTTATCAAAAGCTGTTTCATATGACATATCAGTGAATATACCATCTAATACTTGTGTATCAGCATTTAGGTTAAAACTAATTAAATCTTTAATTGCATTAATTTGAGATTGTGTTAGTGTTTTACCTACATAAGCATTAATATCATATAAAGCTATAACATTATCTTCAGAATCATGAACTTCAATTGTTGTTGTCTTTGCAATTGGATTCCAATAATCATTAAATGTTACTTTACCATTTGTTAATTTAAATAATTCATCTAATGTTTCTTTTACATTATCTAAATGCAATGCAGCGATTTGTTCTTGTGATAAAGTATGAGTTGCACCAGTAATGTCTTCTTCAACAACAAAATCAGTACTATCTTCTTTCTTGTTGTTATAGAAGAAATACTTTAATGTTGAAGTTTCATTCTTAACACTTAATCCTTCATGAATTAATGTATCTGCAGTTGTAGCAAACTTATCAGAGAATGTTGAATTTATAACTGTAACTGCTGCATAAGCACCCCAGCTTCTACCAATACATACATAACCAACAAAGTCATCTTCTACAGTGAATCTACAATTGTTGAAGATAGCACCATATTGAACGTAATCGTTATCTCCCTTGTTATTTCCTTTATATGCAGTTACATATGCAGCTGCAGCATCTGCTTTTGAGCTTGCTTTTGATTTTACAGTATGAATTTCACAACCATTAAATACTGTTGTAGAGTTTGTACCAAAGATATAATCAACACATCCTTGGATGAAACAATTATTAAATACTTGTCTACCAGTAAATGTTTCTAATGTATCTTGCCAGCCTAGTAATCTACCATTTTCCATTACAAACTTGTCAGCTTGTAATAATAATGCTAATCCACGTTCACCATTTCCTGGATATACATCATCATATGAATCAATTGTATTATAAACATTTTGAATTGTAATACCTCTAATTATACAATTTTCTGCAGTTTCTCTTACAGCAACTGTTTGAGTTGAATCAGTTAATTGAGCATAACCTGATTCATCAGCAACACCATATAATGAATTCCAAGAAATAACATATTTAGAAGAATCAGCTAAGCTATCAGCACCTACAATTGTTAAATTAGGAATTTCAATTTCTAATTTTTCATTATAAGTTCCTTCAGCTAATTTAATTTCTTTTTCAACATTATCATATTTATCTTGTAATGCTAAATAATCTAAAGCTTGTTGAATAGTATTAAATGTATTAGCACCATTTTCAACAGCACCTATTACTCCTGTATAAGCAGGGTCAACATATGTTTTAACAACATTATTAACAACAGATGGTGCAGTATTAACGACATTAACTTTGAATGTTGCAGTCTTTTCAACTCCATTTAAAGCTAATGTTACAGTTACTTCTTTTTCACCTGCTGTAGATGTATCAATTGATGAAACTGTTAAGCTTGAATTTTCTGCTTCAAATGTTTGTTTATTCTTATATAATTCGAAGAATCCTTCTTCAGTTGAAACAGCTTTAATAGTTAAAGCACTTAAATCTAATTTGTCTCCTAAGCCTAATACTTGAGCAACCTTATTATTATAATATACACCATTACCTGCTTTAGTATTTGTTGATAATTTTTCTGTAGCATTAAATCCTAATACGATTTCTTTTAAATCAAATACTTCAACTTCAAATTCTGCAGACATTGGATATGTACCATAATCATCAGTATCAGTGAAATTAACTGTTACTTTATATGTACCAGCTTTTGTCATATCAACTTTTGAAGTATCAACAGTATAGCCTTTCTTATCACCAGCTTTTGGCATAACAGCTTTAGTTGATGTATTAACAAACTTTTCAGTAACATTTAAAGATAAATCTAACTCAGTACCAGCTATAAATTGGTTCTTATTAGAATCAACTTCAATCTTTTCAGGAGCTGATACTTCAACATTTTCAGCTAAAGATAAAGCTGTATAACCAGCTGATTTAACTGTTTTAATTACATATCTATATCCTTTTTCAACTGTAAATGAATCCTCTAATGTTTGACCATTTGGTGTTTCTTTATCATAAACTGCTGTTTCTTTAGTGAAATCAGTTGCAGAAACATCAGTTCCAAGAGGTAATTTATAAATTGATAAAATTAATGGATTACCACTTGATTTAGATGACACTTTGAAAGATAAAGTACCACTACCAATTGTATCAAATACAATATTCTTACCTTGAGTATTTAAAAGTGGACCAGTATCAACACGCATACCAGCATCGATTGTAAACTTACCATCAGTAAATTCAGATGTAGAAGCCTTTCCGCTTCCTCCACAATAATTTTGGAATGCATCAAAATCAAATTTTGATTCAGCAACATCCATCTTTGCAGTCCAACCAGCATATAGATTAAATTCTTCTTCTACTGCTGTTGCTGTATTAAATAAAGTTGTGCAAGCAGCATCTGTATACCACTTGTTAGCAAATTCTCTATAATCCTTTGTAGGTGCACCTTCATATGATAAAGTTTCACCTTCTTCAATAGCAACTGTCTTCCATAAAGTATTGCCATCGATATATAAGTTTACATTATGATAAACAGAATCCCATTTAGCATATACAGTTGTTGCACTTGTAATAACAGAACCGAAATTGAATGGTTTTGTTAATGCAGCATCTGCAAACCAACCTGCAAATGTTTTACCAGACTTAGCTGTTGGATTAGCTGGAGCCTTTACATTATAACCACTTGTAACTGTTGTAGTTGATAAAATCTTTGAACCATCTTTGAATGTAACAGTAAATTCATTTACCCATGCAGCATAAACGTTAGTGTCACCTTCGATGATTGAACCAAAGTCGAATGGTTTTGTTAATGCTTCATCAGCATACCATCCATTAAAAATTTTTCCATCGCTTGTTGGAGCTGTTGGAACTTCTACATTATAACCACTTGTAACTGTTGAAGAACTTAATTCTGTTTGTCCATCTAAGAACTTAACTGTATAAGTTTTTTCACCACCACATGAAGTTAAAACTGTAGTTAGACCTAAGAATGCAAATGCACCAAGGCCCATTAAGATTCTTTTCTTATTCATTTTATTTCCTCTCTTCATTTTTTCTTTGTTTTGAGTATTTAAAGTTGAAAACGCTTTAAATACAATTCGGAAATATTATAGCATAAAATGATGGGGTGGTAAAGCGTTTTCTTCACAAAAAAATAAAAATGTGTGGCAGAGGGAAAAATCCCATATTTGCCACACTTTTTAACTAAGCATGAATTATATTTTTTAATGAAATTGTGCCTGTTTGAGCATCATATGTCCAAACATTTTCTAAATCAAAGTCCATTGCTTTATAATGAGCATCCATTAATTGGAATAAGATGAAATCTCCTTCATCATTTTCACCAGATAAGTCGAATAGAATTGATGTAGAACCAACAACCTTTGAATAATTTTCTTGCCATGTACCATAGTTATTAGTTGCTAAATAAGAACCAAATTCTTCTGAAGAAGTTGCTCTACCAATAATAGGGCTACAATTCTTATGTGCTACTTTTACTTCTGAATATGATGTTGCAAATTCATAAGCATTAAACATTTCACCATTTAATATAAACACTACATTAGAAACGTTATTCATAGCAACAATGTTACCCATTGCTGATTCAATTGAACCAATCATACCACCGTTATAGTTACCTTTAGCTTGGATAACACCATCATAGTAACAATTTGTTACAGATACTGTATAGAATATTGTTTCGTTCTTTACACGACCAACAATACCACCCATACATCCACCAGCATCTGCACCATCACCAATAATTGCATTTACATAACAATTTGTAATATAACATGCAACTGATGTTTGATCATTATTCTTTTGAATATTACCAACAATACCACCAGCATACTTATTATAAGCAGTGATACTATAATCTAAGTCTACGCCTGCTAGGCTAGATTTAACGTTAGCATAATCTTCAATCTTTTGAATTGCATATAAATTAGAAATATGCTTTTCTGTAGCTCTTGCTTTTACAGCATCTGTGTATGTAATAGGGTTAACTAATGAGCAATAATCAATATAGTTATCCTTACCAGATACAATACCAACAAGTGCTGAAACGCCCTCT